>Ga0164241_10000565_pt1 | contig 64257 bp, 56 predicted proteins | sample OricomyardsoilBY_FD_108780 | JGI IMG/M metagenome (GOLD analysis project Ga0164241, IMG submission 108780) | Backyard soil microbial communities from Emeryville, California, USA - Original compost - Back yard soil (BY) | ecosystem: Environmental > Terrestrial > Soil > Unclassified | place: USA...
TAGCTATCTGCTGCTCCTGCACATCAATAGCCTGCGGATATTGTGACAGGCACTTATCGCATGTAGAGCCGATGGTGCCCGTGATGTAAAAGTTCAGGATAAGCATTGTTTCCTGCTTTTCCAATTCTACCTCACATTTCAGATCGGCTGTTTTTACCAGCGAATACTCAAACTCGCTAAAAAAAGCGTCATCAACAGCATACTCAAACTTATGCTTTCCTAAAGCCAGACCGGTATACGGGATGGAATATTTTTTAAGCGATTTCAATGAGCAACAATTAGCCTGCAAATGTAGATAAAAATAATAATACAGAAAAACGTTTTTTAAAAATGCTGCCGGGCGAAAAAACAGGGCAAATGCAGCATAGCTAAGGGGCGGTATTTAACAACGGATTCAAATTTGCCAGCGGCCACACAATTTGCTCAATAAAGAAATTAGGGAACAAAAAGTGGACTGGCGCTATAAGCCAAAACAACAACCAAAGTTTTGCTGTAAGCTTATTTTTTAAAAAGATGAGGTTTTGTTTTTCCATTTTTTTCTCCGCCACAACTGCCAGTCCCTGAATAAAAAAATATACCGTAGGCATGCCGAAGCCCGCGTTTACAGGCAAAGTAATGGCTACCTCGTGCAACAAACCTGAAAGTAAAAATGAAAGCAGGACGGCAGTTGTATTACCAATTTTTGCTTTCAATGGTCTTAAAACAGCAATAGAAAGCATTTCGATAAAAGCCAGATTCCAGCGCCTTCCCCAAAATTCTGTCAGACTATTTGATTTAGCTGGCTGCCTGAACAGCAGGTAGGTATCGGCACCAAAAAAACGCCATAGACCGGCAGAAATACTCAAGATGCCAAAGTGTAAAATTAAACTAAGACCCACCAGCATTATACCGCTGGTTATAATAAATGCCGTTTGTTTATCGATAGTCAGCTTTGCTGTAAAGTGGGCTAACGTCAGTAATGCTACGCCGATCAATACGCGGATAAATCCATTTTTTATCAGCTGCCAACTGCCCGGCTTACCTTTACCGAACAAACTTTCAAAAGCATGCGGCCGCATGCCAGCCCAGGCTGCTGCAAACATCAGCCATTGAAAAAAACTTAGGTTAAATGGTTTATTGCGATAGCTTTCTGCAACCACAACTATTTTCATACCAGTAAAGGTTGTAACAATTATAGCCAGCATTTTTATTACCGGATGTTCTAAGCGAAAAACCAACCATATAGCGGGCACACATATTACAAGGCAAAGCCATCCCAGCCATGCTAAGTTTCGTTTTGCTATTGGATACCCTATCGTCAATAAAAACAGATAAACTAAAGCCAGGTAATACAAATTAATCACCGCTATAGGGCTCATAACACAAAAGCATTATAAATGAAAGCGTAGGTGTATACGCCGCTTAACAGTATGAAAACCAAAACCAGCAAAACTTCGCCTGCCGGATAAAATTTACCGCTGGGGAACGCAGTTCTGTCAAAATAAAGAAATTGAATTGCCACGCGCGATATCCAGTAGACAGCAATAAAACCGTTTACCAAAGCAGCCAACAGGGAACCGTCGGCAAGTTCATGATTACAAAAGACAGATAATACGCCAAAGCAAATGTTAATTACAAGAATGTATGCCGCGTAGGTCCAAAACATTTGTCGTATCAATTTAGAAGTGTTGAGCAGTTCGGCTCGCCAGTTTAGCAAATGAGGAATAGCGAGGCTACCTATAGCCAACATTACTTGCGCTATGCCAGTCAGTTGGAGCAACGCATGAATATGGTGTGGCGTTATGATCTCAGTTTCCATATACAAAAATATAGAAAAATATTAAACTTTCAGAAATTATTGAAAATAAAAACACTCTGTATTTATATTTTTAGGCGGATCTTTATCTTTAAAAGCAATGCTGTTGCCCAAACTATAAGGAATGCGAAGACAACGCCTCTAGCTACGCCTCCTATGCCATTTTTTACCAGATCCGGATAATCAAGGTCGGTAGTTTCAAACCAGGAATAAAAAATATCGGGCAGCATAAAACAGGTTAGTGTGGCAACGCCTGCCGCTTCAATGGGTTTTATCCAGTCGTATTTTTTCTTTACATCAACAATAAAAACAAACGGCAAATAAGACCATACGCAAACGGCTGTACTGATTAAAACCCATGCCGGTGTTTCGAACGCCTTTGATATACCACCAGTATAGTTGCGGACTAAAAATGCAAATACTATCAAAATAACAGACGCGACGGTAATGGTAAGCGCAAATTTTCCTGCACTGCCTTGCACCAACATTTGACGGTACAAAGCTGCTGTAACCACCCCCGCCATGGCAAACGCCTGCATGGCCCCATTTCCCGCCAGCCATATGGATGGATAAAACGGCTCCGGAAAAATAGTTAAACCTAAGTGCGAAAAAAGGTTGAACAATACAAAAATTGCCCAGGCAACCACCTGAACCCAAAGCCTTCCATTTGAAAAATGAAATATCAGCGCGCTATAAAGATAGGCCCAACCTATTAACCCTAAAATGCCCCACCAGGTAAAATGGAGCCATGTATTTTCAGGGTCCTGGCTTTTATATATGGCTGCCAAAAATATTAACAAGGCAACGCCCATGCCTTGCAGAGCATATTTTATCCACACGCGTTTTAGCCAGCCGTAATCAAGAAATATAAAAAACATGCTGAATATGGCCAGATACTGCCAGGTACCGCGCTGTATTAATGTGTTCTCTTCATCATAAGTTTCAAGGTTAGTAAAAAGAAAACCCCAGAATATTAACACAGCCGATCTCTTTATTATATGCAGTGGCAAATTGCTGTTTTGTGCTGAACGGCTTTGAAATGAAAAAGGAATAGACAGACCCACAATAAACAAAAATGCGGGGAAGATGATATCCGCCAGGCCAATGCCGTCAACATCATCTGCAACGTGATGAATCCACTGTGGTGTATTTGGAATATCCTCTATATCATTCACAAATATCATCAGGAGCATAATAACCGCCCTGAATGCATCTATAGAACGTACGCGCGGTAAGGCTGTTGTCATGTATTTACGGTTTGCCCGGACTGTCTGTTCAACAGTTTTAGAGATCGAAAAATACCATAAAAACCTCAAATTAGGGAATAATTAGTTGAGTACCCTGCAAGCCATTATATCTTCAGCCGGATATTTATTCGTTGCAATAACCCTGTAAACCATATCATAGCTAATGCAAACAAAATGCATTTTATTAACCCGCCTGTGCCTTGACTTAATAACTGCGGGTATTCAATGTCCATCATCTCATACATAGGGTAAAAAAGGCCCGGCACTATATAAGCCGTAAAAGTAGCGACTCCTGCCGGTTCTATTGGTTTAAACCAATTGTATTTCTTCTTAAAATCAACTATAAAAATAAATGCAGCATACACCACCAGGCTTATGCCTGTACATATTAAAACCCAGGCGGGTGTATCGCGTATTTTTGAGATTCCTCCGCTTACAAATCTTACAATAAAACCCAGGTTGAATAATATCACAGCCATTAACAACATACCTATCCAAAGTAGCTTTAACTCGCCACGCTCGGCAAGGCGCATATATAAAACAGCCACAAATACGCCCGCCATGGTAAAAGCCTGCATTGCACCATTACCCGCTATCCAGACATAATCTTTCAAGGGATTTAAAAATTCAAACCAGCCAAAGTGAAAATCAATATTAAAGAACATAAAAAACAGCCAGGCCGCAGCCTGGATCCACAACTGCCCGTCGGAATAATAGTAAATAAGGGCGCAAACCAGGTAGGCCCAGCCGATGAGCCCCAATATACCCCACCACGAAAAATGTAGCCAGGGGTGGGCCGGGTCGGTGCTTTTGTAGGCCAACGACAATACGATCAGCAACAAAACGCCTATGCCACGCATGGCATACCTGCGCCACACGGGTTTTGTCTCATCGTAATCTAAAAAAATAAAAAATATACTGAGGGTGCCCATGCTTTCCCAAACGGGGCGAGGTAGTAGCGCAGCTTCTTCGTTATACGTTTCTACATTGGTAAAGAAAACACCGATGAATATCATAGCGGCCGACCGTGTTATAATTCGCCAGGGAATGCGGTAATAGCCTTGCTTTAACCGGTTTTGGAAAGCGAACGGAATAGATAGTCCTACTATAAATAAAAAAGCGGGGAATATAGTATCGGCAAGCCCGAGGGCGTCAGCGCTTTCATGCGCGTGGTGGATCCATTTTGGGGTATTAGGCATTCCATCAATATCATTCACAAATATCATCAGGAACATGGTAACGGCACGAAATGCATCAATTGACCGAACCCGGTGCAACGTTGTATTCATAAGCGTAAATAATGTTTTTCAGGGGTGAAATGTTTTATTGAAACGCCTTTTTTAAAAAAATTATATAAAAAAGTTCCTTTAAATGGCAGAAACACCTTAAGAATACGTGGACAGAGAGGAGGAACGGGGTTGTAAGCGGTCTTGGCAGCCAACCTTGTGGTATTAAAATATCTTAAGCAATCATTTAGAAAAGGAGTTCACCGCATAACCAACTACCTCTTTCAAATAAACCTCCCAGCTGGAAAGTACATCCGCTTGTGGAACTACATCTATCAGTTTAAAGTGCTTATTATTGGTTAAATAATTACATGGATGCGGTACCACATCGATTCCTTTTTTTTCGAATATCATTACGGCCCTACGCATATGAGAAGCAGAGGTAACCAGTAAATAGGGCGGCTTTAATTTATTGGTGAGCAATATCCTTTTTGAAAATACTGCATTTTCTACGGTGTTGCGTGAGTTACCTTCAATAAGGATCAAACTATCAGCAATACCCAATTTTTGTAATTGCAGCTTTGCCCATGGGGCCTCGCGGTAAGCGCCCGGAACTAAATCGCCGTTACCTCCGGTTATCAATATGCGCCGTGCTTTATTTGTGGTTAAGAGTAAGGTAGCTGTAATAAACCTGTCGGAAGCGCGATTAAACTGACCGCTCCCTTCAATGCCTTCGCTAGAAAATCCCCCTAAGACTATAACGCACGAATACTTGGTTGTGTCAACTTTAGTAACGCCTGGTTTGATATCCCATAAACGCGTAAAGCCTTTAAATAAAAAAGGGGCCGAAAAAACATACAATAAAGTTATACCTGCTATAATATAAGCGCGGCGTTTAACTTTATCACGTTTCAAAACCGCAACAATCAGCAAAGCCAACACCCAGTTTAACGGCACCAGCAAAAACAACAGAATTTTTGAAAGGATAAAGTACATGTTTGGTGCTTCTGAATATAAATTATTACAGCGAATGTCTGTTTTGGTTAAAAAACATAAATATATTATATATTTGTTGCAACACGATTATTCCTTGCCCCCGAAAGGTATTTTTCCGCAACAATGCATTGTGCTTTAACTTATTGATTGCATCCTCTAAAATGAATTTACAGGATTATATAAACAGCGGTATATTAGAACAATATTGTTTGGGACTACTGGATAGCGCCGAAGCTGACCAGGTGGCAAGCTATTGTTTAAAGTATCCTGAGCTGCGGGATGAGTTAAACAGCATTGAGGCAGTTATTGAGAAAATGTCGGTTGAAAAAGCCATAGCGCCTCCACCCCAGCTCAAAAACAAAATTTTAGGTCGCCTTGGTTTTGCTGGTAACGAACTGCTTGACATTAACAACCTGCCACCGACCGATGCTTACTCTAATTATTTAAGCTGGCTGCAAGCCGTGGAGCACCTGCTGCCTACCGAGCCATTTGATGGCCTTAATATTCAGGTATTACAGCAGACTGATAAAATAGCCCAAATGCTGGTGGTTGCCAAGGTTGATGTTCCCGACGAATCTCACGATAATTATGCTGAAAGCTTTTTTATTTTACAGGGCCAGTGCTCATGTACCATTGACGGGAAAGAGGTGTTTTTAAACGCCGGCGATTTCCTGGAGATCCCTTTACATGCCGAGCACGATGTTAAAATGCTTACCCCTACCGTTACTGCTATACTTCAATACAGATTTGTATAAGGCCTACAAGCCCTGCACTCCGGGCACGTACTGATAAACCACCCTATAGGGCTCATTCTTTAATTTTGCTGATAGCTGCCCGATACCAAGATCCTCTTTTTGTGGCGTTGGCTCACACACCGAATAGGCGATTCCTTTATACATTATTGGCGTGCCCACAGGTTTATCAAATTGTATAGCAATGGTAATATGGGTAGGATATAGCAGCGCTATCATGGGCAGGTTGTAGATCTCTTTCACAAGATAAAAGAACAGCGCCGCCCGGTCGTCACAATCGCTGTATTTTGAAAAGAGGGTTTCCTCAGGGGCAAGGCGTTTTTCGTGCCCGAAGTTAGCGTCATCGTTTTCATACAAAAAGGCGTAGCGGGTAAAGCGCATCAAATAATCGATCCCTTTTTTCTGACTCATTTTTTTGGTGTTCTCTTTAAGCGTCGGGATCAGCGAGCCGTAGGTTTCTTTGCTTAGCGGAATATTAAAATAGCTGGCAAAATCAACCACGGGGTAGTTGGTAAAAATGGCATCCACCTCCTTGCTCAATTTCACATTAAAGTAGTATACTTTGTGCTTGTAGGTAAACTGCAGCTCCTTATCGAAATACTCGGCAGGTCGCAGATCGGGCATTTTATCTATTTTGTAGGAGAAGGCATTTTCAGCCTCGGGTATAATAATGTTAACCGGTATTGGCGGGTCATCATTCAAATTTACGCGGGCATAATCGTGCCAGTTGAGGCAAATATACTTTTTACCCTCAACCATAAAAAATGGCAGGTCCTCTACATCCTCGCGGTTATACACGTAAAATATTACTTTATCGCGGGTGAGCGCCAGGCGGGCATCATAACCCGACTTAGTGAGCAAAAACCATTTGTACAACGTATAACGACTATAATTATCAGCTTTAGGACTAAGCTGTTGTGCCGTTTTGCGGACAAGCTGATAATACAACCAATCGTTTAGTTGATAGCGTTTTTTGAAGGACAGTAATGAATCAACAAGCGGGTGGTAATTACCCCTATTTAAATCAGCATAAAAAGATCTTACTGTTTGCTGAGTTAGTTGTTGCGGAATATCCACCAAGAGCGAGGTGCTGATCTGGCTGTTAAAGGTGCCTTCATAAAACTCAAAGCAAAGCCTCCTGTCATTACTTTGGCCAAATGCTGAGGGAAAAGTAATGATCAGCAACAACACTAAAATTCTGCCTGCACGCCCGATCATTCTACTAAAAAGTTTAAACTAATATTAAACCTACGCATAAAACCAACGCCTTGTATATTATTATTTTAACATGTTGGTAATATTGAGTTAACATTAAATTAACACAAGTGTAGCCGTATACACATATCCGCTATATAAAATAGTGTATACACTTTAATTTCATATCTTATTATATCTTAAATACTTACGCCGCATACCTGTTTTTTTTGTTTGACCTTTATCTTTCAAAAAACAGCCGATACAACTTTTAGTTGTATACACCTGGCTACTACTGACAAAGTTATGTCACCATTTATATCATCCGGCTTGCGTAAATTTGAGTTCCACAATGCAATAACTCCTTTTCTATGATTTCCCGTCCCCTAAAAATTGAAATGATCCGTGCCGAATTACGCGCTAAACGCGATAAGGAACTTAAATTAAATGGCTATTTTGACGATGACGACGATGAGATTGATTACCAACCGCACCGCCGCCTGCTGTTGGTAAAGGAAGCCGGCAGATGGATGTTCCATGACACCCCTCACCTGGAACTGCGGCAGCTATTTGGCAATTTTTGGCTGGAGGGCGAGCTGTGTATTTTGTTTGCTGATACTAACCTGGGTAAATCCATCCTCGCCGTGCAAATTGCCGATAGCCTTACGCGAAACATAAGCATTGCACCGTTCACCAATAATTTTATACCCGACCCTAAGGTTTTGTATATAGACTGCGAGCTCAGCACGCGGCAATTTATTGACCGGTATAAAGATGAACATTGGGGAAATCACGATTTTTCTGATAACTTTTACCGCGGCGAGCTCAACCCGGACGACGATATGCCGCTTAAAGGCTATGAAAAACATATCCGCGATGAACTGGAAATAGCTTTGAATGCTACACAGGCGCAGGTGCTTATAATCGATAACATTACCTATTTGCGTCAAAACACACAACATGCCAACACTGCCCAAACATTGATGAAGATGCTTAAGGCGATTAAAACGCGCTTCAATTTGTCGGTACTGGTGCTGGCCCACACGCCCAAGCGGAATGCACAGCATCCGCTCACGGTTAACGATCTGCAGGGCAGTAAAATGCTTATCAACTTTGCAGACAGCGCCTTTGCCATAGGTCAAAGCCAGATCAGGCCGCACCTGCGCTACCTGAAACAAATAAAACAGCGCAGCCGCGACGAAGATTATGGTCCCGATAATATTTTGCTGATGAGCCGCGAAACGGAGTATAGCTTGTTGCGCTTTAAGTTTGAGGGCTTCGGTAACGAGGCCGACCATCTGCGTAAACCCGAAGATGACGCTCACGCGATGGAACGCAGAATGGTTTTAAAGCTGCATAAACAAGGCAAATCGCTCAGGCAAATTGGGAAGGAAATTGGGATGCATTTTACGGCCGTGGGGAAGATAGTGCGGAGGGCGAAGATGAGGGAAAAAGTGGAAAAGTGATCTGCTACTTCGCCTTTTATGGTATTCGGCGTGTCCGCCGTTGTTGTGTCTTATGGCCAACAACAGAGCGCGAAATCAACGGATTGCCAACAAACCGATATCTTTTGCTCTTATTGGCATTCCGACAAGGGCGAAAAATATTATTCTGCCGGCTGAAATTCAAAAGGCAATAATTCGCCAACCCGTGCTATACCAATGGTACCATCCCACTGCAGGCCTTCATCATGGTCGCCACTGCTGTTAATAATAACCCCATCCATGCCATTTTTCTGCCGCATAAATGAGTGAAACACTCTTGCGTCGGTGCTGTAAACAATATAAATTCCATTCTTGTCAAACTTCGTTTCGTCTACATTAGCTTTACCTATAAATACAAATTTTTTCCCTTCAATATTTTCTATTAATTGGCTATAGGAGAGGGCATTAAGTTCAGACGATGTATAGGTGTGATCGTAGTTAATTGCGCCCTTCAATTTTGCATATATAGAAAAGTTGTTCTTTTCTAATTCATTAGCCCACAAAGCACGTATAAAATGCATCCGCGAACCATAATAAGCCTTATCTCTTGCCTGCATTATTTGCTTAACCTTTTTGGCCGATAGTCGGGAGGTATCCTCAGAAAAAAAGTAGTTTCCTTTGTAAACGGTTTGCGTGGGGCTGCGTCTAAAATCATTTAAAAAGTAAGTAATGGTATAGCCCAGCTTTTTATTTTTTATCAATAAAGGCTTATCGGCACCGGCAATAAGTCGGTCTTTCTTTTTATTGTAATGAAAATATATATCATCAGGATTGTTGATCTCGCAATCGGCATAACCAATAAATTCTTCTAAAAATATCCGCATGGCCCTGGCGCGGCTTATAAAATCATCGGGCTCAATAACAACCTCATTTAATGCTGTTACTTTACGCTTTAAAGCAATTTTTAAAGCTTCGTTGGTATAGTTGTTAATTTTTTGCTCTTGATATCCTACATAACTTACAATAATTGCGCCCCGGGCTTGTAAAGTATTGTTTAATATAAAATTTCCCTGGCTATCAGTAGTTGTTCCCTGGTAGGTGCCGTTTAGGTAAACATTAACATTCTCCAACGGTTTACCTGTTAAGTCATCAGTAACCCTGCCCTTAATTACCTGCGCATATAAGTGCGCGGGCAGCATAAGCAGAAGCATAAATGCAATTTTGTAAAGTACTTTAGCTAACATTGGTAAGCATAAATTGGTTATCGCTTTTTAAAATTACAAATTTATATTTTCAATAAAGGCACGAGTAGACCCAACACGCAACCCACATCTTATACTCGCGCCAGAGTGGGGTTTAAATTGTCAGTTAGATTATTTGAGATATATTTTAATGGCAGAGAAAATTCACAAATGTATGCTCCCGAAGGATCAAAAGAAGCGCTAACCTTTATATTCAAACTATTGTAAATGGGTATTTCGGAATCCTGAATATTATCTATTCCTGCGACACCAATCAATTTGAATAACTTGACAATCTCTTTATTTGATGCATTCAGCGCAAAATTATCCTGTGCTAATTCATCATCAGTTCTTTTTGTTCCGTTATCTCTTATCGCCTTTGGCATAAGGTTATAGACCGATTTAACCAATTTTGTGTCCACAGCCGGATATGTAACTACAACGTCCTTTTTATCATTTTTCTTAATTGAAAATTTAATCCCGCCTTGTAATATTTTGGACGTAATTATTTTATTGTCACTTTTGATGATCAAATAAATGTTATTTGAATCGTTTGCCAATGTATAATAAATTTGAACTTTATTATTATACGCTTGAAAAACGGACCATTCATTTACTTTCCCATCTATTTTGACATTGGCTGGAGAATGAATAGATTTTAATTGGACGCTTGGATATTTTTGACCAAAGCTCACTGAACACATAACAAAAATTAAGACGTTAGTAATAAAAAATAATTTTTTCATGGATAAAAGTTTAATAGATGGTTTGATAACCTATTTATTAAGTCCGGGTCCCTTTCAGTAGACCCTGAGGGGACGGAAAGGCTCTTGTTATTGCTTTGATAGACACCCACTACCAATCGTGCCAGCTTGAATCTTTATTATCTCGCCACAACCCTTGACCAACAATCAAATTTACAATTGGCTTTAATGTAGCGTCAATTCCTAAGATTGTTCCTAATGGTACTATCCTTATATCCTCTTTTTCTACATCTGGCCCTGGCCCTGAAAACATTTCCCATACGTGGTCTTCCCATTTAGCGACTTCAGTTATTGTTTTGCCTTTTAAAGCATTAAGATCCGTTATTACATAAGAATTTTTAGGCGCGTCAATATTCCACTTCATATCCAGCCATTTCCAAACAGGGTCATTTGGAATTATTGCATCTGACATTAGTGGTGTGTCCAGTGTTCTTTCTATAGGAATAATTTGATAAGCCTTGATTTCATCGACACTATAATAATCATAAACTCCCAACATTAATTTTTCACACCAAGATGAATCTACAGTACCTAAATAGAAAAGGTCGTTGTCAGATAATGAAAACTGAGAGTTAACTGTGGATCCAGATTTTAGCTTTTGATATATATGTCCGAATATAAATTCATTATCCTTTATAGATTTAAATCCTCCTGCAATAATCAATTCAAAACCGAATCTTTCGGCTAATCCTATTGAATAAGAAAAATTTGGATTTTGCCCACCATTGACTAGCGTAATATGATAGCCATTTTTTTCAATATTTTTTCTTATGATTTCTAAAAATTCCGTATTTGTCATTATTCATTAATTTTTTTGCCACTGTTGGCGTTCCGTGCGTCCGTCGTTGTTGTGTCTTATGACCAACAACTTAGCGCGGGGAAATCAACGGGATAACCAACAAACCTATATTTCATTCAGTTCCTATCCCCTATTATAAAAATAATGTTGAATTTAAATGATCCTGCATTTTGCTAATGTACCCCGGCCTTGGCAACAATTCTGCAATCTCTAAAGGCAAATCTTCAACTGTTAAAGGCTTTAAAGGACTTGCAACTAAATGATAGTTAGCATCTGAAAAGTTATTTAAAACAGTTTTATCATAAGCGTAAAGTCCTTTTTCTGCCCATTCGCTAAAAGCCTCCAAATATTGCTTGGTTATTTCACCGGTGGGCATTATAACTTTCAAATTGGGGTTGATTACCGTTTCGGACCTTTCAGGTAAGTTTCTGAAATAGTCGGACAACATCTAAATTTCTTCAAATGATTTGTTTGCAACGGGCTTTGGTAATAGACCGCCACCCGATGCGACAAAGCCTATGACATTATCCGCGGTAAAAAACCATTCAATGTCTAACGTTTGTTGTTCTATAAGGCTAATCATGATCTTAGTTAATGCCCCGACTCCCCCGGCACCTCCGGCACACCCGGATCATCCAATATCTGCACCGCTGTAGCATCGCCTACGGTTTTCCAGTCGTGCAGTACCCAAACTATTTCTTTGTCGGGGGTTACTTCAATTAATTGCGGACCCTTGCCCCTTTGCCCACGGGAAGTAAAAATGGTGTTGCCATTGGCCAGCCTGGTGCAGGTTTGCGAGGCGGATAAAAGCTGGTATTCGGCAGGCAGATCTGTTTTGGCATTAAACTCCCATACAGTTTCGCCTTTGGCGTTCACTTCGCGGGTAAGCCAGTCTTTTTCATCTGTAATAAGCGTATTGCCGTTCCTCAGCCTGATAGCCGCCCAGGGCGCTGGAATGCTGTACTTCCAGATCTCTTTAAAATCTTTATCATACTCCACCACCTGATCCATATCCAAAAAAGAAACCAGGTAAGTACCCTGCGCGGTAACCCGTGCGCGCCTGAACTGCCCATGGATACTGTTAGCGTTTTGCAGGTTTTTGGCTGGCAATACATGCTCTACTTCTACCTTGCCGGTTTTGATATTTACAATCATTAATTTTGGCGGCAGGCCGTTAACCACAAACATAACCTTGTCTAAACCTATGGACTGGCAGGTGTGTACTTCTGTATGGGTTACTCCTTCGGCGGGGATCAGGTCATAACGCCACAGCACTTTCTTATCAGGCGTTATCATGGCAACATACTTCATGCGGCTAAACAGGATGTTGCCGTTAGAAAGCATCCACACATCATCATATTCCGGACCTTTACCGGTTGAATAGGTCCATATCACTTTACCACCGTTAATAAGCGACATGCGGTTATTATTCTCGCCAATGTAAAGCATTGGGTGTTGGGCAAGGCCCTTGCCGGGCAGGTTAGCCGGTGTATCTTCCGCGGCTGCAACTAAAGGTGCGGATTCTTCTTCGGGCGCCATAGCCGGCACGTTGGCGGCTGTAAAAAGCTTAAGCACGTCCATACAAGGCGTTGCTTTGGACGTAGCTTTCTTTTGCGCAAAAACAGCATCCGATAAAACCGTTAAAAGCAATACAATAAAAAGGCCTTTACTGGCTTTCATGGTATGGTGTTTAGTACCCTACTGCTTTATCTTCCGCTGATACGCTGCATCAAAATTGGCTATAGCGGCATCAAAACCGGCGCGGTCAACAAATGCTGACGGGTTATACGGATCATCAGGTTTGCGCTTGTTGTGCATTTTCATCTGGTCGGCGTGCGATGCCAGCCAAATATCAAACGTCTGCGCTTTTAGTGAGGCTAAAGTATGGGCGTAATCGGCAGAAATATTGGGGTAGCCCGGTACAGCCGTAAAAGATTCATTAGCAATAATGGTAGGCATATTGGCAATAAACACCTTCCAAGTTTTGGTTTCGTCTTTAACATTCAATAAAAAGCTGTTTGCTCCCTTGCTGTGTCCATAGCTATTTACAATGGTGATCTCCGTGCCGCCCAATTTAACTTTACTGCCATCCTTTAGCAAAACATCGGGCTTCACAGGTGCAAAACTGGGGAACTCGCCACCATAGGCGTAGTCAGACACGCCGCCATCCGCCAATACGCTTGCATCGGCTTCGTTTATCATCATTTTGGCACCGGTTAGCTTTTTAATTTCGGCCATAGCGCCAACATGGTCGTAATGCGCATGGGTAGTGAGCAATATTTTGGTGTCTTCCAACTTAAAGCCAAGGGCCTCAATATTGGCTTTTATAATGGGCGTTGAAGCCGCCAGGCCGGTATTGATCAAGATGTTGCCTTGCGGCGTTACTATCAGGTAGCAGGCCAGGTCGTACGTTCCTACGTAATACAGATTTCCTACAATGCGGAAAGGCTTATATAATTTCACCCAGTTGGGTGTAAGCGTGGCCCGCTCCTTTACTACTACTTGTGCCGATGCAAAAAGGCTCATGCAGCATATGCTGATGAGGAGTAAGGTTTTTTTTGTGAATGATCTTACCATAATTTTAATTTTTAAAAGGGTGTCACCCCGAGGCTGTTTATAAACGTAAAATCTACCGTAACATTATCTTTAGCACTCTGTTAGTGTTCGTTACATATAATGTTTTCTGATCGGCAGAGAAACTACAGTTTGATGTAAGGAGATCTATCATTATCTGCCCCAATAATTTTCCGGTTTTATTGAATATCCATACGCCGCCCGGGCCGGTTGCAAAAACATTGCCTTGTTTATCAATTTTTAAGCCGTCGGGAGAACCAAAACCCTGCCCTGCGGCTTTGTAAAATACACGACCATTGGCCAGCAAGCCATCCTTATCCAGATCATAAATGTACCAAACCGGGTTTGCCGGATCAGAGTTAGCTATCAATATTTGCTTTCCTCCCGGAAAAACACCTATGCCGTTAGGGCGGGTTATCTCAGTGGTGAGCAAAGTAACCTTTCCGTCTTTTTTAGTTATGCGGTAAACGCCCTGGTATTTAGCCTCTTTAAGCGGATCGTTAACATTTCCCTCCAAACCATAAGGAGGGTCTGTAAAATAAATGTCGCCGTTGTCTAAAAACGTCACATCATTCGGGCTGTCAAATTTTAAGCCGTTATAATTATTCGCCAGCACTTTATACTTCGGCCGGGGTTTATCCAAGGGGGCATCCATTGCCGCCATCTGCCTGTTACCATTCTGGCAGATCACCAACTCGCCGGCAGGGCTTAATCCCAAACCGTTCGAGCCCATTTCACCACCCCGGGGAATACTACCGGTATAGCCCGATGGCTCAAGGTAAACCTCCTTGCCTTTCTCCTGCGTCCATTTGTAAATAATGTTTTTTCTTACATCAGAAAAAACCAGCATTTTATGTTTTTCTATCCACACGGGCCCTTCGCACCACATAAAGCCATCGGCCAAAACTTCGGCCTTTGCATCTTTACTTACCAAGGCATCAAAAGCCGGATCAAGAGATTTTAAAGTTATTAGCGGTTTTGTGGATTGAGCCTTAACCGAAAAGCCAACAACACCTATAATTAAAGCAACTATTGCCGATTTACGGAAACTGCTGAGTTTACCCATTTTTTACCGCAATGCAATTTTTATAACCCTGTGGTTATTCGTTACATACAGCGTTTTCTGATCGGCAGAGAAACTGCAGTTTGATGCCAGGTCATCTACCTCAATTTTACCCAGCAATTTACCCGCACTGTTCAAAACAAATATGCCGCCCGGGCCGGTAGCGAATACGTTGCCGTCTTTATCAATCTTTAAACCATCGGGTACGCCATTATATTCCTTTGGCATTTGTGCCGTAAAAAATGTTTTCTTGTTGATAAGCAACCCGTCTTTATCCAGATCATAAACATACCAATCGGGTTTAAGCGGATCTGAATTGGCTATCAGCACCCTTTTTTTGCCGGGGAAAAAAGCAATGCCATTTGGGCGCGTAATGTCTTTAGTAAGCAAGGTAACTTTACGGTCTTTTTTAGCTATACGATAAACGCCCTGGTATTTGGCTTCCTTTAGCGGGTCGTCAACATTTTTCTCCAAACCATAAGGCGGATCGGTAAAATAAATATCGCCGTTATCTAAAAAATCCAGATCGTTAGGGCTGTCAAACTTTAAACCGTTGTAATTTGATGCTATTATTTTATATCTCGATTTGCGTTTATCAAGCGGGGCATCCATTGCAACAACCAACCTGTTACCATCCTGGCATATTATCAACTTTCCGTCGGGACTTAAGCCCAGTCCGTTAGAGCCCAGTTCGCCGCCGCGAATAGTTTTGCCGGTATACCCCGATGGATACAAATAAACTTCTTTGCCTTTTTCTTTTGTCCACTTATATATCTTGTTCTTTTTAACATCAGAGAACAACAGCATTTTTTGGCTTTCTATCCACAACGGCCCTTCGCTCCAAACAAAACCTTCGGCTAAAATTTCGGCCTTGGCGGTTTTACTTACCAGTTTGTTAAAAGCAGGGTCAATAGCCTTTACGGTTATTAAAGGTTTTTTTGTTTGAGCCTGGGCAGAAAAGCCACCAAGCGCTATAACTGCAGCAGCAAATGCATATTTGCGGAAATTCATAAGATTGATATATTGGTTTACAGCACTAAGGTAATAATTTGTTTAAAATATTCTCAGACTGAATCATTTCCGTTGGGTTTGTATCAATCTTATATTTTTTTAGCGTTATTCGTCAACGTTAACTAACTTTAGGGTCAATTGAAAAAATTTACGGCCATATTGATTTTAACAGCCTACCTGTTTTCAACAACCGAGTTACATCAGTTGCTGAAGCTGCCTGTGGTTTTTGAACATTACTATGAGCATAAGCAACTGAACAAAGACATTTCCTTTCTTGATTTTTTGGATATGCACTATATGCACGGCAGCCCGCTTTCCAGTGATTATGCCGAGGATATGCAACTTCCGTTTAAAACAATTGATAAATGTCTTTGCACCACTATACCGGTAATTGTTCCGCAGAATATAAATATAGCTGTACATCAGCCGGTTCAGCTTAAAAAGAAGCTGCGTTTTATTATGCTGGATGAGTTTATGCCCTCGTCCTGTCTTTCCCGTATCTGGCAGCCGCCAAAATCCTGTTGATCATTTTCCTGTTCAAATTTTAATAAACCATTGCTGTGGTGTGGCTTGCGTTGTGCTGCTCAGCGGTTTTTTTGAATTGCAAATTATTTCAACTTCATAATTTTATGTTAGATCATATAATAGCTTTTTCTGTAAAGAATAAGCTTATAGTAGGGCTTTTTACTATTGCCCTTATAGGCTATGGCATTTTCGAGTTTACACGACTTCCCATTGATGCCGTACCCGATATTACCGATAACCAGGTGCAGGTTATAACCATAGCCCCATCATTTGGCGCTACTGATATTGAGCGTTTGGTTACCTACCCTATTGAGCAAGCCAACAGCAATATTTCGGGCATTAAAGAGATCAGGAGTTTTTCAAGGTTCGGGCTGTCGCTGGTTACCATTGTTTTTGATGACGCTACCGACGTTTACTGGGCCCGGCAACAGGTTGCCGAGCGACTGCAACAAGTACAAACACAGATACCCGCAGGCATTGGCACGCCAGAGTTGGGCCCGGTAAGCACCGGCCTTGGCGAAATTTACCAGTATGTAGTGAGACCCAAAAAAGGGTTTGAGGATAAATACGACGAGACCGAACTGCGCACCATACAAGATTGGATAGTACGCAGGCAGCTGCTGGGCGTTAAAGGCGTTGCCGAGGTAAGCAGCTTTGGCGGCAAGCTTAAGCAATATTCTATTGAGGTTGATCCGGGTAAACTATTGTCGCACAACATCACCATTACTGACGTTTTTACCGCCCTGGAGAACAACAACCAAAACACCGGCGGCGCCTATATTGAAAAGGGCCCTACCGTTTTGTATATCCGCAGCGAAGGTTTGATCGGCAATATAAACGACATTAATAACACGGTTATCCGCAACAATGGGGATGGGTCGCCATTGTTTATTAAGGATGTGGCCGATGTTAAAACCGGCTACGCCACGCGCTATGGTGCCATGTGTTATAATGATAAGGGTGAAGTTGCCGGTGCCGTTGTAATGATGCTTAAAGGTGCCAACAGCAGCGAGGTGATAAAGAACGTGAAAGAGCGTATTGCCCAGATCCAAAAAACGCTGCCCGAAGGTGTGGTTGTTGAGCCGTTTTTAGATCGTACCAAAATGGTAAATAATGCCATAAGCACGGTTGAGCGCAACTTAATGGAAGGCGCGCTTATTGTAGTGCTGGTATTGGTATTGTTCCTGGGCAATTTAAGGGCTGGTTTACTGGTGTCGTCGGTTATACCGCTGGCCATGCTGTTTGCTATTATCATGATGAACATATTCGGCGTTAGCGGCAACCTGATGAGCCTTGGGGCGCTTGATTTTGGTTTGATAGTAGACGGTGCCGTAATTATTGTAGAGGCGGTAATGCACCGGCTAAGCCACGCCAAAAAATTCAGCACAGCAAACAGCATTGACCAGCAAACCATGGACAGTGAGGTGACTGCCTCCGCCGGAAAAATGATGAACAGCGCGGTATTCGGGCAGATCATCATCCTTGTGGTTTACCTGCCTATCTTCGCGTTGGAGGGTATTGAAGGGAAAATGTTTAAGCCCATGGCGCAAACAGTAGCCTTCGCGTTACTAGGCGCGTTCATTTTGTCGCTCACCTATATACCAATGATGAGCTCTGTTTTCCTTAGCAAGAAAATAAAACATCAGCCCAACTTTTCAGACAGGTTGATGGATAAAGTTGGTAACACTTATCGCAAAGCGCTGGAGCGGGTAATTGGTTTCCCTAAAATGTTGTTATTGGCAGTTGCCGGGCTGTTCATTGTGTCTATATTCATGCTTACGCGGTTAGGCGGCGAGTTTATTCCCGCGCTGGAGGAAGGCGATTTCGCGGTTGATACCCGTGTACTTACCGGCAGTAACTTAAACACCACCATTGCCAGCACGCAAAAAGCCGCGCATATTTTAAAAACACAGTTTCCCGAAGTAGAAAAGGTAGTAACCAAAATTGGCAGCGGCGAAGTACCCACCGACCCAATGCCGATGGAGGCCAGCGACATGATGGTTATTTTAAAACCCAAGGATGAATGGACATCTGCCAAAACTTTTGATGAACTGGCTGAAAAAATGGGGGTTGCTTTACAGGCGGTTCCCGGCATAACGGCGGGCTTTCAGTTTCCGGTGCAGATGCGTTTTAACGAGTTGATGACCGGCGCGCGGCAGGACGTAGTTTGTAAAATATTTGGCGAGAACCTGGATACACTGGCTGCTTATGCCGCCCAATTGGGCAAAATAGTTAATACCGTGGATGGCGCGCAAAACTTGTATGTTGAAGCTGTGTCGGGCTTGCCCCAGGTAATAATTAACTACAATCGCAATGCCATTGCACAGTACGGCCTTAACATAGTTGATATAAACAAGGTGGTTAACACCGCCCTTGCCGGCCAAAGTACCGGTACTTTATTTGAAGGCGAAAAACGCTTTGAAATTGTGGTACGCATAAGCGGCGAACAAAAGAAGGATCTGAAGGATATACAAAACCTGCTGATACCAACACCGCAGGGAACACAGATACCTTTATACCAGCTGGCTGATGTGCAGATAAAAGACGGCCCCAACCAGATACAGCGCGAAGATGCCAAACGACGCATAATTGTTGGTTTTAACGTGCGTGGCCGCGATGTGGAAACAATTGTTAACGAACTACAGGCAAAGGTTGATAAACAGCTTAAATTACCAGCAGGCTATTATGTAACCTATGGTGGTGCATTTGAGAATCTTAACGCCGCTAAGCAACGATTAATGGTAGCCGTACCTGTATCACTGGCGCTTATTTTTCTGTTGTTATATTTCGCTTTCAATTCTGTAAAGCAGGGTTTGTTGATCTATTCGGCTATTCCGCTATCTGCAATAGGCGGCATATTGTTTCTGGCATTGCGGGGTATGCCGTTCAGTATAAGCGCGGGAGTGGGCTTTATAGCGCTGTTTGGCGTAGCTGTGCTCAACGGCATTGTGCTGATATCTGAATTTAACAGCATTAAAAAACAGGGGATAACTGATATGAAAACCATAGTATTAACCGGAACGCAATTAAGACTACGACCGGTTTTAATGACAGCCTTTGTGGCATCATTAGGGTTTTTGCCTATGGCATTAAGTAACGGCGCCGGTGCCGAGGTACAGCGCCCGCTGGCTACCGTTGTAATAGGGGGATTAATGATAGCTACCTTTCTAACTTTATTTGTTTTGCCGGTACTGTACATCATAAGCGAAAAAGGCTTTAAGAGCACGATAGCTAAATCAACCGCGGTATTGGTTGGCTTTTTGTTTTTAACAGGTTTAGGTCAATCGGCAAATGCGCAGCGGTCTATTCCGCTTAAGGCAGCAATTGATACCGCATTAAAAAATAACCTGCGCGTAAAGCAGGAGCAGTTGAAGGCCAGGTATCAGCAAATGCTTATCGGCACATCAGCCGCAATCCCACAGGCAAATGCCTTTGGCGAATTCGGGCAGTTTAACAGCAGTTATTCTGATACCAAATTTGGCATTTCGCAATCCTTCAGTTTTCCAACCGTATACAGCAGGCAAAAAGAACTTTTAAAACAGGATTGGAAAAGCAGCGTACTTAACATTGCCGTACAGGAAGCGCAACTGAAAAGACAGGTAACACAAGTCTATTACTCGATTTTACTTTTAGAACAAAAGCGGCAATTACTGTTATATACGGATAGCATTTACCGCAATTTCTATAAAAAAGCAGCGTTACGACTGGAAAAAGGTGAGGCCAACATCCTGGAGAAAACAAGCGCCGAGATATTATTGGGGCAGATAGAACAACAACTCAGCCCACTAAAACAGGATTCGGCGGTTTTGCAGTTACAGTTTCAGTTACTGTTAAACTCAACTATTGCCTTTACACCCGCTCCCGAAGCATTTAAGCCGGGGATGGCGGTTATGGCCGATACAGCATTCATAAGGCAGCACCCGGCGCTCATGTTGTCGGCACAACAAGTGCAAACAGCCAACGCAGCCATAGCACTCGAAAAAAGCAAGCTCCTGCCCGATCTGTCTATCGGCTACAATAATACCAGCATAAGGGGTATAGGTGCCGATAATATTTTTTACAACGGCTCAACCCGCTTCAATTCTGTGCAGATAGGTGTGGGTGTACCTATCTTCGCGGGTTCGCAAAAAGCAAGGATAAAAAGCGCTAAACTTAATAAACAAGTAGCAGAAAGCAGCTATGCTGCTGATATTCAAAATATCAATGCCGCTTATCGCGAGGCTGTGCTACAACAGGAAAAATATGCCAGAGCGGTAAGGTATTTTGAGGACCAGGCGTTAAAAAACACGGCGTTGATAACTACTGCCGCTAATCAGCAGCTGGCCGCAGGTAATATCAATTACCTGGAGTGGGTACAGCTAATTAACCAGGCTACCGCAGTAAAAAACGATTATATAGATGCGGTACGTAACCTTATAGAAGCAATTATTCAAGTTAACTATTTCAACAGCAAACAGCCATGAAACCTATTATATATTTAGCAACACTTGTACTTTTCTTATCCGCCTGCGGCCAGAAACAACCGGCTACAGACGAGGCCACCGAGGCAAAAAGCAGCGCTATTGTAACCTTAACCGACGAGCAGTTTAAAAACGCCGGGATAACAACCGGCAAAATTGAAACGAAGGACATATCATCCGTCTTAAAACTTAACGGGCAAATTGATGTACCGCCGCAAAATATGGTTTCCATAAGTGTTCCGCTGGGTGGTTATTTAAAATCGACTAAGCTATTGCCGGGCATGCACGTAAACAAAGGCGAGGCGATAGCTACGGTGGAAGACCAGCAATACATACAGCTGCAGCAGGATTATCTGACCGCAAAAGCACGCGTGGGTTATCTGGAAAATGAATATAAAAGGCAAAAAGAATTGAACCAAAGTAAAGCTGCAAGCGATAAGGTTTTTCAGCAGTCTGAAGCAGACTATCATACTCAATTGGTATTGATCACATCACTTGCTCAAAAGTTGCAGTTAGCAGGTATAAACGTGCGCAGCATTAGCGAAACCAATATCGCGCGAAGCGTAAATATTTATTCGCCCATAAGCGGGTTTGTATCTAAGGTGAATGTAAATATCGGTAAATACGTATCGCCAACAGAAGTGTTGTTTGAATTGGTTAATCCCACGGATATTCATCTTGCCTTAAAAGTTTATGAAAAGGACCTGGATAAGCTTTACATAGGACAAAAGGTAATATCCTATACCAACAACAATCCTGAAAAGAAGCATGAAGGCGAGATATTGCTGATTGGCCGCGACCTGTCTGCCGACCGGAATACAGAGGTACATTGCCACTTTGAAGATTATGACAAAAGCCTGGTACCCGGCACTTACATGAATGCCGAAGTGCAAGTTAAAAATGCAAAAGCAGCTGCCATACCAACCGATGCCCTGGTTGAGTTTGAAGGAAAACAATATCTATACAAGGTAATAGGAAAAAACAGTTATGAAATGACCGAGGTAAACATAGGCGAAAGCGAAAATGGCTATACCGAGATATTAAATCCATCAAGTCAGCTAAATAATGCCACACTTGTTATAAAGGGCGCTTACTCCTTATTAATGATGATGAAAAACAAGGCGGATGAATAAGTTTATCCGCCACTGCAAAAATCACACCAATAGAAAACGATTGCGTTGATTTAAGTTCAAAGGAACTTAAATTATTGATTTTCACTTACTAATACGTCTGTTTTTAAAAAAACAGCTTGGTTTTGCGTTGTTTACGGTTTAACTTTAATCAACCAAATGCCTGAAACTAACCCCAATGTTTCAACACATTATTAACCTAAGTGAAAATCTATTATGAAAAAGACGTTAACCTGAATGCATTCAGCCAGGGAGAGGGCTCATCTGCAGGCGTAACTGCTAACTGGTAAGCGTAACTTAACACCCTAACATCGCCACAACCGGAAGTATAGCAATGCAATTACCCGATGTAGCTTGCCGGCTTAATGTATTTACCATTTTTAACCCGGTACCGGGACTGTCTCAAACAAAATTCAGAACTTTTATTAACCAAAAAAAATCATCATGAAAAAGCTTCTTATCGTAACAGCGTTAACGGTTTGCTTAACACTCAACTCAAAAATAATTCGTGCAGGCTGCATCGCATATGGTACGTACGCCGGGGAGTGTAATGCATTGGAGTACGAGTATGCACAAGATTTCTACTATGGTACGTACGATGGCTCGATATATCTTCGGGCATGGGGAACCGTCGCACCGGACGGCCCATATGGCGATAATAATGTTACACTAATAGCTGACTACCCGAGTTCGTCAGGTACCGGGCCGTGGCCATCATATACCAGCGGTCAGTGGACTGTTGTAATCACTTATATGGACTTCTATTCGGATTTGCAATCGGGTGGAGATGAAGTTGTTACAAACCAGTATGACTATAGTAGATTAGCCGGGCCAATAACTTTAACCGCGATAAGCACTTTCACCCCAGGTGTTGGAATGAATATATGCCGGGGCGGCATCTTAGCGTCTTGGTAGAAGTATGTTTCAAACTTTATTGAGTTAGCTTATTAATAAGTACACCGGTAAGGCTCGTATTGCATACTTGCCGGTATAAACAAAGCGTAACCAAATATTCAAAATTTATTAATTAAAGAAATTATGAAAAAGTTATTATTCTTAAATGTGTTAACTGTTCTTTTATTGTTTACAGCTCAGGTAAGCCGCGCAGGGTGTAATACATCTGCTACGTCTTATTCAGGTTATATACAATGCGATGTTTTAGAAGGTGAATATGCGAGTGATACTTATGCCTTAAGTTCTCCCGCCGGATTATACATAAGCGTTTGGGCCACTGTAGGCTATGACGGACCTTACGGAAACAATAACGTTACATTGTCTGCCACCTGGTCTACCTCATCATCCACGGGGCAATGGCCGTCAAATACGCCCGGACAGTGGACTTTTATTATAGGATATACTCAATACTGGGCGCATATGTTGTCTATGGGAGACCCGGCGAGTTACAGCATAAACGACCCGTACATACAAAGTGGAAACTTGACGGTTACAGCAGTAAGTACTTTCGATGACACGCCAGGGCTGACAAACGATGTTTGCCGCGGCGGTATCTTAGCGTCTTGGTAGAAGTATGTTTCAAACTTTTTTGACTGTGGCTTACTAATAAGTACACCGGTAAGGCGCGCATTGCATACTTGCCGGTATATTGCATTTCAACCTTTTCTTAAAAAATCACTTAAAATGAGATCCTTCCCTATTAAAATCATTATAGCATTATTCTGCGTAATTGGTATCTACTCGTGCAAGGAAAAAAGCGCTGATACGACAAGCCAAACTACGGTAAAAAACGAAGCTGTAAACAACAAAGTAAATCAAACTGTTGTATTGACGGTTGGCAATGAGCGGTTTACAGTTTTTGAGTTAGAAAAGAACTTCAAAATTTTTAAACAAAAATTTATGCAGAACCAGCGCCGTGAGCCGGTTGAAGCAGACATTAAAGCGTGGATTACAGAGTTTGTTGAGCGTGCTTATGTTTTAGCCGATGCACGCGAAAAAGGGTATTATAATAAGCCGGATATACAGCAAATTGTTGAAAATACCGCAATGTTTATGCTATCGCAACCACATGGCATACTTGAACAAAAACTACTGGCGCAAGTCGCGCCGGTGGGGGTAGCGCATACCGGCCAATCTGAAAATAAAAAAATGGCGGCAGTAGGGAATTATCACCTTAAAATAAGTAAGGCAGCATCAATAATCCCCAATAAGTCGGCAATAGCTTTATTGTGGGCCACAATATTCAAGAACGAAAAACTTCATGAAATAAAAAAAGAAGATGTAGCTAATATTTTGGATAAAAAGTTGGCAACCTATAGAAGCCCCGACGGTAAGGCTGGAAATATATCTGTAAGCCGGTTTATGACGTTCTATAATAGTCTGCCATTAAAGCGTTATCTTGAAGATACTGCAAGTATAAATATGTATGTACAGCAAATAGCAGCAAATGAGTACATAAAAAAAGATGCACAAGAAATGGGCCTGTTAAATGACCCTGAATTCCGGCTGAATAAAAAAAACTTTACAGATAATGTCGTTTATAAAAGATACATGGAAGACCATTTAGGTGCCGACAGAGGTGTAACCGAAAATGATATAATGAATACATACGCCTCTGTAAAGCAAGGGATGACCCACCCATCAAACATAATCTATTCCATTTATACCTTTAGCAATCCACCAAACGCCTATAAGGCACTCGGTCTTTTACGCATGCGGGCAGGCGACACTACTGTAAATTTAAATTCGTTATCACAAAAACGCCATATCAAGTTTGATAAGTATAAAAGCCAGTTACCCGATACATTAAAGAAAATGATCTATCGCGGAGCACCCGGCCAACCTTTGCCTCCGGTGGAAACCAATGGCTACTATACAGTCTTAATGATCGAGTCGGCTACGGGAAGCGAACCCTTCGCAGCAAACGAGATTCGCTCATATCTGGTGGCTCGTGCTAAAGAACGGCGGGAATTAGACTACAGTAGCAAAAAGGCAAACGAATTAAGCAAGAACTTAAACGCTGACAACAATATCGACATCAGCATGTTGTTGAGGCCAGGTTTAACAGCATCGCTTTAAAATAGTGCTTAAACTATTTAACCATCCAATTGTCAAAAGGGTGCAATCAATCATTATAAATGTTTAAACATGTAGTTTAAGCTTTATATTTGCTCCAATAAAAAACACTCATGAAAAAGATAACACTCTTAACAATTGGATTGGCGTTTACCGCATTATCAGCGTTTTCGCCGGCAAAAACAGAAACCTACAAAATAGATACTCAAAAGAGTAATATTGAATGGACAGGTAAAAAAATATTAGGTCAGCATAATGGCGAGATCAAACTGGCTTCAGGCACTATAATAACAGAGGACAACGTTCCGGCTAAAGGCAGCTTTGTAATTAACATGGCATCTATCAGTAATAATGACCTTACCGATGCCGATTCAAAAGGTAAATTGCTGGGTCACTTAAAATCTGATGATTTCTTTGGTGTTACAAAATTCCCTGAAGCGCAATTTGCAACTACAAAAATTACCAAATCAGGTAATGGTAGTGTTGTGGTAGCAGGTAATCTTACTATTAAAGGCATAACGAGCGCTATTTCGTTCCCGGCCACTTATTCAGTTAGTGGTAACACGTTAACAGCTAAAGCGGTAAATGTAAAGGTTGATCGTACCAAACACAACATTAAATATAACTCAAAAAGCTTTTTTGATGCCATAGGCGATAAAGCTATTGATGATGAGTTCATCCTTAACATCAGCCTGGTAGCTACAAAATAATTGACTAAATACCTATTAAAAACAGAGCCTTCGGATAATATCCGGAGGCTTTTTTGTTTTCCATAAACCGCCATTCGAAAATATTTCAAAATAAATTTGCGTAACTTATAAGTTACCTATATATTTGAGTAACTTAAAAGTTACGCATTATGGCAAAAATTATTAATCACCAGTATTTTTTCTCGCACCCTGTTGAAATGGTTTGGGAGTATTTAACAACGTCTGAGTTGATGGCACAATGGCTCATGAAGAATGATTTTCAACCTATCGTCGGGCACGATTTTCAATTCAGGACGGGCCCGATCGCCAGTCTGGATTTTGACGGCATATTTCACTGTAAGGTGTTAGCGATAGATCCTCTTAAAAAGCTGTCCTACTCCTGGCAAAGTGGCCCTGGTGAGGGAAAGATCACACTCAAATCGGTAGTTACCTGGAATTTGCAGGCAAAGGACAATGGTACGGAGGTATTTTTAGATCACCGCGGGTTCGAGAAAGCAGAAAACCTTGATTTCTACAACGGCCTGATGCATGGTTGGGTGGAGAAACTTACCAAAATCGATAACCTTTTAAACACTGCGCAACATGGCCATACCAACGCTTGATGCTTTCCAGGTTATAGGCGACCCCAGCAGGCGTAAAATGCTGATGCTGCTGTCGCAGGATAGCCTAACCATCAACAACCTGGCTGACAATTTTGACATGAGCCGGCCGGCCGTTTCCAAGCATGTAAAAATTTTGCACACCGCCGGGTTTATTGCTATTGAGGATGTTGGCCGGGAGCGGTATTGCACCTTAAAAAAAGATGGCTTTGACGAGCTGCATGCCTGGCTGACCTACTTTGACCAGTTCTGGGCATCTAAACTGAAGAATTTGGAAAACTTATTAAATAAGCACAATGATACAACGCGACATCCGAATTAAATGGTTTTTTACCCATCCGCCCGAAAAGGTGTGGGCGTACCTTACCGAAGCCGAATTGCTTGAACAATGGCTGATGAAAAACGACTTTAAGCCGTTAGTGGGGCATCATTTTAACTTTTATACCACGCCAATACCCAATATGAAGTTTGATGGTATTGTTTACTGCGAGGTGTTAGAAGTAATACCCATGCAAAAGCTTATCTATACCTGGCGCGGCGGCCCGGCCCCGGGTGTGGTTACTTTAGACACTATTCTGGTGTGGACCGTGCAAACCAAAAACGGCGGCACCGAAGTATTGCTTGAACAAAAAGGTTTTAAAGGCTTCAACAACTACATTGCCAGCCTATTTATGGGCAGTGGATGGAAAGGGAAAATTTTTAAACGTTTAGATGCCTTGCTGAATGATTAAAAATTAACCCGTAAATTGCAGCAAAATCAATAAAATGGAACAAAAACCTATCACTGTATTTGCCAAATGGCAGGTAAAAGATGGCCATCTTGATGCGGTATTGAACCTTTTTGCCGACTTAGTAGAACAAACCCGCAAGGAAGGGGGCAACCTGTTTTATACCGTTCATCAAAGTAATACAGAGCCCCATACGTTTATGTTATATGAGGCTTATAAAGATGAGGCCGCGGTAGCGGCGCATCGCGCATCTGAACATTTTCAGGCTATTGCTCTTGGTCAAATAATCCCGGTGTTAGAAAATCGCGAGGTTATTTTGGCAACGCAGTTGTATTAGCGAGACTGGAAATTACGCCGCGCCGGGAAAAGTATAGCCGCTCAATTATTGAGTGGCTTTTTTTGTTTTAAACACATTTAGATGTCAAACAAACCGACTTGTAAGCAAGTTGTTTAACTAAGCAAAAGCCCCGCATGGTGCTTCGTAGTCTAACAGAATACTATTATGGCAACAAAGACGCTTGAAAAAAAAATTGAGAAAGCCGAACAAGGCCAAACCAAAATGCCCGACAAAGCTGCAGAGGCTGAGCGGCTTTTAAAAGCTGCGCCTAAATCTGCCATGCCGGCAAAGGTTAAACCCATGAAAGCAACATTGGTTGATGAGCCCTTTGATGATCCGGGCTGGATATACGAAATAAAATGGGACGGCTACCGCGCAGTTGCACAGGTGAGTAAAGATGAGGTAAAGCTTATTTCGCGTAACAACCTGTTGTTTGATCAATTTTATCCCATTAACAAGCTGTTAAGTCAGTGGGGCCATAATGCTGTTTTAGATGGCGAGATATTGGTGTTAAATGATAAAGGTATATCCGACTTTAGTGGTATTCAAAACTGGCGCAGCGAGGCCGATGGCGACCTGGTATATTATGTGTTTGATATTTTATGGTACGAAGGTAAAAACCTGATGAATCTAACGCTCAGCGAACGGCAAACCATTTTAGGTCATATCCTTCCAAAAAATGATGACCGCATACGGCAGAGCGTTGTATTTGAGGCCCGGGGTATTGAGTTTTTTGATGCTACAGAACGTATGGGCCTTGAAGGCATTATAGCAAAAAAGATAAGCAGTGTTTACACATCAGACCTACGATCAAGAGAATGGTTGAAGATAAAGGTACAAAGGCGGCAGGAGGTTGTGATAGGGGGATTCACCAAAAATGAAGGCACCTCGAAATTCTTCAGCGCACTTACTATCGGCGTATATAAAAATGGCGTTTTTAAATATATGGGCAAGGTGGGTACAGGCTGGGGCGATAAGCTCCAAAAGGAACTGATGGAAAAATTTAAGCCCTTCATAACCACAAAGTGCCCTTTTGAAATTGAACCCGATGTTGACGAGCCCTCGCGTTTCAGACCAAAACGCCTGGGCGCCAAAGCAACCTGGCTTAAGCCCGAACTGGTTTGCGAAATTAACTTCGCCGAACTGACCAGCGATGGCAAAGTACGGCAGGCCTCCTTTAAAGGCCTGCGTAGTGATAAGGATGCCGACGATGTTATATTAGAAACGCCAGGCGACACGGATCAAACCGTAAAGGCTGCCGATGAACAGGCCGAAAAAACCTTACATCCCCCGGTTGATCCACCAAAACAGGTAAGGCGCACCCTGCTTAACCCCAAGGATGAAACGCAGGAACGACCTGTAAACGGCCATATGCTTAAATTTAGTCACCTAAGCAAGGTGTACTGGCCCGAAGATGGCATTACCAAACGCGATATGTTTAACTACTACTATCAGGTAGCACCTTACATCGTTCCTTATTTAAAAGAGCGACCCATGTCGCTCAACCGTTTTCCCAACGGTATTCACGGGCCAAGCTTTTACCAGAAAAATGTAGCTGATAAAGCGCCTGAATGGGCACAAACCATGCCGCATGTTACCGGCGAAGGCGAGCATAAAGAATACCTGGTTGGCAGCGATGAAGACAGCCTGCTTTGGATGGCATCGTTAGGTTGTATTGAAATGAACCCCTGGTTCAGCCGGGTGCAATCGCCTGATAATCCCGATTTCTGTGTGATTGATCTTGACCCCGACAAAAACACATTTGACCAGGTAATACTGGCAGCGCAGGAGGTTAAGAAAGTGCTGGATGCTATTGAGGTACCGAGCTATCCTAAAACCTCAGGGTCAACCGGAATACATATTTACATACCGTTGGGTGCAAAATACACTTACGACCAATCGCAGTTGTTTGCTAAAATGGTGGTTCAACTGGTGCATAAGCAGCTACCCGATTTTACCAGCATTGAACGTATGATAAGCAAGCGCAAAGGCAAAATGTATCTCGACTTTTTGCAGAACCGTCCCGGAGCCACCATCGCTGCCCCCTATTCGCTACGGCCAAAGCCCGGGGCCACCGTTTCAATGCCATTGGCCTGGCATGAGGTAAAGCCCGGATTAAAAATGCGCGACTTTAATATCCGCAACTCTTTGGACCGTTTGAAAGAAACCGGCGACCTCTTTAAAGGCGTTTTAGCTGAAGGCATCGATCTGGAAAGCACCATTAACAAAGCCCGGGCGATATTCAAGTAATAGCTACCATATCTATCCGGAGGTGTTATCTTATTTTAAAACCTCATCAACAGGCTCCCAAAGCTCAATGATGTTGCCTTCGGGGTCGAGTATGTGCACAAATTTGCCGTAATCATACTCGGCTATTTCATCAACTATGATCACGTTGTCCTTTTTCAATTCCTCAATCAGGGTAACAAGATTCTCTACCCGGTAGTTGATCATGAACGGCTTTTCCGAAGGATTAAAATACTTGGTATTGGCCGGGAATGTGCACCAAGCTGTAGTTCCCTTTTTTGAAGGGTCTTCATCCTCACGCCACTCAAACGTGGCGCCATACTCGCCCGCTGCAATTCCGAGGTTTTTAGCATACCAATCGTTCATACTCTTAGGGTCATTGCATTTAAAGAATACACCGCCCAGGCCCGTTACTTTTTTCATATGTTAGGTGATTATGCGGCCGCTTCAGCCGTTTTAGTTTTTCTTTTAAGGATAAGCGCAGCTAATAGTGACATTAAGATGCCTACCGGCGTCACTTCTAAATAAGTGAACATTGCCCTGTAAGCCGCGTTTGTTTTATACTTAGCCATCATCTCCGCCATCTCAGTCGATTGTTTCTGTATTTCTGCGGCGCTTATCCCGCTTTGCTTCATTTCGGCAATAGCCTGGACCTGGTATTTTTCGCCGAAATCAGGAACAAAGTATTTAAAGTCTATCATCCAAACCACTACATATACTGTTGACGCGATAAGTGTTATTAAAAGGCCAATGCCCAGCGCTTTACCAAAAGTAATGCGGCCATGGTTTTGGGTATCGCGGTAATTCTTAATGGCTACAAAAATCAGCGAGAATGCCACTATCATGGTGGCATATCCCAATATCATCCGGGTGTTCAGGCTTAAACTGTCGTTTATTAGCCCTTCGCTTATAACTCCCCATGATACACTTATAGCACCGGCTATTACTCCATAAATCCAAACTATCTTTTTCATCTTGCTATTGTTTTAGGTTTAATCTGCTCAAAGTTGGATTATTAGCTTGTGTTTTTAGTCATACTTTAGGGTGATTTTTCTGGAAATACATAAAGGGCGACGAGTTGATTTATCAAATTATCCCCATCTCGTACGAAGATTGATCTTATTTAAAGATCTTTTATAAACTAATATAATAATTATTGGCCTTATAAGCGGGAAATTAAAAAAGCCTCCAGATTTCCATCTAAAGGCTTCTGTTTTATCGGTGGTCCCGACGGGAATCGAACCCATATCTAGAGTTTAGGAAACTCCTATTCTATCCGTTGAACTACGGGACCAAGTTTTTGTATTTATTTATCTGATATTCAGTTAATTAATATATTTTTTAATTTTGTCGTGTTTTGTCGTGTAATCGTTTTTTTGCCGTAGTTTTGTCGTGTTTGATTAATCAACCATTTCCTAATTTATGTCAAAGATTCCGACCCACAAAGTTGTCTTCATCCAAGACCATTATCAAATAAAGGATCCTAAAACGGGATTGTTATACACTCCAAACACATCAACACTTTATATACGAAGCTATCAACCTAAAAACAAGGAAAAACAACATAGAAAAGTATCACTTAAAATAAAATTAAAGAACACAGATATAAAAGCCTATTTCGACGAACGAAAGCAGCGGTTCAAAGATATAAAAAAGTTCCCCGAAGGACAGGACTATAATGAAAAAATCGAAGATGAGTTAAGGAAATTGGGTATCTATGACGATTTATCATATATACCGGATAGGCGTAAATCATTTTTAAAATACTGGCAGTCTGTTATCAACACGACTACCAACCACGGAACCCGTATTAAACAAGACGGTGTTAAAACCAAACTGGAGAAATATTTAAACGGCTGGCCGGCAACTAGGGTTCAGGATTTATGTTTTAGTGAGATAACGCCGGACCTATTAAGGTCAGTCTATCATTATTTCAAGACTGCTAAAGATCCTAAACAACTTACAATCGCAACTGCTAATCATTATATGAAAATAATACACGGTGTAATCAATACAGCGGCAGCGGATATGTATTATAACTATGATGTTGACCCGTTTGTATCATTAAAATATAACAAAGCCGATGCCCCATTATTAGAAGGAAAAGTGGTTAATCACTTTGATTTAAAAACGATTTTAAGAGATGCCGAACAACCAACAGGGGGTCCAGTAGATGAGAATGGAAAGGGTGGGTCAGAGCAACTGCCTGAACATCTTGAAAAATACAGATTAGCTTTACTCTTTCAATTATTCTCTAACGGTATGCGTGTATCTGATATGTTGTTGTTGCGTTGGAGTAACTTAGAGAGTGGCAGTCTTAAATATTCAATGTTCAAAACCAAAAAATCTATGATGGTGCCTATGAACATCAACCTAATTAACATCGTTTGTAGAATAATTGATGATGGCGGTGAGATGTTAAATATGCTAAATAGAATGAGAACACAGACAAAGCCTACATATATTGTCATAGATGGCGAAAAACAAAAAGTGACATTAGAGCTATTAAATAAGAAGATAGAGAGTATAACCACCCCAACTGCAATAAACAGCGAAAGCCTTAAAAAAGATTTAAAATCCAGAGGGTATTTAGAGGTTGATGGATATTACGTTGACCCTAAAAATCTTACAAACTACTACATATTGACCAATGCAAAAGATTATTTATTGGCATCAATTGAAAAAGTAATGATGCAAAATATGTGGATGATGAATAGCGAAAGAAAGAATGATTTTTTGTTTCCATTCTTGTCTAATGATGACTTTAGTAATATAGGATCAGGTAATAATTTTAATAACATCACTGAATCTCAATATAAAATGATTAAACACAAGACTATTGTTTATAATAGGAACTTAAAGAAAATAGCAGAATTTTACAGGTTCGACAAGAGTGTCAATCTAACCTCACACGTGGCACGTCATTCATTTGCATCTTATTTACTGAGTATGGGAAATGTAAACACGTTTGACATACAAAAGCTATTAGGTCACCAGTCCATCCAAATCACTGATAAATATTTACAAAAACACTTTAATACTGAAAAGTTAGAGGGGACGAATAGAAGACTATCGCGAGAAAATATCATGAAATAGATTTTCAACTTCGTCGTAATAACATTAACACATCATGTAATTTGCAGGAAGTAAATTTTAAACTCCTTGGTCAATTATTTTTAAGAAACCCTACAAGTAATAACCCGAGTAAAAAGACTCACCAGAATCTTTAAAACCAGCTTCAATTTCATCAATTGGCTTTTCGTTGGTTACAATTAAAGCTTTCTGGCAACACTACGACCCAATAGGTGGAGCTGAGTGAGAAAGCATTTAAATACGAACGATTTTCAATGCTTTGAAAAATCATGTAATTCTGCAACCCTCGCGACGTGATTATTATATCTCTGCAATAAGTAGTCAGACAAAGGTTGTTTAACTCTATATAGTCTTTGAATACCGAATTTAAAGCTGCTGCTTTGTGTATCTAAAACTGAATTTAGGTTAAGAAAGTTATTTCCCGGTGATAAAAATATTGTTGGCAATAATGAATTACACATTATATCAGCTATTTCATTTCCAAAAGTATTTATCAATGAGGCTTTGTTCTGAGTAGCTATTTTTGATTTTTTGTAATTTAGCAATAGTTTAGGCTGGAGATGTTTTATATATCTATTTTTCACCGAATTAGAAAACACATTGCTATTGAAGTTTTGATTAGCTTTAAAAACACAATGACCTTCTTCATTTGATGAAGATAAGTCTAATATGTCTAGATTTATACTCAAACTACCTTCTGCAAATTCAGCGTAGCTAACTTTTTCTACATCTCCAAAAAGAAAATCTAACTTGAACCTAGTAGCATAAAAATGAGGCTTTCCGCTTTTAACCTCACTGGAATTTGCTTCAATCAGGTTGTTAAGCTCTTCTAATGTCTTATTCGTTATTTTTAAAAATGTACCATTTTCAGCCTTTCTTTTCCCATTTTTTCGAAGCATAATATCGCATGGTTGACATACTAATATGTATAGATTTTTTTCTCCAGCATAATTAGTAATCTCAAATATATCACCGTTCGAAATTGGCAAATACATCTTATTTATAATCGAACTTGGGTAATAAAGTTCCTGTTGTCTAAGTTGAAACTTTAGACTATTGGGCTTTTTGTTGTCGCTTTCAAAATCGAACTTGCTTAATATGTTTGATTTTTCAACTATTTTATTAAAAGATTTTAGAAACGGTTTTTTCGAACCGACTTTCTCATGTATATAAAAATCAAATAAAAATTTCGATATCCTGAAGAAGGTTTCGCCCTCCCAAACACCTTCTGTCAATGACGATTTTAAGACCGCTTGATCAAATGCATATGTATCAATATCACTAACAGTGATTTTAACCTTTTTATAACTATGATTTATAACTTCTAAAGATTTTCGTTTAAGTAAATCTAACTGCGTATTTAAAACGGTTTTTTTTATTCCATCAATAAAAAAAACATCTTCGTTAATACGTTTTTTCGCCAATGCGAAAAATTTATTCGCATCAATAGCTTTCGTTGCTGCGAATTCCTGTCTTTTATTTAACTCGTCTTCAGGCTCGAGAATCTTGTTGGTTAATAAGCTACAATATGTTTTATTTTTTAATGCTTTATCGTCAATGATTGATTTAATCAAGTCTAATCCCGTAGTAACAGAGTAAAGTCCACCACATTTACTTAAAATATGATCAAAAAGAAAAAATACCCTTTTTCCTTGTGGTACATCGTCAAACAAAGTAGGTTTTTCGACACTGTATTCGATAGGTGAATATTTTATGAAATTTTGAAATTGAAAAATCTTATCTAGTTGCAAGACTCTATTGTCGTCGGGTTCTTGTTCAGAATCTTTAAAAGCCCAATCAAAAATCGATTCTTTTTTATTTTCAGGTAATTCATCCCACACATTCCCTATGGCGTTACTTATTGTCAAATTATCTGGAGGTAGATTGATCTCTAATAATGCATTGAGCGTTTCTAGTTCTAATATCTCTTCTAAAGTCTGAATTCTTGTTTGAACGATTTCCAAATTATTTTTACTGCAATTAATTTCATCATCGATGTATATAACTTTAAAAATGTCTGCTTTCTCAAAGAATTCAGTAATTTTTCTATCCAGTTTACCAGGCTTGGGTTGCTGAACTTTTTTTACACGTACCGTTCCAACCGCTTCAGCTATTTCTGCTTTAACAATTTTTCCGGTATTGTGAGGGTTAGGTTGTGGTGTAGTATCCATTAAAAAGAATTTACTTTAATACTCCTGTAAAGTCAATTTGAAATATATATTTTCTATTGTGTTCGTTTTGATTACTAAGTAGCGAAATAGAACATGATTCCAGATTCAAGATTCTTTCAACCATAAATAAACCTAACCCTCTTCCCTTGCTTTTGGGTTTATTTGACACAAATGGTTGAAATATTCTATCTTCCAAATTGGGATCAATTCCTTGTCCGTTATCAGACAATCTTAGGTAAGGCTTGCTTATTTCAATAGTTATTTCTGGTTGAAAACCTTTGTTGTTTTTTTTAAACTCCTTTAACCAATATTCTGAATTAATTATTATGTTATCTAATACCTGAATGAGTTTTCCTTTATTAATCTTCACCTTAAAATCCATTCCTGGAATTTTTTTGATGTTGAATTTGATTTTATTTTGATTTCTTTCTAAATAGTATATTCTTAATTCGGAGATCTCTTCACAAACTTCAATGACTTCTTTTTGCTCTCTGGTATATTTCAGAGATGGTGCAAGGTGACCAAGTTGTTTTAGAAGATTATTACAAGTGTTATTAACAAAATTCAAATACGTGTTGACATCAAATGGAATAACTCCTTTCACCGAAACATCATGCTGGATTTGCTTTGTTCTCTCTTGTAAAGCTATATTTATATTGGCGATTTCATGCGAAAGCCCTTCGGCAACCATTCCAACCCCGGCTAGCTCAGAAAATTCGAAAATCTGATTTTCTAAATCATCAATTGATGCTTTTAGGTATGTTACATGTTTGTCGAAATCCGCAGCCTTGTTAAGAGTTTGTTCGATTTTACTTAATAAAGCTTCTGACTTATTAAATATATTACGAACAAGATTTAACATGTCTCTTATCTCTTTAAAGCTTTCATCATTTTCATTTAATTTTATTTCGTTAATACTTGATTGTGTATCATGAATTTCACGTCTAAAAGATTCTGTTGTAGCGTTAAGCGTTCTAGCTTGTGAAGCCACTGAATTTAATACATTATATGTTGCGGAAACCCCTCCAATATTAAGTTCCTTTTCGGATAATGTTTTCTTAAAACCAATATAACTTCTACGTATTTTCTCAATTATATCATTGATGGTTGTTACAATTTTATCCATTAAAGCGAAAAAGTTTAATGAATAATTATCTTCTACAAACCCCTCTCTATCAGTCTTTTCTTTTAAATCCCTATTCTCATCAGCGGCTATTTGAATTAAGCCTATAACGTTAGCAGGCCTAAGGGTATAGAACGACCCGCCACTTGTTTGCCCTTCATTAAGTTTGAGCCAGTCGTTTCCATCAAAGCCGTAAGGTTTAACCCCGAAACCATCCCTATAAATTCTAACTCCGGCCTGATTTTGAATAATTGTTTTAAAATTATCTAATTGAGAAAACGCTTTTTCAATAAAATTATCCTCATTAAAATAGAACTCGGACAGTTCGCCTGAGAAAGAGCCAGGATCAGCCACTACTAATTCGTCGCCCTCGATAACACGCTTTAGTTCAGAAATATCATCAATGGCAATTTTTCGTTCAAAGTGACAAAATATCCCTTCGCTAATTTTTTGTTTAACATTGTTAAGGCTGTAGCCTTTATTGGCTTTGGGGTCGGTTAAGTAATTAAAAAACTTTTGCCCGTTATCTGATTTAATAATCTGCTCAAACTCTTTTCGCGCGATATTTGAGTTGCCTCCGTACAATCTACCAACCTTCAAATTACCTGAAATAGATAAGCCTTTTTTATCGTATTCAAATTGAAAATTAGAAACAGACAACTCTTTTAATTTTTTTGTTATTTCATCAAAGTTTTTTAGCTCACCATCTATCTCCAAAAAGACATCAAATTTACGTTTGTCTCTGTAAGGGTAGATTAATTTGGATATTTGGCCAAGTATCCGACTCGTATTAGCCTGCGACCAATCAGACAAGCTTGATAATTCTTGGATTATTAATTTCGTTCCGTTGTATTTTTTGGTTACTTGTTCAGAAGTTATGATCGTTTGGACATCGCTTAATTTAACGTCGCTTGTAAAATTTGACCAATCAAAAGCCACTTTCAATATTTCATTTTGATTCTTTTGTATAGTAGACAATTCTATTTTGTTGCCTAACCTTTGTGTGCTCAACCTACCAACTCCTTTGTCTCCTAAGGGTGTTCGGCCACTTGAGCTTTTATCACCCACGTTTTTTTGGGCTCGTTTATGAGAAAATGATATAACTAACCATCTGTCAAGAATATTGCTTCTCGACATTCCAGTTCCGTTGTCTTCAACTATAATATAACCGGGTCGTTTTGGTTTTCTTTGGATTATGTCATTTTCTTTTTCAGATAAATAATCAATCCTTTCAGGATTACTCGAATAATAAAAGCTATCTTTTTTCAAATAATCTTTAGTGTTAATATTAACCTTCACCCAGGTAGCATCCGCATCATAAGAGTTTTTTATTAACTCTAATAAGGCACTTACTTCATCACTTACAAGTTCTTCTCCTAATTGCCTAACAACTTGAGCGCTTATTTCAAAAGGATGATTATCTTTCTTTGCCATCAAGTTTTCTAAATATTATAATATCTTCAAAATTCATCAAACTTGCACGGTCATTCTTTTTAGGCATTCTCTTATTGAATATTTCCCTCGTAATCGTGGTAATAAATTTTGAATTTAAATATGTCAGGAAATCTATTAAATAGGCATTATTTCTTACTATTTCTCCTCCCACATTTCTATTTCCGATAGTCCAAACCGAATAACCATTAACTAACAGAGAACTATTAGCATTCTCTACAGATTTATATAAATCATATAGGAAGACTACTATTTTATTTTTTAATGGGCTGTTTAGGTTGGCAAATTTTTCTGTGTAATCTTTTCTGAAATTTATTGAAACTTTAAGCAAGACTTCTAAAAATTCTTGATATGGCTTACCCTTTAGAGTTCCTCCTAAAGATTTATTATCAATACTATACATAGATAAGCCTTGTAAATATTCAACATTAATACCGATGTCTTTAGGGTCTATCCATTGTAAGGCAAGATATGAATGTTGACCATAAGGCACTGTTGTTCGATTATCGCCGTAAGGCGGCGATGTCACCAACAATGGAAATTGATTTGTACCAGGAAAAGACAAGCTTTTACTGGTATCACCAAATCCGGTAAAGACCTCCCTTATATAAATATTATCATTATTGAGATAGCCACTATTTTTCAATAACCGGTATAAGACGTTTAATTTCTCAATACTTGAATCAAGTAATTCCGTAAAAATAGCAACGGGGCTTGGGTTCCAACTTTCGAGATTTTCAGCAGATCTTATATGTAATTTAAACGTAGAGGTGCGATCGTTCGAGGTTAGTCTAATTGTTTCAGCAAGTACTATCCAATAAAACTGTCTTGTGCTCAAATCGCTTTCAGTTTTAATGCCTCTTGCTATTTTTCCGATTTGAAGCGCTACACCATGTTTAAACCATTTACCCACATTAAATTCTAAGCACTCCAAAGCACTTGATGGATCATCGGTTATTGCATTTAGCAAATTTTCTTTTGACAGTTCGAAATTTGTAAATGGAATTGTATTGGTCTTTACTTTACTCAGTAGAATAGCTAAAGGATTAATGTCTTGACCATAACAATTTAATCCCAGCTGCATACCCGCAATTAACGAAGTGGATGACCCCATGAAAGGATCAATCATACTATCAATTTGCGGAGCCGCATTTTTTATAATTTCTATGATTTTCTTTTGTACTACGGGAACCATCATTGCTGGGTATTGAAATAACCCATGAGCAAACTGGTAGTTTTTACCATCAGTACTGTTCCATATTTGATTATCGGCAGCCGTTAGATTTTCGATTCGTTCGATAATTTGTTTATCGATTTCATCATAATCAGTTACTAATGGCAAAATATCGAAATGATTTTTATCTTCATCGCAATGAAAATGATGCATGTGCTGAAGTTGCACACTATCACCATTAAGATGAAATTTTAATAAATCGTTCATTATCAGATATATATATTGTGTGTAAGGCTATTAAAAAAAACAATTTGTAAATATAATTATATTTACTTCCTTTCATTAAACCTATTGTAAGGTAAACTATCCTTCGCTATTATTTAACCACGCTTAATTTTTTTATTTTAGTTAAAGTATTAGCATGGATACCCACGATTTTTGATATCTCATTTAGTGGGTAGCCTTTCTTAATATAGTCAAGTGCCAGTTTGTTCTTAGGTTTATTCAAGAATGACAAAGTATCTTCTTTAGTACCCGGCTTACGTCCCATAAAAACATCACCTTTCATTTTAGCAATTTTTATCCCATCTAATTGGCGTTCACGGATTTGTGACCTCTCAAGCTGGGCTACACTCGCAAGGATCCCTATCATTAAGGTGCACAGACTGTTCTCATTACCTTGACTATCTAAGGTGATTAATCCCTGAGATATAAAATGAATAGGAATGCGTCTAGTAGTAAAAAACTCAATTGTATTCAGAATATCTTTCAAATTCCTACCTAAGCGATCAATTGATATAACCGATAAACTGGTGATAGCTTTTTTAGAAATTAGTTTTTCAATTTCTTTTCCACCTTGTCTTTCAAAAAATGGAATAGCTCCGGAGCATCTATCCTCGATTAAATAATTGTATTCACTCTCATTTATTTTTTGACGGTCGGTGTTTTGGTCTAAACTGGAAACTCTAACGTAAAGGACTTTCATTTATTCACAATTTTAAAGTAGTATCTATTATAGCCTAAATTTATGAACAAACATTCGAATTGCCAAGGTTTTTAGCAAATAAAATAGCTGATAATCAGCACAAAAAAAGCTATACTTTAAAATTATGAATCACGTTTTTTAGGATTAATATTATTTAGGGCTGCCAACGATATTTTTATTTAAATGGAAATGGTTTGCCAACTGATTGGTTTTAATAATTATGTTTTCCTTCAAGTCATCAATAGCTTTTTGGTCGGAATGGTCCAAGCACAAAAAATTAGAACTTCTTGCGATTTTATTTCTATTACATATTTGGATTATAGAAGATACATCAAATTCTATATCTTCAAGTTTTAGTTTTATCGGACCAGTGTATTCAACTAAACTTTTTGCTCTTATTGATTTACCACGGATCCGGCCAGTTGTAATGATTTCTTTGATTTCAGATACTCCTTTAAGCATATCATCGAAATTTCCTTCACAAGCTGTTCTATCTCTTATGGCACTTCTGTTGATTACGCTGTAAACTACATCAAAACATATTTTATCTTCCAGTGGATGTAAACTATTTAATGGTATCCTTCTTTGCAAAATATCATAAATAGCATCTTTCTGCTCACTACTTCCATATTTGGCGAGGTCTACCAAATAGTTAACATCATACACTTCAACGTTTGGGAGAGATTCTTTCGTCGAACTTATAAAACCTAAAACAATGAGTTTTGAGTATTTAAGGTTATGTTTTTGAAATGTGGTTACTGTTTTTCTAACTTTAGTTAAATTAGCGTTCGTGGTAACCTGAATGGCAATATCTTTTCTCTTATTAACTAGGTCGATTGCTGGGTAGTTGTGCTGAATGGGGTTCATATTTACATACTTCTCATCGTCTTTTTCAAAGACGTTTAAATAGTCGAGCATGAGTGCTTCCAGTTCAAATGTTAAATCATTAAAAGAAACTTTTACATAAGTTTTAATGTGTGTCTGTAAAAAGGATAGTAAGGAAAGAATCTCATTTAATTTTTGTTGGTCTGTCATCGTGATTTGGTTATAGATATAATAACATCATAGAGGTTCTACCTATGACAGTTTATGAAATTGAAAATGGAAAGCATTATTTGGTAGTTCTACCGAAAGTGGAAAATTCGTTGGCGAATGGTTTAATCTTGACGAAATAATTGTAATAACTAAAGGAAATACTAACGGAGTTTAATAATTGGCATACTTGCCTTCTGTAAAATCCATTTCAACTTCACTTTCCCAAAATTCTTTTTTCCCTGAATTTTCTAAATCAACGGTAATTCTTTTTGTAAAAGGATTACAATACACAACCATACCTTTTTCGCGTGTTTTAACAACATATATCATGTCACCATCTGAAAACATATTCTTTATTTTAGTACTATCGAATATACCTATTTAAATTTTCTTTTTTGTGGATTTTTTGTCACATAATTAATCGCCTCTAGTTCAATTTCCGATTGTGATTTAATCCGGTGCTGTAACATCCAGTTTAAGAGTTCTTCCTTTTTAAAATAAAGCTTATTACCTCCGGGCTTATAAAATGGAACCTCATTCGTATGTGTCATTTTATATAAACTTGACATTGATACATCTAATAATTTAGCAGCTTCCTTAGCCGTAATCATTTCGTTAGAAAGCCTATTTCCTTTATAGTTTTCTAATAGATTTTCAATGTGTGATACTTTTTCTAACAGAACTTCAATCGCTGCAGGTAATTGTTCAAATGTTAATTTGGGCATGATCCAAGATATTACTTAGTTGCTTATGGTAGTTTATTTAGATTCAACAAAAGACATCACTTGAGGTTTGAAAAGCTACTGCCGTTTATTTAGTGCAGTCAAACTAATAACGGAACTAAACCGCATAATTGCTATAAACAATCCCGCCATCCTTGACATACTTTTTCAACTTAATATATAATTAAGCCCGTTAAGTCGGGTCAAAATTGATTATATGAATGAAAAATAAAAATATAGAAACCGACTTTGTAAAGTTTATTATAGATAAATATTCTCCAAACTCAGGTGCCACCGCCTCTAAAAATGAAAATGAAAAAGATTCCAACGAGGAAGGCGAGGAAGAAGATGAGAAAGTTATTGAAGGAATATTGGAGTATAAAAACTTCAAGGCAAAGCCTGAATTGGCCAGTAGTAAAATTAAAATGCTCAATGATAGGATCAGTGCGAACAGAAAGAAATTAGCCATTGAAAAAGATAGTAAGAAAAGACAAATATTGAATTTGCAAATCTGGATAGATGAATATCAAATTAGAGTAACACGTTTGAAGAGCTAAGCAAAGCAACATCCTGTAAATTAAACAAAGTCTATACTGGTAAACGGTATAGACTTTTTTGTTGGGGTATGTATCTATATATCTCTATCATTAATACTCTTGCTCCCTTTGGCATTTTCTAACAGGCTTTATTTTTTAAAATTATTTTTTAACTTTAAGTGGTAATTCATGTGTTTTGTTCCTTTGTTTTCAATTAGTTAACTTAAATCTTCTTCCATTTCTTTTATGAATGTACACCCGTCGACATCAAAGTATATTTGGATTCTTTTGGTTTTTCTTGTTATTAGTGTGGCTATCAATTTTACACCCGCTTCTTCTAATGATAATATTTTAAAGGTAATATGCGCAATTTTGCTACTCGTCAGTCTGCTTCTTTGGTTTTTTGGTGCCTTTAAAAAAATTGATTCTGATGAGATTGGTGCGGTTTCGGAATTTGGAAAAATAATATATGATGCAGGTCCTGGTTTGTGGTTTGTTCCATTGCCGAGTGAACTCAGAAAAGAAAAAAGATTAAATAGAGAACTCCAAATTCCAGACGGCAATGACACTTCGGTGCAAATTTTGCATGGTTGCTCTTTGACCCCAACAGGAGATCCGTTAGATAATCGACTAACAACGTCCATTCGATTAATGTGTAGGTACAAAATTAACTCACTTAGTAAATTTATCGAGAACATTGGTAGTGACGAGCTATTTAAGCGTCAGGTAAAAGATTTACTAATCAGTAAAATTCAAATTGAATGTAATAAATATTCGTTAGCAATTAATTTAACACGAATTGACGAGTTAAACCACATATTATTAGTGTCTGTGCAAAACATGTCAAATACTTGGGGTGTCGAAATAATTAATGCTCAAATTGTAAGTATAGATTTAGGAAATGCTATTAATGATGCACAAATGAATGCATCGGTATCAGCAATAAATACGACCGTTCACAAAAACAATGCACAAAAAATTTATTATGAAGGATTAGCGAGTGCAGAGGTTTCAAAAGCCTTCCAATATGCCAAAGCTCAAGGCTTGAAAAAAATCTCAGAGGAATTAGGTATCGATGAAACTTTGACTATCTATCAGATAGATACCTTATCCAACGTGTGGAAGAAAAGCAATACAGACGTAAATTTATATGGAGGAAATTTAACTGAATTGTTTGGGCTTATTATTTCAGCCTATAAAGCGGATTCGAATAAAACAAAGGACTTAGGTTAATAATATTTTCAATAAATCCGTGGTCCAACTTAAAGTTAGAGCATCTTTAGCTAAAGATATTAAGAATTCAATTCGATAGGATTTGAATGTCTTTTTCTAACTCAAAAGGAATATTCTTCTCCTTGCAATATGTTTCTATCTCGCTATCATTCTGAAAATAACTATCACAAAATTCATTGAGTTCCTTTTCAGTTGATTTATGATAGCGTTCTTCCGCTGTCAAAAGTTTTTCTGTCTGTTCAATAAACCGTTCAAATTCCTTATTTATTTTACAAAGCTTATCTATCGTTATAAAGTCTAAATCTCTGTATTTTGCTTGAAAGAGAACTTTGCTTTGATATGGATTAGCATTTAATTCTATAATCCCTATACCAAAGGATTGATTTAATCTTTCCATCTCTTCAGCCAAACTATCACTAAATTCCAAGGCTACCAAATACCCATAATTTGCCCAGCTCGAATTTGAGACAGCTTGAAAAAATGCTTTTTTTAATTCCGCATCACTGTTTATTTCTCGCTTTAACTCGTAGGAGCTTATTTTAAACGTATCTACTCGATTAATCGACTTTATAAAATTTTGTGATGCTTTAGATTGTAGATTTAAAAATTTTATACCTACCATGTCTGGGTGCGTCCATATCTGATTACTATCTTTCCCAAAGGTGGATTGCTCATGATAGATTGTTTTTGAATAAGTGCTCGCGACCTTCAAATAGCTACTAAGTAATTTATGCAGATCACGTTCCTCATAAATTTTTTCTTTCCCGACTTTTTTCTGAATTAAAATAGATTCAGTTGCATTTGTTAACACATCGATACCTATATTTTTTTCATTTTTTGTAAGGTAGTATGAATATGTTCCACCTTGTTGTTTAATTCTTTTAACCCGGGAATCTCCATTTCTAATAAAATCTCCCAAGATAGATGAAACAGTAGATCCTGGAGTCTTTGAAGAACCGAAATCATAATATTGTTTTTCTACAATCCTATTATAAACAATCGAATAGTTAGTAATGTCGTTAATGTCTTCTAGACTTTGTAATACAGCTTCTTTAAGTGTCATTGTTATTTTTGACTTTAATTCTATTTTAAATATAATAAAGGTAGCATTTGAAAAGAAGTGATATTGTTTTTATTTAGGAAAGCTTGGTTTATCTCTAAAGAGTTCCTGCATCTATATTGACTACTTACAAATCAGGCTAACACGTTTGAAGAGTTAACAACAAACAAACATCGTGTAAATTAAAGGAAGTCTATACTGTAAAATGGTATAGACTTTTTTGTTGGTGAGTATCTATATATCTCTATCATTAATACTCTTGCTCGCTTTTTCAAATTATTTAAACAAAGCTGAAGAAAGTTTCTATAAGTGGGTAAAGTGACTATAAACTTTAATATATAGACTATAAAAACAATAAAATGAATGACAATAACATTGGCTAAAGAATTTAAACAGGCTATTAATGAAATGCCATACAACCTCACTGTAAAAAGAAATGCTTTAAAAATATACGCTGCATTACTCACTAAAAAACACTTAAAAAACTCGCTTGGTTATTTCCCAGTTTCAAGTGCCTACCTGGCATCTATAAATAAGCGATATTATAAAATCATGGAATACTTTATAGAAAAGAAACTTATTGATTATTATAAGAAAGCTTACACTGATGAAAATGATATATTCAATACGGTTTACAGAAAAGCATATAACAAAGAACTGGGCATAACAGCCAAATACAGATTTCTTGTCAACGTTGAAGCCGGCGATGAAATTAATGTTGATATGACTACCAATAGAACCTACAGGTGGTATGAAATTGTTGAAAGAAGTTTAGAGGAAACAACGTTCCCAATTAAAATTAAAAGAGATAGCTATGGCAGGCGTGTGCATCACCCGGCTATTATGGATTACAAAACAGACTTTAAAGGTTATTACACCATAGATGCCGTTTGTTCGCAGCCCCGATTACTTTATAACCACCTTAAAGAAAAAGAAATTGTTGATTCAGAGTATAATCGAATCTTTGAAAATGATTTAGACTTTTACGTTGAAGTAGCTGATAAGTTAAATTTTGAAGGAACTAAGGGTGATAAGCGCGCCCAAGCGAAGGAATTGTTTATGCACTGGATTAACGGCCATGGCTATGTGCCAAACTTTGAAATACACACCCTATTTAAAAACGTATCTTTTTACCTCAAAGGAATTAAGAGAGGCAATTACAAGAACGGCGGATCATTATTACAACGTATAGAGAGTAAAATTTGGATTGATGGGATATTGAATGATATACCTTGTGATTTTGCATTACCTATACATGATTGTGTAATCGTTAAGGAACAAGATGCTAATACAGTCCTAGATTTTTGCACCCATAAATACCCTAATATCAGATTCAAAAAAGAACTGATAAAATAAAAAAGATTTGAAGTATGTTTAAGAGAATAAAGAAGCCAACGTATCAAGATTTTATAACCAATAATGAAAACCTAACCGATCCCGTAGATAAATATTGGACTGAAACAACATTAGTGTATGAGCCTGTGAAGCCAAACACTTTTATAAAAAGAAAAGATGATTACTTGTTTATAAAGAGAATCGCGCCGTTTGAAGATGCACCGTTTATAGTAGATGGGTATAGTGTTACTATTCAACAATACCGACACTATATAATTTGTGAAATACTCGGAGGAGATTGTTAAATCACTTGATTAGGCTGGTTTTAAGAGACCCGATTTGATTGGTCAATAACTTCCGTAGGCTCTACTTAGAAAAGTGTCTTAAAACCATTTAGGATTAGATTTATAAATAATGGCTCTTGCGGTTTATACAAGAGCCATTATTGAAAAGAAAGTCCTTTAAACAACCTATTTAAAGTTGGGAACAAATGGAGCCATCTTGTCTAAATCAAGAACCCGTTTGGTCCTGACTATTTTAGTATTCATTAATTTGATAGCTAATTTATCCAATCCGTTCTCGCCAATATCTAAAACCGTACCTTCAATAGTAACCTCATCAACATTAACGAAATCCATAATTTTGGCATCACCCGTGTAACGATTGACAACTACAATATTACCATTTGTTAAATCCTTAAAAAGTGCAGGAAAAAACGACTTCAAATTGTCGTAAGCTTCAATGCCATTTTTTAGTAATAACTGGTTAGTCTCTGCCTCACTACTTTCTTGTGATCTATAACTATCTCTATTTCTACTTGATGTTGCAGAGACGTCATAAATTGACAATAGCAAGTCGTAGGGCCTCCAAGAATTTGTAATGTCTTCCATCGGGTCAAAACACTTTTTTAGTGACTTGTCATAGATTACTACATTGGGTTGGTTTTGAATAATATTCGCAAAACTGGTAGTGTTTAAGTCCGTCTCTGCTGAATGTTCAGCTTGTATGCTCCTTCCATTCAGAGCTTTTGTAGATAGTATAAATCTATCCTCTGTAATACTGCCGGTAATTCTCACAATCTTATTCAAATATTGGCTCTTGACCACATCCGGCTGACTGGTAAAGATATACTCCAATGAGTCCAGACTTTTAACGGTTAAAGTTGAAACGCCATCATTATTGGCAGCTTGACCAACTGATGTTTCTAAACTTTGGGAAGTGTCTGATGAACTCGCTGAACTGTCCTTACTTGAATGGTTACACGCTACTAAAAAAACTGGAATACAGATTAAGGTTAATTTTTTCATTTTTTGATTTTTTTCCAAACTTATAATATTTCACTCAGTTTGTCAATCGTACGGGTGACATTATTTGCCCACATCCTGGCTATAATTGAAGGTCATGCCAGTCAAACGAAAGGAAGAGAATGCCGAAGCAGAAAAAGAACTCTTAATAAAATTAGGGGCGAAGTTTAAGCAGGCACGTGAAGGAAAGGAATTGTCTTTGGAGAAATTAGGTAAACTTATAGGAAAAGACAGGCAGTCAATTCATCGGTTTGAGAGAGGCGAGTTTAATCCATCATATCTCTATTTAGTGGAACTTTGCAAAGGACTAGGGGTCGATATTGCAGAAGTGCTGAAGACCTAAATAATTAAACATTATAGCGTACCGAAAACTCCCATCAATAGACAGAAGTTTTGTCATATTCGGTATTTATTAGATTTTTGTGAGAAGATACCCACCTTCAACTTTTGAAATAGAAAGGGTTTTAACCTCTTTATCCTTTGAATATTTGGCATAATAATAGGCGGGAATGGAAGTCTTCAATGGAAACTCCTCCACTGTGATTAATAACCCTTCACCTTTTTTCAAGGCTTCGATTTCTTTTGCAAACAATATCGGTTTGTTTACTCCGGTTCTTTTAGTTGCTAAAAGCAACTCTACATCTGTTTTTGATTTTACTACTGGCATGATTGAATGTTTTAATAATAAATATTTAGGCTATAGTAAGGATGTTTTTTATTCCGTGCCGCACATTCCTTCAAAAAAAGATGCCCACATTCTGAATAGAATTGGGCATCTTAATGTCTATGAAATAAGAGATACAATTATGCAGCCATTTTGAATATTTCTTCCATACATTCGACTGACCTTTCTTTAGTCGCTTCTTGTAAGTCAAGCTTGCTCAACTCAAAGTTGTCCTTATTTAATTCATATCCCACGAATTTCCGTCCTAACAATTGAGCAACGCGTCCAGTTGTTCCTGAACCTGAAAATGGATCTAGAACAACATCCCCTGGTTCAGATGTGGTGAGTATCGGCAGAACTGGTATATAATCAGGAAATAGAGCCGGGTGGTCTACCGTATTGTCCAATTGTTGCAGCTCTTTTTGTCGGCCTGAAGCATTGTTGCCTACAATAATATCATGCACGCTTTGTTCCTCTATAAAATCTTTAAATTTCCTGTATGGTTTAGTTAAGATCCATTTACCATCTTTCTTAATCCCATTGTTTTTCACATCCCTATAGCCGGGGCCCTTAACAAGTTTTATTGGGTTATTATTCCAAATTTTAAGTTCGCTATAGTAATAGTTATCGGGATCCTTTACCAAATGAAATATCTTTTCATAAGAGGTATGCAGTTTGGTGGTTAAGGATTGAGGTATCGGGTTTTTCTTTTTCCAGATAATCTCATTTACTAAATACCAACCTTGTTCTTGACAAAGGGCTAACAGTAATTTAGTCGGTATTAATAAGGCTTGTCTATCCTTATAGGTTTCCCCTATGTTTAGGAAGAGTGATCCACCTTGTTTTAACACTCTGCGAACATCTTGTAAATGATTAACAAGATTGGTAATAAATTCGTCGGGGGTCGCTTCCAAACCCAGTTCAGGAATGCCATTTACGCCATTGCCATAGTTACGTAAGCCATAATATGGCACCGATGTTACCACAACCTGAATAGTCTCATCCATTACCTCTTTCATTATAAGACAAGACTTATTATACATTTTTACATCTTCCTCGTTAAAAGTGGTAGCAATAGATACCGGCTTACATTCGGCGGTTTCAACCTTTAGTCTTCGATATTTCTTTACAATATTACCAGCAAGGCTAAAAGAGATTTCGCCATTCTTAACTTTATCTAACAGGCCCAATTTATTTTGTTCCTGGCTTTCCTGTCCAAATTTGATTAGGGCGTCAATTTGTCGAGTTGATGAAGCAGATAGTCCTATGATTTTTGCTATGCCTTCAAACCTGTCTTTTCCTTGAATAATGAAAGGACCAGTTGATTCATCTTTCTTAAGATCGTTCCTCTGTCCTTGTCTTCTGGTTAACAAGGGAATTAGGATTTCAGCCTCTTTTACTTGCTCTTCTCTGGTCTTTAGTCTTTGTTGATTATGACATACTATATTTAGTGCATCACCTTTACCATTGTCCTCTACAACAATAGCATCTAATTCACATATACTTTCGATTTGATTGATGGCCATCCATCTCCTGCCACCTGATAAGATTTGATTTTGTGTATTAATGATAACCGGCTCCCTTTGCCCAACTTCTTTAATTGTTTTAACTAAATCCTCAATGGCTGATAAATCATTGTAGGTATAGATTTTTGCAGCAATTGGGTGTATCGATAAAAGCTCTTTTCTTACTTTAATTACTTGTGCGTTCGCTTGAATGTAGTTTTTCTTCATCGTTTTAAAGTTTGTGAACAAGCCACTTCATTGTATTTACATGAAGTCATTTGCTCGATTAAAAAAATAGAAGTAGGGTTGTTACGAGTGTTCTTCTTTTACTCGCAATCAGCAATTAAATAGCGCTCTTTAATTGTTGATTGATGCTGTTTGATAACGGGAACAAATGTCGGAAAAAAGACAAATTCAAGTCAATTCATGAAGATTATAGTGTCGTAATTTTGTCGTGGAATGGGTATAAAAAAAGAAAACTATCTGACAATCAGATAGTTTTAATATAAATGTATAGAAACTCCTATTCTATCCGTTGAACTACGGGACCATTTTGATTTCGGAATTGAGATTTACGATTTCGGATTTATTCTTTGCCGTATTCTTATCTGAAATTTCAGCAAATGTGCAAATTATAGCCGAGTTAGTCAAACTTCATTTGCACATCTACATATTTGCACATCCGCATATCATCTAATCACAGATCCATTGTTAAAATCATCCACAGGCGCAACAAAGCTTAGTTTGCCTTCGGCATTCTCTGCCATTAGTATCATTCCCTGCGATGTGATGCCTTTTATATCGCGCGGTTCCAGGTTTACCAGTATGCTAACCTTTTGGCCAATAATGTCTTCGGGCTTGTAATACTCCGCAATGCCCGATACTACTGTGCGTTGATCAATACCCGTGTCAATAGTAAGTTTTAGCAGCTTTTTTGTTTTGGCTACTTTTTCGGCAGCAAGTATGGTGCCTGTGCGTATATCCATGGTGGCAAAGCTTTCGTAATTGATGTTTTCCTTTGCCGGAGTTACCGGTACTTCTTCCACCACCGTAGCTGCTTGCTTTTTGCTGTTTAGCTTTTCTATCTGTTTATCTATAACCTCGTCTTCCACCTTTTCAAACAACAGCGCAGCGGGGTTAAGCTGATGTCCGTTAGCAAATACCAACTCCTCATCAAAAGTAAATTGCTCAGGCAGATTCAGCATACCAAATATTTTTTTGGCCGTTGCCGGTAAAAACGGTTGCAAACAGGTTGCCAAATGCCCTATAATGAACAAACAGTTGTGTAGCGCATCGCGCGCATCATCAGGGTTGGTTTTGATGGTTTTCCAGGGTTCTTTGTCTGTAAGATATTTGTTGCCTAAACGTGCTATGTCCATAACGGCCTGCAGGCCCTGCCTGAAGCGGTAGTTTTGCAGGCTGCTATCCAGAGCATCGTAAAATATACCTATCTCATCGTTCAGATAGCCGTCTGTCAGTTTTATATCTCCCTCTACTTTACCACCATAAAACTTGTGCATCAATATCATCACACGGTTAACAAAGTTGCCTAATATGGCCACCAGCTCATTATTAACACGGGCCTGGTAATCTTTCCATGTAAACTCACTATCGCTGGTTTCGGGTAATATTGATGTAAGCACATAACGCAATTCGTCCTGCTTATTTGGAAACTCCGCTAAATATTCGTGCAGCCAAACCGCGTGGTTGCGCGAGGTAGACAGCTTATCACCTTCTAAATTCAGAAACTCATTAGCAGGCACATTCTGCGGTAATACATACTCGCCATGGGCATGTAATATGGATGGAAAAATGATACAATGAAAAACAATATTATCCTTACCTATAAAATGGATAAGGCAGGTGTCATCAGCTTCATTCTCTTGCTTTTTCCAATACAGTTGCCAGTCTTTGCCTTTATCAATTGCCCATTGTTTGGTGGCAGATATGTAGCCTATTGGCGCGTCCATCCAAACATAAAGCTTTTTGCCTTTAGCCTCCTCAAGCGGTACATCAATACCCCAATCCAGATCGCGGGTCATTGAACGCGGCTGCAGGCCCGATTTTAGCCACGACTTGCACTGACCGAATACATTAACCTTCCATTCGCCCTCCTTGGTATCTATCCATTGCTCCAGCCAGGGCTGGTACTTATCTAAAGGCAGATACCAGTGCTTGGTTGCTTTTAAAACAGGTGGTTTACCGCTCAATGTAGATATGGGGTTGATCAGATCGGTTGGGTTTAGTGATGTGCCACAGCGCTCGCACTGATCGCCGTAGGCATTATCATTGTGGCAGTTGGGGCAGGTGCCGATGATGTATCTGTCGGCTAAAAACTGCTGGAAATCTTCATCAAAGTACTGTTCTGAAAATTGCTCTACAAACTCGCCTTTTTCATAAAGATTCAGAAAGAACTCCTGCGACAGGTCGTGATGTATTGGTGAAGAAGTACGATGATAAATGTCAAACCCGATACCGAAATCTTCAAAGCTTTGCTTTATTTGTGCATGGTACTTATCAATAATAGCTTGCGGTGTTGTACCCTCTTTTTTGGCTTTTATGGTGATGGCCGCGCCATGCTCGTCAGAACCGCAGATGTATACTACATCCTTCTTTTTAAGGCGAAGAAAGCGCACAAATATATCAGCCGGCAAATACGCGCCGGCCAGATGACCTATGTGTAATGGGCCGTTGGCATACGGAAGCGCCGAAGTAATGGTATAGCGTTTAAAATTATCTAATTGCGACATTTATTATATTGATCAATAGCTTGCAAAGATAATTTATTTTGAGGCCAAACACTAAGCAAAAAAGTAACGCCCCCTGGCATTCGCGGTAATTGTAGTGTTCCGGAACAAGCGGAACACACCGGAACACCCGCTTTATTAATCGCCTGATAATAAGCATATTACTGTTTCGGGTGGAACAAAGTGAAACAACTTATAAGTCAGGAAATTTAGCTGTAAACTATGCGTAACTGATTGAATAACAGGCCTACTGAGAAAATTGGCTTTTTTGCCCCACCGGATAACGTTGCGGTGGGTATTGAATTTAATGCCAAAGTTTTATTAATATTGAACATGCACAACACAGGTATTGCTACCGTACAACCACCCTACTTAAAAAAAGGTGATAAAATTGCCATTACCTGTCCGGCCAAGAAACTGCCTGCACCCATGACGGATGCCGTAAAGCTGCTTCAATCGTGGGGGTTGGAGGTAGATTTGGGCGATACTGTTACGGCTTCATACCATCAGTTTGCAGGCGACGACGATATGAGGGCAGCTGATATGCAGCGCTTTGTTGATGACGACAGCATTAAGGCGATTATAGCGGCGCGCGGCGGCTACGGCACCGTACGCATGATTGATAAAGTTGATTTTAGCAGGTTGCAACAAAGCCCCAAATGGTTGGTAGGTTTTAGCGACATTACCCTATTGCATTCGCATCTGTTGCGAAATTATAATCTGCAAAGCATACACGGCCAAATGCCCATGAATATACCCGACGCTTCGGCCCGGTCTTTAGAAACCCTGCGTAAGGCGTTATTTGGAGAGGAACTAAACTATGAGTTTCGATCGAATACCGTTGGCCGAAATGGAAACTCAGGCGGCGTATTAACCGGTGGCAATTTGAGCTTGCTGATAGCGGCGCTCGGTTCGGTATCTGACGTAGATTATAGCGGGAAAATACTTTTTATTGAAGATGTAGGCGAGTACCTATATAGTATTGACCGAATGCTATTTACACTAAAACGCGCCGGAAAGCTGCAAAACCTTGCAGGACTCATAGTTGGTGGCTTTACAGGAATAAAAGATAATGATATCCCCTTTGGACAAAACGTGCCCGAAATTGTAATGAATATTATAAAGGAATATAATTACCCTGTTTGCTTTGATTTCCCTGCAGGGCATATACCTGATAATTGCAGCCTGGTGATGGGCAGGGAAATGAAAATGGATGTTAATGGATCAAACGCCTTGATAAGCTATTGTTAAAGGCAATAAAAAATCCGAAGCCACTTGCGCAGCTTCGGATTGTATTACTGTGTTATTAACAACGATTAGTGATCGTCAGTCGTAAAACCTGTTCTCTTGTAACCGCTCACGGTGTAAACTACTCCCGGATCATCATCATCAAATGATATTTTGAAATAAATAGAATCGGTTTTTGCTTTTGAGCCTGGAGCAGTTGCAACACCTAACATCACTTTACCTTCAGTAACAGTGAATTTACTATTGTATGTAACGTTTTGTACGTTAGTTCCAGAAAAAGTAAGCGCGGAAGCATCCGTTTTTACTTTGCCTTTAACCTGCCAGCCGCTCAAAACGTCATCTAACCACATTTCTGTAGCCGAATTAGTTGAAGTGTTATAAGTTCTAAACTGATAGAAGCCGCTGCCGAATGTCGCGCTGGTGCCTTTGTCGTACTTAACCCACCAATCTCCCGCAAGGCTTTGTACTTCCGTACCACCAACAACACGTTCTTTCCTGCACGATGACGCCGCAAACAATGTCACCGCAATAGTTGCTATGTATAATATCTTTTTCATATTTTCTTATTTAATATTACTTTCTAATCCATCTACGTGTTGTTCCTGCAATACCCTGATCCGGTAGGTTAATAACGTAGTTCAGTGTACTTCCCGGCGTTAAACCAGCTAATACAGCAGTACCATTTAAATTACCGTATGCTGTGGATTGCGATGGTACGGTGATGTTAGTACCATTTACGCATATCAGATACGCGGGTATAGTTGTTGCTGCCGAATAGAGCCCTTCAACATAGTAAAAACCGGGAGCTAATTTGGTCATGTTAACTGTTTTACCTCCGGCTGCGTAATCGTACTTACCCGATATATCTATTCCCTGATCTGCAGATGGCAATACAGCAATATATCTTACAGCACTTCCGGCAAAACCGTCGGAGTTTACTGCTCCGTAGGTAATAGTATAAACTCCTACTGTATTTGTGTTTACTGTACCAGAACTGGTAACCGCAAGGGACCCCGCTTTTGCGCCAGCATCCGTGTAAGTCGATCCTTTTACAACAGAAACGTATTTTGAACCCGTTACAACAATCTCCGGGTATACCGTAATTTTAGATATTCCTACATATCCATCAGGATAGTTTAAGTCATCTTTTTTGCACGATGCAATAAGAATACTAAACATTACTATGGCTAAATAATTAATATATTTTTTCATAATGTTTTCTTTTTAAATAATTTTATTTACCCCACCACACCGGAGTATAAATTGGAACCTCAGCAGGTGTGTTTTGATTTCTGCTTCTTTCTGAATCAGGGAATAACATTCTTTTTGGAAACGCCTTGTTAGGTGTAACGCCACTTAAGGAATAAGACCATTGACCAGGAACATAGTTGGCTACATCTTTAGAGTTTGTAGTACTGATTTTGGGATAGCCTGTGCGTTCTTGTTCAAAGAAGCCTTCAATTGCGTGAGATCCAGGTAACGACGCCCATTTCTGAACAATTATCGCTTCCAGATTCTGATCAAATGTTCCGGCCGGATAAGGATATAATGCCCCGCGCGCTACAGTGGTTTGAGCAAATGCAGCATCTACCCCTTTGTTGTAAGAAACAGATGCGGCTGGCCCTACGCCATATCTTAAATTTGCTTCAGCTTGCATAAAGTATGATTCGGCTGCAGATATAAACCAAACCGGGTCAGTGGCAGCCTGTACTAAGGAAGCAGCAGATGAATAGGTAGGTTGCGCAGAATTAGTGGCATTAAAATCGCCCTGGTGTATAGAATTAGGACTCGCTGCACCAAAATACGTAGTGATCCGAGGATCGCTGTTAGCCTGTAACCAGGTTACAAACGTTTTGCTTGCCCGTAAGTTAGTAGCAGAGTTTAGCCTCCTGATGTTATATTCATACATCGGGTTACCTTGATCGGGAATGTTAACGTAACTTGTTACACCTGCACCTATGGTAAGGAATGCAGCGCCATCAGTATACAGTTTTTTAACACCGGCCTCTGCTTCAGCTGGCTTAGCGTTAACCATGCGTAAATACATCTTCAATTTTAATGTATTAGCAAAAGCGCGCCACTTAGTCATATCGCCATTAAAAATGAAGTCGGTGGCTGCAGTTGCGGCCGGGCTAAGGTCTGTACTTGATGCCGTTGCTGCTAAAGCAGCATCTATCTCGGCTATAAGGGCTTTGTAAATCTCGTAACCATCGTCAAATTTCGGTTGCAAATTAGCCTGACCTTGTAAAGCTTCTGTAAAAGGCACTTTATCATAAAGATCAACCAACACCTGATAAGTGTAAGCTCTCATAACAGTGGCCATTAACAGGTACTGTATCGGGCCCGTTGTTTTAGCTTTTTCAATAGTTAACTTATAGTCAGTTAAAGCACCGGCCATTAAGTTATTATAGTTGGCGTTACGGTCTTGCCTTGTCATACCATAGGTATCAATATCTTTGTACTGGTTAGACAATTGCGCTTGTGTTACAAACTGCGACCATATGTTCCCTATAATGGCAATCTCGCCACCTACGCGACCTGCGGTTGACTGAACTGCCGACGGAAACAACACCTGAGGGGTAGCTACCTCAACGGGCGGGTTGTTGGGGCTTGTATTAATGTCAGTTATCTTTTTACAACTCGTTACCGAGAAACAGATCACTGACGTTGCAAGAATTGTTTTTATTATATGTTTTTTCATGATTCGTCAAATTAAAATGTAACCTTTAATGAAGCGCCATAGTATTTCATTGGCGGCGAGGTTCTGAACTCACCAAATTCGCTTCCCAGATCCGAGCCTAAGTTAGATACTTCCGGATCTACAACCTGGTTAGATGCAGGCAACCATGTAAGCAGGTTTCTGCCATACAATGATAGTTTAGCACTTGATGCACCAACTTTGCTTGAGATAAGTTTTGGAAGTGTATAAGACAAAGTTACCTCGCGTACTTTAAAGTAAGTTCTATCCAATATCAGGTTTTGATAAACGTATCCTTTATTATTGGTTTGATAGTAAAAGTCAGCAATTTTGCCACTTGCTATTGGAGTTGTGTTCTCTGTATAGGTTGTAGTAGTACCTACAGTAGTTGCTACAACTGAGTTAGGAAGGATAAAAGGATTACGATCATTATATGTAGTGATCGGGTCATTACCCACAAAGCCTAACAAATCTGCTGTGCCTGAATAAAACTTACCACCTTTGCTGTAATCAAGTGTAAATCCTAAGGCAAATCCTTTGTAACGGATGTTATTGTTGAAACCCATGCGGAAATCGGGCTGGATAGCACCGTAGGTTTGTATATCAGTACTTTGTACCGGGAAACCTGTTGTAGCATTAACAATAATGCGACCTTGGGGGTCAAGCTGTGGTTTGGGTGCTTGTATAATACCTAACGGCTGGCCAACCAAAGCAACTAATTGCGCATCGTATGCAGAGTTTAGCAACAAGCGATCAACACCTGGAGCTAATGCTAACACTTTACTTTTGTCTCTGCTAAATGTGTAGGTAAAATCCCAAACAAAATCACCACTGTTAACAGGAGTAGCGTTAAAAGCCAACTCAATACCTCTATTCTCGCTCTTGGCGGCGTTAACAAATGTTGATAAATAACCAGTTCCCGGAGAAATTGGGGCAGGAAGTAATTGATCCTGAGTAATACGATGGTAGTATGTGAAATCTACACCAATTCTGTTGTTCAAAAATCTGAACTCACCACCTATTTCAAAGTCTTTCACACGTTCAGGCTTTAAATTGGTAGTATATGTGGTGTTATTTACTGTGTAACCAGCTACCGGACTACCGTTGTTATTTAACGGGAAAATCAGGTTACCAAATGTAAGTGGAATGTTGGTAGCAGTAAGTGTGTTATAAATACTGTATGGATCGGTGTCGCTACCTGTTTCACCATAACTCGCACGCAATTTAGCATATGATAAGAAATCGCTTTTAATATCAAGCGCGTCTGTTAACACAAATGCAAGGTTAGATGAAGGATAGAAGTAGCTGTTTTTTCCCGGAGCCAGCGTTGAAGAAACATCATTACGACCACCTAAGGTTAAGAACAAATAATTTTTAAACCCAAGCGTAGCCTGTGCATAAAAACCTAATTGCTTTTTGTGGCTGTAACCGTGCGCACTGGTTGGTTTGTTTAATGAATTGTTTATTTGATAGAACCCTGGTATAGCCAGATCTTCAACACCTGTTGACAAACCGTTTGATCCTCTGTCGTTATAGTTGATACCTGTTAATCCGGTCAGGTTAAGATCGCTTGAAAGTTTTTTGTCAACCAGCAATTGTAGTTTGCTGTCATACTCATAAAGGTTGCTTGCTGCATCAACAACAGTACCCACGCTTGGCGTAAGCGGCGTAAACTCAACGTTCTTGCCGTCATTCCAGCTACCGGCAGATGCCCTGGTTTTAGCAGTCCAGCTTTTAGTATACACGCCAGAAATATCAGCACTTTGCTGGAAGTTTAGTGTCAACCAGTCTAAAAACTTATACTTTAAGTTGATGTTGCCGTAAAAACGGTTACTTGTTTGTCTTGCCCCGTTTTCAGCCAAAGCATAAAAAGGGTTCATTGCAAAAGGTGTAAAATAGTTATCAACGTTAAAAAATTCGTTCTTGTAATTTCTCAGGTCCTTTATAGGAATATCTGTTGGGATTTGCAATAAGGCCTCATAAAACGTATCAGAATTATTAGTTCCCTGACCGGTTTGAACAACGTTACGTTTGTTGTTAGCGTAGTTTAATGATACATCTGCAGAAAACTTGCCCGATGTAACAGACTCGTTGATTGAGAAGTTATTTTTTCTGTACAGGTCCGGCTTACCGGGTAAAACACCATTACTATATACGTTACCGTATGATATGAAGTATTTAGAAGCGTCGGTACCACCCTTTATGCTAATACTGTTGTTCAACTCTAAACCGGTATCAAATGCATCAGCAACATTGTTTTTAATTGCCGAAAAAGGCTTTATCAATTGCTTGTTACCAATACTTGCACCGGTACCAGCTCCTGTAGCACCCCATGCACGTGTTACACCATCAAGCTTAGGGCCCCAGCTACCGTTTTCTGAAAGGATGAACTCCCATCCCCAGCCCTGACCGAAAGTGCTTTGCGGTTTGTAAGTTATTGCTACGTTGGTTAAAGACACACCCGAGTTGAACTCAACTGTTGGTTTGCCTGCTATACCTTTTTTGGTAGTAACCAAAATAACACCTTTTGAACCACGCGAACCGTAAAGCGCTGTTGCAGCAGAACCTTTAAGGATTGATATGTTATCAACCATGTTAGGGTCAATATCATTCGCGGCGTTACCAAAGTCGTAGTTATTGTCTGAGCCAAGGCGCGAGTTATTAAACGGAACACCGTCAATAACATAAAGCGGCTGGTTGCCTCCGGTTAGGGAAGAATAACCCCTTAAAATTACCTTGGTAGTACCACCCGGTGAACCGGATACGTTTGAAATGGAAACACCGGCAACCTTACCTTGCAAGCCACCTAACAAACCAATTGGCGAAGATGCATTAATGGTAGAGTTTTTCACAGTGGTCTGCGCGTAACCCAGTGTTCTTTTTTCACTTGTTACACCCAAAGATGTTACCACCACCTCACTTAGCAGTTTGTTGTCAGCAGCGAGCGAAACATTCACAACGCTTTTGCCTGCTACAGGCACATCCTGTGAAATGTAAGCAACATAAGAGATTGTAAGCACTGCATTGTCTGGTGCAGAGATGGAGAACTTGCCACCTGCATCGGTAGGTACACCAATATCAGTGCCTTTAATTTTTACTGTCGCTCCCGGAATGGGTAAGCCATCGTCTTTGGCCGTAACCGTACCAGTAATCGTACGGTTTTGTGCAAATACTTGTGTTACGCATAACACCAGCACACACAAACTTACTAGTAGAAGTTTTTTCATGTGTTAAATAATAAGATCAGTTAATAGTTAATTAATCATAAAAGTAGTGTTCCATTATTGAATTCACAAATAAATTCACCAAAAACACTAAAAAAAAAGTTTTAAATGCAATAATTAAAAAAAAGTTTAAATTATTTAGTACTATGTATTGCATAATACATTTTAAAACATATATCTTTGTGTTATGATCGCAGAGAACACACAAACACAAATGCGTAAGGGTATACTTGAATATTGTATACTCTCCATCATCGCCCGCGATGAAACCTACGCCTCTGATATAATTGCCGAGCTAAAGAAAGCCCAGTTGCTTGTAGTAGAAGGTACTTTATATCCGCTATTAACGCGCCTTAAAAACAATGGGCTGCTAACTTATAACTGGGTTGAATCCACATCCGGACCGCCACGAAAGTATTATGCGCTGTCTGACGACGGACGAAGAGTGCTTGAACAGTTAGACACTACCTGGAACGAGCTGGTTTTTGCCGTACAAACCGCTGTTGGAAAAAATAATTAAACCCTGAAAACTATTGCATCATGAATAAAACTATCATTATAAACATAAACGGCATTGTCTTCCATATTGAAGAGGATGCTTACGAGGTACTTAAAAACTATATGACGGACGTTAAACGTCATTTTCTTAACTCGGCAGACAGCCTGGAGATCACTACGGATATAGAGAACCGTATAGCAGAAATGTTCTCTGAAATGCTCAGTCGCGAAAACAAACAGGTTATTGTTGAAGCCGACGTTAAAGCGGTTATTGACCAGATGGGAACTGTTGAAGATTTTGAACACGCCGATGAGGACGCTGTTTCTAACCCGCGCTCTAATACTTATGATTATACAGGCGGCACACGCTCATTGTTTCGCGATCCTGACTTACGCCTGGTGGCAGGAGTTTGCGCCGGGCTTGGCAACTACTTTAATATCGCTGCAATTTGGTTCAGATTGCTATTTGCATTAACCGCATTTTTTGGTGGCCTGGGTATTATCCTGTATATAATACTTTGGATAGTGATACCAAGAGCCGTTAGTCGCGCAGACAAAATGGCCATGAAGGGTCAAAAACTTACCCTGCAAGGCTTTAAAAACAACCTTGAAGAGGAAATGAGCGCTGTTAAAGGCCACATGAATGACTTCAAACACGAGGCCAAACCCTTTCTTTATCAGCTGAGGGATTTTATAAGCGATTTCTTTTATCTCTTAGGTCGCTTTTTTGGTACCACAGGCAAACTCCTCATTAAGATATTAGGCATATTTATATTAATTGACTTTTTTGCAATGGCCATTGCCCTTATAGTATGCCTGGCCATGGCATTGATATGGAACAGTGGCCCAATTGATGTATTTCCATTCAGCATTATTGATAATAAATACTTCGGCTGGATCTGCATTTCTGTCTTCCTGGCGCTTTTCATACCTGTGCTTGCTATTATATTACTTATTTTAAAAGCCATATTCAACACGCAATCGCTCAGTCGTTCATCGGCAATGGTGATGTTAACTGTATGGCTTTTTGCCATCGGCACAGGGTTATATTATGGCACCAAGGTTGGTAAGGGATTTCGCTCATCGGCAAGTTTTACGCAGACAGCGCCATTAGTTAATTCATCAAATAATACCTATTATCTCAAATTAAATGACATTAAATACCTTACCGGCGAAGACAGCACACGTTTAGATATTAAGCCCGGTTTTAATGGCACCATTAATACAGGTGATGAAGATTTTGAACGTAACGAACCGCGAAACATGTCTATCACCATAGAAAAAAGCGATGTTGCCCAGCCTGTATTAGTGCAAACCTTCCGTGCTAAAGGCAGCAGCTATGAAAACGCTTTATTTAACGCCCGCGGAACGCGCTATTTATTTAGCCAGCAGGATTCTGTATTAAAATTTGACCGGAAGTTACAACGTATCAGCGGCACTTCATGGCACGATCAGGAAGTACAGCTTACGTTGAAAGTACCGTTAAATGCAGTAGTAGTTATTGATGACGAGATAAACAGCTATGTGTGGGGTGTTGATCTGTATCAATGTAAAGAGGACAACAAAAGGTCCGACGCCAACTGGGCTGCATTTAAAATGACCGTTAACGGCCTTGAGTGCAAGGTGGATACGCTTGTTACCATACAACCCGATACACTGAAACGCATAAAATAAACGTGAAAATGTTTACTGCATATTTAAAATATATAGGCCTGCTGTTATTCAGCGGGCTTATATTAACTTTTTATCGCATCACTATCTTTTCAGTTACCCTAAGTGTTAACAGCGTTAAAGCAGTTAGCGCAATTACAGTGGGTAAACAACAGCACAAACCGTTTTCGCTACTGAAAGATGTTATTCTCCCGCTTTTTCCCGTGCTTGACACGGCGGATAGATCACCCGATCGATAAAAAATAAAATTGTTTGTAACCTACGCCCCGGTTTTTGCATCTTAATGTAAAATGCGCGCAAAAGCGCTGCAATAACAAACAGCCACCGGCTCGTCCGGCGGTTTAATCAAAATAAAAACATTATAACATCTTAAAAAAGAAAGCGATTTCTTTTAGGGGAACTTTTTTGCCAAAACACAACGTTTATGAAACATTTTTTTACTTCAGTTTATATAATAGCCTTATTCTTTTTAACCTGCACGGGCGTGGCGCAAGCTCAAACATCTAAAATAACGGGCACAATTAACGATGCCACCGCCAAACCGGTTGAATTTGCAACAGTTAGCTTACTACGTGCAACCGATTCGACAATTGTAAAGGGCGCGTTAAGCGATGAGAAAGGCACTTACTTTTTTGATAACGTAGCTAAAGGCAGCTATTTTATAAAAACCACATCTGTTGGTTATGTTAATGGGTTAGGTAAAACATTTACTGCTGATGGTACCGCACAAGTAGCAGTACCTGCTATAACCATGGCAGAGGCCGCCAAAGCGCTTAACGCGGTTAACATAACCGCTGCCAAACCTTTAATAGAACGTAAAGTTGACCGCACCGTAATGAATGTTGAGAACAGCATACTTGCGGCTGGCAATACTGCTATGGAGATATTAGAACGCGCACCGGGTGTTACCGTTGACAAGGATGATAACATCAGCCTGCGCGGCAAGCAGGGTGTTACTGTTATGATAAATGACAAGCTAACTTATCTTTCGGCAGCACAGTTGGCAACCTTATTACGTTCTACAGATGGGAATACGATTTCAACTATCGAGATCATAACCAATCCATCGGCCAAATATGACGCTGCCGGTAACTCAGGCATCATCAACATCAAACTAAAAAAGAACAAGCAAAAAGGCACTAATGGCAGCCTTTCGGCGGGTGTGTCTCGCGGAAGGGGCAATCGCGATGCCACCAGCCTTAATATTAATCACAAAAACGGCCCACTCAACATTTTTGGCACTATAAGCCGCGGCGATAACAACCGTTACAGGGATATGACTATAAGTCGCGTGATTGCAGCCAGCACAACCCCATATTTTGACCAGAGCACTAAGATGCCAAGTTTTAATTATTATAACAATTTTAACGTAGGTGCGGATCTGGAAACAAGCAATAAAAATATCTTCGGATTGGTAGCAAGTGGTTATACCAACGGAGGTCGCGATCTGAACGACAACCATACCGATATAAGCTCGCCGTCTCGTGTGCTACAATCCTATTTAAATACAACATCCAACATGGAGAACCGCTACAAGAACCTTGCTTTTAATCTTAACGATCGGTATAAGATAGATACCCTTGGGCAGGACTTAGCGGTAGACCTGGATTATTCAAAATTCTCTAATAATTCAGTTGCTGAATACAAAACCTTGTATTTTAACCCTGATAATACCTTAGATGCTACAAAAGACCCCAACCCAAAGATATTACGCAACCAATCACCCTCAAGCATAGAAATTTACACCGGCAAAGCCGACTATAGCAAACCGCTTAGCAAAACATGGAAGTTGGAAGCGGGCGCAAAATTTAGCAGCGTTAAAACGGATAATGACTTGCAGGCCCAAAAATTAGCCAATGGCAGTTTTATCAACGATGAGGACCGCACTAACCGTTTTATTTATACAGAGCAAATTGCAGCTGCTTATACCAACATAAACCACCAATTTAAAAATGGTTCGATCCAGGTAGGTTTACGTGCCGAGAATACTGAATCAGATGGCAATTTAATTACCGAAAACAAGCGGATAAAGCGCAGTTATCTTAATTTGTTTCCGAGCCTGTTTATCAATCATTCCTTTGGCAAAAAGAATGACGTAGGCTTTTCATATAGCCGCCGCATTGACCGTCCCAACTATGGCGACCTTAACCCTTTTGATTATTATCTTGACGATTACACTTTCATGAAAGGCAACTCTTTCCTGAAGCCGCAATACACCAACAATTTTGATCTGACTTACACTTACAATAAAACGATTGACGTGAGCCTTAATTACAGCCTTACTACTGATGTAATTACACAGCTTATACTGACAGAAGGCAACAGAACTTACCAAACCAACGAAAATTTACGCACACAAAAAAGCTATGGAATCACCATATATTCACCCTTTACTATTACCAAATGGTGGACAGGTAATGTAAACTTTAATGGTTTTTATCTCGGATTCAAAGCTACAGGTTTAATCGGCGGCAGTGTAGATAACGGACAACGTGCCTTTACTTTTCGCTCAACACAAAACTTTGCCGTCGCTAAGTTTAAGGCAGAGGTTACCGGTAGCTACCGTTCAGCCTTAACCTATGGCATATATCACTTATTCCCTCAATACTCCATGGATGCTGGCGTTAGTCGTGCGTTCGCAAATAAAAAATTAAATCTCAAAGTGTCTCTAAGCGACATATTTAATACGTTAAGAAGCGACCTTAACAGCACCGAATTAGGTAACGATTTCAAGATCAGGCAAAAAAGCGACACGCGCGTGTTCCGTATTAATTTAACGTACAACTTTGGAAGCAGTAACATAAAAGCAAGGCAGATACGTAGCGGAGCCGCAAGCGAAAAAGGACGCGTTAATAGTGGGAATTAGTGGGGCAGTGGGCAGTGGGCAGTGGGCAGTGGGCAGTGGGCAGTGGGCAGTGGGCAGTGAA
>Ga0164241_10000566_pt1 | contig 64093 bp, 56 predicted proteins | sample OricomyardsoilBY_FD_108780 | JGI IMG/M metagenome (GOLD analysis project Ga0164241, IMG submission 108780) | Backyard soil microbial communities from Emeryville, California, USA - Original compost - Back yard soil (BY) | ecosystem: Environmental > Terrestrial > Soil > Unclassified | place: USA...
AGGGCGAGGGAATAATCTGACCCACAGGTTAAATACCCAAGAGTAAAAACATCCTCACTCGCCCTGCTAATTTATGCCTGTACAAACATAATTAGCTGATGCTCAAGATACAAGAGTAAACTTAAATTAAAGTAAGTTCAGAAACTTCAAGGAGGAAGTATGGCAAGGTTAAATCGTTTATGTCCTGTTGGTATCCCACAGCATATTGTCCAGCGCGGCAACAATCGCCAAGTTTGTTTTAATGGCGATGAAGATGTAGCTGCTTACGCGAATTGGCTGAAAGAGTTTTCTGAAAAATATCAAGTGCAAATTCATGCATGGGTATTTATGACGAATCATGTGCATTTAGGCAACCCCGCTGCAAGAAAATGCGGTATCAAAAATGATGCAATCTCTTGGCAGGCAATATGTTCGTTACTATAACTACACCTACAAACGCAGTGGCACCTTATGGGAAGGATTTTTGCTCCTGCAAAATCGTCATACATTATATCCCTGTAAATAAAGGCCGATTCAAATCTTGCGAGAAAGTTTACTCTGAGCTTCCCCAGTTTCGGGTTTCAGTTTCCCCCATAAAAAAATCCGGCCAAGTGCCGGATTTTTTTATGGGGAAAGGGTTGAATACCCTGATGACAGTTATGACTTATTGGGCTTTCGGGTTGCGAATCCAAGCAAACTTAAACCCGCCAACACGAATAAAAAGCCAAATTGAATACTGCCTCCGCCTGATTTTCCGCTGCTGGGTGGAGTAGTGGTGGTTGTACTGGAGGCAGCACTGCTTACTGCCGATGCAGCTGAGCTACTTACTGAGCTTAAAGAGGAAAATGAAGACGAGCTTGAGGCCTCAGAGCTGACTGCACTTGAGCTTGATGAGCTACTGCTAGCGGTTGGTATTGCTGGCCAGTTAAGCACCGCATCTTTTACCAATGCGCCAGAGGCTGTGAGCTGTGAGCTTACCCACTCTCCATTCACGCTTGCGCCAGCAACCAGAGCAGAAGCGCCCTCAGCTTTATCATTCAGTGCCCAGTTAGCGTGGCTAATATGGTTGTCTTTAAGGAAGTTTAGCCATGCGGTGGTTTCGCTGGTGGCTACTGCACCGCCGCCATCGGCGTTCACTGCGCCCCATTCGGTTGCGAAGAGTGCTATCCCCTTGTTAAGTGCCGTTTGTGCTTTATCGCGGAGTGATTGTTTGTGTGTGCCTGCATAAAAGTGGAGTGTGTACGCGATATTGTCGTAGCCAGTAATCGGGTCGTTAGCGGCTTTGTCTACGTCTTGCGACCACGTTTGTGTGCCTACAATAATTAAGTTATCGGGGTCTATGGCGCGAATCGCAGCAATAACATCCACCGCATAAGGTTTGATCACGGTGCTCCAATTGGTGGTGTTGAGCGGCTCGTTGTAGATCTCATAAATGACGTTGTTAGCGTCTTTGTATTTAGTCGCCATCTCTTGAAAGAAGGCGATAGCTTGCTCTTTATAATCTTCGGCATGATGTGAATGCCAATCAATAATCACATACATATCATTGGCAATAGCGGCATCTACCACGGTATAAACGCGGGTTTTGTTGCTGACATCACCAATCGCTTTAGTGTTTTTGTTGAGGTAGCCGCCGCTTTCCTCAACACCCATAGAAGCGCGAACCAGATTGGCTTTCCAATCAGTTTTCAGCCATGCGACAGTCTTGGCGTTGTAATATTTCTCGCCGCCCCAGCCGGTATTGCTCCAAAATAAGCTGCTACCTGCAATGCTGCCAATTTGCCCACCAATCAAAACTTTGTTGCCGCTAACCGTTAAGGGCGCTACATCGGCGAGTGCTGAGAAAGATTGTGTAGCAAGGGTTAGCCCGAGGGTAAAAATAGCTAAAGGTTTTGATACTTTTATCAGTGTTTTAGCCTTACTGCTGAAAAATAGATTGAGATTCATGCCGTTATATTCCTGATGATTATTGTTATTGCCTAGCTGTGTATAGGCTTTCGCCAGTATAAAGATGCGCATCCATAAATAGTTTTGAGGCTGCGTAGGGAAGTGATAATGCAGGGTAAAGATTTGTTCGAACCGAAAGGAATGATTTTTGAGTGGCGGGCACTTGGCTATTTTTTGCACTTTACCCTTATTTATCCTTGCTTCTTACTCGCCAAATCCCTAGTATACGCACCCCCAACTAGTCCGAAGTGTTTTATAAATAAATCGGACTTCTCCTTGTCTCACCGCTATCGCGGGAGGCTTAACCCGTAAGGAGCTATAAATGCGTCATTACGAAATCGTTTTTTTGGTTCATCCAGACCAAAGCGAACAAGTTCCAGCAATGGTAGAGCGTTATACCTCTACTGTTAAATCTAGCGGCGGCCAAGTGCACCGTTTAGAAGATTGGGGCCGTCGTCAACTGGCTTATTCAATCAACAAAATCCACAAAGCACACTATGTACTTCTGAACATCGAAGCTAGCGAAGCTGTGTTGGAAGAGTTGACCACCAACTTCCGTTACAACGATGCAATTTTGCGTAGCCTTGTAATCCGTGAAGACGGCGCTATCACTGAAGAATCTTTCATCCTCAAAGCCGAGAAAGAAGGCCGCGAGCGCAAAGCACGTCCACCACGCACTGAACGTCGTGATGATTTCGATGCAAACGACATGTCTTCTGATGAAGATGATGTTGATGCAGATGACCTTGATGAAGAGCAGGAGGTGTAACCATGGCACGTTTTTTCCGTCGTCGTAAATTCTGCCGTTTCACCGCTGAAGGCACCAAGCAAATCGACTATAAAGATGTTGAAACGCTGAAAGCCTATATCTCTGAAACAGGCAAAATCGTTCCAAGCCGTATCACTGGCACTAAAGCTAAATACCAACGTCAGTTGGCTACTGCTATCAAGCGTGCTCGTTACTTGGCTTTGATTCCATACACTGACAGCCACGAGTAAGGGGTAAATTAGAGATGGATATTATTCTGCTCGATAAAGTAGGTCGTTTAGGCGCTATCGGTGACAAGGTTACTGTTAAGTCTGGCTACGCTCGTAACTTCCTTTTGCCACAAGGCAAGGCAGTTGCTGCTACTGCAAAAAACATCGCTGATTTTGAAGAGCGCCGCGCTGGTCTTGAAGCCGCTGCTGCTACCAAAATTGCTGAAGCAACCGCTCGTGCTGAGAAGCTTGCAGAGCTCACGGTAACTATCGCTGCTAACGCAGGTGACGAAGGCCGTTTGTTCGGTTCTATCGGTACTCGCGATATCGCGGATGCAATCACTGCTGCTGGTGTTTCTGTTGCGAAATCTGAAGTACGTTTGCCACAAGGCGTATTGCGTGAAACTGGCGCTTACGAAATCGACGTGCAATTGCACGCTGAAGTGGTTCAAGCTGTTAAATTGAACGTAATCGCTGAGTAATTAGCACGTCTCAATTAATGGTTTTTGCGCGTCAGTGTTGCTGACAAGCAAGTCAAAATCGGGCACTATCGACAACCTTTCGGGTTGAAGCTAGTGCCCGTTTTTTTTGTCTCGATTTTGTTTATCTTTAATGTGTTTCTACGTCATCTTCGCTTTGCGGAGATGTTTATGTAGGCCAAATATAGTGAAGAGCTGGATCCCCGCTACGCGAGGATGACGACTCCCTGTTTAGCCCTTGATTCGCTTTGCAATAGAAATCAATAACTATGTCCGATACCACGTTTGAAGCCTCCAGTTTTGAAGGTAAGCTCGCCAGCGAACTAGCCGGAAAATCGACCTTGCCGCATTCCATCGAAGCCGAGCAATCTGTGCTGGGTGGTTTGATGCTGGAAAATAATCGCTTGGATGCGGTACTGGAAGTGGTGGGTGAGACAGATTTCTTTCGAGAAGATCATCGCCTGATTCTGCGCATGATGATCAAGCTGCAAGAAGCCAGCGAACCGTTAGATGTTATTACCCTCTCGGAAGAACTTCATAAGCACGATGAATTAGAGCGTGTCGGCGGTTTGGGCTACTTGGTCGAAATGGCCAACAATACTCCTAGTGCCGCTAACATAGTTGCCTACGCCAAGATTGTGCGCGAGCGCTCCACGTTGCGCCAACTTATCGCGGCCACCTCAGAGATCAGCAAATCCAGCTTCAATCCCGCTGGTTTGGATTCCGATGATCTGCTGCAAATCGCCGAAAAGCGCATTGCCGATATCGCGGAAGATCGCCCGAAAGAGGGTGGTTTGGTCGGCGTAAACGACCTCTTAAAATCTACCGTACAGCGCATTGACGAATTGTTTCGCTCCGGTAGCGATATTACCGGCGTGCCTTCTGGGATTACCGATTTAGACAGTCGCACGTCAGGCTGGCAACCCGGCGAATTGATTGTTCTGGCAGCACGTCCTTCTATGGGTAAAACGGCACTCGCGCTTAACTTTGTGGAAGGCGCGCTCTTCAGTCAGCCAAAACCCGTACTCGTATTCAGTATGGAGATGCCGTCCAACGCGCTGGTAATGCGGATGATGTCGTCCCTCGGTCGTATCGACCAAGGCAAAATGCGTAACGGAAAACTCACCGAAGAAGATTGGCCAAAACTGTCATCTGCGGTGCAAAAAATGAAAGATAAGCTGTTGTTTATCGACGATACCGGTGGCCTCAATCCGCAAGAAATGCGCGCCCGTATTCGCCGCATTGCCCGCGAACATGGCAACCCCGGCATGATTATGGTCGACTATTTACAGTTGATGACCGTGGCTGGCGGCGGTGAAGGTCGTACTCAGGAAATATCTGAAATCTCGCGCTCGCTTAAAGGTATAGCTAAAGAATTCGATTGCCCGATGATTGCCCTCTCGCAGTTAAACCGCGGCGTAGAACAGCGCCCTAACAAGCGCCCCATGAACTCAGATTTGCGTGAATCGGGCGCTATCGAGCAAGACGCCGACGTAATTTTGTTTATCTACCGCGATGAATACTACAACGAAGACAGCCCCGAAAAAGGCGTAGCCGAATTGATTATCGGCAAACAACGTAACGGCGAAATCGGCACCTGCCGTGCGGCGTTTATTGGTAAATACACGCGCTTTGATAATTTGGCGCCGGAGTATTTCCAAAACGATGGTTACTAATTTGATTTAGGTTTTCCATGGACAGCGATACCCGATTTTTAGAAAAACTACGTCGTGAAGTTATCCCCGGCAAGTTGGAATGGATTGGTTTGCGCACCGAAAGACGTGGCGAAATCCAAGTCGTTGAACGCGCTCATGCGATTATTGGTTTGGGATTGGATGGAGATCATCGCTGCTTAAAAACGCCCGGTTCCGCCCGCCAAGTCACCATCATCAGCCGCGAATATATCTATCAAATCGCGCAGCAACTCGGAATGGATTTTATTGATCCTGCGCTCTTGCGTCGCAATCTTGTTATCTCTGGAATGAATATGAACTTGCTGCGCTTCCAGCGTTTGCAAATCGGGGATGTCATTCTGGAAACTTCTGCGCTTTGCGATCCTTGCTCGCGTATGGATGAAAATCTAGGCAAAGGCGCCGCTGCTGCCATGTTTGGTTACGGTGGGCTCTGCGCCAAGATTGTTCAGGGAGGTCATATCACCGTTGGTGATAGCGTCGTAAGGTTACTGCCTGTTAAACAATCTGAGCCAACTTCGTTAGACCTATTCAATAGATAACTACAGATATATCAAGCGTTTGATCAGCCAATATTCAGTTGCAAAAAAGCCCCGAAGTATTCACTCCGGGGCTTTTTAATCTACATTCAACTAATCCGCTGCCACTGCATGCCCGCCGGTGCCTTGTGGGCGACGGGTGAAAAGTACCAAGCCTGCAATTCCCCAGCATAACCAGCCTGCAATCCAGAAGTAATCCAGCACTGACATAAGATGAGCTTGGTTACCCAGCTCTTGTGTTAATACGGCGAGCGATTGCTGTTGGTTAAGCCCTAAGGATGACAGGTGATTCATGGACTCGGTCAAGCTAGGGTCATAAATACTGGAGGCTTCTGCCAGCCGGGTTTGGTGCAAGGCCGCATGGTCGTCCCAAAAGGTGGTGGTGATCGAGGTTGCAAAACTGCCTGCGACAATCCGTAAAAAGTTTGATAGCCCAGATGCCGCCGGTATTTGGTGCGGTGGTACGCCGTCCAAAAGAATGGAAAGCAAGGCAATAAAAAAGATCGACATGGCGATGCCCTGCACCAGTAACGGCATTATGTAGGCACTGTAGCTGGCGTCTGCGGTGTAGCCCGAACGCATAAAGTAGGACACGCCAAATACAAAGAAGGCAAAGAGCGCAAACAAGCGGGTATCGAACTTGCTGATGTATTTGCCTACGAACGGCGAGACCAGTACCGCGACCACCCCGCTGGGGGCGGCGATTAGCCCCGCCCAAGTGGCGTTGTAGCCTAACCAGGTTTGCATCCACAACGGCTGTAACACAACCGCGCCGAAAAACACGCCGTAACCCAAACACAGAGCAATAGTGCCAATGCTGAAGTTGCGGTTTTTAAACAGGGTTAAATCGATAATGGGATGTTTCTGGCTAAATTCCCAAATCAGGAAAGTGATAAAGCCGATAAGTGCCACCAAGCCCATAATGATGATAAAGCCGGAGTTGAACCAGTCAGAATCTTTCCCTTTATCCAACATGATTTGCAGCGAGCCAACCCAGACCACTAATAACCCTAAACCTATGCCGTCAATCGGCAATTTGCGGGTAGGCGTTTCGGCATGCTTCATCCCAGCCCAGCAGATGTAGGCGCAGAATAAACCGACTGGAACGTTGATGAGAAAGATCCATTGCCATGCATAATTGTCAGAGATAAACCCGCCCAGAATCGGCCCGCAAATGGGCGCGACCAAGGTTGTCATAGACCAAACCGCCAGTGCCATGCCCTTTTTATGGGGCGGAAACAGGGCCAGTAAAAGCGCCTGCGAACCAGGAATCATGGGGCCGGAAACCGCACCTTGCAAAACCCGGAAGGCGATCAGCGATGACAAACTCCACGCCATGCCGCACAAGAGCGATGCGAGCGTAAACAGCAATACCGAGACTACAAAGGTGCGGACAACGCCGAAACGCTGCATTAACCAGCCCGTCAAAGGCACCGAAATACCGTTGGCAACGGCGAATGACGTGATAACCCAAGTACCTTGGTCGGGCGATACGCCGAGGTTGCCGGCGATGGTCGGAATCGAAACATTGGCGATGGTGGTGTCCAGCACCTGCATAAAAGTGCCGAGCGCCAAAGCAGTTGCGACTAGGGCATTGGGCAGCCCGATGCGCGGTGCACCGGGTGCCCCAATCGAGGCAGGGGCGTTACTCATAGAACCCCACTAGCAGCCGGTTTAGCAGCAAGTTCGCGGCTATTGCGTTTAATGATATCAGCGATTTTTAAGTCTACTTTGGCGTCTTGGTCGCCGGAGATCACGAGTTGTTGCGGTGCAGAACGAACTTGAGTGGCGATGAGCGAGCCGTCAGTGTTGTGCATATCAACGGTTACTTTCATCGACAAGCCTAAACGCAACGGGCTTTTCGCCAGCTCTTGTGGGTCAAGCGCAATACGCACAGGCACGCGCTGAACAATTTTGATCCAATTACCAGAGGCATTTTGCGGCGGCAAAAGCGCAAAGGCGGCGCCGCTACCCGCACCCAAACCAGCAATTTTGCCGTGATATTTTACGTTTTTGCCATACATGTCGGAGTAGACCTCAACCGGCTGACCAACGCGCATATGTTCCAGTTGCACCTCTTTGAAGTTGGCATCCACCCATGCGTTTTCGAGTGGAACTACAGCCAGAAGCGGGGTGCCGGCGCCGATGCGGCTGCCAATTTCCACATTGCGGCGCGCCACTGCGCCACTCACGGGTGCGGTAATACGGGTGCGTTTTAAGGCCAGCGAGGCTTGACGTAAATTCGCCGCGGCCGCTAGCACTTGTGGGTGGTTGGCGATGGTGGTGTTTTCAACTTGCGCGTTATTAGTTTCCAGTTCCTCAGTGCTGGTGGCGAGCGACGCTTCTAACTGCGCGACCTGATCTTTCGCATGTTGCAATTCTTCTGCAGAAACCCCGCCTTCAGCGGCAACTTTTAAGCGGCGTTGTAAATCATCGCGTGCGCTTTTAAGGGCGATGTTGCGCGCGCTAATCACAGATTTTAATCCGCTCGATTTAGAGAACAGCCCACGCACGGTACGCACCGAGCGCGCCAATTCTGCTTCGGCGGACGCGACTGCAATTTGGGCATCGGAAGGGTCTAATTCTATGAGCACTTGGCCACGCTCAACGTGCTGGGTGTTATCCACATGGATCGAGTTGATGGTGCCTGCCACTTCGCTGGTGATGTGCACCATATCCGATGCCACATAGGCATCGTCAGTTTCTTCAAAATAGCGCGAGTACAGAAAGTAATAAGCGGTGTAGGCGATTATGCCAAGCACCACCACCACGCCCAGAATTGCTAAGCGTTGGTTGCGTTTGCTGTTATCGGGGGCAGTAGTGGGTGCAGCGTTATCTATTGGGTTATTCATGGTGATTCCCCTGAGCGAGAACAGGATATAGGGTTGGGTCAAAACTGCCGCCGCAAGTGAGCAGCAGAGTGACGCGGGTAATGAGTAATTGGGTGTTAATTGAAACTAAATCGCGGCGGGCATTAAGCAATTGCGTCTCGGCGTTGAGCACCACCAATTGCGAGCTAAGCCCCGCTTTGTAGCGGTTTTGCGCGAGTTTGTAAGCGGCTTCAGTAGCGGCCAGTGTTTGTTGGCTGGCGGTCAATTGGCGATTCAACGAGTTGTTGCGGCTCAGTTGATCAGCAACATCGCGGATCGCCTTGAGCAGAGTTTCGTTATAGCTGGCAACCGCGCCATCCAATTCGGCGGTTGCGCCTAAATAACCGGCTTTCAAACGTTGCGAATCAAATATGGGCAAATGCAGTGCGGGGCCAGCGCCATAAATGGTGCTGCCAGAATCGGTTAGTTTATCCAGCCCAACCGCTTGCAAACCGACAAAAGCTTTGAGGTTAATATCGGGATAGAACGCGGCCTTAGCGGCAGCGCGGCCAGCAGTTGCAGCTTCAACGCGAGCTTTGGCGGCCAGAATGTCCGGGCGGCGCGAGAGTAAATCCAGCGTCAATTCAGATGGCAGCGGCAAAGTTGCATCCGGCGTGATTTGCGGGCGGCCAATGCTGTCGTAAGCTTCAGCGCCATGGCCAGAAAGCGCGGCGAGGCTGTGAACAGCGAGATCGCGCTGGTTTTCAGCTTGTAAACGGGCGGTGCGCGCTTGCGGCAAGCCCGCTTCAGCGAGTTTCAATTCTACTTGCGTATCCAAACCTGCATTTACGCGGCCTTTCGTCAGTTTGTACAAGGTTTCGCGCTGCTGTTCAGTTTGTGCAGCCAAATCGGCCATGGCATAAGCGCGGTAAAGCTCCACATAGGATTGCGCCATAGCGCCCGATAACGCCAGGCGGGCAGTAGCGCTATCGAGTTCGGCGGCCAAGACTTTGTTGCGGGCTTGTTTGAGCAAATTGTCTTGCTTACCCCAGAAATCCAAATCCCACGACAGGTTGAGTCCGGCTTGTCCCATCCACGCCATATCGCCGCCCGCTACGCCAAGACCGGCTTCTTTGGGCGGGTAAATATAGTTTTCAGAAAGGCGCTGGTAAGTTTCTTCAGCGTCTAAAGAAATGCCGGGGCGCAAGGCTGCACCCGTCGCAATTGCCTGCGCTTGGGCGCCGCGCACCCGAACCAGCGCCTCGCCTAGGCTTGGGCTATTGGCGAGGGAATCGTCGATCAAACGATTAAGTTGGTCATCGCCAAATACCTTCCACCAGCCTTCGGTGACGCGCGGTGATGGAGCTTGGCTGAGCCCCAGATTATTGGAATCTAGCGATTTGATTTGGGTTGCTTCTTTAGGGGGAGATACACAGCTGGACAAGCTGATTGCTAAGCTCGCTGCTATACCCCACAAGAAGTACCTGCGTGACAGTCTCTTTATCATGATGACTTCTCCTCGGGCACAGGGACTTGCTCAAAACACAATTTTAGTTTTCCCAGCAGGCGGTTGAGCTCTGCAAATTCGTCGGCGCTGAAGGGGTCAAGCACGCGATTAAGGTTTTCGATAAAGGGAGGGGTTAGTTCAGTGAGCTTGGCGCGGCCGGCATCAGTAATACTCAGTTTTACGACGCGACGATCCTGCTGGCTGCGCTCCCGCTCTACAAAGCCACGGCTTTCTAACTGGTCGAGCATGCGCGTAATCGCGCCGTTGTCATGAGCCATGGAACGGCATAAATCGCTCGCCGTTTCCGCCAAACCTTCTTTAAGTTTCACCAGCGCAAGCCATTGGATAAAGGTAATGTCATGGTTGGCAAACACGCGGTCAGCGCATTCGTGCATAAGCATGTGGTTGGTCTTGAGTAAATAGCCAAGGCTATTTTTGGGGCTGAAATTGTAGGGGTCGTAATGCTGTGTCATAGGATTTGTTGCCTTGCCAGAGTTTGCTTTCTCAAATATTGTTTTAACAATATCTGTTTTAACAATGTTTGCTTGGGCAAATATTATACTCGAAATTGGATCTGGTCAAGTGAGGTCAATATTTGAGTACAAATGTCATTTGGCTCCCTATTTAGTTGAAGCTTTGTTTTTAGCATGTAGCCGTATGGAGCGCAGCGTATTACGGGTTTGTCTCCTCGTATTGTGCTGTGCTGTGTTCCATACGAGTTACTCGTTAAGGAAGGCGGAATTCGGGTTTTAGGCTAAAATTCGATCAGTCAAAATGTACTTGGGTCTAGCAAACGTGTATTATCCGCGCCCATTTTGATGCTCCGCCGCTAACCCCCGAAAAGGTCATTTGCATGCAGGTTTTTCATCACATTCAATCCCTTCGTGAAGCCTTGGCTATAGAACGCAAAGCCGGTAAACGCATAGGTCTTGTGCCCACTATGGGAAATTTGCATGATGCTCATATCGAGCTGGTGAAGATCGCCCAGCGCAATTGCGATGTGGTGGTAACGAGTATTTTCGTTAACCCGTTGCAGTTCGGTTTGAACGAGGATTGGGACAAATACCCGCGCACCTTGGCTGCAGACAACGCCAAGCTGGAAGCCGCTGGTTGCGATTACCTCTTCTGCCCTAACGATAAAGAAATCTACCCCAACGGCATGGCCGAACAGACGCGGGTTATTGTTCCAACTATGACCGATGTGCTTTGCGGCGCAAGTCGCCCCGGCCATTTTGAAGGTGTGACTACCGTAGTCACCAAGTTATTCAATATCGTCCAGCCCGATGAAGCCGTGTTCGGCATTAAAGACTTCCAACAATTGGCCGTTATTCGCCGCATGGTGGAAGACTTGTGCATCCCTATTAAGATTGTTGCCGGCGAAATTGTGCGTGAAACCGATGGCTTGGCGATGAGTTCACGCAATGGTTTTATCACGGCTGATGAACGCCCACGTGTGGCGCAGTTGAATCGCAGTTTGAATTGGATCAAGCAAGAAATTGTTCAAGGCCGCCGTGATTTTAACGGTTTGATTGACGCGGCAAAGGAACAAATTCAAGCGGCAGGATTCAAAGTGGATTATGTGAATATCTGCAATAGCCGCACGCTCGAAATGGCAGCGCACGACGATACTGAAATCACCATACTGGGCGCCATGTATACACAGGGCGCACGCTTGATAGATAATGTGTCGGTCGTTTTGGGGTAAAACCCAAGGCAGATCAGGGGTGGGATATTTGAGATCCTGAGTGTGCGCTGAGGCGGCACTCAAACTGGGGCGCTGGTAAGAAGTTTACCGGCGATGGAAGTCGATGAAGGACTATAGGTTGCAAGCACCCTCTTGATGCGCAGCAACCTCCTTACACTATTAGCAACTGAATGTTTCGGCTTCTGGAGATTCTTATGTTAACTCACATGCTTAAAGCAAAATTACACATGGCCAAGGTTACCCAAGCGGAGCTTTGGTATGACGGCTCGTGCGCGATTGATGCAGATCTTGTTGCACTTGCCGGTATGCGTGAATTCGAACAAATTGATATCTACAACGTAAGCAATGGCGAGCGGTTTCACACCTATATCATCCTTGCTGAGCCGGGTTCAGGTACTTTTTCCATGAACGGCGCGGCGGCGCGTAAAGTAGCTGTGGGCGACCGTGTCATTATCGCTACTTATGGCTACTTCAATGATGCAGAGTTGGCCGCACACAAGCCGAGCTTGGTGTATTTAACCGCTGACAATAAGGTTGATCGCACCTCAAATACCATACCTATGCAGCATAAATAGGTTAACCTTGCTTGCTGTATCCAAAAAGGCCGCATTTGCGGTCTTTTTTTTAGCGTACAGATACTGACTGCAACCATTCATTGCATTCATCACATAGTTTCCTCCTTACGACTCTTATTGGATAGGGTATGACTTTTTTCGAACCTACAGTGCCCGACCAAACAACGCCAGTGCTAAAAATAGATGCGCTGCAAAAGGCGATATTCAATAACCCCAATTTCTCCTATGTTGCGACTGACTTACAGGGTGTAATTCAGATCTTTAACGTCGGCGCAGAAAGCATGTTGGGATACCGAGCTGTTGATGTTATCAATAAAATCACGCCCGACAGTTTAGCCGACCCCGATGAACTCATCGCGCGTGCAGCGGCACTGAGTTTGGAGTTTGGTACAGCTATCGCCCCCGGTCTTGAAGCGCTCGTCTACAAAGCGTCGCGCGGTATTGAGGATATTGTAGAGCTAACCTATATCCGGCCAGACGGTACGCAGTTTCCGGCGGTGGTGTCTGTCACTGCTTTGCGTGATGAACAGGAGGCGCTCATTGGTTACTTGTTTATTGGCACCGACAATACCGCGCGTAAGCAGGTAGATATGGCGCTTGCTCAGAAGCATATAGAACTTGAAAGCGCGCGCGAGGCGGCCGACAAAGCCAATTTGGCTAAATCCGAATTCTTGTCAAACATGAGCCATGAGCTGCGTACTCCCTTGAATGCGGTGCTGGGCTTTGCCCAACTGATGGAAACGGCAACCCCCTTACCAACCCCGGCACAGAAGCTATCGATTGAGCAGATATTGAAAGGCGGTTGGTACTTGCTTCATTTGATTAATGAAATTCTCGACCTTGCGTTGATTGAATCGGGCAAGTTAATGATGGTGCAGGAAACGGTCGATTTGTCGGAAGTCCTGCTTGATTGTCAGGTAATGAGCTTGCCGCAGGCAGAAGTGCGCGGAATCACAATCCATTTTCCTGGGGATACGAAGTTTTATATTGAGGCCGACAAAACCCGCATCAAGCAGGTGATGATTAACCTGCTTTCTAACGCAATTAAATACAATCATCTCAATGGTACGGTCACGGTGACGTGTACCGTCACGCCAGAGGGGTTAATACGTGTTAGCGTTAGTGATACTGGGCCGGGCCTAGCTCCGGAGTTAGTAGGCCAATTGTTTCAGCCCTTTAATCGGCTCGGCCAAGAAGCTGGTATTACCGAAGGCACCGGTATTGGCCTAGTGGTGACCAAGCAATTGGTAGAGTTAATGGGCGGTGTTATTGGTGTGCACAGCGAGGCGGGTGTTGGAAGTACCTTTTGGTTTGAGTTGGCTATGGCGCCAGTGCTGGCAACTGGCGATAGCGATAGTGCATTAAAGGCTAGCCCTCAGCGTGATCTTGGTAACAACGCGCAGCGTACGCTGCTGTATGTGGAAGATAATCCTGCCAACTTGAGCTTGGTTGAGCAATTGATTGAGCGTCGTAGTGATTTGAATCTGTTAGCGGCGACTGACGGTTTAAGCGGGTTAAGGATGGCGCGCGAGCGTAAGCCGGATCTTATTTTAATGGATATAAATCTCCCTATTATGAGCGGGCTAGAAGCTATGCGATTGCTCAAATCTAGCCCCGATACAGCGCATATTCCGATTATAGCGCTGTCGGCCAATGCTGTTCCGCAGGATATAGAATTAGGGATGACTGCGGGCTTCTTTCGCTACTTGACCAAGCCCATCAGAATTAACGAGTTTATGGATGCGATCGATGTCGCGCTTGATTACATCGCGCAGAGCGACAAACACTAGCACTCAGAGTGAAGTATGTAACCTAGTACCTAAAAGGCCGCATTTGCGGCCTTTTTATTTACGTATGGGCTAGCGGGCACATTTTAAAAAGTGGTTTAAGGGATTTCGGGGTCGAGCAGTTGCGCGCGGATTTCAATAATTTTAGGCAGGGCGATTTGAAAGGCCGCTACCAATTCCGGGTCGAATTGTTTCCCGGATTCGGCCAAGATGTAGGAGGTGGTATCTTCAATTGTCCAAGGTTCTTTGTAAGGGCGTTTGCTGGTAAGTGCATCGAATACGTCGGCCAGTGAAACTATGCGCGCCTCAAGCGGAATGGCGTGGCCAACCAATCCAAGTGGGTAGCCGCTGCCATCCCATTTTTCATGGTGATAAAGCGCGATACTGCTCGCCATTTGTAACAGTGTCGATTTGTCATCGCCAATAATTTCTGCGCCAATTTGCGCGTGGGTTTTCATAACTTCCCATTCGCTGGGTGTGAGTTTGCCGGGCTTTTGCAGGATCGCATCGGGTATGCCCATCTTGCCCAAATCATGCATGGGTGCGGCATTAAATAATTCCTCTGCATCTGCCTCGCCCATACCTGCGGTCAGCGCGATTTCGCGTGCGTAGTGGCTCATGCGAATCACATGTAAGCCGGTTTCGTTGTCTTTGTATTCGGCAGCGCGCCCAAGGCGTTGGATAATTTGCAAACGAGTTTCACGCAGCGTTTTGGCGCTGACCAATGACAGCTGAGCTTTGATTCGTGCGAGCACAATGGGGGCGCTGACGGGTTTGGTAATGTAGTCCACGCAGCCCACGGCAAAACCTTCAGTTTCATCGCGGTCATCGGCAAGTGCAGTCACAAAAATAACCGGAATATCTTGGGTGGCAGGGTTTTGTTTGAGCCGCTGGCAGGTTTCCAATCCGGTTAGGCCGGGCATCATAATATCAAGCAGGATTAGTTGCGGCCGTTCGGCGTGGGCGAGCGCTAATGCTTTCTCGCCATCGCGGGCAAAAATCAGTTGGTAGTCTTGCTGCAGTATTTGGCGCAGTACTTGGAGGTTGAGTGGTTCATCATCGACGACCAAGAGTGTAGGGCGGCTATCGCGGTGTAGGATCATGCTGTTTCTCGTGTACGTCAAATGGTTGTATAACCCAAGGGGCGCTGTTCATCCAGTCTTCTAGCAGGGCAGTTGCTGCATCAAAATCAAACTGATCGAGGGTATCCTCTAATTGTGACCAGTGCGTGGTGCATAGCAGCGTCTTTAACTGCCCTAAGGCTTCATCATCAATGGCTGAGTGTTGGCAAGCGGTGGCAATACGCTGCAGCAGTGCGAGTGGAACCTCATAGTTGCTGTTATTTGCCTGTGCCTGTGTAAATGAGCGGTTACGAATTCGCGCTTCTATTGCTACCTCTACTTCTGCCAGCGCTAGCGTCAACCTAGCCAGCTGTGATGTTTGCGATGCCGGGCTTTGTTCTATGTCGGCCAGAATCTGCGCGACTTGATTAAGGCCAAGGTTGGCGGCAGCGCCTTTATAGCGGTGTGCGAGTGCTTGGCCATGGTTGCTGTTTTCTTGTAGGGGATTACGTTTGAATTCCTCGCAGAATTGGGCGATGGCTTTGTACAGGCGTTCGCTATCGCCCCAGCGCGCCTCGGCGGCAGCAATATCAATAACCGCGGGCGTGTGAGCTGCGGTATTCGGCGCTTGTTGAGTGGTAGCTTCTAAATTCAGGCAGCGGGCAATCTCGCCGTAAAGAGCAGCTTTGTCGATGGGTTTGGAGGCAAAACCATTCATACCTGCGCCGTAGGCGTCTTGCCGGTCTTTGGGGAGTACGCTGGCGGTGAGCGCGATAATGGGAGTTGCGCTGCGCTGCTGCAAATGCTCCCAATCGCGGATAATTTTACTGGCTTGTAAGCCATCTACTTCCGGCATTTGAATATCCATCAGAATCAAGTCAAAGATTTCCTCTTGGAATTTCGCCCAAGCTTCCAAGCCGTTGTTCGCACTTATAACTTTGTGCCCGTCGCGGTTTAGCATCAGCTCCAGCACTTCAAGGTTTTGCGGTACATCGTCTGCGATCAGAATTTTGAGTGGCGGAAGTTCAGTACTGACGGTTTTTTCTGGCCGGTGATGGGTAGCCGCAACCGTTAATGGCAAAAAGAGGGTGAAGCAACTGCCGTGTCCTTCACGGCTGGTCACGCTGATTTTCCCGCCCATGAGTTCAGTGAGTTGGCGGGCGATAGTCGTGCCTAATCCGGTACCGCCGAAGCGGCGCGCCATTGAGGCATCGGCTTGGGTAAAGGGGGTGAAAATATGCTCGATCCGATCAGGGGCTATGCCGATACCGGTGTCGATTACTTGTAATTGTACGCCCTCTTCGCGGTTATCAACTTTCAGGCGCACTTCGCCCTGCAACGTAAATTTGATGGCATTGCCTAGAATGTTGAGCAGTATTTGGCGAATGCGCAATTCATCGCCAACCACATAATCGTGCGTTTCAGAGGGATATTCCAAATTCAGAGCCAAGCCTTTTTTATCGGCTTGCAAGTGTAATTCGGTAAGGAGTTGCTCGCACAAATGTTTTAGCGAGAAGGGTCGCTTATCCAGCTCTAAGGCACCGCGCTCTAGCTTTGCGGTGTCCAGAATGTCGTTCAACAGGCCGAGTAACGAACGCGCCGAGTGGCGGACGGTCTGCATGTGTTTGTGCTGCGCGGGGTTGAGCGGCGAGTCAATTAAAAGTTCGGTAAAACCAATAATCGCATTCATCGGCGTGCGGATTTCATGGCTCATGTTAGCCAAGAACATTCCCTTGGCTACGGCCGCTTGCTCCGCGCGTTCCTTGGCAATTAACAAATCTTGCTCTATGGCTTTACGATCGCTGAGGTCGATGGCGAGTTTGAAGATTTTCCAAGGTTTTCCATCCACATTTAAAATAGGGTTGTAGGTCGCTTGAATCCATATGGGGTTGCCTTCGCGGCCAAGGCGACAGAATTCGCCGCTTTGGAAATTGCCTTGGTTAAGATTATTCCAGAAGGTTTTGTAGTCATCGCTAATGGCTTCTTCATGCGTGCAGAGAACGTGGTGGTGTTGGCCTATAAGCTGTTCTTCGCGGTAGCCCGTCAACGTTAGGAAGTTGTTGTTAACGCTAATAATGGTGCCGTTCATATCAAACTCTGCCACCGCCAGTGCCCGGCCAATGGATTGCACCACTCCTTCAAACTCATTGGCTCGGCGTATCGAGTCGGTGATGTCGATAATGACACCATCAATCCATACGGGTTTATCGCTATCGTCGTAAACGCCGCAGGAAGTTTCCGATACCCAGCGTTCTGTACCATCGCGATGGATAACGCGGTACTCGCAGTGCAGAGAGTGTTTGTTGGTGAGGGCATCTTGTAGTTGTTTGTCGATGCGCAGCATATCGTCGGGGTGAATTACATCGCCCAAATGAACTTGGGCAGACATAAAATCTTCTGCCTTCCAGCCGGTTACGCGCTGCACTGCATCGCTGATAAAAATGGTACGCCAGGGCGGGGCCAATTCACAGCGGAAGGTGATGCCCGGCATATTGCTGATCAGGCTGCGGTATTGCTGTTCCCGCTCGCGCAAGCGCGATTCGCTACCTTGAAGTTGGTTGTAAAGTTGGCGGTAGCGCAACAGTAGATTGCCTGCGAGTGCGAAGACGCTCACCGCTACAGTTATGGCCGTGATAATAGTGGCGAGAAAAATATGGTTTTCGGCGGTGTCATGGGTATTGTGCGCCACCCCTATAAAGCGTGCCGCTTTCATGCCGGTGTAATGCATGCCGGCAATGGCTAGCCCCATCACCGTACTGGCCAGCAAATTTTTTTGCAGCGAACTTAACCAGCTCTGTTCGCGCAAGCTAAAGCGAATCCACAAAGCCAATATTGCCAACAGTACGGCCACCAAAATAGAGAGCCCAAACCACCAAGGGTCGTATTTAAGGGCAACATCCATATGCATAGCCGCCATGCCAGAGTAGTGCATGGTACCAATACCGGCACCCACCAGCACGCCACCCAACAACAATCGCTGCCGGCTGATGGCTTCGCTCGATAGCATTTGCAAGGCAACCCAAGAGGCAAAAACTGAGGGTGCCATAGAGCCCAGCGTGATCAGTGGATCGTAGTGCACATGGTCGCCAATACGAAACGCCAGCATGCCGATAAAGTGCATGGACCAAATACCGCCACCTACTGATAGCGAACCGGTTAATAGGGCAATTTGGGCATGAAGGCCTTTAGGGGCGCGGCTTGCCATGGCGGCAATCTGCAAGCCGATATAGGAAGAGCCTATGGCAATTAAAATGGATAGGCAGACCAGCCAAGGGTTGTAATTACCTTGGAGCAAGGTGGACGGGTCAGGGTTGATAACAAAGAGGTTTAACATTGTAGACGGCAGCAGCTGGAAGAATGTTAATAAATATGAACTTGAGACTAGCTGACAGCGCTCGCCTCGTCCATTGCGTTAAGTTGTTTATACGCTTAGCGTCTTATATAGATTAAAAAGCCGGCAAGGCTAAAAGTGCTCGGTCGATTTGTGGTAAATTTATGGCGTATAGATGGTAAGCTTATGGACCAGATTTTTTGGGTTGAGCTGGCAATCCATCGCTCCATACCATCATGCTTTTACAACCTGCTATAACAAAATAATAGTCGTGAGAATCAACCATGTCAGACGCAACTCTTTACCCTGTTCCAGATCACTTCAAGACTACCACTGCGATTGATCTTGAGCGTTATAACGCCATGTATACCCAGTCGATTAGCGATCCCGATACTTTTTGGGCCGAGCAGGCCAAGCAATTTTTGACGTGGCAAGCACCTTGGTCGCAAGTCACCAAAAGTGATTTGCATAAGGGCGATGTGCAGTGGTTTATCGATGGCAAGTTGAACGTGAGCGTCAACTGCATCGACCGTCATTTACCCGCGCGAGCAGAGCAAGTGGCGATTATTTGGGAAGGCGACGACCCTGACGAAGATCAATTTATTACCTACCAAGAATTGCACGATGAGGTTTGCCAACTCGCAAATGCACTGCGTGCACGCGGCGTGAAAAAGGGCGACCGTGTCTGTATTTATATGCCGATGATTCCCGAAGCAACTTACGCCATGCTGGCTTGTGCGCGTATTGGCGCGGTGCATTCCGTTGTTTTCGGCGGTTTTTCACCGGAAGCGTTGAAAGACCGTATTTTGGATGCCAATTGCCAAGTCGTCATCACTGCCGATGAAGGTCTACGCGGTGGCAAGCGCGTGCCACTTAAAGCCAACACCGATACTGCATTGGCCAATTGCCCGAACGTGCATACGTGCATAGTGGTACGCCGCACCGCCGGTTCTATCAGCTGGGATAACGCCCGCGATTTTTGGTACCACGATCTTATCCCCAAGCAGCCAATCACCTGCGAGCCGGAGGTTATGGATTCGGAAGATCCCCTGTTTATTCTTTACACCTCCGGCTCAACCGGTAAACCAAAAGGCGTATTACACACAACCGCGGGCTATTTGTTACAAGCAGCCATGACGCATAAATATGTGTTCGATTATCAAGAGGGTGAAACCTACTGGTGTACGGCAGATGTGGGTTGGGTAACCGGCCACAGTTATATCGTATACGGTCCACTCGCCAATGGCGCCACCACTCTCATGTTTGAGGGTATCCCTACCTATCCAGACGCTTCGCGTTTTTGGCAAGTGATCGACAAGCACCAAGTCAATATTTTCTACACCGCGCCCACCGCGATTCGCGCGCTTATGGGCGCAGGTGATGATTGGGTTAAGAAAACTGCACGCACCAGTTTGCGTGTGCTGGGCACTGTGGGTGAGCCTATCAACCCGGAAGCGTGGGAATGGTATTACCGCGTAGTTGGCGATAGCCGCTGCCCAATTGTGGATACTTGGTGGCAAACCGAAACCGGTGCGCACATGTTGACGCCGCTGCCGGGTGCTATCGACCTGAAACCAGGTTCGGCGACTGTGCCATTCTTTGGTGTTTTACCCGCGTTGTTGGATGCCGAAGGCAAAGAAATCACTGGCGCAGGCGAGGGCAACTTGGTAATTAAAACTGCGTGGCCAAGCCAAATTCGCAGCGTGTATGGCGACCACCAGCGCTGCATCGACACCTACTACAGCACTTACCCCGGCTACTACTTCACTGGCGATGGCGCGCGCCGCGATGCCGATGGTTACTACTGGATTACCGGCCGCGTAGACGATGTACTCAACGTTTCTGGCCACCGCATGGGCACCGCCGAAGTCGAATCCGCTTTAGTGCTGCATGAAAAAGTGGCTGAGTCCGCCGTGGTGGGTTACCCGCACGACATCAAAGGCCAAGGCATTTATGCTTATGTGACTTTGATGAATGGCGAAGAACCCAGTGATGAATTGAAAAAAGAATTGTTGGCTCTAGTGGTAAAAGAAATCGGCGCAATCGCCCGCCCGGATATTATCCAATGGGCACCAGGTTTACCCAAAACCCGTTCAGGCAAAATTATGCGCAGAATTCTGCGTAAAATCGCCGCCAATGAAGTTGATGCGCTCGGTGACATATCAACACTGGCAGACCCAGCAGTAGTTGATCAGTTGATTGCCAATCGCGCTAATAAATAATCTAGTGATTAATTTCAAAAATATAAAAAAGGGCGCAAGTGATTGCGCCCTTTTTTATGAATGCTGAATCTATTTTTTCTCAGGTGGCACAGTATTATTTTTGATGCTCACGCACTCTTCTTTTTTGTCCAGCTTTGCTTCTAGGGCTTTTATAACCGTTTTAATTCGCTGAATGTTGCCATAGGTATCCACAACAATCAGTGCGTTACTCTCCTCGGAAACGCTTAGGAAACCGTATGCAGGAATGAGCGGGCGAATAACCGCGAGCACTCTGGGCGCGCAGGCCTTCTCGGTTGTTAGTACGTCGGTAACGTATTCATCTTCCAGGTAAGATTTGTTCTTTTCCACAAATGGAATAGCGACATTACGTGCTTCTCGATTGGGAATAATTTGGATATAGCCGTTAGACTTGTAAGCGGTGTATCCATTGATATTGAGCTGGCTCAGGAATTGCCCGTAGGAAAGCGGAGCTTTGCTTAAATTTATGCGAATTTTTGTATCTGCATGATAACCCACTAACGCTTCCATCTTAAACCAGCGCTCAGCTAAATTCCCCAGTTCAGCAAGGGTAATTTCTCGGTCAGCAGATTTTTCGTTTTTTGCTTCTGCTACTGAAGCGGGTTGGTCATTAGTAGGTTCCGCAGCGAATACGGATGTACTTAGGATTAGATAGAGGCTGAAAAAAAGTGTGGCCTTTATAGATTTTATGGCGAGTGACGTAATCATCTTAAAATTCCCTTATGAATAGTTAAGTTTCCGGTATGAATTTTTTCCGATTTGAGTAAGGCATCGCTTTCGGTCAGTGCCCTTGGTTATTGAGAGTGACAATTCAGCGCTAAAAAATTCGGGCTCAGAATATTCTATCAGTCTATTACCCGTCAATTTAATGGGGGTTTCTGTACGGGCTTCAGCGCAGTAATGGCTTAAGGGTTTTAATTCAAAAAAGCATAAATTATATAAAACTCTGTAAAAATGCGTAAAAAACAACCGTTGTTGGCAGATTTAACGAACAATCAAGATCCTTGAAGAATGCGTCTGGTTTGTCAGTTGTATTGCTGGCAACGCAATTAGGATGGGTGCGGGTTGGGGTTTAAGCTAATAAATAAGAGGATTTTATGAAAATAACAATAGCGAGATTCGGCATGGTAGGTTTATTGACAATGTTTTGTTCGGTTAATGCGTCGGCAGAGCCTATAGGGCAATTTTCTGATCACGTCGATATAGGTGCGGTAAAACATTCAGGCTCTGTGGTTTATGATGCGGCAGGGCAGAAATATAAGATAAGTGGTTCCGGCAAAAATATGTGGGTAGGTGAAGACCAATTGCATTATGCCTACAATCAAATATCCGGTGATTTTATTGTAAGTGCACAGGTTGCTTTTGAGGGGAAGGGCGTTGATCCGCATCGAAAAGTTGGTTGGAATGTACGTACAAGTTTAGATACAGCATCACCCAATATTAATGCCGCGTTGCATGGTGATGGCTTAACGTCTTTACAATTCCGTGAAAAATCAGGTGGCGACACCGATCAATATCCGTTACAAATAAAAGCACCGGATGTCATTCAGCTAGAGCGTCGTGGTGATGTCTATATTTTCAGTGCAGCAAAAAAGGGTGAGCCTTTTCAAGTAACATCAGTATCGCATATAAAGCTTGGGGATAAAGTCTATGTGGGTTTAGCGATGTGCTCGCATAATGCAGATGTGGTTGAAGCGGCAACTTTTTCCAATGTGCGAATTACTATTCCGGTAGCAAAAGATTTCAAACCTTATAAAGATTACATTGGCAGTAATTTAGAAATTTTAGATTTAAACACCGGTAATAGTCGAATTGTGTTCCGCTCGCCTGATTCTATCCAAGCGCCCAATTGGACGCTTGATGGAAAGTCCCTTATTTATAATTCCAATGGTTTACTCTACAACTTTGATCTTGCCAGCGAAAAGCCGACAGTCATCAACACAGGCTTTGCAAAATACAATAACAACGATCACGTGTTGTCATGGGATGGTAAACAAATCGGTATTAGTAGCCATGTTAAAGCAGACAACAACAATTCAACACTCTACACTTTGCCGCTTAAAGGCAGTGATAAACCTGTTCAAATCAATGCGACAGGTGCAGGCCATTCCTATTTGCACGGGTTTTCACCAGACGATAAAAAGTTGATATTTACCGGGCAGCGCAATAATAGTTTTAATATTTTTACCATTGATTTAAAAACGAGAAAAGAAACCCAGCTGACTTCAACTCGTTCTCCTTCATTAGATGACGGCGCAGAGTATTCACCGGATGGTAAATACATTTACTTCAACTCTAATCGCACAGGTTTGATGCAGTTGTGGCGTATGTTGGCTGATGGCTCAAATCAAGAACAACTCACTTTTGATAACCACAACAATTGGTTTCCGCATGTATCACCCGACGGTAAGAAAATTGTATTTTTATCCTATATGACGGATATAGATCCCAATGAGCATCCGTTTTATCGCCATGTATATTTACGTGAAATGCCTATTGATGGTGGCGAAGCAACAATCATCGCCTATGTATACGGCGGCCAAGGTACCATCAACGTTCCCAGTTGGTCGCCCGATGGTTCTAAAATTGCATTCGTGAGTAATACTCAAATGTAGTGGTTAGGTAGGCCAAGGTTGGGTGAGAATGCAGCTAGAGCAAGATCACCCTATTATTGAGTGGCCGCCCAATAGCACTGGGCGGCCATTTTTTATGTAGAGATTTCTCCCCGTAAACGAATTAATCGCTGACTCTGGCAAGCCTTGGGTACATGACTTATCCTGATAAAAATAATTCTTCCCAGTGGCCTATAACAAGGTTTGCAAATGCTATTAAAAGTCGGCCCATTGGCCAAACAGATCTGCTTAAGTATTCGCACACTACATCACTACGATGAAATTGGTTTGCTTTCACCTTCTGTACGCACTGCTGCTGGGCATCGGTTATATAACACTAAAGATATTGCGCTTTTGCATCGTATTCAGGCACTCAAACAGCTCGGTTTATCTTTGCAACAAATTACTGAGGTCATTCAAGAAAATTCACAGCCATTGCCTGACATTATTGCGCAGCAAATTGTTAATCTTGAGCGCGAAATGGCGCAGGCAGAACAATTAAAAACCAAGCTTGTAAGGTTGCAAAATAGCTTGCAAGCGGGTGATGAGCCAGATATGGCTAGCTGGCTTGATACCTTGGCGTTAATGAATGTCTATGAAAAATATTTAACCCTAGATGAAATTGAAGAATTAAATGGCCATGCGCTTGCCGTCAAACATGAAATTGAACATGAATGGCCAGAAATGGTTAAAAAATTACAGGCTATGATGGATCAAAAAGCTTCGCCCAATGATAAGCATGTTCAAGAGTTTGTGATTCGGTGGACTGAAATGCTAGAGCGTTTAGTCGGCCATAATCCTCATCTTTTATTAAAAGTTCATTCCATGTCGGGTGAAATGGAAATGCAGATGCAGCGCGGTATAAGTCCTGCTATGGCCAAATATCTCGGAGATGTGATGGGGGCAATACATCGCGATATTTTCGCCAAGTATCTCTCGCAAGAGCAAATGCAGTTGATTGATAAACATCGTCAAAAAAATAGGGAAGAATGGCCGCCTTTAATTGCTGCGGTGCGTGAAAAAATGCAAGCGGGGATTAGCCCCGGAAGTGAAGCGCTTAGGCCACTTGCAATCAAATGGAAAACTTTATTCGAAGCTTCGACAGGCGGTGATCTTGACATTACAGAGAAACTGCGTATTGCCTATGAACGTGAACCTATACTTATACAAGGTACGGGGCTTGACCAAGCGCTATTCTCGTTTATTCGTCAAGCTATGGATTGTTTATAAGTTCTGCATTTTTTATGCTGCTTTTTAAAAACTTCTTGCACCTCACCTAACGTGAGGTTTTAAGGTGATCACACTCTTTGAGTTGTTCACTTTAAAAACACAGGAAGCCTCTATGTACGAAATTATATCGAGCATTATTCAAAACCAGTTTTGCACTAGCCATAATACCAATAATGCTAAACCCAGCAGTCAAGCGGTTGCTGTCTGGCGTGCCCTACATCAGTTGCTTGAAAATCCAGCTATTTTTAATGACCCTGTTGCACTCACTATATTGGGCGATGCAAAAGCAGACGTAATGAGTAAATTAGAATCCTATCAAGATCCATTAAGTACCGCTATGCGTATTGCGATAGCAGTGCGCAGCCGTTTTGCAGAAGATGAACGCGAAAAAGCTTTTCAGGCTGGGGCCGATCAGTACGTTATTTTAGGAGCCGGTTTGGATACCTACGCTTATCGCAGCAAAAATCAACACGAGCGAGTATTTGAAGTGGATTTGCCTAGCACACAGACCATGAAAATTGCTCGTCTTCAGCAAGAGATAATTCATTCCACCTGTTCTGTTGCCTATGTTGCCTGCGATTTTGAAGCGGGTTCTTTGGAGAAAAGTTTGTTGGCAGCAGGTTTTGATAAAAACCAAAAAACCTTTTTCTCATGGTTGGGTGTAGTGCCTTATTTGGATGCAGCTGCCATCGAGCAAACTTTGCAATTTATAAGATCCTGCGCGCGTGGCTCTAGGTTGGTGTTTGATTATATGGTTGATCCTAATAATCTCAGTGAGATAGAAAAAATGACCATCACTATATTGTCAGCACAACTCGCTTCAGGTGGTGAACCGCTAAAGAGTTTTTTTGATTCACAGTTGCTTGCAAAAAAATTAGCAGATTCAGGTTTTACACAGGTTGAAGATATAAGCTCTGAGTATCTGAATGCGCGCTATCTCGCTGCACGTGAAGACGGTCTACGCGTAGGTAATGTAACGCGCATGTTTAATCTGGTTGTATAGTTTCAAGGTGAAATCCTTCGACTGCTTCGCGCTCAGGGTGAGCGGTATATTTTAGTAAATAATAGAGAGCTGATTATGAAACCGAAAATGATAATTCCTATGCTGGTTTGCCGCGATGCAGGCGCGGAGCTTGATTTTTGCGTGCAAGCATTTGGCGCGCTTGAACTATCACGTCGTACTGCTGAAAACGGTAGCGTTATACACGCTACCCTTATGATTCATCAATCCATGCTTATGGTTCACAATGAGTCCCCACATTTAGCAAGCCGGGCCCCCTCAGCAGACGGTAGTTCCTCCGTTGTTACCTATCTTTACGATGAAAATATCGATGAAATAATAAATCGAGCTGTAGCGCTGGGAGCGAAAGTGCTTATGCCCGCCGAAGACCAATTTTGGGGCGATCGCGTAGGACGCATCATAGATCCCGCCGGGCATGTGTGGAATATTGCCTCTCGTATAGATAAAACATGAGCTGCTAAAACTTTCAATTCAAGAAGTCTTTAGCAAAGGTCGCGATTATTAAATATAATGGCGACCTATCCCTCTTCGTATTGTTTATATCATGACCTCAGATGACGATTTTTTCCTCCAACAAATGAAAGGCGTTAAGCCGATTAAAGCTGAGCCGAAGGTTGATCTTGCCAAGCAGCATCAAGATAAGTTAAATGCCCAACTCAATGCACAGCGGCGCCGTAAAGCAGCTACCGAAGAACTCGCAAAAGACAAGAATTTTCTCTCTGGCGAATACATCGAACCTGTTGATCCGCTCGCCGTTTTAGAATTTAAGCGCGATGGTGTGCAAACCGGCGTTTACCGCAATTTGCGTTTGGGTAAATATCAAATTGATGCACGTTTGGATTTGCACCATATGACGGTCGATCAAGCGCGCAATGCGGTCTATCAGTTTATTCATGATTGTATGAAACACGATATTCGCTGCGCACTCATCACCCACGGCAAAGGCGAAGGCCGCAGTGTACCCGCGCAATTAAAAAGTTGTTTGAATCACTGGCTCCCGCAGTTTGATCCTGTTCTAGCATTTCACTCCGCGCAAAAACACCACGGTTGGGTAGGTGCGACTTATGTGTTATTGAAAAAATCTGAGAAAAAGAAACTGGAGACTTGGGAGTTACACAACAAAAAATAAGCTGACAAAGTATATTTTGATAAATATCAAAATATACCTGCGTTTGATGCTCTCCGGATTCCTAATGAATGAGGCATACAACTCACAACGATAAAAAACTCACCTAACCATGCTTAAATTTTCGTCAACCAAAGTCAGTTTTCTTCAAAAAGGTGAGATCTTTATTGATATAAGCTTATGCGTTTAATGGATTTCATTATTCGTATTTTAGTCGTTATGATTCGTCAATGTTTACTACCATAGTATCAATACATAATAACCCCCACTTACTCATCACAGGAGCTTTACATGTCTGATCAATGGAAATTTGAAACCCAATCTGTGCACGCAGGCTATTCACCAGATCCAACTACCAAAGCAGTTGCGGTGCCAATTTATCAAACTGCAGCTTATGCATTTGACAGTGCGCAACACGGTGCCGATTTATTCGATTTAAAAGTGGCTGGAAATATTTATAGTCGCATCATGAACCCGACTAATGATGTATTAGAGAAGCGTGTCGCGGCATTAGAAGGTGGTATCGCCGCATTAGCCGTGGCATCAGGTCAATCTGCTGTCACTTATGCGATCCTGACAATTGCTGAAGCGGGCGATAACATCGTCTCATCGACCGCACTTTATGGCGGCACCTACAATTTATTTGCGCACACTTTGCCGCAATATGGCATCACTACACGTTTTGCAGATCATTTAAATCCTGACAGTTTTGAACCTTTGATTGATGAGCGCACAAAAGCGATTTTTGTAGAGTCTCTCGGTAATCCACAAGGCAATGTCACCGATATTGCACGCATTGCAGAAATTGCCCATCGTCACGGTGTGCCACTGATTGTCGATAACACGGTAGCAACACCTTATCTACTGCGCCCGATTGAACACGGTGCGGATATTGTTGTGCACTCACTTACCAAATATCTCGGTGGCCATGGCACCAGCGTTGGTGGTGCAATTGTCGATTCAGGAAAATTTCCTTGGGCAGAGCACAAAACACGATTTAAACGTCTGAATGAACCTGACGTAAGTTATCACGGGGTGGTCTATACCGAGGCGCTCGGTCCTGCTGCGTATATTGGCCGCGCGCGCGTTGTACCTTTGCGCAATACCGGCGCGGCACTCTCGCCATTTAATGCTTTTTTAATTTTGCAGGGTATAGAAACATTGGCGCTGCGCATGGATCGCATTAATGATAACACCTTAAAAATTGCGCAGTATTTACAACAACATCCAAAAGTGAATTGGGTAAATTACGCTGGTTTGCTAGGCAATATTTACCACGAGCTTGCACAAAAATATCTCGGTGGAAAAGGCTCTGGTCTATTAACCTTTGGCGTAAAAGCGAGCGATGGACGTGAAGCCGGTGCACGCTTTTTGGATGCACTGCAATTATTTACTCGCCTTGTGAATATCGGCGATGCAAAATCCCTTGCGACACATCCCGCATCAACAACGCATCGTCAATTATCACCAGAGGAATTGGTTAAATCCGGTGTTGGCGAAGATACGGTGCGCTTGTCCGTGGGTATTGAACATATCGATGATTTATTAGCAGATTTGGAGCAAGCACTCGCCAATGTATGATAAAAAACATCACAACTCGCACAGAGTTGTGATATTTTTTTTAAGGCTCGGTTCATCCATGCACATTGCTCACCCGTAAGCTACCCGAAGGGCGAATGCTAAGGATAGTGTGAGTGAAACGGAAAACACACAATAAGCGCTAAAACTGCTTATTGTGTTTGCTTAATGTCATTCAATATCCAATTGAGCTGATTGTTTTCGCCGGTTTTGTAGCTGTTCCATTCCAGCGGAATTAGCACATCAGGTTCTACGCCTGCGCTGGGTTTATCTTGAAAACGATACAAGCGTTATTATTCATCCATCTCATCCACATCAACCTGCCCAGACCAACGCAGGGTAATGTGAGACCAGCACATGCCAGCAGCGAGTAATAAGGCTAATAAAATTTCTACTACCCAAGCGACGGCAGAGGTGTTGTGGATATCCAGAATTTTCCAGTAAATAAATAACCAAATCAGGCAGCCGAACAATGCGCTTGCCAACAAAATACCCGCCACGCCTAATGAATTGATTGTCGCTTTAAGATAAATCGCCCACCCAATAATCAGTACTAAACCGGCGATAGCAATGTAGGGCGTGATGGAATTGATATTGTTATAAACCCAATGAAAATACGAATATTCGCTAGGATTGTAACTGAGTAACACGAGCAAGATAGAAAATAAAAAACGTAGAGCTATTCCTGAACTTGTGAGGCGCATATGGTTTCTCCTGGGGATTAAAATGGCTTCGTTACAGCGTTTTATCAGGGTGAGCTAAGTGAATATGGAAGCAGCTTAGCCCTTCATATGTGTGTTGGTAAGAAATTAATGCCTGGTTGCTTTCACACAACTCTTTGCAAATATATAAGCCTAAACCCGAGCCGGTATTTTCGGTGGTGAAGAAGGGTTCAAATAAATGTGCAAGGTTTTCTTTGCTAATGCCATCGCCAAAATCAATCACTTTAATGTAGGGTTGCTGAGTGCTGGAATCTGTGCCGGCTTCAAGTACCAGATTCGGGCAATTTGCTGGCGGGTTACTGTAGCGCAAACCGTTATCGCATAAATTGGTGAGTACTTGCTGCAATTGGCCTATGTCAAATTTGGCTTGAATGGGGTCGGCGGCGATGCAGTCAATAAAGGGTTTGTCTTTACTGCTTTTGCCTGCTGAATAGTCGTTAACAAATTTCGGCAGCCATTCATCCAAACGAATTGTTTGTGGGGTGGAAATTCGGCGGCGTGATAACTGCAAAATATTTTCGATAATTTGATTTACACGTTTGGTGTGCGAGCCAATAATTTCTACCAAGCGTTTGTCGGCGGGCGGTAAGCTGCTGTCTTCAGATAGCAGCTGGCTCGCGTGACTGATTGCCGCGAGAGGATTGCGAATTTCGTGTGCGATACTCGCCGTCAAACGGCCCAGCGATGCTAGTTTTAATTGCTGTGCTTGCTGAGTAATTGCGCGATTGTCTTCCAAAAAAATAAGCGTGTGCGTATTTTGGTCTTGGTCGAGCTTGGCAAAATTCACTTTAACTTCATCGTTGCTATCGCTATCTGCATGTAAAATTGGAGATGGGTTTTTTTTAGTTTTTTGCCAGTGTTCAACTTTTTCTTTTAATTCGGGTGAGCCGTTGAGTTGTGGTGAATTGTTATTGCCTAAACCTAAAAGTTTAGAGGCGGCATCATTGAACATAGTAATTTGATTATTTTTATCCAGCACCATAATACCGGTGCGCATACGCTCCACAATTTGCTGCGCCAGCTTTTGAATATGCGCTGCGTGGCTAGCTTGTGATTGTGCTTCTTGATTGCTGGCCAGAATTTTTTTGGTGAGGTACTGAAAGATAATCACGCTAATAAAAATTAGAGCGCCTAACACACCTGCCGAGAAGAACGCATTGGAATTGTTAGGTAGAGTATCGGTAAGTGCGCGATAAACCGTTTCAGAAATAACCGCAAGACTGGCGAGGGCCGCTAGAAAAAAGGCAATTTGCCCACGCAATAACATGCCGCCTGCGGCGGCTGCCACCAAGAGTAAATAGCCGAGGGCATTGGCTGCGCCGCCGCTGCTGTGCATTAGCAAAACGACGGCGGCAATTTCAATAAGGAAGAGCCCGAACAATAGTTTTTGCGAAGGTAAAAAATGCACCCGCCATAACAACACCAGCGTGCTGATATTGAAAATTGTGTAGCCTACCGAGGCGTACAAAAACAGTTCGGGGTTGTGCGTGCCCAGTACTTTAGGGGTGAGCTGACCTTGAAACATAATCAAGAGTACTAAGCTCAGTAGCGTGCGGTAAGAGGTGTAGACCCGGAGTAATTCAAACGGGTTGTAGTTAGTAGAAATGGGAGAAAATGCTTTCATGTTGGCCGATGCTTATTGTGAGTGTCTAGTTGGGTATATCTGTATTTTGTTAGGTATTAGAGCTTGGTTGAATCTGAGGTTGTCACGCTTTTGCGTTGGTTTACCTTTGCGTATAGCTGCGGATTAGCTGACAATACGCGCTCCTTTTTTAGCGCTCTCCTTGGTTGAGCGTTACGTCTAACAAGATGCGGTAGTTTACGCTGCTTTGTAGCTATCTTAACTATCTTGTTTCACAGTGTGACGCTATTTTTAACTTCCTCGAAACACGTTTAGAGATCATCCGCCCATGTCCTCACTCACTATCGCCTTGGCACAATTGAATACCTATGTTGGCGATATTCCCGGCAACACCCAAAAAGTTATTCAGTTTGCCACTCGCGCTGCTACTGAGTTAGCCGCCGATGTGGTTATTTTCCCCGAGTTAACTTTAACAGGCTATCCACCCGAGGATTTGCTGCTGCGCCCCAGTTTGGATGTGCGCATTGAACGCGCACTGGATGAGATTATGGCCGCCAATCTGCCACTGGCAGTAATTGTGGGCTACCCCAAACGTATCGATGGCCAGTTATTCAACATGGCGGGTGTCATTCAAGAGGGTGAATTAATTGCCGAATACGCCAAGCAGTGTTTGCCCAACTACCAAGTCTTTGATGAGAAACGTTACTTTGCCGCTGGCGATCAAGCTTGCGTGTTCCATCTTAAAGGCATGCCTACTGCGCTTACGATTTGCGAAGATATTTGGCATGCAGCACCCATGGCGCAAGCCAAGGCAGCAGGTGCCAAGTTGATGCTCAATCTCAATGCCTCACCCTATCACCAGGGTAAACAAGCCGAGCGTGAAGCCGTTATTGCCGAGCGTGCGCAAGAGGGTGCAATGCCGGTAGTTTATGTAAACCTTGTCGGTGGGCAGGATGAGTTGGTATTTGATGGCGGCTCAGTGGTAGTTGATGCTCAAGGCCAAACCCAATTCCGCGCACCGGCTTATCAAGAAGATTTGTTTGTTGCCAAGCTTGAGGTCGCTCAAAACACGGTAAGTGTGCCAGCCCAGAACCTTAGTGTTATCCCCAATAATTACGAAGCCGTTTACCAGGCTTTGGTGTTGGGTATGCGTGATTATGTAAATAAAAATCGCTTTAAGGGCGTGGTGCTGGGCTTATCTGGCGGTATAGATTCGGCCTTAACTCTGGCGATGGCGGTGGATGCCTTGGGGGCAGATCGCGTTGAAGCGGTGATGATGCCGTTCCGTTACACCTCGGATTTAAGTAAAAACGATGCCGCCGAACAGGCGCGTCGCATGGATGTTAAGTACAGCTCTATTAGTATTGAACCTATGTATGAAGCTTTTATGACCCAGCTTGCGGGTGAGTTTGTGGGTCTGAAGCGAGATACCACAGAAGAGAACCTACAAGCGCGTTGTCGCGGCGTACTCTTAATGGCTATCTCCAACAAGAAAGGCTATTTGGTATTAACCACGGGCAATAAAAGTGAAATGGCGGTGGGCTATTCCACGCTGTATGGCGATATGGCTGGAGGTTTTGATGCGCTGAAAGATGTGCCTAAAACTCTCGTATTTGCGCTTGCTAAATATCGTAATACGTTAAGTGAAGTTATCCCCACTACAGTGATTACCCGCCCGCCATCCGCTGAGCTAGCACCGGATCAAAAAGACGAAGACAGTTTGCCACCCTACGATATTCTCGATCAAATTCTCGCCTTGTATGTAGAGCAGGATTTTAGTGCGGAAGCAATTATCGCCAAAGGCTTTGCTCGCGATCAGGTTGAGCGTGTAGTGCGTTTGGTAGATGTAAATGAATACAAGCGCCGCCAAGCGCCGATTGGGATACGTATTAGCCAGCGTGGCTTTGGGCGGGATCGTAGATATCCGATTACGTCTGGTTGGAAGATGGGGTTGTAAAACCCCCTCCCAACCTCCCCCTTGAAAAGCGGGGAGGGGCTGAAATCACTCTGAATTAGGAATGTATTGGTCTCCAGCGTCATACTCTGGAAAGGGCTACTTTTCTAAATATCAACTTCAAATCCGATTAAGCAGGGAGTCTAGCCCCTCCCCGCTTTTCAAGGGGGAGGTTGGGAGGGGGTTAAGCTCTTCCAAATCGCAGGCACAAAAAAAGCGGGGCTAACCCGCTTTTTGCAGAATCGCTCAACCGCTTATTTCTTAACTCTTGGAGCCTTTTGATATTCCGCATCGTACAGCTCGCGAGTATCAAAACCGTAGGTTTCTTGTTTGGTGAACAGCCCTAGCGTTATGGTTCCCAAGAGATTGCGCTCATGATTTTGGAAGGCGTAATCGTAGTCAAATTCGCCGCTTTTGTTGAAGGCGGGGAAGTTGGGATAGTTGGTGCGCAGTACTTCTAACACTTCTTTTGAACGATCTTGCATGCCTAGTAGGTTATAACCCTGTACCATAATGGCCAATGCATCGGGAGTGGCGGGTGCTTGTGGGTAATTTTCTACCACATAACGACCACGGCTCACGGCAGCAACATAGGCTTGACGCTTAATGTAGTAGTTAGCCACATGGATTTCATAACGTGCTAAAACGTTGCGCAGGAACAACATGCGCTTTTTAGCATCGGCTGCGTAAGGGCTATCTGGGAAGCGGTTGAGCAATTGGGTAAAGTTAGCCAAAGATTCGCGCGCCGCACCTGGGTCGCGTTTGGTCATATCGGTAGGCATAGCGCGCTCAAATATGCCCTTGTCTTTGGTGAATGAGCTTAAGCCCATCATGTAATAGGCGTAGTCCACATTGCGGTGTTGTGGGTGCAGGCGGATAAAGCGGTTGGCAGTCGCAATAGCTTCATCTGGCTTGTTGTAGTTGTAATAAGCGTAGATAAGCTCTAGCTGGCCTTGTTCCGCATATGCACCAAAGGGGAAGTGCTCTTCCAGCTTTTGCAGGTTTTTAATGGCGATCTCCCACTGCTCGTGCTCTAGTTGCTCTTCGGCAGCGTTATAGAGATCAGCTTCGTTGGTGAATTTCTCCTCTTTCTTGTCGCTAGATGAGCAGGCGGTCAGTAGCGCTAAGGCACCGAACAACGCAAGGGGCAGGAATCGCTTAAGCATAAATAGTTAACTCAAATATTATTGGGTGACAGAAATTTTATCGCCACATTTTGCATGGGGCAGATTTAAAATAGTGGCGTATTTAAACACAGAGCTTGCCGATACCAAAGCGGCATTCGTTGTTAACCTGAGGTTTTACTCGTAAATGAAAGATGTTTTTGAACTTACCGCACAAGTGCCATTCTCTATGAGTGGACTGCGCTTCGACCAAGCGGCTTCTGAGTTGTTCCCTGATTTTTCACGTTCGCGCCTACAAAGTTGGATTAAGGACGGACAACTCAAAATTAACGGCGTTATTGGCAAGCCAAAAGACAAGGTGATTGGCGGTGAAACTCTCGATTTAAACGCCGAGCTAGAAGCGCAAGGCGATTGGCAGCCGGAAGAGATTACGCTGGATATAGTCCACGAAGATGACGATTTGCTCATCATTAACAAGCAAGCGGGCTTGGTGGTTCACCCCGCCGCCGGCAATTATACCGGCACTTTGGTAAACGCTTTGCTTAACCATATTCCTGAGCTGATCAACCTACCGCGTGCAGGTATTGTGCATCGCTTAGATAAAGAAACCACGGGTTTGATGGTGGTGGCGAAAACCTTGGAAGCCCATACGGATTTGGTGGCGCAATTGGCAGACCGAACTGTGAGCCGCGAATACGAGGCTGTTGCAGTAGGTGCTATGACCGGCGGTGGCACTGTGAATGCGCCTATGGGGCGTCACCCCATTCACCGTAAGTTGATGGCAGTGTTAAGCCAAGGCGGTAAGCGCGCCGTAACTCACTACCGTGTGGCAACTCGCTTTCCACACCACACGCACATTAAAGTAAAATTGGAAACCGGCCGCACCCACCAAATTCGTGTGCATATGGCGCATATTGGTTTTGCGTTAGTGGGTGATAAAACCTACGGCAAGAGTTTTAAAATTCCCAAGGGTGCCAACGCTAATTTAATTGAAGCTCTGAAGGCGTTCCCGCGTCAGGCACTGCACGCGGCTAAGTTGGGTTTAGAGCATCCGGGTACGGGCGAATACACTGAATGGACTGCGCCAATTCCAGAAGACTTTAAAGGTTTGTTAGCCGCGCTTAAAAGCGGTTATGAACATGAAACGAAAGATTGATCACGAGCTAAGGTTACTCAGAGTCGCTTAGGTTTTTGGTTCTACATAAATGCATCGAAAATTTTTATTTAATTGGGAGTCGTCATCCTCGCGTAGCGGGGATGACGATTCCCAAAACAATATGTAACTCTCAATTGATCGCATCAATTTCTCCCAATCAATAATAACAGCAGTCATCATGGATAAGACCTATCACATCACTCCCAACTGGCCCGCGCCCGCGAATGTGCGTGCGTTTATAACTACCCGCAGAGGTGGTGTGAGCCTTCCGCCCTATGGCAGCAATAATATGGGTTTGCACGTGGGCGATACGCCTGCGCTGGTTGAGCAAAATCGCGCTGTACTTTGCGAGCAACTAGGTTTAATCAAAGCACCACAGTGGCTTGAGCAAATTCACGGCGTGAAAGTGGTTAATGCCAAAAGTGATGGCTTAGTGCGTACGGCAGATGGCAGCTTTAGCAACGAAATTGGTCAAGCGTGTTTGGTGATGACGGCGGATTGTTTGCCGATTTTGTTGTGCGATGAAGCGGGCACCGAAGTTGCCGCAATTCACTGCGGTTGGCGTAGCCTCGCCAAAGGAATTACCGCACGCACGCTTGAGAAATTTTCTGGTGCGCCAAAACAAATTCTTGCCTATTTAGGCCCAGCAATTTCACAACCGCATTTTGAAGTGGGGGTGGATGTACTGGAGGCCTTTTTTGAAACTGCCCGAAGCCCAGCCCATGCGGATGCAATCGCTAAGGCTTTTATTCCTGCGCAGCGCCCGCTGCATTTTTATGCGGATATTTACGCGCTCGCTCGCGCAGAACTTAATGCGTTAGGTGTGACGCAAATTTACGGTGGCGGTGCCTGCACTTATGCACAAACTGATACATTTTATTCTTACCGCCGCGATAAGGTAACCGGGCGTATGGCCAGTTTAATTTGGCTGGAGTAATTGTGCTTTTAACTTTTTAATCAAGGTATCTTGCCAAGAGTTTGGGATAACTCTGCAGCAACTACTGGGTGCGCAAAATAATAACCTTGGTAAGCATCGCACCCCATAGCGGCTAGCGCATTGCGCTGTTCGAGCGTCTCCACTCCCTCTGCAATAACACTCAAACCCAAGCTGTGCCCCAAAGCGATAATTGTTTGTGCAATAACCGCATCATTGTTATCGGTGAGCAGGTCGCGCACAAAGGACTGATCAATTTTGAGTTGGTCGAGAGGGAGGCGTTTTAAGTAGGATAAAGATGAATATCCAGTGCCGAAATCATCCAGCGAAAAGGTCACGCCAAGCGCTTTAATTTCAAGCATTTTTATCACTACATCATCTACATCTTTGGCGAGCATACTTTCGGTAAGTTCTAATTTCAGCAGGCGTGGGTTGGCACCGGTTTTCTTGAGTGCTTTAGCCACATTGGCCGCAAAATTGGGCTGGGCAAATTGTGAAAAACTCACATTCACCGCCATAGTCCAGGCTGCGGTTGCAGGGGTTGCTGCCCATTTCACGAGCTGTGCACACGCGGTTTCCAGCACCCATTGACCCAGCGCTAAAATCATTCCCGTCTCTTCTGCCAGCGGAATAAATGCGGCGGGGGAGACCATGCCATGTTCTGAATGATTCCAACGTACTAATGCTTCTACGCCTGTAGGCGCGCTATGGCTGTTGACTTGAAGTTGGTAGTGCAATAGAAATTCTTCACGCTCTAGCGCAAGCCTTAGGCTTTTTTCAAGCGCAACTCGCACGGATACCGCAGCCTGCATCGTTGGGTCAAAAAAGCGCGCGTTGTTGCGGCCCGCGGTTTTGGCCTGATACATGGCTACATCAGCTTTTTTGATGAGCTCATCCAAAGTCTCTTCTTGATGGAGGAATACTACTATGCCCACACTCGGAGTAATAACGTAGGTGTGTTCAAGCAGGTGATAGGGGCGGGAAAGTGACGCGAGAATTTTGTGCGCAATCATTTCCGCTTGCGCAGCCGCTTCGTTGGGGTAAAGGCTTAAAGCTTCAATCAGCATTACAAACTCATCGCCACCCATACGCGCTACGCTGTCGCCTTCGCGCACACAAGCTTGCAGGCGAGCAGCCACTTGCTGCAAAAGAATATCGCCTACGTCATGCCCTAAGCTGTCGTTAAGCTGTTTGAAATGATCGAGGTCGAGGAACATTAGTGCGCCATGTTGATCGGTGCGGCATGAGGTGTGAATCGCCTGTTGCAAGCGATCAAACAGGAGGCGGCGATTGGGTAAATTGGTGAGCGGGTCGTAAAAGGCGAGGCGGTAAATCTCCTCTTCATCGCGGCGCTGTTGGCTAATGTCGCGTACTAAGCCTACAAAGGTGACGGTACCCGCGCGCAAAATTTTGGTGATTGAGAGGCTCATGGGAAAAACTTCACCCTCTTTACGCTGGCCTTCCACTTCGCGCAAGATATTCAGCACTTCTCCCTCAAGGGATTCATCGTGATGTTTGAGATAGTTTGTATACTGGCTCTGGTAGTGTGAGGGCAACAGCATAGTGAAATTTCCCCCCAGCACTTCGTCTTGCGAATACCCAAAAATACGGCACGCCGACTTATTAAAAGATTCAATAGTGCCATTGGTATTAATAGTAAAAACGCCATCAAACATGTTGTCCAAAATGGCTTGAGTGTGAAGTGCTGATTCCTGTAATGCCAATTCGGCCTGCTTACGTGCAGTAATGTCCTGCGCTACCATCAGCAGCAAGGGTTCAGGTTCCACGGATAGATGACAGGCAGATATCTGCATGTTTCTGATTTCACCGTTACGGCGGCGTAACTGAAATTCAAAGTTCTCCACCGGGCCGTTATGCAAGAGTTGCTCGAGCATCATTTTTCGTTCTTGTGGGATGGCCCAGATTCCAAGCTCTTGAACATTTCGACCAATAATTTCTTCGCGGCTAAACCCGGTTACTTCGCAAAAGGCATCGCTGCAATCCAGCAAGCGGCCGTTTTCGGTTTGGAGCGTTGTGGGGTTGGGAATAAATTTGAAGGTGCGATGGAAGCGATCATCGCTTTCCTGCTTGGCATTTTCTATTTGTAACCGCTCTTGGCGAACCTGTTGCAAATTGCGCTGAGTTTCTACCAGCCATGCTAGAACACTATTTTCCTGGCTTTTTTCAAGTTTTATGGTGGCGGAGAAATCACCAGTACCTATGAGTTTTATTTGCCGGTGAACCTCGTCTACTGAGCCTCCTAGTGTATTGCGCAGGGCACAGCTGATTCGCCACAGCATAAACATGAGGGTCAGACCAATGCCAATTAAGATCCAGCGCGCCACGCTGGCTTGGAATTCTGCTTGTAGTACGGCTGATGTAGTCCGGCTATTCATCAACTCATAAAACTGATTGATGGGCTCCATAGTGGCGGCTTTGGTGTGGTTGTAGTCGTCGCAAAATAGTAAAGCAAGTGCTTGGGTGCGTACGTCTTTGTGTTCTATGCCAGCATGTTGTACCAGTTGCATAGCGCGTAACTCGGTCGCGCTCAGTTTGTCGGAATTGGCATTGGCATTGGCCAACGTGTGCAGTTCTTGCGGGCTAAATTTTGCTTGCCGCATAAGTTCCATCAGCGATATAGCTTGTTCACCAGCGGCAGGTGCTGGGCGTTTGCCAACGAGCACTAACTCCCAATAAACGTTTTGGTAGTCCTTTGGGCGCGGCATGATGCCATCGCGAATTGCAATAATTTCTTGATAATAGCGCTGATAGCGGGAGTCGCCAGTGGCAACGTAGCTGCGTGCCATGCTGGTTAAATCATCGGAGGACTGGCGCAATTCATCGGCCAATAATAGCGATTGCTGGCGCAAGTCATTGGCGTAGTTCACCTGATTTTCAGCGTGAAAATACACAATAAAAGTAATCACCAAGGCTGCGAACAACCCAAGCGCTAACCAGATATTGAACTTAAATATCGTAGTATGTTTACTTGTGGCCATCTTGATTTCCTTTTCTGCCTAACCCAACAGCGGGCTACTAAAGGCGACGTCTACTTGCTGAAGCAACACATCTTTTCCATGTGCATTTTAGATAGCGATGGCGCCACGGAATAACTCGTCAAAAGCGCACGCAATCTGTCATCATTGTAGAAGCAAAATAATAAAATGCGCATAAATGGTTGGCATAAATGCCGCATGTATCAAATTACCACACCCTTATTTAATAAGAACGAAAATTTGGTTAGCCCTATATTTCAATTGACCCTATAACTCGGAGAATAAAATGGCTCAAGGTTCATTTTTAAATGCGTTATTACGCAAAAAAGCCGTAATGGATGATATGGATAATCTTGGCTTAAAGCGCTGTTTAAGTGCAGCGGATTTAACCTTGATGGGTATAGGTGCAATTATTGGCACCGGAATCTTCGTGCTCACGGGTGTTGCAGCGGCCACCACCTCTGGCCCTGCGGTAGTATTGTCGTTTGTGCTTGCGGGTTTGGCGTGTGCTTTTGCAGCGCTTGCTTATGCCGAATTGGCTTCCAGTGTGGGCGGTACCGGCAGTGCTTACGGTTATTCTTATGCCGCCTTTGGTGAATTTATTGCGTGGATTATTGGTTGGGATTTAATTTTAGAATACGGTGTAGCCACGGCGGCGGTCGCCAATGGTTGGTCGGGTTATTTTAATAATGCGTTGCACGCCATTGGCCTAGGTTTGCCTGATTACCTCACCAAAGGCCCCTTTGCGGTGAATGCAGTAACCGGGCTGCCCGACGGTGGAATTGTTAACTTACCTGCCTTCGGTATTATTTTTGTGTTGATGCTGATGTTGATTGTTGGCGTTAAAGAAAGCGCGAAATTAAACACTGCTATGGTATTTATTAAACTCTTGGCGATTGTGATCTTTTTATCGGTCGGTATTTTCCATATCAACCCAGAAAACTGGACTCCTTTTATTCCCTTTGGTTGGTTTTCGCATGATGAATTTGGTAAACCTATTGGAATTCTCGCGGGCGCGTCAGTTGTGTTTTTTGCTTATGTTGGGTTTGATGCGGTCTCTACCGCAACGGAAGAAGCCAATAAACCTCAGCGCGATGTGCCTATTGGCATACTCTCCTCCTTAATATTTTGCACGTTAATTTATATTGCAGTTTCAGGTGTACTTACTGGCATGGTTTCTTATAAAGAACTCAATGTGTCATCACCGGTTGCGTTTGGTTTAGAGCGCATAGGTGTGAATTGGGCATCGGCGCTTGTTGCTACTGGTGTTATTGCGGGTTTAACCACGGTAATGCTCGTGCTGTATTACGCGCTAACACGAATTCTTACCGCTATGTCGCGCGATGGTTTGGTGTCGCCTTTCTTTGCCGCTGTTAATCCAAAAACGCAAACGCCCATAAAAAATACCGTCATTTGTGGTGTAATTATGGCGGTAATGGCGGGCTTTCTGCCGCTGGGCGCGCTCGCCGAATTAGTTAATATTGGCACTCTTGCCGCGTTTGTGTTGGTGTGCGTGGGGGTGATTGTGTTGCGTAAAACCCACCCAGATTTAAAGCGCCCATTCAAAATGCCCGGCGGAATTATTCTTCCCATTTTAGGTATTATTTCTTGCGGAGCACTGATTGCCTTTTTGCCGTGGCACACGCATTTGCGATTTTTATTGTGGTTAGCCGTAGGTTTGGTGATTTATTTTGCATACGGAATCCACAAAAGTCGGTTGCGAAAATAGAAATAGATTTCACGTAAATAATGAAAGAGGGCGCCCGCAAAGCGCCTTTTATTTTTGTGCATGAATTTCTAGCTGCGCTTGTCACACTTGAAATCCACCTCTGAAAATCCTTTATGAGAGCCACTTAAATTCTTTGGCAGTGCGGAGTCATCATAATAAGCGGCGGCATAGAACCCGAACGTCCACTGACTAATAACGGCAATCGAAAATGCCAGCAATGCGGCAGTTGCTAAACCCTTACTTTCAAAAGTATCCATTTTTATACTGCTCGCAAGTCATCGTCAGAATTCAAGTTATTTAAATTCCCCAGTCTTAGCTTGGTAATAGTTCAATCTCTGACAAAACGTACTTCTGTAATTAGATTGTTTTCAACTTTATAGATCGATAAATACTTGGTTTTTTTACCAAGGTACTCTACGGTTTCATGATTGATAACATAACTATCATTTTCAAGTTGGGTGTGAATAGTCACGTGCACAGCACCTTCTTTAAACATCGGCTCAAAAATAGATTTTAAATGTTCCTTACCTTTTGCAAGCGATGTGGTTGGGTAGGTATAGACCTCAATATTATCCGCATAGGTGGACAAAAATGACTTTAGGTCGTGTTTGTTGTAGGCATCCATTCGTTTATTGACTACCGCTAGTGGTGAGGCTTTGCTATCCGCTGCGAATACGGGGAATGTAAGCATGGATAAAGCAGTTAATATCAAGAATGTAGCTTTCATATTTAATGTTCCTTGAATGAAGATTTGATTACGCGGTGAAGATAAAGTCTTAGATGGCATAGTGTGAAACTTGGATTCACTGCCTTTTAAAAACAGAGTGCTTATAGTGTAAAGTTTTGTTCCTCTGAGTTGATTTGTGGAGCACTGACAAAAGTCACTAATTTATCCTATTAATCACTTTCAAAACTCCACGCTATTGATTTAGCCTGAACTTGTCCCCACTGACTATAGGGCTTTTACTGTTTAGACTCGTGTCACTTTCCAGACGACTTTCACTTCTCAAATAAGGATCTTTATATGGCAATGCATCTCCCTGCAATTATCACCTTGTTTTCGCTGCTCCTGTTTCTCGCCATCATTTTTTATGTGGGTTATGCGCGCACAAAATACGGAATCAAAGCGCCCGCCACTACGGGCAACGATGATTTTGAGCGGATCTTTCGTGTGCAAATGAACACCTTGGAAAACTTAGTTCTCTTTCTGCCCGCACTTTGGTTATTCGATCACTATGTCAGCCCGTTATGGGCGGGGTTAGTAGGTGTAGTGTGGTTAGTAGGGCGAATTGATTATGCGATTAGTTATACCCGATCAGCCGCTGCACGCAGCCGGGGTTATGGCATAAGTATCTTGGCGTTTGCAGTACTGGCGATAGGCGCGGCTGTAGGAATTGTGCTGCGAATTATGGCTGGCCTTTAAATTATTTTATTTTCCAACTTACGCTCAGGAATAATGCATGTCTGAATCACCCGCGTTGCCATTGCCCAAAAAATTAAGCCCCTTGTTGGGCTTACTGCCTTTTTTAAAACCTTATTGGCTACGCTGGATTTGGACATTTGTTGCCTTAGCGATAGCCGCAGGTACAACCTTAACGCTGCCAGTGGTATTTCGCTATTTAATTGACTCGGGTTTTTCATCGGGGCAGAGCGAACACCTCAATCGCTATTTTATTTTACTCTTTGGTTTGTCGATAATTTTGGCTGTGGCCACAGCGCTGCGGTTTTATTTTGTGTCTTGGTTGGGCGAGCGGGTTACGGCGGATATTCGCAGCGCCATTTATTCACATATCTTGCGCATGAGCCCACAGTTTTTTGAAATCACCAAAACGGGTGAAGTACTTTCGCGTTTAACCACCGATACTACATTGATTCAAACTGTAGTAGGCACCAGCTTATCCATGGGCTTACGCAATTTATTTATGCTGCTAGGCGGCATCGCCATGCTTATAGTCACCAGCCCAAAACTTGCGGGTTATATTTTAATTGTGCTGGTAGGTGTAATCGCGCCCATTTTAATTTTCGGCAGAAAAGTACGAAAACTATCGCGCGATAGCCAAGACCGTGTTGCCGATTCCAGCGCGCTTGCCGGAGAAATTTTAAATGCAATGCCAACAGTGCAGTCGTACACCCAAGAAGAGCGCGAAACGGTGCGCTTTGATCTATCGGTAGAAAACGCGTTTAAAACTGCACTCTCGCGTATTCGCGCGCGTTCAATACTTACCGTTGTCGTTATCGTATTAATTTTTGGCGCTATTTCATTTGTGCTGTGGTTGGGTGCGCAAGCCGTGCTTGCCGGAACTATGAGCGGCGGACAATTATCGCAATTTATTATTTATGCCGTAGTCACTGCGGGCGCGATTGGTGCGATTACTGAAGTGTGGGGTGATTTACAACGCGCTGCGGGCGCAACCGAACGCTTAATGGAATTGTTACATATTGAATCGCCAGTGGTTGAAACTGCTAAGCCTTTAACCTTGCCCGCAACCGGTGAAGGCATTGAGTTCGATTGCGTAAATTTTTCTTATCCCTCGCGGCCAGATACGCTTGCACTAAAAAACTTCTCGTTAAAAATTCGGCACGGTGAACATGTTGCCTTGGTTGGCCCATCGGGCGCGGGGAAAACAACCTTGTTTCAATTGTTGTTTCGTTTTTACGATCCGCAATCAGGTGTTGTGCGTTTTAACGGAATTGATTTGCGTGATTTAACCTTTAAAGATGCGCGCCAGCCATTTAGTGTTGTTTTGCAAGAAACGGTAATTTTTGCTGGCAGCGTGTTGGATAATATTCGCTACGGCCACCCCAATGCTACGCTTGAGCAAGTGAAAGCCGCCGCAGATATGGCCGCCGCCAGTGAATTTATTGAAGCCTTGCCGCAAGGCTACGATACTTTTCTAGGTGAACGCGGCGTGCGTTTATCCGGTGGGCAACGCCAACGCATTTCAATCGCCCGCGCCATTTTAAGTAATCCCCCCATTTTATTATTAGACGAAGCCACCAGCGCACTTGATGCCGAAAGCGAACGCCAAGTGCAACAAGCATTAGATAATGCCGCACACAATCGGACGACCTTAGTAATTGCGCATCGCTTAGCAACCGTGCAAGCAGCGGATAGAATTGTGGTGATGGGGGCGGGTGAAATTGTTGCCGAAGGAACGCATGCGCAGTTGTTAGTGGAGAGTCCATTGTATGCGCGGTTGGCTAAGTTGCAGTTTACGGATTGAGAGGTGGCGATTATAGTTGGTGCTCAATAAACTGTTAGTTAGAGTCGAGTGATACACATGGAATTAATTGAAGTTATAGATACAGCCGTTAAAGTTGGTTTGGGGGCTTTAATTAGTGGTATTACCACTTATACAGTAACAAAATTGAATCATCAATCCGATAAAGAGAAAGAGTTCTTAAAAGCTAAAATCGAAATGATCTCATTTGCCATGGAAAAACTTGAAATTTATTTCAATGCATTTGATAAGTGCTGTTCTCGTCTCGGTGGAATGAGGCAGACGGGAGTTCCTCCAGGGCGAATTCCAGACGCTATGTTTATTGGCTATCGAGAAATCGATAATCTTCTTGTTATGTCTAGAACTGATCGCGAGATTGCGAATTCCCGTTTGCAACTAATTGCCTTGACAGAAATAGGGGAAACTATTGTTGAAATAGCTAAAATAGAAAATAAGTTCAGAGAGCAAGTTATATTTGCGCAACAGCTACCAACTGAAGATCAACTTAAATCTTATAAGACGGAGATGAGTACTCTAAAAAAGAAAGTGCATTTAATTTTATCTTCTGTGTTTGAAAGGTCTTATGGAAAGTAGGTTGTGTTAAGCCTGCGCCCCCCAACAATACTGACTCCATTGATACCGCTATGTTGGGGTGCAGCGTGCGCAAGCTTACGCCTTACCCGTAACCTACAAATGTAATTTAATAGGGAGTCGTCATACTCGCGTAGCAGGACTAAGGCACGTAGTGCTTTGAACAACCGTAGGTTGGCCCGGAGGGCGAGCGAAGCGAGTAATCCAGCTTTTAAAGTTTACAATCAACAGCGAAGAGCTGGGTCTCCGCTGCGCGAAGATGACGACTCCCCGTTTTATGGGTAATTCTGCAAACCAAAAAAATAATAACGAGGTAGCCATGCAACAATCAAAAAACACATTTTTAATTATCGCTGCAAGCCTTTCTGCATTTGCGGCTTTACTTCACGTCGCTTGCATAGTTTTCGGCGCGCCTTTGTATCTATTTTTAGGTGCAGGTAAACAAATGGCGTACTTGGCGGATGCAGGGCATTGGTATCCCACTGTGGTTACCAGTTTTATTGCGGGTGTTTTGTTGGTATGGTCGCTATATGCACTTTCTGGCGCAGGGGTCATTCGCCGGTTGCCATTATTACGCGTTGCTTTGTGTGCTATTACGGCAATCTATTTGGCTCGCAGTGTCGCTTTTTTGCCGCTGATGCAATACTTTCCTGAAAACAGCCCACGCTTTTGGTTTTGGAGTTCGTCTATTTGTTTTGTGTTTGGTTTGGTTCATTTACTTGGAACTTGGCAGGTATGGGCTAAGCTAAAAAAGTAACTAATCTGCTTCTTCATATCCCTTTGCGCTCGCTTCTTCACTTATGCAGGATAAAAGATGAACTTTATAATAAATATTTTCGATAAAATTATTTTCGGTGCCTTGTTAATAGTATTTTTTCAGGTGCCCATTTTGGCTGACCATTATTTACAGTATGTGAGCGGTTATTTTGACGCTACTGAACGGCAGGTTGAAGGCTTTAAGGCAAATGCGGCTCAGCATAATTACCCTGATGTATACGCCATGATTCAAGATCTGTCGGTGAATACTAGTTCGGTAGTGCGTACCGATGCCGACCAAAAACTGCAAACCATGCGAGAGTATGAAGAGCTTAAGGCTTCTATTGCGGCGCTGAAAGACGGAAATATCTATGAGCGCGCATGGTTTATGTTTAACCCGTCGCGCTGGGAAAGGCTTACTAAAGTCTATGAAAACTTTAAACCCGGTATACCGCTAAGTTTGCAGGATATTGGCTTTAGTCTTCTCACTGCATTGGTTCTTAGTCTATGCATTATCTGGCCGTTTAGATGGCTGGCATCCAGAAGTGAAAGGCGTAGAAAAAATATGCATGTTTTGCGTTGAGCTGGTTTTTATGTTGCGCTAAAGAGTTTTTTCCTCGCTAAAAGCGCAGAAACAAGCACTAATCCTAACGCAATCAACACGCCCAAAAATTCGCGGCACTCTTCAATGTAAGGTTTTTGTGGATTCATGCTTTGCATCAAGGGTTCTTCTGTCATGTGCAAATAATATTTATAGGCGCCGGGAGCGCTGATAAATAATTCCACGCAGCACCAAACTATCGCCATTAAAAATAGCGGACGATTAAAAATATTAAATAGAAGTAGCGAAGGGATTAATGCGCAGAGTACGTAAAAGCCAATCCAAATAATGGGGTCTGGGTCGTTAAGCTGTAAGCCTGCAAAGCCAAAGAGTGTGACGCCGAACATAAAATATAAGACTTTAAATAAGTAAGTCATGGGATAAAGACCGTGCTAGCTGTTAAATGTGTGATTATTATAAACATTCTAGCATTAGCGCTAAAACCGCCAGCGTAAATAATTGTTTGGCTAATCCCGGCAATAATAATCAGCAAACTCAGTAGCCTAAAGCCAACCGGCATGACAAACTCCCGTCATAATGAAATTCATAATCAAATGGGTTGTCATATTGCACAGGTTATCAGCCACGCTTTTCTGGCTAATTTTAATTGCATATAACTTTTAGCATCGGAGAGAATATGTTGTTCATCAGGGTTTTCGGTATTGTTTTGATGTGTGGGCTCATTACTGCCTGCAGCACTCCCGGCCGCAGCTATACCGGCTCCACTATGCAAGAAACCCTTGAGATTGAAATTTTGCCTAATACCAGCAAGATGTTTGTCTACCGGCTGCAAGCCCCTGAAAACACTAACGTACGTATTGAGCGGAGCGGCTTTCAGCGCAGTGACGATGTACGCGGTATTGCTGTGAGTGGCGCAACCCAAAAGCGGCTAGTGGAAAACGCCGCTTATGTGGTGCAGCACATGGGCTATTGCCGTGAGGGATTTTTAGAGATTGACTCCAGCGCATCACAATACAACTTATGGTTAAAGGGTGAATGTAAGGATGGCGCTTCTGAAGACGATAAGAAGAAATTTGGTACCAAGCAAATCTTGCCCGTCACTCTCAAACCGTAGAACGATTCAGTTTATCCTCATCCACTTAATTCCCGTATAATTCGCACCAGCCCTTTCGGCTGGCGTTTTACTTTTGTTGTTTCCTTTCGATTCTTATGATTGTAGCGCCACAGCCTTCACCATTCTTTTGGATTCCCTCATGTCTCAACCTGTATCTTCATTGCCCGCTTCGTCATTACCCGTGTTGGTATTAAATGCACAAGCTGATCGCCGCCTTAAACTAGGCCATCTCTGGATTTACAGCAACGAGGTGGATACCGCGCGTTCGCCGCTGAAACAATTTGAAATGGGCCAGCAAGCTTTGGTGACGACTAACAGTGGCAAGCCGCTGGGTATTGCGTTGATGAATCCTACTAGCTTGATTTGTGGCCGTATTATTAACCGCGATGAATCTCATCCGCTTAATAAATCCTTGCTGGTTCATCGCTTCAAACAAGCCTTGGCGTTGCGCGAATTAACCTTTAGCGAGCCTTACTATCGTTTGGTGTATGGCGATTCTGATTTGCTGCCTGGGTTGGTGGTGGATCGTTTTGGCGATTATCTGGTGGTGCAAATTGCTGGCGCCGGTATGGAGTTGGTGAAAAACGACATTATTGATGCGTTGGTACAAGTCTTAAAGCCAGAAGGTATTTTGCTGAGCAATGATCACAGCGCTCGCGCTTTGGAAAACTTACCCGAATACACCCAAGTGGTTTACGGTTCAGTGCCAGAAGCGGTGGAGTTAATTGAAAACGGCACACGCTTTATGGCACCGATTCACGGTGGCCAAAAAACTGGTTGGTTTTACGATCATCGCGTAAACCGTGCGCAGTTGCAGCAATATGTAAAAGGTAAACGCGTATTGGATGTGTTTTCTTACATCGGCGGTTGGGGTGTGCAAGCCGCCAAAGCTGGTGCTAGTGAAGTTGTATGTGTGGATGCTTCTGAATCAGCGTTGGATGGCGTTGAACAAAATGCGGCGCTTAATGGTGTGCAAGATATTGTGTCTACCATTCAAGGCAAAGCAATTGATGTGTTGAAGCATTTAATCGCCGAAAATGAGCGCTTTGATATTGTGGTACTCGACCCACCTGCGTTTATTAAAAAACGCAAAGATCAAAAAGCCGGTGAAGCGGCTTACCGTCATATCAACGAATTGGGCATGCGTTTGTTGGGCCGCGATGGTTTGATCGTATCGGCGTCATGCTCCATGCATTTGGGCAAAGACACTTTGGTGGAAATTGTGCGCGCATCTGGCCGTCATTTGGATCGCCATGTGCAAATTATTGGTCAAGGTGGGCAGGGGCCGGATCATCCGGTGCATCCAGCGATTCCTGAAACCGATTATTTAAAAGCGGTATTTGCGCGGGTTTATTTGGCGTAGGCATCACTAATAATTGTGAATAAAAAAACGGCGACCCTCGGTCGCCGTTTTTTATTACCGCAAACTCATGATTTTCCAGCCGCGCTCCTGCGCAATTTTGCTTAAGCGTTCATCGGCATCCACCGCCACAGGGTTGGGCACTTGTTCTAGCAGAGGCAAATCGTTAATCGAGTCGCTGTAAAAATAGGCATCGTCCAAGTTGTAATTCTTCTCGCGCAACCACGCTTGCAAACGAATCACCTTGCCGCCTTGGAAGCAGGGCGTGCCTGTACCTTTGCCGGTGTAACGGCCATCCAGTATTTCAGCATCAGACGCCAAAATATCATCCACGCCCAAATACTTGGCAATCGGGTGGGTTACAAAGCTGTTAGTCGCGGTGATGATTAATAAATAATCGCCTTGATCGCGGTGTTGCTGCAAGAGCGCCTTGGCTTTGGGGAGCATCATAGGCTCGATATAATCGCGCATAAATTCTTGATGAAATACCGCCAGCTCATCCAATGTGTAGCGGGTGAGGGGCGCGAGCGAGAAGGCGAGGTATTCCTGAATGTCTAAAGTTGCCGCTTTGTATTGTTGGTAAAAACGGTCGTTGGCTTCGGCGTAAACGTTTGCGTCTACCAAGTTTTTCTGGACGAGAAATTCGCCCCAGCTATGGTCGCTGTCGCCAGCAATCAGGGTGTTGTCTAGGTCAAAAATCGCGAGGCGCACAGGTTACCTTCTTGAACAAAATGAGGGGCTTAGTTGAGGGGGCTTAGCATAACCAGTGTGTTCTGGTGTCTCAACAAAGATTTAGCTTATCGCAACAGGTTATGAGGGGTTGCGGCTTTGAATAAGCCTGTTATAGTGCGGAAAAAGCTGTTCTACAGCGTAACATTTTATAGGGATGATTCCCGTGATAGATAGCGATGGTTTTCGCCCCAATGTGGGTATTATTTTGACGAATGATCAGGGGCAATTGCTCTGGGCGCGTAGAGTAGGTGGGCAAGATGCGTGGCAGTTTCCGCAAGGCGGAATCAACGAGCACGAGACCGCAGAGCAAGCACTTTACCGCGAGTTACACGAAGAAGTTGGTCTTCATCCTCAAGATGTAGAAATTTTAGCCTGTACACGCGGCTGGCTGCGTTACCGTTTGCCAGACCGTTTAGTGCGCCACAATTCTCAGCCTTTATGCGTTGGTCAAAAGCAAAAATGGTTTTTATTGCGTTTGCGCGGCGATGACACCCGCATTTGCATGAATAATGGTGGTCGTCCGGAGTTTGATGATTGGCGCTGGGTGAGTTATTGGTATCCGCTTGGCAAAGTCGTGTCTTTTAAAAAGGATGTCTATCGCCGGGCACTTAAAGAGCTTTCGCAAGTCCATGCTCAATTGGAATTGGAACTCATGGTTGGCCGTTAATGGCTTTATTGTTGAAATACCCACTTGAAGTTACAAATAAGCTGGAGCCACAAATAAGTTGAATAAGCTTTGATAGTCTCAATGTTGAATTCGTTACGCACGATTGTTCAAGAGGTTAACGCCGCGCGCGATTTAACGTCTGCATTGGGCATTATTGTATCGAGCGTAAAAAATGCCATGCGCACTCATGTGTGTTCCGTGTACATGCGGGATGACGAGGGCGGCTATGTGCTTATGGCTACCGATGGTCTCAACCAAGATGCCGTAGGCCGTGTGCGTTTATCCGCTGGCGAAGGTTTGGTGGGCCGCGTAGTTGTGCGCGAAGAGCCTATCAACCTAGAGCAAGCCGAAGCCCACCCTAGTTACCAATATTTCCCTGAAACCGGTGAGGAGCGCTACAGCTCTTTCCTCGGTGTGCCCATTATTCATCAGCGTAAAGTGCTCGGCGTATTAGTCGTACAACAAGTAGATCAACGCCGTTTTGATGAAGGCGATGAAGCCTTTCTTGTCACCATGTCGGCACAGTTGGCAGGCGTTATCGCTCACGCTGAAGCTACTGGCGGTGTAAAGAGCGGTAAGAACCAAGTTGCCACTCAGGCCCGTTTTATGGGTGTCGCTGGCGCGCCAGGTATCGCTATTGGTGAGGCGATGGTTATTGCCCCCGAAGCCGATTTACGGTCGGTTTCCTACAAACCTTGTGACGATGTTGATGCCGAAATCGCCTTCTTCCAGCGTTGCCTAATGGCAGTACGCGAAGATATCAAAGGCCTTGGCGCACAACTCAAAGAACGTTTAAACCGCGAAGAGCGCGCTTTGTTCGACGCCTATTTGGCGATGTTGGATGATGCCTCCCTCGGCGGTGAAGTGACCGAGCGCATTCGCAAAGGTGCCAACGCCTCTTTCGCGTGGAGCGAGGTTATCCTCGAACACGAACAAACGTTCAACAGCATGAACGACCCTTATTTGCGTGAACGGGCAACTGACTTGCGCGATTTGGGGCGTCGTGTACTGGCTTATCTGCAAGAATCCAATCGCAAGAAACGCGTCTTCCCGGACCGTACCATTTTGATCGGCGAAGAGTTAACCGCATCTATGCTCGGTGAAATCCCCAAAGAAAAGTTGGTTGGTTTGGTATCGGTTGAAGGTTCAAGCAACTCTCACGTAGCGATTCTCGCCCGCGCCATGGATATTCCCACGGTGATGGGTGCGGTAGATTTGCCGTTTATGCAAATGGATGGCCGCCCAATTATTGTGGATGGTTACCGCGGTGCGGTTTACAGCGACCCTAACGAGCACATCCTTAAACACTACATGGCGATTGACCTTGAGGAGCAAGAGCTCTTTAAAGGCCTTGAAGCGCTGAAAGATTTACCCTGCGAAACTAACGATGGCTATCGCTTACCGCTGTGGGTAAACACCGGTTTGATGGCCGATGTAGTGCGTTCGCTAGAGCGCGGTGCAGAAGGTGTGGGTTTGTACCGTACCGAAGTGCCATTCCTGATGCGCGACCGTTTCCCCTCGGAAGAAGAGCAGCGCACCATTTATCGCGAGCAGTTGGCTGCCTTTGCCCCTCTGCCTGTGACCATTCGTACCTTGGATATTGGCGGCGATAAGGCTCTGCCATATTTTCCTATCGAAGAAGATAACCCCTTCCTCGGCTGGCGCGGTATTCGTGTGACCTTGGATCACCCGGAGATTTTCCTCGCCCAAGTGCGCGCCATGATCAAAGCCAGCGAAGGCTTGGATAACCTGCGCATTCTCCTGCCGATGATTACCAACGTGCCAGAAATGGAAGCCTCCAAAGCCTTGATTACTCGCGTTTATAGAGAGTTGGTTGAAGAGGGCTACAACGTTAAAATGCCGCCAGTTGGCGCTATGATTGAAGTGCCTGCGGCGGTTTATCAGGCGCGCGAATTGGCAGCATTGTCAGACTTTTTATCCATTGGCAGTAATGACCTTACTCAATATTTGCTTGCCGTTGACCGCAACAATGCCCGCGTGGCAGATCTCTATCAAGCTTTCCATCCCGCAGTTTTGCGTGCATTGCAACACGTTGTAAACGAAGCCCATGCTGAAGGTATTAGTGTCAGTATTTGCGGTGAGTTAGCGGGCGACCCAGGTGCGGCAATTTTATTGATGGCCATGGGTTTTGATACGCTCTCTATGAGCGCCACCAACTTGCCCAAGGTGAAATCGGTCATTCGCGGTATTAGCTTAATTTTGGCGAAAGAACTCTTGGCGGAAGTTATGACTATGAGCAACGCTGATCTAATCCGCGAGCGTGTGGAACAAGCTCTAAGTGATGCCGACGTCGCCCGTTTGATCCGCCCTATGGGTTCGGATGATTTTGAAGAATAGGCTTAAAGTTTAGTTTTACGAGTTACAGATATATTTGAGAGTCGTCATTCTCGCGTAGCGGGGATCCAGCTCTTGCTTTTGATTGTGTGATTTTTAAAGGCTGGATCCCCGCTACGCGAGGATGACGACTCCCTGCTTCATTTTATCCCGTGTAGTTATATTAGAAGTCCTCGTTAATCCCTCACAGTTTGGCTTTCTCTATGCTCCAATTTCCCAATTTTGATCCAGTTGCCGTCTCCATCGGCCCCTTTAGTATTCTGGATAAAACCCTAGGCCCGTTAGATGTTCACTGGTACGGCATTATGTATATGCTGGCCTTTCTTTCAGCGTGGCTGATAGCGCTCTATCGCTGTGGCAAACCCCATTCACCTATCACCAAAGTTGAGGTTGAAAACCTCGTCACCTATGGTGCTTTCGGGGTAATTTTAGGGGGGCGCGTCGGCTATGTGATTTTCTATAATTTCGACCGCTGGATGAGCGATCCGCTTTGGTTGTTCCGCATTTGGGAAGGCGGTATGTCGTTTCACGGCGGCTTAATCGGTGTGATTATCGCTATGTACGTCTACGCCACTCGCATCCGGGTGCCTTATCTCGCGTTAATGGATTTTGTCGCTCCTATAGTGCCGCTCGGTTTAATGTTTGGCCGTTTGGGTAACTTTATCGGGCAAGAATTGTGGGGTCGCGTTGCCGATGTACCTTGGGCGATGGTCTTTCCCAAGGCGGGTGATCCTGTGGGTGTAGCTCGTCATCCGTCGCAGCTTTATCAAGCGACGCTAGAAGGCTTGGTGATGTTTATAGTGCTCTTCTGGTTCTCTGCTAAGCCGCGCCCACGCGGTGCGGTTGCAGGTTTATTTCTGGTGTTGTACGCCAGTTTTCGGACGTTGGTGGAAAACTTCCGCGAGCCGGATATAGGTATAGGTTTGGTGTTCGGTTTTATTACCCGCGGCCAGCTGCTCTCAACGCCCATGTTTATTCTTGGGGTTGGGCTATTGGTATATGGGTATCTTCAGGAAAGAAAAAAGATAAAAGCGTCCACTTTAAAAAACGAGATTCAACAATGAAACAGTATTTAGATTTAGCTCAGCGCATCATCGATGAAGGTACTTGGATTGCAAACAGCCGAACTGGCAAGCGCTGCTTAACTCTGATTAATGCCGATCTGACCTATGATGTTGCGGGCAATAAATTCCCCATCATTACCACTCGTAAAAGTTATTGGAAAGCCGCTATCGCTGAATTGTTGGGCTATATTCGCGGCTACGATAACGCCGCGCAATTCCGAGCCTTGGGCACCAAGACTTGGGATGCCAATGCCAATGAAAATGCTGTTTGGTTGGCGAATCCCGTGCGCAAGGGCTCAGATGACATGGGGCGCGTGTACGGTGTGCAAGGTCGCGCTTGGTTAAAGCCGAGTGGCGGCACTATCGATCAATTGCAAAAAATTGTTGATGACCTTTCCAAGGGCGTCGATGACCGCGGTGAGATTTTATCTTTCTACAATCCCGGTGAATTCGATTTAGGTTGCTTGCGTCCGTGCATGCATACCCATACTTTTTCGCTGTTGAATGACACGCTTTATTTAACGAGCTATCAGCGCTCTTGCGATGTGCCTTTGGGTTTAAATTTCAACCAAATTCAAGTGTTCACGCTCTTGGCGTTAATGGCGCAAATCACCGGCCATAAGCCGGGCTTGGCTTATCATAAAATTGTTAACGCTCATATTTATGAAGATCAGCTGGCGTTGATGCGCGATGTGCAATTAAAGCGTGTTCCCTTCGCTTCGCCTTCCTTGGTTATTAACCCCGCTATTAAATCGCTAAAAGATTTGGAAACCTGGGTGACGATGGATGATTTTGAAGTTCATGGATATCAACATCACGACCCAATCCAGTACCCTTTTTCGGTTTAGTGGTTTCTGTTTAGTGCATCACATCATGCAACGGATTGCAGCGCTACTCTATGAACTCCAGTAATTTTCTTGCGTAGAAATATCTTATGAAACTCTCACTCATAGTTGCAACTGCACAGAACAACGTGATTGGTCGCAATAACGAATTACCTTGGCATTTACCGCAAGATTTAAAATATTTCAAATCGGTTACGCTCGGCAAGCCGATTATTATGGGCCGTAAGACGTTTGAGTCGATTGGCAAGCCACTGCCCGGCCGCACCAATATTGTGGTTACGCGGCAAAAAAATTGGAGCTTTGCGGGCGTATTAGTAGCCAAAAGCGTGCAAGAAGCTTTGGAGTTCGGCCAACAATTTCGCAACGAACAAGGCAAGCTTGCAGAAGAGGTGATGGTGATTGGCGGTGCAGAAATTTATCGCCACGCGCTGGAAATTGCAGATCGCATTTATCTCACGCGTATTGATGTAGCGGTGGATAAAGGCGATGCCCATTTTCCTGAACTAGCGGCAAGTAAGTGGAAGCTAGTCTCTGAATTGCCTGGCGATAGCGATGCAAGTTTGCCGCATAAGTTTTTGGTGTATGAGCGCGTTTAATCTTTCTTAATCACCAATTGTATACTCCCCACTTTAAACCCAAACTTGGTCAGTGTTGATTCGTTCAGCACTGTATTTGAGTCTACGAGCCACATCCAATCGTCTACGCGCAGATTAATAGTTGAGTCTTTGTATTTTACGGCCAGTACATAATTCAAATTAATCGCATTGCCTGCAAACGTACCTTCGCCAGTCCCAATCACATCCCCGGCAGTCGCGTTAAATACGCCACTTGTAGTTGGCGATAATTTCCAAGTGCGATATTGGATTTCACCGTCATCAAAGATAAATTTTTCTTCGAGTGTACCTACACCGTTTTGCCAATAAGCTTTTATGGTGGCATTAAAATAGCGTGTCACCTTGCCAGAGCGATCTTTAACAACGCCATGAGCACTTAAGTTGCCGTTAAAAAATTCTTGCGGGACAAGCCTAGGAGTATTTTTGCTGTAGTCATTTGTAGAGGTGCTGGAACAGGCGCTTAAGGTGATACCTAAAGTTAATAAGATTGCAGTCAGCGTTTTCATGGCAATACTCGTATTAGGTGGGGTTGTTATTAATACGCATGAATTGCGAAATAGATGACTATTAGCGGTACATAAAAAAGCCAAAGCAGTTGCTTTGGCTTTTTAGGTGGAATTAAACGAATGCTTTAATCCAGTTTACTTAAATCCCTTACCGCGCCTTTATCTGCACTGGTCGCTAACAACGCGTAAGCTTTTAGCGATGCAGAAATTTTACGCGGGCGAACTTCGGTAGGTTTCCAAGCTGCTGGGCCTTTAGCATTTTCTGCCGCACGACGTGCATCCAGCTCATTCTCAGTTAACACAACGTTGATGCTGCGGTTAGGAATATCGATGCGAATAATATCGCCGGTTTGCACCAAACCAATCGCGCCGCCAGCAGCAGCTTCAGGAGATACGTGACCAATCGACAAACCTGATGTACCACCAGAAAAACGACCATCAGTTAACAAGGCGCAAGCTTTGCCCAAACCTTTCGATTTCAAATAGCTGGTGGGGTAAAGCATTTCCTGCATGCCGGGGCCACCTTTAGGGCCTTCGTAGCGAATTACCACTACATCGCCTTCTTTCACTTTGCCATCAAGAATATCGGCAACAGCTTTGTCCTGACTTTCTACTACATAAGCTTTGCCTTCGAATACCCAGCAGCTTTCGTCTACGCCAGAAGTTTTCACTACGCAGCCATCGATAGCGATATTGCCTTTAAGTACGGCCAAGCCACCCTCTTTGCTGTAGGCATTTTTAACAGAGCGAATACAACCTTCAGCGCGGTCGCCATCCAATGTCGGCCAGCGGGTTGACTGGCTGAAAGCTACTTGTGTTGGAATGCCTGCAGGGCCGGCTTTGTAGAAAGTCGCCACAACTTCAGATGACGTGCTAATGATGTCCCATTTATCCAAAGCTTCTTGAAAGGTTTTGCTGTGCACGGTGGGCAATTGGTTGTGCAGCAAGCCGCCGCGATTCAGCTCCGCCAAAATGCTCATGACGCCGCCTGCGCGGTGCACATCTTCCATATGGTATTTGGGGGTGTTGGGCGCGACCTTACACAGCTGCGGTACTTTGCGGCTCATACGGTCTACGTCAAACATGGTGAAAGGCACATCACCTTCTTGTGCTGCTGCCAGTAAATGCAAAATGGTATTGGTTGAGCCGCCCATGGCGATATCGAGTGCCATGGCGTTTTCAAAGGCATCAAACGTGGCGATAGACCGTGGCAACACGCTGTAATCGTCTTCTTCGTAGTGGCGCTTGGTGATTTCTACGATGCGACGGCCAGCTTCTAAAAATAGCTCTTCACGGTCGGCGTGTGTTGCCAATAAAGAACCGTTTCCAGGCAAAGAGAGGCCGAGTGCTTCGGTCAAACAGTTCATCGAGTTAGCAGTAAACATGCCCGAACAAGAGCCACAGGTTGGGCAGGCAGAACGTTCGTACTCAGCCACTTTTTCGTCACTGGCGTTGTCGTCAACCGCAATCACCATGGCGTCAACCAAATCGAGCTTGTGCTCAGAAAGCTTGGTTTTACCCGCTTCCATGGGGCCGCCAGATACAAAAATCACTGGGATATTCAGGCGCATTGCCGCCATCAACATGCCGGGGGTGATTTTGTCGCAGTTGGAGATACACACAATCGCATCTGCACAGTGGGCGTTGACCATGTACTCGACCGAGTCGGCGATGATGTCGCGGCTAGGCAAGCTGTAAAGCATACCGTCGTGACCCATGGCGATACCGTCATCTACCGCGATGGTATTGAATTCTTTGGCGACGCCACCGACTTTTTCGATCTCACGCGCTACTAGTTGGCCCAGATCCTTCAGGTGGACGTGGCCGGGTACAAACTGGGTGAATGAGTTGGCGATGGCGATAATTGGCTTATCAAAATCACCATCTTTCATACCAGTGGCGCGCCAAAGTGCGCGGGCGCCCGCCATATTGCGGCCGGAAGTGGTGGTTTTAGAGCGATAAACAGGCATAACTTTCCCCTAAAAGGCTTTGCTGCGCGAGGGTGGGAGATCGGCTGCAACGGAATTCGAGATGGCTAAAAAGGGACATATTATAGCAGTAAATAAATGGCTGGCAGTTATGCCGTTTGCGGTCTTAACGATATTTACGGGTTTATTAGGTATAGCGGCATCAAATGCCATCCGTGGCATTTCGAGATTATTTAATCTATCTGCTTAATAAAAATCTTTGAATTGCGTTGATAGTTATAGAGCTCTTGTCTCAAAATTGGCAAATCTTCAATCTTGCCTTGTACAAATCCTTGCTCAATAAACCAATGCGCAGTTTGCGTGGTCAGCAAAAATAATTGTTTAATTTTCTGTTTGCGCGCTTGTGCTTCCATTTGTTGTAACAGCGCCGCGGCGCGGCCACCATTGCGATAATCGGGATGCGTTGCCACACAGGAAAGCTCTGCCATATCACCGTAAGGGTAGAGCGCAGCGCAGGCGACGATAGTGCCGTCTTTATCCATTACATGAAATTTATTAATTTCAGTTTCAAGTATCTCGCGCGAGCGACGCACTAAAATACCTTGCTCTTCCAGTGGGCGAATTAAATCTAAAATACCGGCGACATCATCAATATGTGCAACGCGTAATTGTTCGTATTGCCCAGAATAAATCATGGTGCCTAAACCATCACGGGTGAACAACTCGGTGAGCAATGCGCCATCAGTACTATAGCTAATTAATTGCGCGCGCTGCACGCCTTGCAAACAACTTAAATAGCAGGCGCTCACAGCTTGCTGCAAATCAAAATTAATCGTTGCGCCATGGGTGTTGAGATACTCTTTGCACTCTTGTAGCGATAACTGCCGAATTAAATTGCCATCGGCATCACTAACACCGTGGCCCTCTACAAACGCCAATAATTTATCGGCTTTAATTGCGCCAGCAACGTGAGTGGCGACATCGCTAAACGTTAAATTAAAAATTTCGCCAGTAGGTGAATAAGCGATTGGCGAAAGCAAAACCACCGCACCAGAATCCAGCGCAGCATTTAAGGATTTGGTGTGCACCTTGCGCACTTTGCCTGTGTGCTGCAAATCTACGCCGTCGATGACACCAAAAGGCATAGCCACTACAAAGTTACCGCTAATCACTTGCATATCAGCATCGTGCATAGGTGAATTGGGCAAACTGGTAGAGAGCGCTGCTTCAACGGTGGTGCGCGCTTCGCCTATAGCTTGAGTCACCAAACGCAAACTTTCGCTATCGGTAATGCGCAAGTTATTGTGAAAGTGGCTGAAGGTATCCGCTTCTTGCAAGCGCTCGTCAATTTGCGGGCGCGCGCCATGCACGACCACAAGCCGTACATCAAGGCTGCACAAGAGCGCAATATCGTGCACGATATTGTGAAAATTCGCGTGGGTAATCGCCTCGCCCGGCAGCATCAGCACAAAGGTTTTATCGCTGTGCCGGTTGATGTATGGCGTCGAATGACGAAACCATTTTACATAGGCTTGCGTGTTAGCGTCTTGAGTGTTGGGCACGAGAGTTCTCTTTAATAAATTTTTTAAACTTGAATGGTTTTTTGCAGCCTATTGCTTTCTTCCGCCGCTAGCAACATTTCCACAGCCAATAATGCCTGTTGTGCAGGAAAACGCAAAGTGTCTTTTCCATCAAGAGTATCTTTGCCATTTATCGCATCGGCGATATTGCGATAAAACAACTCATAACAACCGCGTTCGCTGTCAACTTGAAAGCGTTGGCTGCCATTTTCGTGTTGTAAATGCATGATGCCAATATTATCAGTGCCATGACTTGCCCAGCCGGCTTGATACGGCTGAAGGCCATTTATAAGCTGCTGTTCTTGTACATCCTGCCCGAATTTTAAAAACGAGCCTTTATCGCCGTGAATGCTCACGGTAGCGCCTTTTTCACTGACAAATGTACTTGAACGCAACAACACGCGCATATCTGCATAATGAAAACACACATTAAAGTAATCGGTAGAACCTTCTGCACGGCGCAGGCTACGCATATCCGCATTTACCGCTTGTGGGCGACCTAACAGGCAAAGCATGGAATCGAGCATATGTACGCCGAGATCAAACCAAGTACCAGAGCCGGGTAAATTATCTTCTTTCCACGCTTTGTGTGTGATGATGTTGCGGTAGCGGTCGTAATGCCATTCAATTTCTACTACACGACCAAGTTTGCCCTCGGCCAATATTTTTTCTACGGTGAGGTGATCGGTTTCCAAACGTTTATTGTGAAATACTGCGAGCACTTTTTGTTGTTGCTGTGCAAGTTCAATTAATTCTTTGCCTTCCGTTAGCGAAAGCGTAAACGGTTTTTCAGTCACCACATGTTTACCTGCAAGCAGCGCCGCTTTGGTCATGGGGTAGTGATATTCGTTGGGCGTATTGACCACGACTACATGAATATCTGGGTTCGCTAAAACTTCTTCAAAGCTTTTGGCAATATACGCTTGTGGATAATCTTCAAGCGCAGTATCGCTAGAACGCTGCAAAATTGTATGGAGGTTCAATTGTGGCTCAGCAGAAATCAACGGAGCGTGAAAGACCTTTCCAGACATTCCGTAAGAGCAAAGGGCGACGTTTAACTTACTGACGTTTAACATAGTAGATATCACAACGATTAGTTTTGGGAGTCGTTATCTTCGCGACTCGTCAGAGCGGCGTAGCACACCGGGGATGACGATTCCCTGTTTAATTAATACAAAATTTTTGGATTAAGTTTTGTACGATTCTCACTGCAGGTTCCAGTTGATCAATAGGAATAAATTCATCTGGCTGATGCGCTTGATTAATCGAGCCGGGGCCGAGTACCACAGTTTGCATTCCAAGCTGCTGCATAAACGGCGCTTCGGTTGCGAAGGCGACGCTTTCAGATACATGACCTGTTAATTGCTCGCACACTTTTACTAATTCCGATTCGGCGGGCTCATCAAAGGGTTCTATGCCTTCGAACAGCGATGAAAAAACAATATCGGTGCCGCTGGTTTCGGCAATCGGCGTTAACCGATTTTGAATTGCTGCGCGCAATGCTTCGTTGTCCATCCCCGGCAGTAAACGTAAATCGAAATGCAATTCGCATTCACCGCAAATTCTATTTGCGCCATCGCCGCCGTGAATGCAGCCCAGATTTAAGGTTGGCGTTTGCACCGCAAAACCGGCATTACGATATTTTAATTGCAGCTCACCGCGCAAACTGATTAATTCGTTCATCACTTGCGTCATGGCATCCAGCGCACTTTTCCCTAGGGCGGGGTTAGAGGAATGCCCAGCCTGGCCACGCACGCGAATGGCCTCCATCATAATACCTTTGTGCATACGAATTGGCACAAGTTCAGTCGGCTCACCAATCACCGCATAGCGCGCTTTGGGTTTACCGCTTTCGGCCAATGCGCGCGCGCCGCTCATACTGCTCTCTTCATCGGCAGTGGCGAGAATAATGAGGGGATGCTTGAACGGTTTATCTAAAAAAGGTTCTACCGCTGCCAATATGACGGGGAAAAACCCTTTCATATCGGTAGCGCCTAAGCCAAATAATTTGCCGTCTTTTTCAGTGAGCTTAAACGGATCGCTCTGCCAGCGGTCAGCATCGTAAGGTACGGTATCGCTGTGCCCAGCTAACACCAAACCGCCATCGCCAGTGCCCAGGGTCGCAATCAAATTTGCTTTGCCAGTTTGTGCCAGTGGAATTATTTGAGTACTGAAACCTAAATCGTTAAACCAATTGGCAAGCAGTTCAATCACCGGCAAATTGGGCATATCCCAACTGGCTACGCCGCAGCTAACGGAGGGCAGGGCGACGAGTTGTGCGAGTTGGGATTGGTAGGTTTTGAGATTGAGGGGCATGGCTGACTCACGGTGATAATTAACAGAACGAGACAATCGCCCAAACTTCTGGCAAATGCAAGTCTGCCGAATGTGACTTATTTCAGTTAGAGACTTTTTGAGTTGGAGACTTAGCCTGTGTCCCTAATGCGCTAGACTGGCTACAATCTCCTTATATAAAGAAAACGAACAGGAATTGGCTATGGCTTTTGACCGTGTGTTGGATTTGCGTGGTGTCTTAATGGATTTAGTGGCCGATGGCCGCCTGCAGCAAGAGGATGCCAATATGTTGCTCGGCGCATCGCGTACGCGAGAGCAGGCGATTATGCATCCGCTGGTTTATATCGCCACACAAAATCTGGACGACCGTACGCGCCCCGGTAAATTGCTGGATGGCGATGCTTTGACGGAATGGTTAGCTGAAAAAGCTAAAAGCCCACTGGTTCATATTGATCCCATGAAAATCAACACCGCCAAAGTGACCGACGTTATGGGTTACGCGTTTGCAAAGCGACACGGTATTTTGTGTGTTGAAGTGACGCCCGATGAAGTGATCATTGCCTGCACCCAGCCCTTTGTGAGCGGTTGGGAGCCACAGCTTGAGCATGTGGCGCGCCGCCGCGTTAAGCGGGTTATCGCCAACCCTGCCGATATCGAACGCTATATGGTGGAGTTTTATACGCTTGCGCGCTCGGTGAGTGGTGCAAGTGGCGGTGCTACAGCGTCTGCGATTACTAATTTTGAGCAATTAGTGGAGTTGGGCAAGGCGACTGACCCAGATGCCAACGATCAACACATCGTTAAAATTGTGGATTGGCTGTTGCAATACGCTTACGACCAGCGCGCTAGCGATATTCATATTGAGCCGCGCCGCGATGTTGGCCGCATTCGTTTTCGGATTGATGGCGTGCTCCATTACGTTTATGAATTACCCGCGAATGTGGGTACAGCCGTTACCAGCCGCTTTAAAGTGTTAGGGCGCATGGATATTTCCGAGCGCCGCAAACCGCAAGATGGCCGCATTAAAACGCGCCGCAATGATGGTAGCGAAATTGAATTGCGGATGAGCACTCTGCCCACTGCATTTGGCGAAAAATTAGTGATGCGTATTTTTGACCCCGAAGTGTTGCTGCGCAGCTTTGCCGATTTAGGTTTAGTGGGCGAAGACTACACGCGCTGGCGCACCATGTTAGACCGCCCCAACGGAATTGTACTGGTCACTGGTCCAACGGGTTCGGGTAAAACTACCACGCTCTATTCATCGCTGCGGCAAATTTCTACATCAGAAGTTAATGTGAGTACCATCGAAGACCCCATTGAAATGGTGGAAGAAAGTTTTAACCAAACTCAGGTACATCACAAAATTGGTTTGGATTTCGCGGCGGGTATTCGCAGCCTTATGCGCCAAGACCCCGACATTATTATGGTGGGCGAAATTCGCGATTTGGAAACCGCGCAAATGGCGGTGCAGGCAGCCTTAACTGGCCACTTGGTATTATCCACCGTGCACACTAACGATGCGCCTTCAACGGTGGCGCGCATGTTGGATTTAGGCATTCCCTCCTATTTAATCAATGCAACTCTATTGGGCGTTATGGCGCAGCGTTTAGTGCGCACACTCTGCCCACACTGCAAAGAAGAAGGGCAGATCAGTAGCGATGAATGGCAACAATTGGTTGCGCCATGGAAGGTGAACGTTCCCGCAAAAATTTATCGCCCCGTGGGTTGTTTGGAATGCCGTAATACCGGTTATTTAGGTCGCCAAGGCTTGTATGAAATTTTAGTCTTGTCCGATACCCTCAAAGAAAAAGTCACCAGCGATTGCAATATTATCGATATGCGTCGCCAAGCCATGAAAGAAGGCATGCGCACCTTGCGTTTGTCTGGCGCGCAAAAAATTGCCGCGGGTTTAACCACGCTAGAAGAAGTTTTGCGTGTTGCACCGCCTGCAGAGAAAGCGAATTAAGACCCCGATCTTTGCATACCTTTGTGCGTATTTTATGCTGATTTTGAGCAGGTAGCCTTACACATCATTGAATGTAATAGGTTTCTGTTAGCGTCACTTCCTGAACTTGGTTCACTTATTGCCTTAGTCCTTATAAGCCCGTTAAAAAGGAGTTAATCATCATAACTCTTGTGAATGCGCACTTTGCGGGCGCACAAAAAAAATCTATGCACTGTTATGTTGCGCTGGGTTTTAGGGTTTCTGATGCATTGATTTGCCTATTCCGGAAGGGTATTTTTTATGGCCATACGTGTTGCCATTCACCATGTTACTGAATATAAGTTTGATCGACTTACCTCGCTCTTTCCTCATGTGTTGCGCTTGCGCCCCGCGCCTCATTCACGCACTAAAATTCACAGCTATTCGCTAAAGGTTGAGCCAGAAAACCACTTTATTAATTGGCAGCAGGATCCCTTTGGTAATTTTCAAGCACGCTTGGTGTTTCCAGATCAATGTGAGAAATTAAAAATTTCGGTAGAAGTTATCGCTGAAATGACGTCTATTAATCCGTTCGATTTTTTTGTAGAAGAATACGCCGAGTACATTCCGTTTGAATACGCCAAACAACTACACCGCGAGTTAATTCCCTATTTAGAAGTTACTGAGCGTGGGGCACAGATATTAGCTTTGGTTGAGGATGTTAAAGCGGAAATCCGTCATCGGGTTGTGTCTGAAAAGCCTTGGCCGGTTAATGATTTTTTAGTGCAAGTAAATCAAAAACTGCAGCAAATGATTGGCTATGGCGTTCGCCTTGAGCCTGGCATTCAAACCTGTGAAGAAACGCTCACCTTGGCCAAAGGTTCATGTCGCGATACGGCATGGTTGTTGGTGCAACTGTTTCGCCATTTAGGTTATGCCGCACGTTTTGCATCGGGTTATTTGGTGCAATTGACTTCCGATATTAAAGCACTCGATGGCCCTAGCGGCCCCGAAAAAGATTTCACCGATTTACATGCATGGACAGAAATTTTTATTCCCGGTGCGGGTTGGATTGGTTTAGACCCAACCTCAGGCCTACTCGCTACCGAAGGCCATATTCCGCTGGCGTGTACGCCAGATCCTATTTCCGCAGCACCTATTACTGGCGCAACCGGCAAATGCGAAGTTGAATTCGCTTACGAGAATGAAGTCTTCCGTGTTTTGGAAGACCCGCGCGTTACCAAACCCTATACCGAGGAACAATGGGCGACCATTAATGCACTCGGCGCAGCGGTGGATAAAACTTTAGATGAGCAAGATGTACGTTTAACCACGGGTGGTGAACCGACATTTGTTTCCATCGACGATATGGAATCCGAACAGTGGAATACCGGCGCGCTGGGTGCAGATAAATTAAAACTCGCCAAAGATTTGTTGCTGCGTATGCGCAAAACTTTTGCGCCTTTTGGGCTGCTGCATTACGGCCAAGGTAAGTGGTATCCCGGTGAAGAAATTCCGCGTTGGGCATTGGGCTGCTTTTGGCGTACCGATGGCGAACCGCTATGGCGCGATGAAAAATATTTAGC
>Ga0164241_10000567_pt1 | contig 64082 bp, 49 predicted proteins | sample OricomyardsoilBY_FD_108780 | JGI IMG/M metagenome (GOLD analysis project Ga0164241, IMG submission 108780) | Backyard soil microbial communities from Emeryville, California, USA - Original compost - Back yard soil (BY) | ecosystem: Environmental > Terrestrial > Soil > Unclassified | place: USA...
CGAGCCCCGCTGACGTTGTAGCCGATGGAGAATAGGTCGCGCTGCGCGTCGTACAGAAACTTGAAGTCCATGCCGTCCGCAAGCTCGACGGCTTGGCGCGCGACGTCGGCCGCGCGGTTCGCCAACGCCTCGCAAGCGCGCTGCGTGACCAGCAAATGCGTGCTCAGCTCCTCGAAGAAGCCACGCACGGGCACCCGGGTGTCGGTGGCGGCTATTTGCTCCAAGCCCGGCAGCTCATCGTGGAAGGTCGACGCGGCCGCCTTGAGCTTGAGCGGTGTCGTGGCCGCCGCCATGCGCGCCGTGAGCTCCCGATAGAGCGTGCTGGCATCAACGGCCTGCCAAGGCGGCTCGGCGGAGGCCAGCCATGCAAGGCACGGCGCCAGCTCATGAGCTTGCGTCACCACGTGCGCCAGCCCCGCGACGGCTCGGTCGAGCCAATAGCGTGCCTCGGAGCCCGCCGCGCGTGCCCAGTCGGCGCGCGCGAGCTCGGAGACGGACGCGTGCCAGCCAGCGAACGCCGTAGACGCTTCGAGCGAGCCTGGCGGGAGCTCGGTAAAGCCACGCGCCAAAAGCTCGTCGACGGATTCGATGGCCGCCAAGCCGACGTTTCGGACGGGGCCAGGGTCACGTCCCAAGGCGTCCCCGGCCAAGGCCAGGGCATCGCGAGTCGCTTCCAGCGTTTGCACGTCGAAGAGCGGGGCCTGAACCAGCTCCGCGCAGGCGGTGCGCAAAGTCCAGAGGTAAGCCGCGAAGTTGCCGCTGTCGACGGTCGAAACGTACTGCGGCTCCAGCGGGCGCAGGTTGGTGGTGTCGTACCAGTTGAGGATGTGACCCGCGCGGCGCTCCATGCGACCGAGCGTAGAGAACGTGTTCTCGAGGCGCGCCACCGCCTCGCGCGCCGTGATGAAGCCGAGGTCGCGCGCGGATACGACCGAGAGCAAGTACAAACCGATGTTGGTCGGCGACGTGCGATGCGCGACGATGCCGCGCGGATCTTCCTGATAATTGTCGGGAGGCAGCCAGTTATCTTCCGCGGTCACGAAAGTGTCGAAAAACCGCCATGTTTTGCGGGCGAGCAGCCGCAGCCGTCGCCGACCGTCGTCGGTGAGCTGGGCGTCGGGCGCGGGCTCGACTTCGTGCCGACCAAGCCAGCCCACGCCGACCGGCGCCAGGGCCCACAGCAACAGCAACGGGGCCGCGTAGGGCAGGCTCGCCCGGGCCGTCGCCGCCACCGCGACCAGCAGCAATAGAGCCAGCCAGGCGCTGTTCGTCAAACGGCGCGAAGCTCGCGGACCGCCGCCGCGTTGCCGCCGCACCGCTTGGCTCATCGTGGTCCACTCGAGCAGGTTGCGGCGCGAGATCAGCAACCGGTACGCAGTGCGCACGATCCCATCGAGCGAGAGCAGGGCTTGGTCGAGCAAGAGCGCCACGCTCAGCCCCGCCTGCTGGAAGCTCTGCATCAGGTCGCCACCGAGCGGGCCTCGGCGCGGCGACGACGAAACGGCGGCACGGCTCAGGGTCAGCACTTGTCGCACCAGAATCGGCCCGACGAATACCGCCGCCACCAGGCCCAGCGCCCAGCCGGCGAGCCCACCACCACGGCTAAAAAGGCTGAAGGCCAGCAGCGCCACCAACGCCGGCGGCACCAAGCTGCGGCGCAGGTTGTCGATCAGCTTCCAACGGTCCAATACGCGCAGATCGTTGGGGCGACGGCCGCGGGCCCCGCACGGCACGCTGGGCAGAAGCCACGGCACGAGCTGCCAGTCACCCCTCAGCCAGCGGTGGGCGCGGCCCGCCACCACCTCGTAGGTCGCGGGCTGCTCGTCCAGCACCTCGATGTCGGTGGCGAGCGCGGAGCGCGCAAAGCAGCCTTCGAACAAGTCGTGACTGAGCAAGTGATTTTCCGGCACTCGCCCGTGGAGCGCGGCATGGAAGGCGTCCACGTCGTAGATGCCCTTACCGACGAACGAGCCTTCGCCGAACAGATCCTGATACACGTCCGAGACGGCGGTCGTGTACGGATCGATACCGGGCGCACCTGCGAAAATGCGCGCAAAACGCGAACGCCGCGAGCTGTTCGGCAAGGTGCCGACACGCGGCTGAATGATGCCGTGCCCTTGCACGACGCGTTGGCGCTTGGCGTCCACCACGGGCCGGTTCTGCGGGTGCGCCATGGCGCCGACCAAACGACGGGCGACGTCGCGCGGTAGCTCCGTGTCGGCGTCGAGCGTGATCACGTAGCGGATGCTGGCCAGTAGCTCCGGGCTGGCGGTAACGACGACGAACGTGGTGTCGGTAGCGCCGCGCAACAGGCGGTTGAGCTCCTCGAGCTTGCCGCGCTTGCGCTCCCAACCCATGAAGCGCCCTTCAGCGGCGTTCGGCATGCGCCGGCGATGCAGCAAGAAATAGCGTTGTTGCCCGCCGTGACGACTATTGAGCTCGGCGATGCCGTCTTGAGCCAGTTGTAGCAGACTGGCGTCGTTTTCGCTGTCTTGGCTGGTGCTGTCGACGAAATCGGTAAGCAAAGCGAATAGCAGGTTGCGGTCGGCGTTCGCCAGTGCCCGCACCTCCAAGTCTTCGAGCAATTGCGCCAAGCCGGCGCGGTTTTCCAGCAGGCAAGGCACGACCACGAGGGTGCGGTGCTCGTCGGGGATGCCGTCGTCGAACGCCAGCTTGGGCAGCAGCCGCGGCGGCAACACGAAGATGACCAACGTGTTGAGCACCGCCAATGCCAGCTCACTCGCCGGAATCGCGAACACCAACGTGAGCAGCACGCCTAGCCAGAAGCTCGTGATGCTCTGCGCAAACAAAAGAGCGGCGCCCCCACACAGCGCCGCGACCAGCAGCGAAAGCCCGCCCAGATAGAACGCGACCGGGCCGGCCAAAATGGGCCAACGCAGCCGCTCCGCCCAGCTGCGGCGGTAGCCTATCTCGGCCTCGAGCCGCTTTCGGCCACGCGCCAATAGAAAATGGCCGACGTGGCATTCCGCGGGACCGCTGCCCGAACGCTCCTTACCCTCGCTCGCGAACGCCAGCGCTCGCTCGGCGACGGCGCGTTCGGTAAAGCGGCTACGACGCGCCAACTTTTCGACCGCGTGCCGGCAGCGGTCACGCGACGCCTCGTCCATCTGCGTGTAGGCGCCGCACGGATCTTGCCGCAGGACCTCTTCGACGCCGCTCGTCCGCTCGAAGAAAATGGTCCAGTCCAGCGCCGCAATTGCGCGCATGCTGGTGATTGAATTGCCGACTGAGACGTGGTCGGCGGCTTGGCGCAGGTGCTCGCGTCGCGTCAGCTCGTCGGGCGTCGTGCCGACCGCCTGGCAACGCGCATAAATCCAGTCGACAACCGGCAAGAGCGGGGTGTCGTGCTCACGTACGCGCTTGAGGAGCTGCACCAAGAAACCGGCGCCGATGGGCGTATCTTCCGCCTCGAGCGCGGCCAAGGAGCGCTCCAGGCGGGCGTCGCTGTCGGCGTCGACGATCAGTCGATCCGCCCATTCGTCGGCCAGCTCGCGGTCCTTCGCGTGGGCTTCCGAGCCGGCCAAGGCGCCTACGTTCAACGTCAGGCCGAGCCGGAGCATGATCGGCACGGCCCACAGCTCGCCGATGGTCATCGTCGAGACGCGCTGGTACGCGATGACGTAGTCGGACAGCGTGTTCAGATCGACGCGCGCGTCGGTGTGGCGCAAGTAGTCGAGGCACAAGCCGTAGACGCGTGGATACCCCGCCATCACGCCGCGCGCGATGCGGGGCAGCTCCACCAAGTAGCCCCAGGGCAAGTCCTCCTTGATTTCCCGCAGCTGCTCTTCGACTACGTGCGAATTGTCGAGCAGCCATTCTTCGGCGGGGCTCGGATCACGCTTGTTTTTCGCGCCGCGCGCCAAAATCGCATAGGCTGCGCGCACCTGGGCCCGCGCGCGCGTAAAGCGTTGTCGCAGCGGCCCCGGCGTCCGCAAAAGAACGGGCTCGCCATGTGTCCGCGCGATTTCGGCGGCATGGCTGGCCAAATGCTCCGAGGGGTAGAGCTCGCCGCGAAGGGAGCTTACCGCATCCCAAGGCACGACCTCGGAGAGCCCCGGACACACTGCTCGCTGCGAGTCGCTGTGAGATCCGTTCTGATGCTGCATGCTCAGAACCGAAGGCCATTGGCGTTCGCGGCGGGCTGCAGACGCGCAGGCACGTCAGCCAGCACCGCTGAGGCTTGGGGCTGCAGACGATGAAGCCACGAGCCATTCGTGAGCTTCCACTCCGACGGCGCCCGGGCGCAGCAAGCGAACTTGTCCACGGTATGGACGCCACACGTGTCCTCGGCGCCGCACACGGGGCAAGGGCGCTCCTGGCTGACGAGCCTCCAATCTGAATCAATGGCGGGACTTAGAACGGCGCGGGTCATAATAGGCCCCGTTTGCAGCCACCGTGCCATCGGGTGGGATAGTGGAAATCCCCAACAATTGGCGTTTCGCCGCATGTCTGGGGGAGCGTTCTGCCATAGCGGGGCAATTTGGAGCGCACGCGCAGCTGGCACGCCGGTTGCTGCACATGGCGCAATGACTCGATCTTCCTACGCCAGGCTCAGCAAGCTCCTCTTTGGTCTCACTATCGCCGCTTGCGCGGTTGCGACCTCGGCCCGAGCCGATGACGACCGTCGGCCACCAGAACGCGATGACGACGCGCGCCCCAGCCGCAAGGACAACGACAAGAGCAAGACGCACATCGCCGTCGACTTCGACTGGGGTACGGCGCTCGATGCGCCGGGCACCAAGACGGGTGGCGGCGGCGCTTTGCGCCTCGGTCAGGAGCTCGATCTATTGCTGGTTTCCCTGACGCCCGAGATTGGAGGGACGTACCACGCGTTCGGAGGCAACGACGAAACCCGTCTGTATTCGGGCATTATCGGCGGTCGCCTAGCCGTCGGTAAGATCGTCGAACCGTCGATTTATGGGCATCTCGGCCTCGCTCACGTCAACGGCTCGGAAAACCGCACCGCGCCGATCATGGATGCGGGCCTAGCCGTCGACTTCACGCTGCTGCCGTTGATCGATCTGGGGCTGCACGCCGGCTACAACGCCATGCTTCCGCGTGACGACGGCTCGGCCCTCAAGTTCGTCACGCTCGGCGCTCAGGCTGCCATCGTACTGTAAGCGCGCCCCCCGGCCCGCCACGTCAGCGGCGGGCCGGGCACGCTTTTACGACAGCGAATGCTTGACGGCCCGAACGGTGTCGTGCGTGCGGCGCTGCTCGGGCAAGATCGCGAATTCGACGAGCTGACGTGCGGCCGGCTCGAGCGAGTCCAAGTCGCGCAGGTAGTCGTCGCGCCCATGATCCTCGCCCTCTTCGAGCACCGAAATCGCTGCCCCCTCGCCGAGGGCCAGCGCGCTGCGCTCGACCATGCGTACCAGCGAGCCCCAGGCGCCCGAGCTCGGGGACGGCTCACCGCCACGGCCCAGAATTGCCTCAGTGAGCAGGCGAGCGCGCTCTTCGTGCGAGCGCGAGCACTGCACGAGCGTCGCCCGAAACTCGCTTTGCTCCAGGTGATCGAGCGCCAACCGGTAGCTTTCCACGGCAGAAAGCTCGCCACGCAAGAACGAATTGAGCTGATCGATCGTCTGCGACTGGTCGTGTTGTGTCGTGTGAGTTTGCATTTCTTACTCCTTGGTCACTCCTTCTTCGACATCTCGCCGAAGCAGTTGGCCAATGAAGTTGCAGATTTCGGACCACACGGCCGAGCGGTCACTCCCGCCCCGCTGTGACACAACGCCCCCTCGGTCCACCAACGAGTGGGCGGATTCGGCCCGTGAACGGACGCGCACGGAGCCGCCAGCGCCGCTGGCACGCGGCCTGCTTTGGTTTGCTCATCATGGAAAATACGACGTTCGATATCATCGCGATGGCCAAGCGCGTCGATGGGCGGGTCAGGCGCAAGCGCGCGGCTCGCATTCTGGGCGGCGTTGCCATCGCTAGCGTCGGCATCGTTCGTGGCGGCGGGCTGGCCCCGCTGCTCATCCTGAGCGGTGCCGCGCTATTCGTGCGCGGCGTCACCAACAAGCCGCTGAAAGAGTCGGCCAAGCGCGTGCAGCGCTGGCTCGAAAAGCCGCACAATCTTCGCTTCGGCGGCGGTACGCGCGACATGGTCGATGAATCGTCGTGGCAGTCGTTCCCCGCCAGCGATCCGCCTGCTTACAGTCAGCGCCCGGTCTGAGATTCGGCCGTCAGCTCGTTGGGCGGCGTCGTCGCCGGTACGGTGGGCTTCGGCGCGCGCAGGCGCTCGTGCTTGGCGTCGTACCAGGTCCCGGGCGCCAGCATGAGCCGGCCGTCGCGGCGATACCACGCACGCCAGGGCGCAAATTGGCTGCCGGCGGGAGGAACGACCCAGCCCCCCCGGCGCCAAACGTAGTCGTTGCGGTGAGAAATCCATTCCCCATCGATCCACACGACTCCGTCGCGCGCAGGGCGGGCCGGAATCGTCTCGGCCAGCGCGGCGGGTGGCGGGTACGGGACTTCGACGTAGGCGCCGAGCGGATGCTGGGTCGTTGGCGGCGCCGGCAACGTCGAGCTGCAGCCGAACCCGAAGGCGACGAGCCAAATGCCACGTGTCATGTTCTGGCCCATCGCTTGCAGCTGCCGTGCCGTGCAATGCAGCGGCCCCCGCTGGTTAGAAGCGGCGGCGCCGCTGGCGAAGCTATTTGTCCTGACCGCCCTCATCGTGGGCTGCACGAAGGCTCCGACCCAGCGCTTCAACCTCGAAAGCCTAGAAGTGACCGGCAACTCCGAGCTCGACGACGACGACATCAAAGAGCACATCGCGTCCCGCGAAACTCCAAAATTTCTCGGTCTATTTCCTGGTCTCATCTACGAATACGAAACTTTCAACCGCTTCGTGCTCGAGCGCGATTTGCAGCGGATCGAGCGACTGTATCGCAGCCGCGGCTATTACCAAGCGCGCGCGCGCGCGGCTCACGTGGTCCGGTCCGGCGCGAAGGTGCGGGTCGAAATCGTGGTCGAGGAAGGACCGCCCGTGCTTTTGCGCAGGATCGACCTCCACGGCATCGAGGGACTGCCGAAAGAGCTGCAAGTCGAGGCGCGCAACAGCGTCACCGAACAGCTACCTCTCGAAGCCCCGTTCGATGAAGAAAAGCTCACTCAAGCAGCCCAGGAGCTGGCCCGCAGCTTGGGAGACAACGGCTACGCCCAGGCCACCGTGCGCAAGAGCGCCGACGTCAGCCTGCCGTCCAACGTCGCCGCCGTCGGCTTCTGGATCAACGCGGGCATGCCGTCCGAATTCGGAGAGGTCAAGCTCGAGGGGCTCGCGGATCTGCCCGAAGACCAGGTCCGCCGGGCCGTGAATCTGAAACCGGGCGACCCGTATTCGCAGTCGGACCTGGACGAGGCCAAGCGGGCGCTCTTGGACCTCGGGGTGTTTGGCTCGGTCGACATCGAACCCCAAGTGCAAGCCGCCACGCCGGGGCCGAGCGGAAAGCCCCGCGTTCCGATCTTGGTCAAGCTCGAGAAAGCCAAGCTGCGCAGCGTGCGCCTCGGTGGCGGTGTGATGATCGATGCGCTCAAGAGCGACGTCCACCTCACGATGGGCTGGGAAGATCAGAGCTTTCTGGGCGACATGCGCAAGGTCGAGGTCGAGGTCACGCCCGGTGCAGTCGTGTACCCCACTCGCTTTCCTTCCTTTCAGACGCCGGAGCGCCTGCTGCCCGAGGGAAAGTTTCGCAGCGAGCTGCGGCAACCGGGCTTCCTTACGAGCCGCACGAGCTTGGTTTTGAAGGGTCAGGTGGCGGCGTACCCGGTGCTGCTCTCGAAGGATCATGCGGCCGACGCACCCATCGTGGGATACTTCGACTACCGCGCGTCCGTGAGCGTCGAGCGCTCGTATCACCGGCTGTATGCGGCGCTATCGCAGAACGTGCAGTTGAACGTGCCCTTCGTCTACGCGGGTAAAAAGGATCCGGACCTCAAGCCCATCGTCGTCTCGTATCCGGCGCTGTACACGACGCTCGATCTCCGCAACGACCCCATCCACCCCCACAAAGGCATTTTTCTGGCCAATGACGTCGAAGTGGCGGGGGTGGGGGGCGACGCGCGTGACCTGAAGGTGCAACCGGAGGTGCGCGCCTACGTGCCCGTTACCAAACGCGTGACGGTCGCGGCTCGGGCCAGCGTCGGCCTCTTGTTCGCGCAGAACTACGGGCAGACCGTCGAGAGCAACGCGCTCACCGGTTCGCCCACCGCCGGGCCCCCCCCCATGGAGGATACCGACGAGCGCAAAGAGTGGGTGAAGGACGTGCAGTTGATGTTCCTACGCGGCTTCTTCTCGGGCGGCCCGGGCTCGAACCGCGGCTACGCCCCCCGCGAGATCGGGCCGCACGGTACCGTGCCTTTCTACAATCACGGTCAAACGACCAGCAACGTCGAGGGCGTCGACTGCAGCTCGGGCAGCACCACGTACGACCCGGCCGTGTGCGATCTGCCGTTGGGTGGGTTCACGCTGTGGGAGGCGGGGCTGGAGCTGCGCTTTCCCCTCGCGGGCGAGCTGGCCGGCGCGGTCTTCGGCGACGCGAGCGACGTCTCTGCCCGGCGTCTGTCATTTCGATTGAATCGCCCGCACCTGAGCGTCGGCTTCGGCTTGCGCTACGACACGCCAGTGGGCCCGGTGCGGCTCGATCTCGGGTTCCGAGTCCCGGGCGCGCAAGCGCCGAAGGGCGCGGCAGACGAATTCGTGCCCGATAAGTTTCTCTCACTGCCGCTGGCCCTGTCTTTTGGTATCGGGGAGGCCTTCTGATGGCGCGTAGCGTCAGGCGTTGGGGCTGGCGAATGGCGCGCTGGTCGCTGTACGTCCTCGTCGGACTGCTGGTCCTCGTGGCGCTGCTGTTCGTCGCGCTGCGAACGTCGTTTGCGCGCGATAAAGTCCGCACTCAGCTCAACGCCGCGCTCAGCGAGCAGTTCGTGGGCAGACTGCAAATCGAGCGCATCGGCGCGATCACGCTTGGAGGCGTCCGCGGTGTCGACGCGCGCGTTTTCGATGCCGACGGCAAGCAGGTCGCGAGCGTCCAAGGTTTGACCGTCGAAGCGTCGCTGCCCAGCTTGGGTTGGCAGTTGGCGACGAACGCCGACCAGCCGCAGCTCGACCTAGCGCTGGTCCACGTCGACCACGCCGACGTCACGCTGCGCGACGACGAAGAGCTCGGGGTCAGCATCGCCCGCGCCTTCTTGCCGCGAACGCCCAGCAGCGAGCCACCGAGCGCGGCGCCGTCCGGCCCGCACTTGCGCCTGGAACGGGTACGGCTCCAACATGTCTGGGCGCACGGACGACTGGGCGGGTCGCCGCTGCTCGACGCAGAGCTCGAGCGAGCTCGGGCCAGCCTGACTCAGTCACCGCAGGACGGCTTCAGCCTCACGCTCGACGGCGCCGAGCTGGTGACGCGCGGTTTGCCAGGCGGCGCCGAACCCGGCGGGCACCTCACCGGCAAGATTGTGGCACCGGCCACCACCACGCAGCCGCTGCGCCTCGAAGGGACGTTGAAAGGGCACGCCGCGGGCTCACCGCTAGAACTGGACGCCAGTTGGGTGGGCGACGATTTGCGCGCAATCGTCGATCTGCCTGAATTGCCGGCCGCCTTCGTGAACGGGCAGGTACCGGCATTGAAGCTCGACGGCCCGCTCGCGCTGCATGCGGAAGTGAACGGCGCATTGCCGGTGTTAGGCTTCGTAGCCACGGTCGATGGCGCCGCCGCCCACGTCGACGCTCACGGTTACGCCGCCGTGGCTGAAGGCTTGGAAGCGACGGTCACGATGAAAGCGTCTCGCATCGACACGGCCGGTATCGTGTCGGAGGGGCCGAAGAGTGATTTAGACGTGCGGCTCGACGCCTTCGTAGTCGAGGAAGACGAGGGCCAATTCCTCATCGCCCATCGCGTCGAGCTTCCGCCAGGGCGCGTCGCGGGCAACCCCACGCCCCCGCTTTGGCTCAACGGGCGGGGGCGTGGCGACGTCGATGGCGCTCTTTCCGGCTCCGGCCAGTTGGGGATCGACGACGCCGGAGTGTCCGTGCGGGGACGCTACTCAGCGGCGCTGCCGAGCGGCCCGGGCGGCGTGGTGAAGGCCGACCTGCAAGCAAAGCTGAACGACCCGGCTCGCCTTGCGCAATGGGGCGTGAAGGCAGCTGGCGACGCCGAGCTCTCGGGCGAGCTCCGGCTCGCGGGGCGTTCGCTCGACGGCAAGGCATCGGTAAGCTTGCGGCACGTCGACCACGCGCTGGTGCAGGCGCGCAACGTCGAAGTCTTGGCGCGCGCTTCGGGAACCCTCGACCAGCCCCGCGTGCAGGGCGGCGTGACCCTGGATGTGCTTTCGGGGCGGGCTCATGCCGACTTGGACTACGGCCCCGCCCGCCAAGAGTTGGCATTTTTCGTCACCAACGTCGATCTCATCCGCTTCTCGAACATCTTGGGCGCCAAGGTTCCGCTGCAGCAAGCCACGTTGGGCGTCAGGGGGCGCCTGACCGGCCGGGCCTCGTCTGCGCGCTACACCCTCAACGCCACCGGCAACGTCGACTTCGGGCAATTGGGCTGGACTCAGCTCAGAGCCGTCGAGCTCGAGCTGCCGACCGCCGTTCCGTCCCGCTCTCAGTGGGGCAACGTCAAAGGCGAGCTGGTCGTCAATGGCACCCTGCATCTCGAGAAGCTCGCCCCGATGCTCCGCGACGCAGGTTGGCCGATCGAGCGGACGACGGGCACCGTGCGCTTCGAAGTCGCGTCGAAGCACGTCGCCGACGATCCGCGAGGCCTCGACCTGTCGCTGGCGTTGGACACCAACGGCTTGCGCGTCATCCAACAGCGTGAGATGCCCAAGAAGTTCGAGACGACCGCGGACGCGCTGACGAGCCAGCCGTTGGCGCTCGAAGGCATCGACATTCATTTCTCGGCGCATGCTCACCCCCGCGACGGCGAGACGTACGGCACGTTGATCTTGCGTGATCCGCGAGGCACGCTCGCCGACATTCAGGCGTCGACGCGCCTACCGGAGGCTTGGCCAACCGGATTGGTCGGCGCGGCATCTCTTGCGCGTCTGCCGCTCGAGATCCAGCTGGAAGTGTCACGCCGCAAGCTGGGCAGCCTGCCGCCGCTGCTGCGGCCGGCAGGGCTGCGAGGGCGCCTGAGCTTGAACGCCAAGCTAGAAGGCAATTTGCAGGAGCCTCAGTTGACGGCAAAGGTCTCGGGCGAGTCGCTGCGAGCGGCCGGGACGACGGAGCCAGTCAACGTGGAGGCTCAGCTCAGCTACACGCCCGAGCGTGGCGACTGCCAGGTCGACGCTACGCTTGCCCGCCTCGGGTCGAAGGTGGCGCACATCAAGACGACCTGGCAGGGCGATCTGCGGCGCGTCGGCATGTTGGCCAGCGGCGAGTCCGGTCTATCCGGCAGCGCCGACGCCCAGCTCGCCGACTTCCCGCTCGAGACACTGCCGATGATCGCCGACCGCCAAGTCGCAGGGCGCCTCAGCGGCAACCTGGCCGTGAAGAACTGGGGCCAAGACGCGCAGCTGAACGCAACGTTCGCGTCGACCACCCTCACCGTCAGCAAAATTCCGATTCGCGAGCTCAACGTTTCCGCCCAGACCAACGCCAACCAGCTGTTGGCGGAGGTGCTCGTCAAAGTCGACGGTGGCACCGCCCATGGCTCGCTCGGCTCCAGCATGCACTGGGGCAAGCGAGCCGTGCCGCAGCTGGCGCGCGACGGTACTGCCAAGCTCGAGACGCATGCGTTCAATCTCGCCACGCTCAGCCCGCTCGTGGCCGGGTCGGTGAGCGAGCTGGGGGGAATGCTCGACGCCCAAACGCAGCTGGTCGTCACCCCCACCACGACAGAGCTGAGTGGCTCGGCCAGCCTGCAACGCGGCGTGCTGCAACTGCCCGCCATCGGCCAGCGCTTCAGCGAGATCGCCGCGCGCGTCACCGTCGCGGGGCGCAATCTAAAGGTCGAGAACCTGACGGCGCGGGGCGTGACCGGCCGTGTCACCGGCAACGCAAGCGCGAGCCTGGACGGCTTCGACCTGCGCGGCGCGGAGGCGCACGTTCGGATCAACAAGAACGAAGCGTTGCCCCTGACGCTCGAAGGCGCGGCGCTCGGCGACATCTGGGGAAACATCGACGCCACCTACGCCAGCCCCAGCAGCGGAGCTCGCAAGCTGGACGTCGACGTCCCCGTTTTCCACCTGATTACGCCCGACACCAGCGGCTACGGGCTCCAGAGCCTGGACCTGCCGGACGACATCCGCGTGGGCGTGCGTCGCGCCGACGGCGCATTCGTATCCCTGCCGATGCAGCCGCTCACTCCCGGCGGCAAGACCGACGACGAAACGGCGGCGGTCCCGCTCCACATACGCGTTCGCCTGGGTAAGGACGTGACGGTCGAACGCGGTGACACCGCGCAGGTCCAGCTGGGCGGTGAGCTGCAGATCGTGACCGGCGGCGAAACGGCCGTCGACGGCCGCATCGAGATTCGTGGCGGCAAGCTCGATGTCCAGGGCAAAAAGTTCGACATCGAGCGCGGTGTCGTGACCTTTCAGGGCGACGACCCTAGCAACCCGACCATCACCGCCACCGCTCGTTGGGACGCACCGGAGTACACGGTCTATGCCGAGTACCTCGGCGACGTGAAGAGCGGGCGCATCAAGCTGCACTCCGAGCCTCCCCTTTCGGCGAGCGAGATCGCCAACCTGCTGCTGTTCGGTAGCCCGGAAGGGTCGGCCGCGGGCAGCGCCGATCCCAACACCGCGGCGCTGGCGGTCGGATTGGCGGGTGACACGGCGGCCAAAGGGTTGAACCAAGCCCTCGACGACTTCACCAAGCTCGACGTGAGCGCGCGGATCGATACCTCGACTGGTAGCGCCCGGCCGGAGCTGGTCTTTCAAGTGTCGCCGCGCGTCTCGGCGCGCGTAACGCGCGACATTGGCACGCCTGCCGCCGGACAACCCGCCGACCGCACCTTCTTGACTCTCGAGCTTCGGCTCAAGCGCGCGTGGGCGCTATCGGCGGTGTTCGGCGATCACGGCGGCTCCGCGCTCGACCTGATCTGGCGGCGCCGCTACTGAGCCACGCCGGGAGCCAGGTCTGCCGACGCCGCGGGTCCGGGCGGTTGCTGCTCCAAACGAGCCACGACCGCCGTCGCCGCCTGGCGTGCCGCCAGCCGTAGCGCCCAAAGGCCGACCGTCTTGGCGACGACGCCAAGGGTCGAAGGGCGCTCGGGACCGAACCAGTTGCTCTTCCGCCGCGAGCGCCGCGCGAGCGCTACCGCCGCGCCCGTCACCGCCAGCGCGCCTACCGCAACCGCCGCGATCACCATGCCTGGCTTGAGCTCGGCCTGCACTCGATTCAGCAGCCGTTCGCCGCTCTGGCTGACGCGACGCAAGCTGCGGTTGAGCTCGGCTCGGCTTTGCTCGACGGCCAGCTCCGCCTCGTGCAACTCGTCAGCTTCATGGGTCGCGGTGTGCATTGCTTTCATTTCCAAGCTCCTTCAAACGCTTAAGCTCGCGCAGCGCGAGCAAAGCCACGATCACGGTCGGCAGCAGCGCCAACAGCAGCCCTAGCCCCCAACTCTGCCAAGCGTGCCCCTCGGCCAACACCGGGGTCAGCGCGAGCACGAGCACGAACACCTGCAACAAAAGTAGCGAAAGCCAAAGCAAAACCAGGCTCACCCCGATTCGGGTCAGCCCGGCTTTGGCCTCGGCTTTCAGCAGTCGCAGCTCGGCGCGCGCGACCGCTGTGGCGCTATTGACCACGGCGGCGAGCGCGTCGGAAGCGTCCACGTCACCGTCGCGCAGCGGCTTCGGCAACGCCTGCGAAGGCTTCACGTCGTCGTTCATCACGTCGGGACGCGCCGTCCGAAAATCAGGGAAACAACCGCCAGGATGAGGAACACGAAGAAGAGAACCTTCGCGACACCCACAGCGCTCGCCGCAATGCCGCCGAAGCCGAACACTGCAGCCAAAAGTGCGATCACGAAAAATACGGCAGCCCAATACAACATGGCGAGGTCCTTTGTTACGCGCTTGGCGCGGTTTGAATGATGTCGAAGCAGAACCCGTGCCAGCCACAGCATGCAGGCAAATTCCCTCGAACTACCGGTGTGCGGGTTCCGTGTGTGCTCGCAAACGACCCAATGGGACGAAAAGTCGCGCCGCAGACCGTGATTGCCCCGCGCGCCGCTGCACGCGGCGGCGCGCAACTGCGCGCCCGTGCTCCGCCGCGCCGACATGGTGGCACACGCCGTGCACCGCGCTCGACGTCGACCCGAAGGAACTCATCATGAACATCTGCTTGAAATTAGGTCTCTCGCTCGCACTCGGTCTCGCGCCAATCGCCCTCGTGGGCTGCAGCGACACCGTGGACGAGATCACCAACAAGGTTGACTGCCACCAAGTGTGTCAACGCTACGCCGACTGCTTCAAGTCGGACTACGACGTCGATGGCTGCACCGATAAGTGCGAAAACAGCGCCGACGACAACGCTCAGCGCGAACGCAAACTGGAGATGTGCAGCAGCTGCATCGACGACCGGTCGTGCAACGAGGCGACCTTCAACTGCGCCGACGACTGTTTAGGCATCGTCCCGTAAGGCCGTTGCCGGGCCCCCGCCGGGTGAGCCGCGCCCCTTGGTCAAGGCTCGCTCGGCGCGGGGGCTCCGGCGGGCTCTTTCATCCACAGCTGGCGAGCGCGGGCCCGAGCACTATGCCAGGTGGCCTGCGCTTCTTGCGCGACCTTCGCCGACCAAGCGCGCGCCGAGGCGAGCTCTGGCGCCTGCGCCACCCTCGGCAATAGAGCGATGCTGGGCACCAGGATCGCCGCCGCCAACAGCCACGACATCGCCCGCCGGACGCGGTGTGGACGCGGGCCCGTCGCGCGTCGCTCGAGGTGTGAGTCCAGCTCGACGACGTCGCCGCCGTCTACCTCCACGGGTATCTCTTCAATGATGGCCGCGCTGACCGGCATCTCTTCCACGAGCGGGATTTCCATCAATGCCCGCGCCAGGTCATCCACGCCGTCGAAGCGCCGTGTGGGGTCACGCTCCAGACAACGATCGACGACCCGCACGAGCGCGCGGGGCAGCTCGGGACGGAGCTCGCCGAGCGGAACCACCTCGGCCGTGAGCGTCTGGGCGCACAGCGTGTGCGCGTCATCGCCGACGAACACGGGGCGATGGGCGAGCAGCTCGTACATCACGACGCCCAACCCCCACACGTCACTGCGCGCGTCGATCGCGCCGCCGCCTTGAACTTGCTCGGGGGACATGTAGCCCGGAGAGCCAAGGCCGACGCGGCCGCGCGTCAACGCGCGACGGCTGTGGCTGCGCGCGATACCGAAATCGAGCACCTTGAGGCACTCGCGGCCTTCGGCATCGAGCGACAAAAAGAGGTTTTCCGGCTTTAAATCGCGGTGAATGATGCCCTGAGCGTGAGCCGCCGAGAGCCCCGCGCACGCTTGCAACGCGTAGCGAACGACACGCTCCGGCGACAGACCGCCTTCGCGCGCCGCGACCGTGTACAGGTCGTCGCCGCGCAAAAGCTCGAGCACCATGAACGGCAGTCCTGCGCAGGCCATCGGCGCCTTGAGGCGACCGCAGTCGAGCACGCGCACCACGTGCGGGCTCTCCAGCTTGGCCAGGCTGCGCGCCTCATTGATGAAGCGCTCGACCGCCTCGCGCGAGGTGACGAGCTGGGGCAGCATGATTTTTAGCGCGACTTCACGCTCGAGCACGCCGTCGTAGGCGGCGAGCACGACCGCCATGCCGCCGCGACCAAGCTCCTGCCGCACGCGGTAGCGCGCGTGCACGACATCGCCGGTGGCGGGCAGCTCGAGCGGAGTCCCGGGCTGGCGCGCAGTCTGTAGCTGATGTGCGGACATAGTGCGTGCTTTCCAAAGCAACGGTCGTGCCGAGCCTGCTTTCCCCCAAAGCGCGCTACCGCAACGCAACGAGCGGGCGCGGGCGCCCGTCGCGAAGGGCGTCGGGGCAAAAGGCCACGCAAGAAACCTTAGCTGCAATATTGCTGAGGGGTTATCGTGAGGACATGAGCAGCTCGAACAACGACACTCGGACGCCTCATCGCGTGCTCATCGTCGAGGACGACGATGATTCGCGCGAGATGCTGGGCGAGCTCGTTGCTTCTTACGGGCACCTCGCCGTACCCGCCGCCAACGCCGACGAGGCGCTGGCGCACGTGCGGCTCCAGAAGCCCGATCTTGCCTTCATCGATCTTGGATTACCGCAGCTTGGCGGCTGCGAGTTGGCCCGGCTCTTGCGACTAGCAATGGCCGACACCCCTGGTCTCAAGACGCGACTGGTAGCTCTCACCGGCTATTCTGATCGCGAGATGCGCGAGAGCGCAGGCGCCGCCGGATTCGACGCCTACGTCGTCAAGCCCATCATGCCCGAAGCGCTCGAAGCCCTGCTGCGGGCCTAAAAGCCCTTTTTTGGCCCGTCGCGTAACGAAAGTACGCGTCCCACGATCTTTCCCGACGCAGGCGACCAACATGCCTGAATCCGCTGCATTGTTATTGACCCGTCTGGATGATCTGAGGCGCGCGGAGCGACGCGCCGCCAGCGCCCGCATGGTATCGGTCGCGGGCCATCTCGCCGGCACACCGCTCAACGTCATCGCGGGTCGAGCAGCGCTCATCCGTGCCGACCCGTCGCCGGAAACGATCGAAGAGAACCTGCGTCGCATCGAAGAGCAGGTCGAACGCATGGCGCAACGCATGCGCCGCTTGATCGACTACTTCGGTCTCAACGAGCCACTGTCCGAGCACCGCGCGGTCGGCGCTATCCTGGCCGAGTGCCAAGCGCTGTACTCGCCCGTGGCCGAGCTGAAAGGCGTCACGCTGCTCGTCGAGCCCCGAGGCGCCGACCAGCTGCACATCGAGGCCGAGGTGTCGGAGTTGATCCTGACGTCGTTGCTTTCGCTCGCCGTGCGCAAGACTGCGCCGGGGCAAAGCATCACGCTGAGCGCAGCGGCGCACGGCCCCCGCAGTGTCGTGTTCGAGCTTTCGTTGCCGGTCCTGGACGTTCCCCACAACTTCGAGCGCTTCGAGCCGCCCGAGCACGGCATCGGCTACGATCCCTGTACGCTCGAGACTTGCTGGACTTGCTTGGGTTTAGCGCGCCGCATCGGGGGAACGCTGGCCATCGTCAAGGCCGCGTCGGGGTCGGGGGCAACGCTGCATTTCGCGTGCGCTCACGATTGACGGGGCGCGGCACGAGAGATGCAACGGCTCCGAGCTCACGAACGGAGCATACCGACAATGGAAACAAAGAAGCTATTGATGTCACTGGGCGCGGCGATTGCGGCGTCCAAGTTCGCAAAAACCGTCTCCGGCATCGAGATCGAAGACGTGCTCGGCACGATGGGCCTGTCACGCCGCCGCAGCTATTTCTTGGAGAATCTGGGACTCGTCGTCACCGGCGCGGTGATCGGCGCGGGAGCCGCCATTCTCTTCGCTCCCGGCAGCGGCAGCGAAACGCGTCGCCGCTTGAGCAGCGAGGCTTCCAAGCTCGGCAGCGCCGCCATGGATGCGGTGCGTGAGCAGAAAGACGAAGCCCTGCGTTCGCTTTCGCACGTAGCAAACGGTGCCGTTTCGCCCTCGACCTCTGGTTGAAATACCTCTCAACGGCAGAGCCTCCGGTCCCCAACCAACCTGGGGCTCACCGTTGCCTTTCGAGCCACATTTGGCGCGGCCGCTCAGCTGCGCCAAATGTGGCTCGAGCCTTTTTGTTCTGACTCCCGTGTGACGAAAGAACGCGCCAGCGTGGCGTGACGCCTGAGCGCAGCGGGGCAGATCGCCGCGAGTTCAGCGCGCAAAGCCTGGATTCACGGGTTGCCGGCGCTGGCGTGGTTGTTGCTGAAGGGTGGCCACTCGTATTCGAGCCAAGGAGGACACGATGATGCGTTTCGTCAGCACCACCCTATTGACCCTTTCGGTCGTTGCTTGCGGTGGCAGCTCTCTACCGCCCGCCAAGGTCGCGGACACCCAGTCCTCGATCAGCGCCGCTGCCGCCGTTGGGGCCGATCAGAACCCCCAGGCCGCGTTGCACTTGAAGATGGCGCGCGACCAACTCAAGCAAGCTCAAGATCTGCTCGCCGACGGCAAGGACGATCAGGCCAAGCTGGTGCTCGAACGCGCCGATGCCGACGCGGAAGTAGCACTGATGATCACCCGCGAGGCCGAGGCCAGCGCCAACGTCAAGAAGACCCAAGGCGATGTCCAGGCTCTTCAAAATCGGACCCCTTGAGGTTCTCCCCGTCCCCGCCCCAGGAGAAAGCGTCATGAAACTTACCCAATTGCTCTGCCCCTTGACCTTACTTGCCGCCTTCGGCTGCGCCGCTACCGGCCCCAGCCCCGAGCTGATCGACGCGCGACGCGCGTACGACAGCGCGCGTCAATCAGAGGCCGCCACCTACTCTCCCGACAAGCTGCTGACCGCGAAGCAGGCCCTGGAAAGGGCTGAATCTGCGCACGCTGACGACGCCGGCTCGTTCGAAGAGAAGAGCCTCGCCTACGTGGCCCAGAGAAAAGCGCAGTACGCGAGCGTGTACGGCATGTACGAGAAGGATCGCCGCGACCAAGCGGAAGCCCAGCAGGCGTACCGCGACAAGCAAGACTTGCTGCGCCGTAACGCCGTTCAACAGGCCACGGAGGCCCAACGCTCCCTGGCCGCGACGTGGGACAACCTGTCCAGCGCGCGCAAAGAGATCGCCGCTCAGCAGACCCAGATCCAGAAGAGCCAAGCCGAGCTCGACGCCGAAAAGCAGGCGCGGGCCAAGGCCGAGCAAAGCGCGGCGGCCGCCCTCGCCAGCCTGTCCAAGATCGCTCAGGTCAAAGAAGAGCAGCGCGGCGTGGTCATCACGCTCGACGGACAAGTCTTGTTCGTCACCGGCAAAGCCGAGCTCTTGCCAATCGCCCGCGACCGCCTGAATGAGGTCGCCAAGTCGCTGAAAGAGCTGGACGACGACAAGCTCGTCTCCATCGAAGGCTTCACCGATTCCCGCGGCGCCGACGATATGAACCTGAAGCTTTCGCAAGACCGCGCCAACACGGTGCGCGACTACCTCGCCAGCCAAGGCGTAAAGGCCGAAAAGCTGCGCGCAATTGGGCGTGGCGAGGCGAGCCCCGTCGCTTCCAACGACACGCCGGAAGGTCGCGCCAACAACCGTCGCGTCGAGATCGTCATTCAAAGCTCGGCACAAGCTGCCGCCGGCCTGTCGAGCGCGAAGCGATGACCGCGTCCGGCCGGTTCGGGTCACGGCGCGCGGGAAGGCCGACCCCGGTACCCCAACCAGATCCAGCGCCCTTCCAGCCGGAACCCACGACTCCCGACTCGCCTGAGCCACCGCTCCCCAGCTACGAAGATCAGCCGCCCGTCAACCCCGTTGCTCGTCGTACGGGCGGCGGTCTTCGTAGCTCGGAAGCAGTCGACCTCACGCAGACGAGTCTCGAGCGAGCGCGACGTCCCTAACGGCGTCGCGCTCGGGGTGGCGCGCGTCCAAGCACCTTAACCTGGCAAGGTCGCTTGGCGCGCCGCCACCGCTTTTTCCAATTAGTAGGAGGCAAATATGATTCGCTCAGTAAGTATCTCTTTGGCGGCGGTTTTGATCGGTGTTGGCGCGCTCGGCTGCAACAAGGCGGCCGACGAACAACGCAAGGCCGATGAAGCTCGCAGCGAAGCCGACAAGAAGGTCGGCGAAGCGAGCAACGACGCCGCGGAGAAGATCAACGCCGCGCGCGCCGAAGCGGATAAGAAGGTAGCGGAAGCACAAGCCGACTTCCTGAAGTTGCGCGAAGACTACCGGCACAAAGTCACCGAAGACCTGGTCTCGGTCGACAAGGACATCGCCGATCTCGAAGCCAAGGCCAAGACCGCGACCGGCAAGACCAAGGCCGAGATCGAAGCGGCCCTGCCCGGCATTCGTTCTCAGCGCGAGAGCGTCAGCAGCGAGTACCGGTCGCTCGAGTTCAGCTCGGCTGTTTCGTGGGACGACTCCAAGGCCCGCGTCGAGAAGGCCGTCGATGACCTGAAGAAGGCGATCGACAAAGCGGATTAAGGCGCGCCGGCGTAGCCGTCGCCGCTTTAGCCGTCGAAGCCGCGGGCGGTGCGTCCCGGCCCAGCTCTATGGTCCCCCGGCCGGAGCTGGGCGGGGCGCGCCGTCCGCGGCGGGCTCGGTTCTCAGCGATGCAGCCACGAGCGCAGCGTCGCCAGCAGCTGGTCGGTGTTGACCGGCTTGGCTAGGTAGTCCGACGCGCCCGCCTCGAGGCACTTTTCTCGGTCGCCTTTCATCGCTTTGGCCGTCAGCGCGATGATGGGCAAGCGGCGGAACTGCGCTTGTTGGCGGATGAGGGCCATCGTTTGGTAACCATCCATCTCGGGCATCATGATGTCCAAGAGCACAATCGCGATATCGGGCGTGCGCTCGAGGGTGGCCAACGCCTCGCGGCCCGTCTGCGCCGTGATGACGCGCATTCCTCGGCGCTCGAGCACGCTGCCCAGCGCGAAGATGTTGCGCACGTCATCGTCGACGATCAAGACCTGGCGGTCGTTCAAGTCCTCGTCGGAGCGGTGCAGGCGCTCCAGCATCTCACGCTTGTGGGGCGGCAGGTCGGCGATGACCCGGTGAAGAAAGAGCGCGGTCTCGTCCAATAGGCGCTCCGGCGACTCGACGCCCTTGATGACGACGGTGCGCGCCAGCTCTTGCAGCTGCGCTTCTTGCTCACGCGACAGATCCTTACCGGTGAAGACCACGACCGGCAAATCGGGCAGCTGAAGCTCACCCTGTACTTGGCGGAGGACGTCGACCCCCGACATGTCGGGCAAGCGCAGGTCCAACACCATGCAGTCGATGACCTGCTCTTTGAGGATGGTCAACGCTTCGGTCCCGGTGGACGCCGTGACCACGTCGATGTCGTCGTGGCCGAGCAGCTCTTGCACGCTGCGTAGCTCGACGTGATTGTCCTCGACGATCAACAGCCGCTTGCGGCGGCCGTTGGCGTAGCTCTTGATGCGCGTGAAGGCTTCGTCGAGGCCCTCGGTGGTGGCGGGCTTGGTCACGAACGAGAACGCGCCGCGCGACAAGCCGTGCTGGCGATTTTCGTCCAGGGTCACGATTTGCACGGGAATGTGGCGCAAATCAGCGGCTTGCTTCAAGTGACTGAGCACCGTCCAGCCCAGCATGTCGGGCAAGAAGACGTCGAGCGAGACCGCGGTGGGCCGGAACTCGCGCGCGAGCTCCAGCGCGTCGGTGCCGCGGTGCGCGACCAACACCTTGAAGCCGTGCTCACGCGCCAAATCGGTCAAGACGCGAGCGTAGTGCGGGTCGTCTTCGACGATCAACAAGCTGGAGTCTTCCGGGGCGAGCGTGGCGCGGTCGTCGGGAATGTGATCCGGCGACGCGTCGGCGACCTGCGTGGCCAGCAACAGCGCGGGCTCGAATTGACGGCGCGGCACGCTGCGCGCCGCCGCCGAAGGCCCCTGGTAGCGAAGCGGCAGGTACAGCGTGAAGCTGCTGCCCTTCCCCGGCTCACTGCGCAGTTGGATCTCACCGCCGAGCAGGGTCGCGAGCTCACGACTGATGGCAAGGCCCAAGCCGGTGCCGCCATACTTGCGGCTGGTACCCGCGTCCGCCTGTTGAAAGGCTTCGAAGATGATCTTTTGCTTCTCGGGCGCGATACCGATGCCGGTGTCGGACACGCCGAAGGCGATCACCGCGCCGGCGTTGGCCAACAACGGGTGGTCGGCGGTCCAGCCCTCCGTCGCCAGCGAGACATCGAGCCGGACGCCTCCGCTCTCGGTGAACTTGAAGGCGTTGGAGAGGAGGTTCTTGAGCACCTGCTGCAAGCGCTTGGAGTCGGTGAACAGGCTGCGCCCCAGCCGCATGTCGAGCTGCACTTCGAAGGTCAGGCCGCGCGCGTCGGCGTCGTGGCGGAAGGGCCGCGATACGCTGTCGAGCATGGTGCTGAAGAACACCTCCGCTGGCTCGACCGTGACCGTCCCCGATTCGATCTTCGACAAATCGAGGATGTCGGTGATCAGATTCAACAGGTCCGAGCCGGCGCTGTGAATGGTGCGCGCGAACTCGACTTGTTTGGGAGTCAGGTTCGCTTCGGGGTTATCGCTCAGCTGCTGGCCCAAAATGAGGATGCTGTTGAGCGGCGTGCGCAGCTCGTGCGACATATTGGCCAAGAACTCGGACTTGAACTTGGACGTGAGCGCCAGCTCTTCGGCCTTTTCTTCCAGGGCGCGCCGCGCTTGCTCGATCTGCTGGTTCTTGCTCTGCGACTGCGCGAGCAGATTCTCGGTCTGCATCGTCGCCTCGATGCTGTTGAGCACGATGCCGATGCTGCTCGTCAGCTGTTCCAGGAACGCCAAGTGCGACGTCGTGTATTCGCTGAGCGACGCCAGCTCGATGACGGCCATCAGTTGGTCCTCGAACAGGACCGGCAACACGATCACGTTCTTGGGCGACGCGCTGAATAGCCCCGAGCCGATACGAATGCTATCGGGCGGCAGGGAATGGATGAGCATGCGCCGCCGCTCGATGGCGCATTGTCCGACCAGGCCCTCACCCAGCCGGAGCAGCGGCGGCGGACCGCCCTGCCCGTCGTCGGCGTACGAGGCCAACAGGCGGAGGCACGGCCCGCGCTCAGGGTCTTCGGACCGCTGATAGATCACGCCCTGATTGGCTCCGACCAGCGGCGCCAGCTCCGATAGCAACCGCTGGCCCACCTTCACCAAGTCACGCTGCCCCTGCAGCATGCTGGTGAAGCGGGCCAGGTTGGTCTTCAGCCAATCTTGCTCGGTATTGCGCTCGGTGGTGAGGCGAAGGTTATCAATCATCGTGTTGATGTTGTCCTTCAGCTCCGCCATTTCGCCGCGTGCTTCCACTTGCACGGACCGGGTCAGGTCACCCTTGGTCACGGCGGTGGCGACCTCGGCGATCGCGCGCACCTGGCCGGTCAGGTTGGCGGCCAGCATGTTCACGTTGCCGGTCAAATCCTTCCAGGTGCCGGCCGTGCCCGGCACGTGCGCCTGACCGCCCAAGCGACCTTCCACCCCCACTTCGCGCGCGACCGTCGTCACCTGCTCGGCGAACGTGGCCAGCGTGCTGGTCATGTTGTTGATGGTGTCGGCCAGCGCCGCGACCTCACCCTTCGATTTGATGGTGAAGTTCTGCTTCAAGTCGCCGTTGGCCACCGCCGTCACGACCCGGGCGATGCCGCGCACCTGCTCGGTGAGGTTGGCGCCCATGACGTTGACGGTATCGGTCAAATCCTTCCAGGTGCCGCCCACGCCCGGCACTTGGGCCTGACCGCCGAGCTTGCCTTCGGTGCCCACCTCGCGCGCCACGCGCGTCACCTCCCCCGCGAACGCATTCAGCTGATCCACCATCGTATTTACGGTGTTCTTCAGCTCCAGAATCTCACCGCGCGCATCGACGGAAATCTTGCGCGACAGGTCGCCGCTGGCCACCGCCGTCGTGACCTCCGCAATGTTGCGCACTTGCGTGGTCAGGTTGCCGGCGAGCAAGTTCACGTTGTCGGTCAAATCCTTCCAGGTGCCGGCGGCGCCCGGCACGTTGGCCTGGCCGCCCAGGCGTCCTTCGGTGCCGACCTCGCGTGCCACGCGCGTCACCTCGCCCGCGAACGAGCGCAGCTGCTCGACCATGGTGTTCAACGTCTCTTTCAAGACGAGCAGCTCGCCGCGCACGTCGACCGTGATCTTCTTCGACAAGTCGCCGCTGGCGATCGACGTCGCGACCTCGGCGATGTTGCGCACCTGGTTGGTCAGGTTCGTCGCCATCGAGTTCACGTTGTCGGTCAGATCCTTCCAGGTACCGGCGACGCCCGGCACTTGGGCTTGGCCGCCCAGCTTGCCTTCGGTACCGACCTCGCGCGCCACGCGCGTGACTTCGCTGGCGAAGGCGTTCAGCTGATCCACCATGGTATTCACGGTGTTTTTCAGCTCCAGAATCTCGCCCTTCACGTCGACGGTGATTTTACGCGACAGATCGCCCTTGGCGACGGCGGTCGTCACCTCCGCGATGTGGCGAACCTGCGCGGTGAGGTTGCCGGCCATCGAGTTCACGCTGTCGGTCAGCGACTTCCACGTGCCCGCGACGCCCGGCACTTGCGCTTGACCACCGAGCTTGCCATCGCTGCCCACTTCGCGCGCTACGCGCGTCACTTCGCTCGCGAACGCGTTCAGCTGATCGACCATCGTGTTGATCGTCTCTTTCAGCTGCAAAATCTCGCCGCTCACGTCGACGGTGATCTTTTTTGACAAATCGCCGTTGGCGATCGCCGTCGACACCTCGGCGATGTTGCGCACCTGACCGGTCAGATTGCCGGCCATCGAGTTCACGTTGTCGGTCAGATCTTTCCAGGTCCCGGCGACGCCCGGCACCACGGCTTGGCCGCCCAGCTTGCCTTCGGTGCCGACTTCGCGCGCCACGCGCGTAACCTCCGCCGCAAAGCCGTTGAGCTGATCGACCATCGTGTTGATCGTCTCTTTCAGCTGCAAAATCTCGCCCTGCACGTCGACGGTGATCTTGCGTGAAAGGTCGCCGAGCGCCACGGCGGTGGCCACCTCCGCGATGTTGCGAACTTGGCCGGTCAGGTTCGAGGCCATCGAGTTCACGGAGTCGGTCAGGTCCTTCCACGTGCCGCCGACGCCGCGCACGATCGCTTGGCCGCCCAGCTTGCCTTCGGTACCGACTTCGCGTGCCACGCGCGTGACCTCGCTCGCGAACGCGTTCAGCTGGTCGACCATGGTGTTGATCGTCTGCTTCAGCTGCAGAATCTCACCGCTGACGTCGACCGTGATCTTCTTCGACAAGTCACCGCTGGCGATGGCGGTCGACACCTCGGCGATGTTGCGCACCTGAGCGGTCAGGTTGTTGGCCATCGAGTTGACGGAGTCGGTCAAGTCTTTCCAAGTACCGGCCACGCCTGGCACTTGCGCTTGACCACCGAGTCGACCCTCGGTGCCGACCTCGCGCGCTACGCGCGTCACCTCGCCCGCGAACGCGTTCAGCTGATCGACCATCGTGTTGATGGTCTCTTTCAGCTGCAAGATCTCGCCGCTGACGCTGACGGTGATTTTACGCGACAAATCGCCGCCCGCGATGGCAGTCGCCACTTCCGCGATGTTGCGCACCTGGCCCGTCAAGTTCGACGCCATCGAGTTGACGTTGTCGGTCAGGTCTTTCCAAGTACCGGCGACGCCCGGCACCTGCGCCTGCCCACCCAGCTTGCCGTCAGTGCCCACTTCACGCGCGACGCGCGTCACTTCGCTCGCGAACGCGTTGAGCTGATCGACCATCGTGTTGATGGTGTCTTTCAGCTCCAAGATCTCACCGCGCACGTCGACGGTGATCTTGCGTGACAAGTCGCCGCGTGCGACGGCGGTCGTCACCTGCGCGATGTTGCGCACCTGGTCCGTGAGGTTGCCGCACATGGCGTTCACGGAATCGGTCAAATCCTTCCACGTGCCGGCGACGCCGGGAACGATCGCCTGACCACCCAGCTTGCCGTCGGTGCCCACTTCGCGCGCCACGCGCGTCACCTCGCTGGCGAAGCCGCGCAGCTGATCCACCATGGTGTTGATGGCTTCTTTGAGCTGCAAGATCTCACCGCGCACGTCGACGGTGATCTTTTTGGACAAGTCACCGCTAGCCACCGCGATCGTCACTTCCGAGATGTTCCGGACCTGACCGGTCAGGTTGGAGGCCATGTAGTTGACGCTCTCGGTAAGGTCCTTCCACACGCCGCTCACGTCGGGCACTTCGGCCTGCCCGCCCAGCTTGCCGTCGGTGCCCACTTCGCGCGCCACGCGCGTCACTTCGGAGGTGAACACGCCCAGCTGCTTGATCATCGCGTTGACGATGGTGGCCGAGCGCAAGAACTCGCCCTGCAGCGGCCGGCCTTCGACATCGAGACGGACCGTTTGCGCCAAATCACCTTGGGCGACCGCCGCCAGCGCGCGCGTCATCTCCGTCGTCGGCCACAACAGGTCGTCGATCAGCGTGTTGAACGACGTCTCCATTTCCGCCCACTTTCCGGCATTGTTGGCGAAACGCACGCGTTGGCGGGTGCGGCCTTCTCGGCCGACGACTTGGCCCACGCGTTCGATCTGCGCGGCCATGGCTTGATTGGCGCCGACCAAGTCATTGACGGTGTCGGCAATCTTGCCGACTAGCCCCGTCCAGTGGCCGGGCACGCGCACGCTGAAGTCGCCGTCGCGCACGGCCGACAGCACGCGCAACAGCTCGCGTAGCTCCTCGTCGCTCGACGACTCTCGCGACGAGCCGGCGGACTGGGGATTGCCTAATTGCGGACTACTCGTCATTGCTCAGCCTCCAGCCGCCTGCCGCGCACGCTCGTTGCGTCGTCGGCTGAGGTCGACAAAAACCGCCACTTTCCTGCGAACAATCTCGGTGTCGAGCGGCTTGACCAGGTAGTCGGCGCCGCCCGCCGAATAGGCGCGGTGAATCTCGGCCGGGTCGTCGCCGAACGCGGTGATGAAGATGATCGGCACGTCGCGACTGCGCTCGAGCGCCTTCATGTGACCGGCGACCTCCAAACCATCCATGCCCGGCATCGCGATATCCATCAACACCACCGCGAACGATTCGCGCAGCATCAGCCGCAGCGCTTCTTCACCCGAGCTGGCGCTCACCAGCCGGTAGTCGGGACGTTCCAAGACCGCCTTCAGCGACAGCAGGTTTTCCGGGCGATCATCGACCAACAGGATGTTGGTGACCTCGTGCGCGTTCGATTTCGGGAGCAGACCGAGCGCGGGCAGACTGAAGAACACGGTCGAGCCGACGCCCGGCTCGCTCTCGACCCAAATGCGGCCCTCGTGCGCATCGACGATGGCCCGGCAAATGGTGAGCCCCAACCCGGCTCCTCTGCGGTCGCCCTTGGCCGCTTGCCAAAAGCGATCGAACAGGTGTGGAATCTGCTCGGCGGGGATGCCGGCGCCGGTGTCTTTGACCCACAACACCAGCTCGCCCGCCTGGGCGCGCGCGCCGATGATGATGCTGCCGCCGGCGGGCGTGAACTTGATGGCGTTGCTGACCAAGTTCTCCAGCACCTCGAGCACGCGCTCGCCATCGGCTTGGATGGGCGGTAAACCAGGCGCTAGATCGCTGGCCAAGATGACGGAGGAGCTGGCCGCGAGCCCTTGCTGCATCTCGATCGCGGCCAAGACGGCCGCGGCCGCGTCGAATTGGCGCTTTTCAACCGCAAAGTGACCACTCTCGATGGCGCTGACGTCGAGTAGATCGTCGATGAGATGCTCGGCGCGTTGGGCCGCGCGCAAGATACGCTCGACCGACCGCCGCGCGCGCATGTCGGGCAAGCGTTGGTGCAGCATGCTCGACGCGGTAGTGATCACGTTCAACGGATTTCTGAGATCGTGGGCCACGATGCCCAGCACGTCATCGCGAGAGCGGATGGCCTGCGCGAGCTGGTCGCGGGTCAGCCTGTCGCCGATCGCGGCGCCGACGTGGCCCGTCAGCGCCGCGAGTCTGCCTTGCTCATTCGGCCCCAGGACTTGGCCCTTCGCGAGCGCAAGGCTCAGCACCGCCGACAAGTTGTCGCCTTGGCGCAGCGGGACACACAGCGCCTGGCCTTCGGGCGGGGCCAGGCCACTCGCGAGGGGGTGGCCTCCCGTCACCAACCACGCGGCCGAAAGCTCGCTAACCGGCTCCACACCGAGCGCTTGCGCGACCGTGAGCTCGGCGGGACCGAGGGCGGACGAACCGTCCAACCCGCCTTGCGGCGACAAGCGACCGTCCGTGTGCAGCCAGAGCCGCGCCGATTTGGCGGCGACCAGCCCCGCGAACACCTTGAGCACGAGTGGCCACGACTCGGTGAGCGTGGCCGAGCCGCGCAGCGCTGCGAGCAGGTCGTCGGTCGCGCCGGCGTAGCGCCGTTCGACGTTCAGAGCTTGCTCGAGCTCATTGAAAGCGGCTGGGCCTAGCATATGAATTTCCGGACGGCGGAAGCGCCCGCGCTCATCGACCTCTCCCCGCTGCGGGGCGCTTTTTGCGCGCGCGTCGCGTGACCAGGGCATCGACGTCCGCGCGACGGAACAAGCGCACGCCGCGAATCGTGCTCATGAAGGCGAGCTTTCCGCCGCGCGCCAGTAGCCGCACCATGTCGGCTGAAACACCGATGATACGCCCCGCGTCCGACGCCGTCATCAGATCGTCTGGGTCCGCAGACTTGTGCGTTGGCATGCGTGTCTCCTGGAGTCCTGAGCAACCTACCGATTCAGGGGCGGCGAACGCAAGCCAATCTTGTTGTGACAAAGTGGCCCGGAGCGGGGCATTTATGATGCTCGAGCGGCGACTGCTCGCTACGCCGGCTTCTGCAACATACGTGCATGTACCCGCTTGTTGGCGACAGCGTCAGTGACGAGCACCTGGCGGCAACGGGCACGTCGGTTGCTATGTCGCCGGCGTGCGAACGTTCACTTGTGCGTGTGGCGCCAGGATCTTCTTCGAGAACACGCGTTGCCTAACCTGTAATTCGGCCCTCGGCTTCAGGCCGGACACGTTGACCATGATCGCCCTCGATGGCGAGCCCGGCACCGGCGGAGAGCAGCCGCGCGGCGGGTTTCGCCCCTGCGCCAACTATGTCGAGAACGGCGTCTGCAACTGGCTCGTTCCGAACGACTCAACCCACACTTTATGCACTGCTTGCCGATTGAACCACACCATTCCCAACTTGAGCGAGCCGGGCAACCACGCGCTGTGGGCCGAGATCGAGAGCGCCAAGCGGCGCTTGATTTACGGCCTGTCGCGGCTCCGGCTCGAGGTGCTGTCGAAGCTCGATGACCCCAAACGGGGCCTTTCTTTCGACATCAAGGGTGACGCGGGAGACGAACGAGTGCTCACCGGTCACAGTGACGGCCTGATCACGCTGAACATCGAGGAAGCCGATCCGGCCAAGCGCGAGCGCAACCGCTTGGCGCTGAAGGAGCGCTACCGCACCCTGCTCGGCCACTTTCGTCATGAGATTGGCCACTACTATTGGGACCGGCTGATCGCCGAAGGTGACCGACTCGACGCGTTCAGAAAAGTATTCGGTGACGAACGCGCGGACTACGCGAAGGCGCTCGAACGTCACTACGAAGCACCGCTAGAAGACTATCGGCTGCGCTTCATAAGTAGCTACGCCTCGTCTCACCCGTGGGAAGATTTCGCCGAAACATTCGCCCACTACCTGCACATGCGTGACACGCTGGAGACCGCCGAGCACTTCGGCTTCACCGGCGACAAACCGCGCACGGCGGGTCGGGAGCCCTCCGCGTTGGCCACCCTTTTGGATGATTGGCTGGGGCTCACGGTGGCGCTCAATGCCCTCAATCGCAGCATGGGCCTACCCGACGCCTACCCCTTCGCGCTCACGCCGCTGGTCGAGGTCAAGCTAGCCTTCGTGCACGAGCTGATCAGCGGTCAATCCACGGTTCGGGCGGTCGCTTGAAGCAGCCAACGAACGGACGCGCCAGCCCGGGCTAAATGTCGCTCTGCGACAATTCGCCACAGCGGTAGTGGGACTTTCCGTGTGATCCAGTGGGCACAACGCTTGCTTTGAGCGGGGACATGACAACGCCGAGCACTGCCAGCCACAACGGGGACGCCCACACGCACCACCCGGCCGCTGCCGAAAAGCTAGGGGACGCGAACATTGGTTTGGAGTCACGCGAGCGAGAGGGGTCGATTCGAGTCATGAACGTCGCCCTGTCCAACGCGAGCTTGCTCACGATCAAAACGAAGAAATTTCATTGGGACGTCGTGGGGCCCCAGTTCATGACCCTGCACAAGCTCTGGGACGAACAGTACGAAGCGTTGACCGATTATGTGGACGAGATCGCCGAGCGTATCCGCATGCTCGGCGGCTATCCCATTGGCACCGCCCGCGGGTTCCTCGATGCGTCGGAGCTCAAGGAGTATCCGGGGCAAGTCCCGAACGCAACCGAAGCCGTGCGCCACCTCCTAGCCGATCACGAGAGCATCGCGCGTTCTTTGCGCGCCGGCATCGAGCAGTGCGACGGCCAATTCAAAGACGCGGGCACGGCCGACTTTCTGACGGGCATGCTGCAAGGCCACGAAAAGATGGCCTGGATGCTGCGCTCGTTCTTGCTCGGCAGCGCGGTTCAGAGCTCGGGTGAGGCGACCCACGGCCGCATCCCGAACAACGCTTGAATATGGTACCGCGCAATCGACCCGTCGTGGATCCGTCTGCCGATACGAGCCCTCGGCTGGCGGACACGCACTTCGACCCGGCCGAGGTCAACGCTCTGCCGGTCAGCGACGTCCGCGTCGCACGCCAGCCGGGGCCGGTGCCACGCCCAGGCGAGCTCATCGCCGACTACGAGATCCTCGGGCAGCTCGGCGGCGGAGGCATGGGTGTCGTGATGGCGGCGCTCGATCGGCAGCTCGGTCGTAAGGTGGCGCTCAAGCTGATCCATGCCGAGCTGCGTTCGGCCGAGTTCCGGGCGCGCTTCACCTCCGAGGCGCGCGCGATGGCGCGGGTCAGTCACCCCAACGTCGTCACCATTCACGCGTTCGGCGAGCACGACGACGCCCCGTTCATGGTCATGGAGCTCGTGGAGGGGGAAACGCTCGAAGCGTGGCTGGCCACCCAACCCGACGAGCCCGACATCGACGAAACGCTGCGCATCTTGAACCAGGTGTGCCTGGGCGTGACCGCCATTCACGAAGCCGGCACGCTGCATCGCGACCTCAAGCCCAGCAATATCTTGCTGGACGGGCGGCTCCGCGCGCGTGTGTCGGACCTTGGCCTGGCTATCCCATTCAAAGCCGGCGTGACGAACAAGGAAGCCGTGGGAACTCCCGGCTACATCGCGCCCGAAATCCATTTCGACATTGCCTCCGACAGCGGAGCCACGCCGCAGAGCGACCTGTATTCGTTGGCGTGCATCGCGTTCGAGATGCTGACGGGTAGTCCGCCCTACTCCGCCGACGACGACATGGTGCTGGCGGTACTGCACGGCACGGCGCCCGTGCCCGTCGCGAGTGAACGACGCCGGAGCCTGCCCCAAGCCTTCGACCACGTCTTACAGCAAGCACTGGCCAAGGATCCCAAAGAGCGCACCCCCAGCGTCGAGCTTTTCCGGCGCGCCCTGCTCGAAGCCAGAAACGACAGCCTCGAGCCGGTGCGCATCTTGGTCGCCGAGGACGACCGTGACTTTCGCGAGCTGCTGGAAATCGCGCTCGGCGAAGAATTTCCGGGAGCGGATATCGAATGTGTCGTCGACGGTCGTCAAGCCGTCGAAGCCTTCGATCGCAAGCAAGCGTCGGTCGTCGTGCTGGATCTGCAGATGCCCGAAATCGACGGCATGGGTGTCACGGCCCTGTTGCGGGCGCGCCCCAATGCCCAGCAGGTGCCCATCATCGTCGTTAGCGCCTCGGGCGGCCCGAAGGAGTGGACCTTGCTGTCGTCGCTCGGCGCGGACCGCTTCTTGGTCAAACCCGTACCGCTCGACGACCTGATTAGCGCCATCCGACGGGCGACGCGCGAGCGTTCCAGCGGTACCCCGAGCTCGCCCGGCTCCCTCGGATAGCTCCCGGTCGCGCGGTCGCGGGGCTCGAGCATTACCCCGCAAATCCCGGATTTGCGCCCGCTGGTGCCGCCGGCTCACGGCCTTTGAGTTTTGTACAACTCTTGCGTAGCTAGCCCGTCAGGGCGAGCGTCGCGGGGCGATGAGGCTGAGCGGAACGACCGTTTTACTCGTTGAAGACGATCTCGACAACTTGGAGCTGCTCGCGCTTTGCCTCGAGGGCGAGGGCGCCCATGTCTTCCAAGCGGGCTCGATTGCCGCCGCGTTGGCCGTCTCCATCGGAACCCGCATCGACATCGTGGTGTCAGACCTAGAGCTGCCCGACGGCGACGGCTACGTGTTGCTTGGGCAGATGCGGAGCCGAGAAGGTTACGCAAGCCTGCCCGCGATTGCCGTCAGTGGATATTCACAAGACCAATGGCGTTCGCAAGCAACCGCCACTGGCTTCAATCGTTTCGTCGTCAAACCTTTTTCCATCGAGGTGCTGATCGGCGCGATCGTGTCACTCAAGGGTGGCGGCGCGGGCGACGAGAGCGCGGCGATTTGACTCGAGCGGGCGTCTGATCGAGGCGATCTCGCTCGGCTTGGCCGATGATCCAGCCGACGGGCTTGCCGTGGCGAGTCACGCGGATGCGTTTTCCACCGCGTGCGTCGTCCAAAACATCGGAGAGATTGCTGCGAACCTGGGCGACCGGCAAAGGTAGGCTCTTCATGTCCTCCACTTCAGCAAAAAGAATGCCCGTTTTCCGAGCCGTCTTCGCTTCGCGTCGGCTGGAATGACGGTTGCAAGCGCGTGAAAAGCTCAAGATTCCGGCGCTGGGGCCAGGCTCGCGAGCACGCGCACGAGCAGGAGCGGCTCGACCGGTTTGGTGATGTGCCGTTGAAAGCCGGCGTCGAGCGCGCGCCGCGCGTCTTCGAGACTGGCATACGCGGTGAGCGCGACGGCGGGCGTGCGCGAGCCCTCCGCGCGCAGCTTTCTGATGAATGAGTAGCCGTCTTCCTCTGCCATACCCACGTCGCTGACGATGGCGTGAGGCGCGGCTTTGGCGATCGCCTGTCGGGCTTCTGCGGCCGAGCCGACCATCGTTACCTCTGCCCCATGCTGGCGCAGAATTTCATGGATCAACTGACGGGCGTCGCGCTCGTCGTCCACGACCAACACCCGCAGGCGATCCAGTCGCGTGGGCGTAGTCTCCGCGCCCTTGAGCTCGAGCGCAGCCGCCGTGGCTTCGCGCCCCTCTTGGATGCCCGACGCCACCGCCCGTACCGGCAAGCGCACGACGAAGCTGGAGCCCTGGCCCGGACCGTCGCTTTTGGCATGTACGGAGCCGCCATGGGCTTCGACCAGCTGCTTGACGATGGCCAGACCGAGTCCGAGCCCGCCGTGCCGCCGAGTCGTCGAGGAGTCGGCCTGTTGAAAAGGCTCGAAGATCGCCGTCAAAAGCTCGGCGCGAATGCCCTCACCTGTGTCTTGGACCATCACGCAGACTTCAGAGGCCTCGCGGTAGGTGCGCAGGGAAACGCGCCCACCCTTTGCGGTAAACTTCACGGAGTTGGACAACAAATTCCAAATCACCTGCTGCAACCGATCCGGATCGGCGGTGATCAACGCTGGGTCGGCCTCCAGCTCGGCGACCAGGGCGATGCCCTTGGCGTCGGCGGCCGGGGTCACGGTCTCGATCGCGGCGCGCGCAGCGGCCGAGACCGTCGTCGTCCTGACGTTGAGCACCAATTTGCCACTCACGATGCGCGAGACGTCCAGCACGTCTTCGATCAACTTGGCCTGCGCCCGCGCGTTGCGTTCGACGATGCCCAACGCGCGATCGGTCTCGGGGTCGTTGACGCTACGACGCAAGGTCAACGTCCAGCCCAGGATGGCGTTGAGCGGCGTGCGCAGCTCGTGCGAGGCGGTGGCTAGAAAATCGTCCTTCAGACGACTGGCGCGTTCGGCCTCTCCGCGCAGCCAGCGCTCACGATCGCGCGCTTCGTGGGCGGCTTTGAGCGAGATGGCGTTCTCGATGGCCATCGCCGCGCGTCGCGCCAGCTCTTCCACGAAGACCTGATCATCGCTGGTGTAGCGGCGGTCGGCGCCCGCGTACACGAAGGTCATCGAGCCCAAGATGCCCTCGCGCCCTCGCAGCGGAACCATGATCGCGCTCTTGAGATCGAGCTCGCGGACGATGCGCGACTGATCCGAGTCGTCCGCCAGCCGTTCCAGCACGTCGTCGGATATTTCCGGGTACAGCTCGGAGGCTCCAGTGCGAATCACGCGCGCCTCGGGGCTGTCGGCGTCGGGCGGGTAGCGGCGCCCGAGCTCTTCGGCGTAGCGAGCCTTCTCGGGGTCGACGTGGGCCACCGCGACTTGTTTGATGCGACCACTGACGCCGTCGACCAGGTTTACGGCGCACCAATCCGCCAGGTGCGGCACGGTCAGCCGCGCCACCGTCGCCAGTGTCTTTTCGTAGTCCAGCGACGCGACCAACGCCTCGCCGGCTTTGACCAAGAACGCGTTGCGGGCCTCGTGGCGTTTCTCGAATGAGACGTCACGAAACACCAGCACGACCCCGACGATTTCACCGGCTTCATTGCGGATAGGTGCGCCGCTGTCGGCGATCGGGAGCTCGGGGCCTTTGCGCGGCAAGAGCACGGTGTGATTGGCAAGACCGACGATCTTGCCTTCACGCAGGACCTTGGTGACCGGGCTCTCGACGACGGCGCGTGAGTGCTCCGATATGATGTGAAACACGGCCTCCAGCGGTTGGCCGAGGGCATCGGCTTCGTTGTACCCGGTCAAGCGTTCGGCGACCGCATTCAGGAACTGAATCTTGCCGTGCTCGTCGGTTGCGATCACGGCGTCGCCGATGCTGCGCAGCGTGGTGCTGAACCAGCGCCGTGCTTCTTCCTCGGCCTCGGTCCGCTTCGCCCGCAGCAAAGCTTGTGCGCACTGATGCGCCAGCGTGTCGACGAACGCTCGCTCGTCTGGCGTGAACTTCCGCGGGGCAAAAAAACCTACTCCCAACAGACCGAGCCCCTGACCCTCCGCGATCAACGGAACGCTCCAGAACGCGTGCGCTCGCGGCCCCTCCACCTTGGCGGCGGCCAAGGTCGGGTAGAGCGCGGCGTAGTCGGCCATGCTTTCGGCCCACACCGAGCGGCCCTCGCGCATGGCGCGGTACGTCTCCGGGTTGCCTTCCCGTTCGCTGCTCACGCGGAGCTTGTCGACCAAATGGGGGGCGACGCCGTGCTGGGCCAAGAGCTCTAGGGCGTCGGATTCGGGGGTCAGGGCATACAGGGTGCAGGTGTCGCCGCCGGCCGCTCGCAGCCCGTGCTCGACCACGATATCCGCCACCTGCGCCACGGTGCGCGTAGCCGCCAAAGCGCTGGCCAAGTCGGACAGCAGGCGCAAGCGCCCGCGAGCGCTGCGGGCCATGTCGGTGACGACCGCATCGTGCCCGAGCTCACGACGCCAGGCAAAGCCGAGCAACGCGACCGCCGAGGCGGCGAGCACGACCGCGCCGAACAGCGCGGCGCGAGCGCTAGTCGCGGCCGATTGTCGTTGCTGTTCGAGCAGGCGCTCTTCTTCCGCCCTGACGCTGCGCGCGGCTTCGCGAAAGCGATCCACCAGCTCACGCCCCTCACCTCGCCAAACCCTTGCCACCGCCTCGACGCTCTGCCCGGCGGCGACGCGGTGAATCTGCTGCTCGAAGTAACCAAGCGCGACCTGGGCGCGCCCGTCAGCGCGGGTGACGCCTACGCGCTGGGATGGGTTGTCGGAAACGAGGTCGCGCAATTTGGCGACGTGCGCCCGCTCCGCGAGCACCAGCGCTTCGTGCCCGCGCAACACCTCCGGGTTGCCGCTGGCAACGTACGCCCGAGTGCTGCTCTGCAGCTCGACGATGACCGCCGTCCAGTCGTCCAGTCTTCCCTGGACGTTGAGCGAATGCTCCACCCACCTCGCGGCAGTAAGGTAACGAGACGTGGCCAGCCCGCCGAGCCCCAACACCAAGACGAGCAGTCCCGCCGCAGCGATGAACAGCCGGTTGACGCTTGGCCGGGCTGGAACGGCGTGGGGCATGAGCCGCCCAGCCTACCCGCACCCGGCCCGGCTGGTAACCGCCACGGCCGCCTGACCGAGCTTCACGGCCCCGGCCGCACGTCGGCCGGCTCAGACCCCTGGCCCCAGGGCCGAGCTCGGGCGGGCGGCTCATTCACCCTGAATGGTGACGTCGTCGATGAACAGATGAAAGGGTGAAGGGGTCACGGAGCGCGAGGCGCTGCCGCAATAGAAAGTCACCCGGTCGTCGCTGGCGGTTGCGCGCGGACCCGTGTCCAAGACGAGCGCGCCGTCTTGCAACACCACCAGCCGGCCGTCGTCGTTGGGGGTGCTGCGGTACAGCACCTCGACGTGGACCCAACGACCGATCGGAAACGCGACGTCGGCCGGAGCGGTGATCCACATGTTGGGGTGCTCGAAGAGCCGCAGGTGCGGGTCACCGCCAGCGCGGGCTTCGATATCGAGATCGAAACGATCGGTCGCGGCGCCATTGGACAACTTCATGATCACCCAATAATCGGCGCGGGGCGCCTCCGGCAGCAGGTACCAGGCGCCGTAGCGGCCCGCGAGCAAGTCGATGTTGCGACCCATCATGGCTTGGTGCAACTCGCCGTCGTCGGTGGTGATGCTGGCGGTGAAGGCGTGCGTACCCGAGTGCGCGTGCTCGTCGGTGATGGAGACTTGGCCGGTGCGCTGCTCGTACTGAATACCGGCGCCGTCACTCAGCCATTCGTCGAACGACGCGGTTTCGTGGTCGGCGCTCCACAACGAGCGGCCTGGGTCACCGCCGCTGGACTCACCGCCGTTCGCTACGCCGCCGTTCGCCGCGCCGCTCGCCCCAGCTGCACCCGCCGACGCCATGTCTCCGACGGTGTTATCGCCACCGGCGGCGGCCAGAGCGTCTTCGTGGCCGACGGCAACGTTGCGCGCGCAGCCGGCGGCGGCGGCGCTCAGCACCAGAATCGCCAACGCTTGCCGCGCGGCCGACGTCACTGTTTGCCACCCGCCAGTGCCTTTTGGGCCAGCTCTTTGTAGCGACCGTTCGGATACTGCATCAGGTAGGCGGCCGCCAACTTGGCTTGCCGGCCATCGCCGCGCGCCGCCGAGGCTTCGATGCGCAGCGCCAGCGCTTCCTCGGCGAGCGGTCCCGTGATGCGCGCGCCAGGTCGTTCCAACAGCTGTAAGGCGCGCTCTGGATCGGCATCGTGGCGCAGCGCTTTGGCCGCTTCGTGGACCCGGGCGACGTCGGACGAGGGCGACGCCGCGACGCGGGGAGCGGCGATGCGCGGCGGCGCGCTCGTGACCACGCTCGCGTCGGTCGGGTTGGCCTCCGCGGGTGGAGACGCGGGAGCGGCGACGGTCGGCGAATGAGCGAGCTTTCGCTCGACGGGCGGGGTGACGTGGGCGCGACTTGCGACCAGAGCCGGTGCGGCCGCGGGGGCGCGCCACCAAGTCGAGCCGCTCGCGGCCGCCACCGCGCTCACCCCCACGAGCCCAAACGCCAGCGCTCCACGCCAGACCCAGCGCGGCGCCAGGGCGGGCGCGGGCGTATCGAGTGAGCGCCGCACCCGCCGCAAACGCTCGTCCGACTCGGGAGAGCGACCCATCGCCGCTATCAATGCCTGCGCTCGCGCCGTGAGTCGGTCGTCACCGGGAAGCTCGACTAGCCGCTTCATGTGCCCCGCCCTTCGCCCTCGGCGCGAGCCAAAAGGGTCATGAAGTCTCGCCGCGCGTGGTGCAGGCGCGTATAAATGGTGGTCACGGCCACGCCCTCGAGCTCGGCGATTTCTTCGCCGCTGTAGCCTTCGATTTCGAACAAGAAGAACGTGGTGCGACGGCGCTCGGTCATCTGCGACAGAAGATGCTGCATTTGGCGACGCGCCTCTCGCTGCTCCAGCGCTTCGACCGGGCTGAGTTGTCGAGCGGTGACGGCGGCGACGTCCGGGTCACGCTGCAACATGCGGCGCAGCCAAGCGCGACGGCGATGACCGCGCGTGACGTTTTGGGCAATGCGATAGAGCCAGCCGGCCGCGTTGCCGCCTCGAAACTGCCCGAGCTTCCGGCGCGCGACCAAGAACGTCTCTTGCGCTACGTCGTCGATATCGCCGTGCGGACAGCCGAAGGCGCGGGCCCAGCGCGTGACGTGGTGAAAATAGGCCGAGTACAGAGCTTCGAACTCCTGGGGCGACAGAAACGACGCAGCTCCGCCCTCTGCGCCCGCTTCGGGCGGTACATCGAGTGCAGCAGTGGACGGCAGCACGAAGCGCATATGCCTTGGCGACAATGGTTCCTTCTATCGAGCGGCGAAAATATCAGCCCCCCCACACCTGGCAGCTCAAACCCAAGCTGACCCCTAGCCAAAACCGGGGGGTTTCGGCCAGGAGCCGCGACGGCTCCACGCGCACCAGGTAGGGGCGCGGGAACCAGGCGACGATCGGCATGAGCTCGGCCGCCAGACGACGGCTGGCGCGCACGCGCAACACCGCGTTCAAGCGCAGCCCTGGGTTGACGCGCAGCGCCTGCTCGGCATGAGGCACGGCTTTGCCGTCGAAACGCAGCACGTCGAGCGCCAAGCCCGTCTCCGCGCCGAGCTCGAGGATGCCCAAGCTTTCGTCCCACCCCAGCAGCGCCGCGAATGGCAGGCGGCGCAGCTCGAAGCGCGTCGGCTCGCCGTTGGCTTGGTAGGGCGTGGTCGATGTGGTCGCAGCCCCCAGTAAGGTGATCGCTATCGACCCGAGCCTCACGGACGCGGCCAGCCCCACCCCCGTCGACGCAACGCCCGCGCCCCACGCGGCGTCGGCAAGAGCAAACGGACGCATTTCGAAGGCGCGTGGATCGCGAAGCGGCGCCGCGTCGTGAGGCGCGAGGTCTCGCTCCGAGCGGTCAGGTGACTGCGGTCGGGGAGCGGTCATCGGAGGCGGTGAAGGTGGCGCGGGCGGGGACGGCAGGTTCAAAGCCAAGAACACCGCCGCTACGCGCGCGCGCTCCAGACAATGGCGCCCCGGATCGCGAACCTCGCGCGAGGCTCCAGCGACGTTCACGGTGTAGCTCTCGCCCCGGTCTTCGATCTCGGCGAACAAGTCGGCAGCGTCGTCGAGGGCGTAGCCACGCAGCAGCGGCGCCAGCTCGGAAACGAGCAAATCTCGGCTCGGACAGGCGGATTTGAGCCGTAAGCCGAGCGGACGCGGCGCCTGCGCGTGCGCCGGTGCCGCCCACGTCAGCCCCAACCACAGCGCGGTCCACGCCGCGCGCCCGAGATTTTTTGGCTTCAGCATAGAAGGGAAACGATTCCAGAAAGCATAGCCGGCTGTCGCGACGTCCGCGACTCGAGGATGACACCATGAGCCTGCCGAACAAGTCCGAGCTTGCGCTAACGGCGCGCTGGCTCGTCGTCACTGCGCTGACGACCTGCGCCTGCACGGCGGAGATCACGGGAAGCACCGGCGCACCGTCGGGGGAAAGCTCCCATGAAATGGGCGCCACTCCCGAGAACTTGCCGCCAATCACCGCCGAGGGTGGCCCCTTGCCGACGGATCGCGGCGGCGTGGCCGAAGCGTGCAAGGCCAAAGCTGGAGTGCTCGAAACGGGACGCACACCACTGCGGCGCCTGACTCGCACGGAGCTGGACAATTCCATCCGCGCGCTCCTGCAGGTCGATGCGGCGGCCGCGAGCAGTGTCACGCCGGACGAGAAGATGGGACCGTTCTACAGCAACGCCATCGCGCCCGTGGACGAGCTGGCGGTGGAGCAATACCAGGAGCTGGCCGCGCGCGTAGCCGTCGCGGCCGCGCCGAACATGTCCAAGCTCGCCGGTTGTGAGCTCGCGACGGACGCAGCCTGCCCGGCGCGCTTCATCGACGCGCTCGGGCGCAAGGCCTACCGTCGCCCGCTGGAGGCGCTGGAAAAGACGGAGCTATTGGCGGCGTTCGATGCCGGCAAGGCGGCCGGCGACGCCACCACCGGCTTCGAGACCGTCGTCGAAGCCCTGCTGCAATCGCCGTTTTTTCTGTACCACGACGACACCTTCGTCAGCGCCGGCGGCGCGCAGCACCCCAGCGTCGCGCCGCTACCGCTCGATCCGTACGTGCTGGCCGCTCGCCTCTCGTTCTTCTTGGTCGGCTCCACCCCCGATGAAGCGCTGATGACCGCCGCCGCGCAAGGCAAGCTCGGGGTCCAAGAGGTGGCGGCGCAGGTCAAACGTCTATTGGCGAGTGACCCCGCGCTGGAGACGGTCGGGCAGTTTCATCGTCAGTGGCTCGGCGTCGCCGACGTGCAAGGCGTCGATCGAGACACCACCGCCTACCCCGCGTTCAGTCCCGAGCTTGCGACCGCCGCCTACGAAGAAACCAAAGCGTTCACGAACTACGTGCTCCGCCAAGGCGACGGCAAGCTCAGCACGCTGCTCACGTCGAACCTGGCGTTCCCGAGCGGGGCCCTGTTCGGGGTGTATGGGGCCACCCCGCCCGCTGGCTATCAACCCGGAACCCCGGTGCCGCTCGACGCCACGCGCCGGGCAGGCTTGTTGACGCAGGCTGCGTTCTTGATGAAGCACGCTCACACCGACCAAACGTCGCCCGTGCACCGCGGCATTTTGGTGCGAGAAAACCTACTTTGCGGGACGATTTCACCGCCGCCGGCGAACTTGGTCGTGACCGTGCCCAAAGTCACGGCCGCCACGTCCACCCGACAGCGCTTCGCGCAGCACGAGGCCGATCCGGTTTGCGGCGCGTGCCACAAAGACATCGATCCGCTCGGCTTGGGCTTCGAGAATTACGACGCCATCGGCCAGTACCGGACGAAGGACGGGCTAGGTGACGTCGACGCCTCGGGCGCGTTCACCAACGTGCGTGCCGATCTCGCAGGGCCATTCGTCGGCGCCGTGCAGATGGCGCAGGCGTTGGCCAAGTCGAGCGAGGTCGCCGATTGCGTGTCGCGCCAATGGTTCCGCTTCGCGCTCGGTCGCGTCGAGAGCTTCGACGATGCCTGCACGGTGTCGAGCCTGCAAACCGGCTTCGATGCGTCGAGCGGCAACGTGCCGCAACTGCTGGAAGCGATCGCGACCAGTGAAGCTTTTCGATACGTCCGTTCGAGTGGAGGAAACCAATGACACGTTCTCGACCCCGCGATCTGCCGCGCCGCCGCCTGCTGCAAGCCCTTGGCCTGGGCATGGGCGTTGGGCCCATTTTACCGCTCTTGAACGCGACCGGCGCGGAGGCCACGTTCCCCAAGCGCCTGCTGTTGGTCTACGAGCCCGACGGCGCCCCGGCCAAAGACTTCAACACCGTCGTGGATTGGAAGCCGGTCGGCTCCGAGACTGATTTTACGCTCGCCGAGATTCACAAGCCGCTCGAAGCCATCCGGTCCAAGCTGCTCGTGCCGTGGGGTCTCAAGCTATCGGCGGGCGGCGCCGGCGAAAATCACGCCTTCGGTATGGCGGGGTTGTGGACGGCGTCCACCCTGCAAGATCCTTCTGGCAGCGCCAACTTCGACGGCGGCAACGGTCACCGCACGGGCTGGGGCAGCGGCCCGTCCATCGACCAAGTCGTGGCCAAGGAGTTCGGACCGAACATGCCGTACCTGCGCGCGGCCGACGACGCGTCGCCGGAAACCCTGTTTCGCACCGTGCAATTGGGCGTGCAGTGTCAAGATCCGACCAGCCTCAACCGCATGATCTACGCCGGGCCGGATCAGCCGTTGCATCCCGAAGTGAATCCCAAGTCCGCCTTCGACCGCTTGTTCAAAGGCGTGGGTCCGACCACGCCCGCCGCAAACCCCACGCCCGCCACCGACGACGCGAAGGTCAAGGAATCGGCGCGCCAAAAGCTGGTCATCGACATGGTCGCCGCCGACCTGAAGCGGTTGCGCGGGCGCATTGGCTCGGAAGACTTCGCCAAGGTCGACGCTCACCTCACCGCTCTCGAGGCATTGGAACGGCGCGTCGGGGGCGGCACCGGCGGCGGCGGCGGTGCTAGCGGCACCCTGAGCTGCACCGTGCCCGCTTCCCCCACCGGCAGCGGCTACGACGCCCAACTGAAGAACATGTCCGACATCGCCGTGGCCGCGCTTTCGTGCGACGTCACGCGCGTGATGAGCCTGCAGTGGAGCTACGCCTTCAGCCACATCAAGCACACCTGGATTGGCCTGGGCGACCACCACAACTACTCGCACGACGGCAGCGACCGACGCACGGAGCTCACCGCCATCGACAACTGGTACGCCAAGCAGCTTTTGTATCTGCTGCAGCAGCTGGACAGCGTGAAAGAAGGCAACGGCACGTTGCTCGACAATACGCTGGTCGTGCTCGGCCGCGAGCTGGGCAGCACCGCCCACGCCATGACCCGCTCGCCGTTCATCATGGCGGGTGGTGCCGCGGGCGCGCTCAAGCCGGGGCGCTGGCTCAATTTCGATGGACAGCCTCACGCCAAGCTGCTGGTCTCGATCGGCAGGCTGATGGGGCTCGACATAGACACCTTCGGCAATCGCGACGTCGGCTCGGGCCCGCTCACGGGCATCGGTTGAGCATGCAACCCACCTTCAGTTACGCGCGACGCTTGGCGCTCTTGAGCGCTTTCACCGGCGCGGTCGTGGCGTGCTCCAGTGAGGCTCCCACCACGCAACCAAGCGGCGACGCCGGCCGCGCCAACGGCGGCGCGCAAGCGGGCGCCACCACGACGGCCGGCTCCGCCAGCCAAGCGGGCAGCGGTGGCACCGCGGCCGGGTCGGCAAGCGGCAGCGGCGGCGCCAACCTGGGCGGCAGCGGCTCTGGGGGCGGACAAGCCGGCACTGACCCCGGCGGTACCAGCAGCGGCGGCGCAAGCGGCACCGGCGGCGGCAACGCGGCCGGCGGCAACGCGGCCGGCGGCAACGCGGCCGGCGGCTTGTGTCCGGCGCACGCCCAGCTTTGTCTCGATTTCGAGGACGGCACCTACACGGGTTGGACCAAGAGCGGCAACACGCTCGTGGTCGACGAGACACGACACAGCCACGGCACCAAAGCCTTGCACATCTCGGTGGCCGTCAATGCCAGCGGCGGCATGCTGGTCAACCAGGGAGCCCCGCTGTTCCCCCTGCCCCAAAAGCAACTCTGGGGACGGATGATGGTGTACTTCGACGGCGTTCCCGACGGCCACACCGACATGGCCAACGCCAAAGGCCAAGGCCCCGCTAACTACAACATCGGCGAGCAGCATGACTCGATCATGCTCAACTATTACGCCGGCTCCCCCGCCACGGACTGTTGGGCCCGCCCCAAACCCGAGAAGAAAGTGCCTGACAAGACGTGGATGTGCTGGGAATGGCGCTTCGACAGCGCCAACAACGAGCTCGATTATTGGATGGACGGCGTCTTACTACGCAGCGTCAAGGGTACCGGCGACGGCTGCCTACAAGGCAACGTCACCTGGCAGGCCCCGGCCGCTTTCGAGTCGCTCAGCATCGGCGAACGCGTCGCCGAAAAATCGACCACCACCGCCTATCAAGCATGGATTGACGACGTGGCGATCAGCAACTCGGCGCGCGTCGGCTGTCCGCCCGCTCCGTAAACGTCACGCCTTTCTGCGGGACCAGGAGCTCAGCGACCACGACGCTCCTCCGTCAACAGCGCGAGGTTCTGCTCCAGGCCGGGCAAGTGCGGGTTCGTCTCGAACGCGCGCCGATAGCTGGCCTGCGCGCCGGTTAGATTGCCCAACAGTTGCTCGACCGCGCCCAGACTGGCGTGGGCCTCGGCCAGCTCTGGAAACGCGCGCACGGCTCGCTGAAAGGCCGCGCGCGCTTCACTCAAGCGCAACTGACGACGGCGCTCGTTGCCGAGGTTGTAGTCGACGACGCCCAGCACCTCGGCGGGGCTGAGCGGGCGAGCGTATTCGGGAGCGGAGCCACCCGGCACCGGAAAACGCCGTGCGTACCAGTCATCGGGCATCATTTCGCCGCTGCGCAACAGCTCCACGTTGCGCGGCTGCCCGCGCTCGACGGCGCGAACATAAAAATGCCCGGGCATCATCACGCCTCGCGCCTTGACCCCAACCGCCTCGGCGAGCGCCAGAAATAAAGTACCCAGGCCCACGCAGCTTCCGCGTCGCTTCTCCAGCACGCCGGGTAAAAATACGAAGCCAAGATGGCGATCTTCGACCTCGCGCGCGAAACCCCAACGTTCGAACAGCAACTGGCTCAACACACCGGCCGCTGAGCGGCCCGGCACCGCCGCCAGCTCCGAGCGCGCGTCGTCAGCGAGACGTTCCAGCTCGGTGACGCTCCAGCTTGCCTGCTCGTCGCTGGCCTGCGCGCTCTGGCGCGCCGCCGCGATCAACGCACGGCCGAACCCGAGCTCCGGACCCGCCGCGCGCTGACACGCGCTGCCCGCGAGCAACAGCAGCAGCGAGCGACGCTTCATGGTTTCTTCAGCGGCTCCCAGTCTTCCCAATAGTTGTACAAGTCGCGCGCCGTCATCATCCAGATGACCAGCTTTTTGGTGCCCAGCGCCTCGACGCCGCGGCGCAGCAGCTTTTGCCGCACATTGGGGCCACCGCCGTAGCTCATGACCAGATCGAGCGGGTAGCCGATGCCACGGGCAATGTGAGCGGACACGCCCGCATGCTCGGCGTCGGTCAGCTCGTAGACTCCCGTGAAGCTGTCACCCAAGAGCACGACCGGGCTGTCCGGATCGTCGTCGTAGGGCTTGCCGGCGGCAATGACCTGGTGCGCGATCAGCGTTTCGGGGGTGTACTTCTTTTGCTCGGCTTCCGGCAGGCGCGACTGCAAGTCGCCGAAGCGGGTGAAGCTGGTCTCGCGCAACTCGTAGGTGCGCTTGTGCTTGGCGAGCTCGGCGTACCACGGGTACTTCTTCACCCGCGTCGCCAACAGGTCCGCCGCCAAACGCAAGCCGCGGTCGGTCCAGTGGGTGTCTTGATGCTGAAACAGGAACGGCTCGGCGGCGGTCTTGGTTTTGGCTTGCAGCAGCTCCGGCAGCAGATCGACGACCTCCACTCCCTCCTTGGACAGGCGGGCTACCAGCTTGCGAAATGCCGGATTGATGACCTGCCCTGACAGCGCCTTGAAATCGGCATCGAGCTGTTCCGGGTAGATCTCGAGCTTGGTCGGCACGGGCACGAACAGAAAGTCGACGCCTTGCGCATCCAACAACTTCTTGAATTCGAGGATGATCGGCAGCGGATTTTTGCCCTTTTTCTGCTTCTCGAGATCTCCGCCGCTGACGTATTCGAGATCGTTACGATAGAATAGAAAGCCGTCCTGACCGGCCAACGCCTTGATCTTCGGCGGCATGCTCTTCAGGCGCTTCTTCAAGGCATCGTGGGTCGGCGACAGCTTGGCCAGCCACTTGGGCCACGAGCCACCCGCTTGGGTCAGCTCGCGCTGCACGGCGTCCGCGGCCAGCGTCACGTTCGGTGACGGGCGGGTCTTGGCAAGCCGCAGCGCCGGTTTGGCCGCGGTGGGAGCATCGGAAGCTGCGCCTTCGAGGCGCACGAGGAAGACGTTGTACGTCGGCTTGCCTTGCGGCTTACCGCGAAGCACGATGGTCGGGCCCGCAAACTCGCGTCCGCTCAGCTCTTGCTTGATGAAGGGCTCGGTTTGCTCGTCGGGCCAGCTGGCGCCAGCCGGCAACAAGTCCGTGTTGTATGAGGGGTACCAATACGACGAAAGCTGGTTCGCCCATGCCTTGACTTCGCTGCCGGACAACACCGGCTCGACATAGTCCTTTTGAATCGCCGTGATGAGCGCGGGGGTGACGACGCTCGGGGCCACACGGCCGTACAGCTCCGGAAAGCCATCGCCGTCTTGATCGGCCGAGCCCGCCAATGGCTTGAACCAGGGCTGAAACTCGACCTTGGCCCACATTTCGGGCGCACCCGCCGCCGGCTGGTGCAGGTACAGCTCGCTCAATTGCTGACCCGAGGTCCCGGGCGGCAACTGCAGCCCCCATTTCTCACTGCGGACGGCCGAGCCCACCTCCGCCAAAGCGTCGGCGCCCGCCACTTTGTGCGCTTGCAGAAACTCCGACAGCGGCGCAAACGCCAACGGGTGTTGCTGTTCGGCCTCGGACAAGGACGTCTTGGCGAGATCCGCGGTCAAGCTGGCTTGCTCCAGCTGTCCGGCGAACGGATGTGACGTATCCGGGTTCCCAGCCGCGACCGGCGTCTCCGGCTCCGGATCGGCGATCATGAAGTTGGCGTGATAGGCGGCGTAGTCCAGCGCCGCCCGCGTCGGCCGCTTCACCTCGCGCACCCACACCTGCGAACGCGTGCGAGCGTAGCCTTCGTTCAACGTGTGAACCTCAGCGTGCTCGGTGCGCGCGGCGCGCGGTGCGTCGCCCCACGGAAATTTGGCGCCGCCAGCGTGACAAGCAGCCAGGGCCAGCATGGTGACGAGCGCCGACTTGCGAACGATGTGCCTAGATTGCGTCATAACGACCTCGCTGGTAGTTCCACAGCACGCGCAGCACGCGCGCACCGTAGGTCAGCGGATTCAAGTGCGAGACCTCGTCACCGTAGTGCGTCGGAATCGGCGCTTCGCCGACGGCCAACCCGCGCGCCTTCGCGGAGGCGATCACCTCCAAATCGAAGTCGAAGCTGTCCGAAAGGCGCGCGAATGGCATGGCCAGCGCCCGGCGCCCGTAGAGCAGATAACCGCTGTGGTAGTCGGTCATGCTCAGAGAAAGGGTGTAGTTTTCGAGGCGATTCAACAGCGCGTTGCCGACGTATTTGTACAGCGGCATGCCGCCCTGCAAGGCCGTGCCCGCGGCGATGCGTGAGCCTTGCAACAGATCGAGCTTTCGCCGCGACAGCTCGGCGATGAGCGCCGGGAGCGCTTCGGGGGCGTACTGCCCGTCCGCGTGAATACAGGCGACCAGCTCCGGCTCGTCGGCACGAACGGCGGCCAAGCCGTCCTTCATGGCCGCGCCGTAGCCGCCGTTGTGCCTGCGCTGCAGGAGGCTCAGTCGATAGCCCGCCGGCTCGTAGCCCTGCACGCGGCGCACGGTGTCGTCGCGGCTACCGTCGTCGACGACGACCACGTGGCCGAGTCCGCACGCGGTTAGCTGGGTGACACGTTGCAAGACCGCTTCGATGTGGGGAGCGGCGTCGTACGCCGGAATGACGACGGCCAGCCTCATGCAAAGCTCGCCCGTTTTTGCGGCACCGACTGCGCCGCCACCCGCGCCCCGTAGCGCTCGACGTAGTCGCGCACGATGCCCGGCACCGCGTCCGCGAGGCTGACGAGCGGCTTCCAACCCAACAGACGCTGTGCTTTTCGGATGTCCGGCAAGCGCTCCTGGGTGTCGTCGTAGCCGGCACCATAGAACCCTTCGGCGGAGATTCGCTGAAATTGCGGCACTACTGCTCCGGGTCGCAACCGCTCGAACGCGCTCGCCAGCAGCCGCCCGAGCTCGGCAATGCTCACGTCGTTGTCGGGGTTGCCGAGGTTGAAGATCTGGCCGTCGCTTTGCTTCGGTCGCTCCAGCACCCGGCACACGGCTTCGACCATGTCGCTGACGGCCATGAACGCCCGGCGCTGCTCGCCGCCATCGACCAACTGCAGCGGCTCACCGCGCAGCAACGCGCTCATGAAGCACGCCAGCACGCGCGGCGTGCCTTCACCGTCGACCCCCGGCAAAAAGTCCATGCGCGGGCCGATGGTATTGAAGGGGCGAATGATCGTGAACGGCAACGCGCCGTGTTGGCCGTGGGCCCAGATCACCCGCTCCAGCAGCTGCTTGGCGCAGCTGTAGGTCCAGCGCTCGCGCCCCACCGGACCGAGCAGGAAACACGAATCATCTTCTTGCATGCGCGCGGTGGGCTCGCCGTCCGCGTCGAGCGCCCGTCGCCCGTACACTTCCGCCGTCGAGAAATGAACCAAGCGCACACGGCGCTCGGCGCAGCGCTTTACCAGCGGCAGCAAGTGGGTGAAGCTGGCGTCGATCACCTCGAGCGGAATGGTCGAGTATTGGGCGGGGTTGCACAGCGCCGTCAGCGAGATCACGACCTGGCAGCGGCTGGTGACCTCGTCGACGAGCGCCGCGTCTTCGACGCGCCCGACGACGCGGCGGACGCGCGGGTCCGCTCCCTCGAGCTTCGTCAAATCGACGTCGATGGCGTCTATTTCACAACCAAACCGCGCGACGAGGCCCGGGACCAGGTGCGAGCCGATGAAGCCACCGGCGCCCAACACCGCCACGCGAGCCGCGCTCACGGTGCGCCACCCGAAGGAATGAACACGTCCGGCCAGCGGTCGTTGGCGGAGTTGAACGTGAGGCGCGCCGCCTTTTCGGGAGGGGTGCCCACCTCCCACAGGTAAATTTCGTAGTCCGCGGTGTCGTGGTCGTGCCCGCGCTGGGTGATGCCCCAAACCAGCCACTTTCCGTCGCGCGACAGCTGCGGAAAATATTCGTGCGAGCGTCGCCCCGGCAAGTCCATGAACTCGAGCTTGTCTTCGTCGACGTCCTTGGGTGGCGTTCCGTTTTCGATCGGCATGCGCAGCACGCGGCTGCCGCCGTTGCCGGTCGGATGCACCCAGTAGATGGCCGAGTGATCCGGCGTCCAATTCACCTGGCAGCCGAGGCCGGTCTGAGTCCACGTCTTTTTGGCGATGTTCCACAGGCCGGTTTCGCGCTTGGAGCCACGCAACGTGACGGCGAGGTACTTGCCGTCGCTCGACAGCTCGGGCTGCTGCAGGAGCGCTCCGCTCAGGTCGGACACGCCTTCGCTGTCCATCAGTTGCGTCTCTTCGGTCGAGCCTAGCTTCGAGCGAAACACCTTGGTGCCGCGCACGAACAGGATCTCATCGTCGGAAATCCAGCTGCCCCAGCTGGCGCTTTCCACCACCTTCTTGGGCTCGGAGCCGTCGGGGTTGATGGTGTAGATGTCCCATTTGTCGCTGGTATTGGCGTCGCGCTCGCTGACCCAACCCTTTTTGCTGCGACAGAACAGGATCTGCGAGCCGCTCGGTGAGTAGCGGGGAAACCAGTCCACCTCCTCGCCGTGCGTGATCTGCTTCACGTCGGAGCCGTCCGTCTTCATGGTGAACAGATCGTGGTTACCGACGCGCGAGCTGGACCAGACGATCGTGCCGTTGGCCTTTTCGCCCACTTCGCGCATCAGCGCGGCTGCTTCCGCCGGTGGCGCTTCATCTGCGCCCTTGGGCGGCTCACCGCCCAACGAAGAGCAGCCGGCCAGTACCGCGCAGCCCAAGATGGCGAAGTGTTGGAGAGAGAATTTCGAGCTCATGGCAGTGGTCCTTTGGCGATCTGAAGGGCGCTTGGTGGAAGGGCGAGCGCCGCGGTGGCGGCGAGAGGAAAGCAGTGACGAAACCCGTCGCGCACGCCGCGCGGGGCGTAGCCGAGGTCCTTGATGGCCTCGGAGGGATCGAGGTTGGCGTCGTTGACGACCCCCGCGATCGCGCTCGACGTGAGCGGAGGGCGCTTCATGACCTTTGCCAGCACCGCCGCCAACGCGCGACAGAGCCACACCGGCAGGTGCACGAACGGCCGCGGGCCGCCGTGGTGCAGTAGCAGCAGCTCGGCCAGCTGGCGCATCGAAATCGCTTCGCTGCCGCTGAAATTGTAAGTCTTGCCGCGCGCTACGGGCGCATTCGCCAACCTCAACAAGCCGTCGACGATGTCCTCCGACCAGACCGGACGCTTGAGGGCCTGGCCCGCGCCGATGAAAGGCACGAGCGGAAAGCGCTGCAAATAGGCCAAGAACATCATCAGCTCTTGCCCCCCGCCCGCCTCGTACACCAGCGTCGGTCGCACGATGCTGTACGGGAGCCCCGACGCTTGCACGATGCGCTCGGCCTCGAGCTTCGACTCGGCGTAGCGCGTGCGGCGCGGATAGACGACGGAGGCGGAGGAGACGTACACGAGCTGGCTCACCCCGCTCTTGCGCGCCTCCGCCACCACGTTGGCGGTTCCGTCGCGGTTGACGCGCGAAAACACGCTCGGGTCGTGGGCGATGATGACGGCGGCGAGGTGGTAGACGACGTCGACGCCGTCGCAGATGCCGGCCAGCGACGTCGCGTCACCGACATCGCCTTCGCGCACGTCGCAGCCCAGCGCGTCGACCCGGGAACGCAGCGGATCGCGCGGCAGCACCAGGGCCCGCACCTGCCAGCCTGCGGCCCGCAGCCGAGCCGTCAGGCGGGCACCCATCACCCCCGCCGCTCCCGTAACCAGCGCGGTCGGCATGGCTACGGGGCCTCCGTGGACGGCGGCGGCGTGGGAAAATCGAGCGGCTTCCAGTCACCTACCGACAGCTCGCGCGAGGCGAACTCCCAGATGACGACGCGCTTGCCCGCCAGGCGATCTTGGCCCGCTGCGAGCTCACGCGACAGCGCTTGACGCGTCGCGAAGGCGCCGGAGTCGTTCTGGGCGATCACGTCCAGGGGGCGACCGAGCGCCAACGCCAAGTGCGGTGCCAGGCCGGAGGCACTGCCCCAACCCATGCCCTCGAGCGTAAAGATGTTGGTGAAGCTGTCGCCCAACAGCAGCACGTCGCCGGCGGCGTCGGGCTCCCACGGCGTGCCCGAGGCGTCTTGCACCTGGTGGACGAGCACGCGTTGCGGCTGAAATAGCTGCTGGTCGTCGGTGAGCTTGAGCATGTCGACCAGATCGCCCACGCGCGACGCCGGTTGCGAAACCGCGTGCAGCGCGGGGGGCTCGGCCAGGGGTGGTAGCACGTGCAGGTCGCTGACCAAAGCGGCCAAGTCTCGGGCGATGCGCTCCATGTAGCCGGGCGCAAAATGCGTGTCTTGGGTCAGAAACAAGCGTTCCGTCGCCTCTTGGCCCACGCTGCGGCGCGCGTCCAGCACCGCGACGCCGGCCTCGCGCAGCTGGCCCAAGAACCGTTCGTAGTCGACGTTATGCGCGGGCGCGCCCCGGCCCGAGTGCCCGTGCAGCGGCCCGGGCTCGAGCGCCGCCTTGTCCGGCATCGGCAAGAGGACGAGCCGTATGCCACGCTTACCGAGCGCCCGTTGAAACGCCAGGATCGCCGGCACCGGATCGGCGTGAATAGGCTCTTGTCCGGCGTCCAACGCGTCCTTTTCGCGACTGCGTTGCACGCTGCGCTCTAAAAACCCAGGGCCGCCCACGTGCGCCACCCCGGGCGTGTAGTAAAGCCAACCGCCCTCGCCCACGACCGCCAGCTTGTTGCCGACGCGCCCCAGCCGAGTGAGCGCGAGCTGCAGGCGCGGCTGCACCCACGCTTTGGCGTACGACGCGTCCTCGATGCCCTTCTCGAGCTGGCGCAGGTTCTCGGCCGTGGGCGCGCGACGAAACAAGTCCATCAGCGACGACTCTTCGTCCTCGCGCTTCTCGAGGTAGGCCTGGGCGAGCGGTATCGCGTAAATTGCCGCCAAAAACAGGCCCGTGAGCAGCCAGGCGACGCCGCGGCTCACGTCCGTCGCTATGATGCCGCGCCGCAGCCGCTCGTCGTGCGCGGGATCGGTGGGACCACCGCCGTGAGCGAGAGAGACCGGCGCCGCGGGTAAACTACTTTGCATCGGGCAGCCTCAGAACTGAAAGTACAAGAAGGGGTTGATGGTTTGCGTCCACATCATCAACGTGGCCAGCACCAGGGCTGCGGTCGCGAACGCAACGCGCGGCAGCGAAAGCCGCGCCGTGAGCTCCCAGCTATTCGGCATACCGAACACCACGACTCCCGACAGCGCGAACAGCGCCAAGTAGTACGGCGGATACAACGCGCCCGACACCACGTCGGACGCCGCCGAGACCGCGCCGACGCCGAACAGTGAGCCCAGGTACGTCACGGCTTGCCCCAGCGTCTTGGCTCTGAAAAACACCCACGACAAGCACACGATCAGGAACGTGCAGGCAACGCTGACGGCCGGCGGCAGGCGGCGCAGCGGGTGGGCCTTGCCCAGCTTGCGCTCCAAACCGAGCATGCCACCGTGAATACCGCCCCAAATCACGAAATTCCAGCTCGCGCCGTGCCACAGCCCCCCCAGCAGCATCACCGCCATCAGGTTGGCGTACGTCCGCAGCGGCCCCTTGCGATTACCGCCGAGCGGAATGTACAGGTAGTCGCGCAGCCACGTGGAAAGGCTGATGTGCCAGCGCCGCCAGAACTCGGTGATGCTGCGTGACTTGTACGGCGATTCGAAGTTTTGAATCAGCACGAACCCGAGCATGAGCGCCAGCCCCACCGCCATGTCCGAATAGCCCGAGAAGTCGAAGTAAATCTGAAAGGCGTAGCCGACTAGCCCGAACCAGGCGTCGTAAAAGTGCTTGGCGCCGCCCGCAAACGCCGTATCGGCGATGTGCCCCATCGGGTTGGCGAGCAAGATCTTCTTGCCCATGCCGAGCGCAAAGAAGGCGACGCCGCGTGCAAACTTGTCGAGGGTGTGCTGGCGCACGCGCATTTGCTCTTCGAGCGCGGCGTAGCGAATGATCGGCCCTGCCACCAAGTCCGGAAAAAAGGCCTCGAAGCACATGTAGTCGGTGAAGCGGCGCATGGGCCGCGCGTCGCCGCGGTACACGTCGATGGCGTAGCTCATCGCCTTGAACGTGTAGAACGAGATACCGACCGGCAGCACGACGTGCAAAACGGGCACCACTTCTTTGGAGCTGCCCAGCAACGCGCCCAGCGCGTTGATGTTCTCGGCAACGAAGCCCGTGTACTTGAACACGGCCAACAGCCCCAAGTTGGTGACGATCGACGTCGCCAACACGATCTTCATCGCGCGAGTGCGCGGCACCTCGGGCCCGATGACGGGCGGCAGGCCGTCGACGTCGGGCAGCCGTGACAGCTTGAGCAGCAGGATGCCGCACACGTAGTCGACGCTCGAGCCGAAGAACATGATCACGGCCCACAGCGGGTTGGCCCAGCCGTAAAATACGTAACTAGCGACGGCGATCAGCGCCGTACGGGCCCGAAACGGCAGCGCGTAGTAGGCCGCCAACACCAGCGGCAAGAAGTAGAACAGGAAAATTTGGCTAGAAAATACCATTACCGGTGACTCACGGTGCCCAGAAGCGCCAGCCCTTGTCCTTCATCGTCTGGAACGCCCGCTGCACCCAGTTACGTTGACCGTCGAAGTTGAAGTGGTGGTCGTCCTCCATCCCGACGTCATCCGCGGACACCAGCGCGAAGTTCGACACCACGCTCGGGCACATCGCAATCTGCGGCATGATCGCGTTGGCGACGGCGCCGCCGACCACGAACTCCCCGCTAGCGTCGACCTCGTAGTCGTTCATCAGCGCGGGCAAATTGGGCTCGCCCACGTCGCTGCGAATGCTATCGACCAGCTTTTTGATGCAGCTCGGGAAGCCCGTCACGTCGGCGGCGGTGCCGTGTCGCTCGGTGATGCCGAGGTAGATGAAGATACCGCCGAACGTCACCTTGCCCTTGATGGCCCTGGGTCCAGCGATCAAGCCTTCGTAGTAAAGGGCTCCCGGCAAGAACTGCGAGCAATAGGCCGAGGGCTCTCCATAGCCGAGCGAGATGAAATAGTAGTCCGGAGCCGCCAGCGCGGCTTCCTTGACCAGGGCCGTTCCCGGGCCTGCACCGGGTCCGCCCGCGGTTTTTGGCTCCACCGCGAGGGTGGGCGCCGAACCGGCGTGATACATGTACGCGTGCGGGTGGGTCTCGTAGTGAAAGGCTCGCGACGCTTGCGGCGTTCTGGCCTGGCCGGCCATGTTCGAATGACCGACGTGAATGAAGGCGATCGCCTTCTCTTTCGGAACGTTGACGCCACCCAGGTTGATGGTGACGCCCGAAACCGCGGTCGCGCCCGCCGAGCCGCCGATGCTCGCGTTGCCAGAGGCGCTCGTCCCCGCTTGGCCGGCGCCGCTCGGCAGCGTGCCGCCCGTCGCGAACGCCCCACCCGTGGACGGCGTGCCGCCCGCCGAGATACCCGCCGTCGGCTGCGCGACGGCGGTGCCCGCGGCCGGCCCAAAGTCATTGCTCGTGTCGATCGCCTGTGAGTCGTGTGGATGCTCGACGACACCGCAGGCGAACATGCCCGCAAACGCGAGCGACAGCGCCAGGGCTCGCCGCGACCCGGAAAGATTCAGCTCGAGAATTTGTTTCATCGTCGATTCTCCTCCAGATTGGCCAAAAGCTGCGTCGCCTCGGGGTCGAAGGGCCGGACGCGCAAGGCGCGTCGCAATAGCCCCAGCCCTTGGGAGGCTTCACCGCGCCGCAGCGCGATGAGCGCCAAAAGGTTTAGGCTGCCGACGTCATCGCGGTCCGACACCAAGCGCTGGCGTGCCAGCTTCTCGGCGGCGACCAAGTCACCCGCAGCAAAGCGCAGCCGCGCCGCGAGCGCGCGCGCGCCCGGCGTTTCGACGCCGGAAAGAGCGCGCTCGGCCTGAGCGAATTGCCCGAGCAGGCCGTGCAGCGTGGCCAAGCTGAGCCGGGCCGCCCGCTGCGCTTTGGGTAGCCTGGCAAAGCGTGCATCGAGCTCGGTCAGCAGCCGTTCGGTCTCAGCGGTTTCCGCGAGCGGCTGTTCAGGGACGTCCCGAGTGACGTCGCGTCGACCGAAGAGCACCTCGCCGCCGTCGGTGAACAGCAATTTCCACTCTGCGCTCGCGTACAAGTGAGCGATCAAGCGCTGGTAGCGCTCGGGAAACATCACGGGCAAGATCACGTAGCGAAAGCCGTGCCGCTTTTGGAACGCCGCGAAACGTTCGGGCTCATCGGCCAAGCGCAGGTATTCGGCGAACTCGTCGGCCGTACGGAGCACCAGCCGCGTATCGATATACGGGCGAAAATGCGGGTACAGCTGCCAGATGAGGTACCCGCCGTGATGATCGGCGGTAAAGACGTCACCGGGAGGCAGCGTCGACAGCCGCTGCACGCTCGCAACCGGTACGCGGAATGGGCTGGGCTCCGCCAGCGTGGATTCCTGCGCCGCGCTGGAAGCCGAGATCAAGAGCAGGCTGGCGAGCACGAGCGCGTTGAGCGCCACCGCGAAGCGCAGCCCTAATGTGCGAAATCTCGAAACCGCTAGGTGCCGCAGCGTTGGCGCCAGGCCGAGAGCGCAAATAGGCGCCGCCACCCAATACAGCAGCAGCACGTTGCGATTGCTAAGCAGCGCCAGGCCGCCAAACCCGAGCAGTAACAGCGCGTGGCTCAGGCGCAGGCGACGCCCCGCCACCACCACCGACAGCGCGAGCAGCAGCAGGCTCCACTTGAAGTGCCAAAATTCGCCGCCTGACAAGCGTTCGAGCTCGAACGGCGGCAGATTCTCGGCCACCTGCTGCGCGAAGACCTGGTGCTCGCCGGGCAACAAGCGACCGAAAAGGACGGCCGGCAAGGCAACTCCGCGCACACCAAAGGGCGTAGCGCACATCGCCAACAGACAACCCGAGGCGGCCGCGAGCAGAGCACGCGCGCGGAGCCAGGGCGTGAGCGTCCGGGAACCTTCGCGTGCGAACGGCCAAGCCGGCAGCCCGCCCAGGCTGGCCTCGCCCAACGCGCCGAGCGCGTACGCGCCAACCACGAACGGCCCCAACGCCGAGAGCCCTTGGAAATTAGCCCAAAGGATCTGAGCGACCGGCAACGACAGCAGGCGCCAAAAGCGACCGTCGCGCCGAAAACGCTCGAGCTGGAACACGAAGAACGCGAGCAGTACCAGCGTGCCGATCACGGGCCGAACCAAGAGCAGCGAGCGCGCTGCCAGCAAGCCCGCCACCAGCAGCGTCACCATCACGCCTCTGGCCCACGAGCCACGCCGCGCCTCGAGCGCAAAGTAAAGCAGGCTTGCCCCGACACCAATCAACGCGCACTTGACCAGCACCAAGCCGCCCAGCCCCAGCCACTGGTTGATCGCATAGACCGCGAGCTGAAACAGCCAATGCACGTCCACCCAGGGGCGCCCCTGCGCGCTGATCGAGAACGGATCGGTGAACAGCAGCGCGCCGCGCGCCACCATTTCGCGCCCCGCCGCCAAGTGCCACCAGATGTCGCCGTCGGTCGAGGGCTGCAGACCCGCCGAAGCCGCACCGAGACCCAGGACCACCGCGAGCGGCCAGGGGGAGCGGAGCAAGGTGGCGAGACGCGACATGGCAAATCTCAAAACGGCGAGATGGTGAGGCCGAGGCCAGCCGTCCACGGCTGCAGGGCAACGTCCTGATCCGCGTTGGCGGCGCCATCGACCACCCCGCGCTTCTGCCACCCGACCGGTAACGAGACACCGGCCAAGATGGCGAGCGAGTCGTTGGACCACTCGACGGCGAGCGTGCCCGTGACCGCCGACAACTGAACTTCTTGATCGAGCCCACGGTCGCGATCGACACCGAAGAAGTGCGACAGCGACAGACCGAGGGACGGCACCCAGGGGCCCGAGAAATAGCCGGTGTAGCCGTAGATCGCGCCGACTGGGGCCCGGTAGCTGCCGAGCTCATTTTGACCGCCGCGGTAGCCAAACGAGCCGCCGAGCACGATCAGCCCCCAGGTTTTGTCGATGGTGTGATCGAGGGTGAGGCTGCCGTTGACGCGGCCAAGGCCAAGCTGCTTTTCTTGCGTGAGCGGGATCGTTCGGAAGGTGGCGTCATGCACGCCGGTGGGAGCGGCCACCAGCAACGTCAGGCTGGTCGCATTGATCTCGCCGAAGCGTCGCGTGAGAAATGCCGCGACGTCGCCCACGCCCGCATTCGAAACGTCGACCGGGGGCGTCAACCCAAACATGTCGCGGTAGTACTTGTAGAGCAGCGGAACCGAGAGCCCTGCGTTCCACTTCTCGCCCATGTCCCACGAGACTTGGGTGTTGAAGCTGACGTTGTAGCCGTCGCTCAAGTGCGTGTACGTGGCGAGTGTCTGCAGTTGAAACAGACCGCCCGTCACGCTGTGACCGATCCATTTCAGGCCACCACCGGCGCCGTTGGAGCTACCGGCTCCGCACCCGCCGATGGTTTCCCAGCTCGCTAGCAGGCCATCCAACCGCGCAACCCGCAACGAAAGCGCCCGCTCGACCTCGGGCACGGCCTTGCCCTCGGCCCAAACGGCTTGCAGCCGACGCACCCGCGCGTCGTTCCGTGCGCCCATCCGCTGCGCGGACAGGAAGGGAATGCTGGCGGCGGTAACGAACGCGCACCCCACCAACCACGCGCCGACAGCGCGCATTGATCTGAAATCCAATCGAAATTCTCCCGCTCGGAAAAATCAAGCCGGGTCTACTTGGAGACACCAGTAGCGAACGCTCTTGTGATCGGTCGCTGCATATTCGTCCACGAGCGCACCTTTCCAGATTGCCTTCAGATCCACCGCCAGCTTCAGCTTGTGCACGTCACCCTGGTTGAAGCTGCGCAGCTTGCCGCCGACCTGCGCCTTCATCTTGTCTTTGATCTTCGAGCGCGGCACGAGCGGCTTGTAGTGAGCGACGAGGATGAACTGCTTGTCGAGCGCGCCGCCTTGGACTTGATAGCGCATGACGTACGCGTAGTCGTACAGGTCGTCAGGCGGCAGTTTAGAAGGTATTTCCAGCAGCTTTGCTGTCACCTCCAAGGGTGATGCGTTGTCGGCCGCGGCCAGCCTCGTCACGCTCAGGCCCGCGACGGCCACCAAGCTCAGAAAAGCGCCCCGATCAAAGCGTCGTTGCATCGAGTGATTCATCGTTCTGTCGATCCTTTGAAGCAGAGCGTGTCACATATTAAATGGGTCAAAGGGAATCAAAGCTTCGGCACGATTCGCAGGGGCATCTAGGGTTGCTTGTTGCACCGCATTGCAATTGTCCGCTGTCGGAGCACGACGACTTTCGTCGCAACAGGCTAAAAAAAGCCTGCTTGTGTACTGCAGTGTCGCCAGCGCCAAAAATCAGGCCACGAGCAGGACATTTTTCAATTCTGACGCCAGGCCGACCCAGCGAGGCGAATTCGAGGCACTGATTTGCCGGTTAGGAAAGCGACCTGACTAGTAGCTGGGACGGCTCACGACTCCATGCGGGGCTCACGGAGGTCGGGCGACCGCCGCGCGAATACGGCCACGGCCGATCACCGTAGGCCGCGTTGGGCGGAATAGATGCTCCTCTTGCCCGTGAGCACGTAGGCCGCCACACACACGATGGCCACGTGCGGAGAAACCGCGGCGCCAAGCAGCTCCATCGCCATGAGCGACAACGCCAAGGGTGCGTTCGACGCCGCCGCAAACACGGCCGCCATTCCCACGCCGACGCTCAGCTCGAGCGGGATGCCGAGCAAGCGGGCTAGCAAGTTGCCGAGCGCCGCGCCCACGAAGAACAACGGAGTGACCTCGCCGCCGAGGAACCCTGCCCCGAGCGTGACCGCCGTGAACAGCAGCTTCAGCGCGAACGCTGCCGATGGCAGCGTCGGATCCGTGAAAGCCCGCACGATGGTCGGCACCCCCAGCCCCAGGTAGTCGCTGGTGCCTACCAGCCTCCACGCTCCCACCACCACCAGCCCGCCCAAGGCCATTCGCAGCGGCAGGCGCGGCACGAGCCTTTCACCGTGCCCCTTCAGAAACCGCAAGAGCTCGATGAAGGCGATGGTCGCGCCCGCGACCGCGACCGCAAATACCGCCCATTTGACGAGCAGCACTGGCGTCAGTGACACAGCCGGGGGCGGTGGGTAAGGCGTGTGCTGAATGCCCAGCGCGCGCGTCGTGAAGTCGCCGACGAACGAGGCGACCAGCGCCGGCACCAAGCCGCCCAGCTCCATGCCGGCAACGACGCCGAGCTCCAAGCCGAACGCGGTGCCCGCCAAGGGGGTGCCGAAGACCGAACCGAAGCCGCCCGCCGCCCCCGCGATCAACAGCTGCCGGCGCAACCCGGGGTCCACCTTCAAGCGCTGGGCGAGGGCGTCGGCCAAGCTCGCGCCCATTTGCACCGCCGTGCCTTCACGACCGGCGCTGCCGCCAAACAGATGCGTCAACACCGTGCCCAGCAACACGAGCGGCCCCATGCGCCGCGGCACGTCGGCACCACCGTCGTGCATGGTGTCGATGATCAGGTTGTTGCCAGCCCTGACGGACCGACCAAAGCGCTCGTAGACCCAGCCAATCGCCAGGCCCGCCACCGGTAGGGCGTACACCAACTGCTCGTGCCGCTCGCGAAACGACGTCGCGTGCCCTAACAGCCACAAAAACAGCGCCGACGCGCCGCCCGACGCCACGCCCACCAACGCGCCCAGCACGAGCCCGGGCCCCCAGGCCAGCAATCGCGCGCGCAGGCTCATTGGCTCCGTCACCATGGCTAGATTGCCCAGAAGCACAGGGCGTGGCAGCCCGTTTGTGATCCGGGTCCGACACAGGCGGGGCATCGGAAACGCAGATCACTGCCTAAGTCACTGGCACATGACTACTTTCGGAAAGTAGTAAGTGACTGCTCCAAGCCGTGCGGGGGTTTGATTGTCATGCCACCCCTCCCCCGTCTAAGTTCAGAGTGCTCGGCTTTCTTCGACCCAGAGGTAATTCCCATGTTTCAACGATCTGCTTTGGCTTCGCTCTGTTTGATTGGGCTGTCGGCTTTGGGCTGCAGCAAGGAGACGACCTCTTCGTCGAACATCAAGACCGGCGGCATCGCCGCGCTGATCGACGTCAACGCCTTCGATGACAACACCGCTACCGTGCACGTCGAGTTGCGCGTCGGCGGCTCGACGAGCAACACCTACGTCGACCTCGAGGGCGAAGACAGGCTGCTCGCGACCGCCGCCGGCAAGACCAAGACGCTGACCGTGGTCGACACCGGCGTGTACGAAGCCGACTTCAGCGGCGTGGAGGGCGGCACCGAGTTCTCGGTCACGCTCGATCGGCCCGACGACATCACGGCCAGCGACAACTCGGGCACGCTGCCCGAGCCGTTCACGCTCGAGGATCCGAGCAGCGATCTGTCGCGCATGGACGACGATTTGACCCTGGCGTGGGCCCCCGCCAACACTGGCGATGGCATGCATGTGGACATCGACGGTAAATGCATCTTCGGCTACGACGACGAGATGTCGGACACCGGTACGTTCGTGGTCGAGGCGGGCGAGCTCCGTTCCACCGACAGTGACGACCCCAAGACGTGCGATCTCACGGCCAAGGTGGAGCGCGTTCGCGACGGCTCGGCCGACAGGGCGTTCGACCCGGAGAGCCGCTTCCGCCTTCACCAGTTCCGTTCTGGAAGATTCACGTCCAACCCCTGAGTCACTTCAGCTCGGCGCTGAAGCGCGCTGCAGCTCACGAAACGCCCGCTGCGCGGACGAGCGATATTTGCCCAGAATCCGCGACGCCGCGCTCAGCTCGGAGTCGTTCAGCTTCGACAAAGCTGCCGATGAGCCCTGCCGGCACCTGCAGCCGACCCATCGCTACGCGATGCACGCGCGGCTCGTCGAAGCCGGTCACACCGGCTGCGCCCACTACGGCTGCTACGGTGCCGGTCAGCGCGTCGTTCACGAGCTGTACCGGGGCCGCACTCGGCGAAACGATGCAGGGTGGCGCGAGGTCGAGAGGTCGAGACAGAGGCGAGGCCTTTGGGGTTCGCGGCGGCGCCCGTCCTAACTGGCGGCGGGGGCGGGGTTGCTTCGCTCCAGGCCTATGATCAGAGTTTTGACCGAGAAGTCGAAGAGGCTTCCGAGCTCGAAGGGAGACACTTTTGTGAAGGCTTCGTGCGTCGTCGGCGCGTCGTCGGGCGCCGACTCATCGAATAACGCCTTCAGGCGATTGAAGCGCCCGGTCAAGGTCGACCCACCGTCGGGCTCCCGATAAGTCAGCTCCACCAACACGAGCCCGATCGTCGACAAAACGATCGACGACAACCCGGTCAGGGCCGCCGGTGCCGTGAAGCCCTTGGCCGCCATCATCGCCAACACGCGCTCGCGCACCCCCACCACTGTCGGCGCCGTGCGTCGCGACAAGATGGGCGTCCAACGCGGATGGGCGAGCAAGGTTTGGCGGATGTGGTGACCGAGCGCCAACAACTCGGTCTGCCAGGTGTCGCACCCCGAGTCCACGTACAGGCGCTTCGCGACCGCCGTGTACATCAAATTCATCAGCTCTTCTTTGTTCGCGAAGTGCGTGTAGAGCGACATGGGCGGAGCGCTGACGGCGGCGGCCACAGCGCGTATGGTGAGCGCTTCCATGCCCACTTGATCAACGACGTCTAAGGCGGCTTGCACGACCGAGTCACGCGTCGTGGTTCCTCGAGGTCTCTGTTGGCGCATCGAACTATCGGGAAGGGGCGGAAAAGTATCCGCCTAGCGATCGGGTGCGCCACAGAAATGGCGCGAGCCGTACAAGAGAAGTGGCCTGTACGGGTGACAGATTGGCTCGCGTTCGCTCGTGACGCAAACGCATTCACAATAGTCACACGCTACCGGATGTGGTGTCGAAGTTTCGCCGGCGTTACGAGCGCTAGGATGACTCTGCAGATGACTCTGAGCGCACGCAAACGTCGCGCCCCTGAGCGCGTTCGCGGCTCACGGTAGGCTCGACCAGAACTTCCACCACCCCGTGCGCGCGACTTCCTGTTGGCACCACACGACCGGGCTTCCAGATGGGACTTCATCGCAGCGATCCCTCGCCGCCGGTGCAGGACATCTACATCGACGCCGCCATGGAAGCGGACTCGCAAGCCGACATCCTCGCTCCCCTCGCGGCTCCGACGGGCATGGGCGGAACGGGCAGCGGCGGTGCGGCAGGCGCGGGCGGCAGCGGGAGCAGCGCGGCCGGCAACGGTGGCAGTGGTGGTGAGCTCGCCGGCCGCGGTGGCGCCTCCGGCCCGGCCGTGGCGGGCGCGGCCGGGGCCGCCGCCGGCTCCGTCACGATGTCATCGAGCGGCAGCGCCGGTCAGGCCGCCGTAGGTGGCGCGCCCGTCGTCGCGCCCAACGGTGCGGGGACGGCAACCGACGACGGCAGCTGCGCCATCCAACCGCGGTCCAACGCGCGCCACGGGCTCGCCAACATTTGGCCGCTGGGTGGCTTGCTTCTCCTCGGCATCCGTCGCCTGAGGAAGGCTTTTTAGCCGCGTAGCTCGGTCAGCGGACCCGTGCACCACTTGGGATCACCGAAGGTCGGGCTGGTGATGCCCATCGCGTTTTGCACCGTGACCCAAAGGTCGGCCAGGCTGCGATTGACCGGATCTTTCAGCACCGCCTTGTCGCCCGGGTTGCCCTTGAACGGATACAAGATGTGCTGGCCCGTCTTGATGCCGAGCGCCTGACCGCCGCCCACGACGTGCACGAAGTCGCCACACTCGTGGCCCTGCGCGATCTCGGTAATCCATACGACAATCGTCTTGTCGAGCATGTTCACCTTCTTGAGGGCGTCGAGCGTGTAGGCGAAGCGATTGGCGTACCAGAGGTCGATGCCGGTCCAGCTGTCGAAATCGGACGTGTGACTGATGCTGTGGTGGTTCGGCGAGCCCGTGTTGTTCATCGGGTCGAGGCCTTCGGAGGCGCCTTGCCACAAGATGCTGGCGACGCGCTGCGTGCCGCACGCGAAGGCCGAGGCCACCAAGTCGGTCATCAGCTCGCCGTTGGCGCGCAGGTTTTCGGCCATGCCCGCCGGCGAGTTGTCGTCTTTCTGAACCGGCGTCACCGGCAAGCCGGCGATGCGCGCCTTGACCGCGTCCGGCGCGCACACGCCGCCGCCACCGCCGCCGGTGACGCTGCCATCCGCGGTGACGCGCTTTTCGACGTCACGCAGCGAGTCCAAGTACAGGTCGAGGTGCTGGCGATCCTCACTGTTGACGCGGCCGCGGAAGGTCTGAATGTCACTGTTGACGAAATCGAGGATGCTCTTGTTGCGCGCGCGCGCCCGCTGCGCGGCCTGATCCGGCATGGCCGCCGCCATCGTCGGCGTGCCGGTGGCGAACAAGCTGTTGAACACGGCCGTCGGGTCCGTCAAAAACGGCTCCGCAACGCCTGATTCGCGCCAGCTGAGCGCGTTGCGCCAATAGCTCTCGTGGCGCGCGGGCTCGGGCGTGATGAAGATCGGGCGCTGCCCAATGGCGTTGCCGATCACGTGATCGAGCGACGGCCCGTAGGCTTTGGCCTTGTCGGGACCTTCGAAGCACGTCAAGTGGCGCACGATGTCGTCGTGGCTGTTGATGTCAGTGGTCGTCTTCAGGGTCAGGCCGCGAATCACCGCGACGTCTTGCTTGAAGGGCTCGAGCGGGGCGAGCGACGGCTTGAGCGCGAACGCGGCTTTACCGCCCGAACCGTCGAATTTATCCTTGATGTGACCGTTGGGCGTGAAGAAAATCAGCACGTTTCCCGCCGGCGCCGCCTGAGCCAGGCTCATGCGGTGGCGGACGAACGGTGAAAGCAACACCGCGCCGGCCCCGAGCCCTCTCAGCAGGTTGCGACGCGAATAAACGTGGTGGCGTTTGCTAGTCATGGTGGCCATCAGTCGTGAACGCGATGAGTGCGAGCCTCGACGTCGCTCAGCACGACCGCGAGCTTTTGAATCGGAGAGTTGGCGGCGAGGTCGCTGGGGGCGCGGATGAGGCAAGCGTCCGTGGCCGCGTTCAGGTGGCGGCCGAGCGCGTACTCCGCGTATTGCCGGTTGAAGCAGTATTCGCCAATTTTGCTCTGGCCGATGTGTTGCGCAATTTCGACCGCGTCGGCGTACGGGCCGCTGGCGTCGCCGGCGTCCTTCAGCTCGCCGCTGGTGACGATGGGCTTACCCGACTCGTAGGTCGTGCGGTACTTGCCCATGTTGTCGAACTCTTCGAACGCGAGGCCAATGGGCTGAAACGAGTTGTGGCACGCGGCACACTGCGGTTTCTGGGCCTGGAACGCGGTGAAGCTTTCGAGCGGCGTGGCGTCCGCGCCCAGCGGCTGCAAGTCGGCCGCGTTCGGCATCAAGTTGGCGGGCGGCGGCGGCGGTGACTGGCAGAGCAGGCGGCGACGCACGGCCAAGCCACGATGCACGACCTTGTGCGGCACCGAAGCGTCCGCCGGCAAGAACAAGAAGCCGGCCTGAGTCAGAAAGCCCGCGCGCTGCCCGGCGGGCAAATCGAGCGCGCCGTTTTGGCCAGGCGTGAGCGCGCCGTACACGGCCGACAGTGCCATGGCGCCGTACGTGTACGGAGCCGTTACCAGGTCGGCAAAGCTGCCGCTCTGCTGCCAAACGATCTTGTCGAAGTGCTGCTTGGTCTCGTCTTCGATCGCGGCCGACAAGGTCGGGTCGACGCCGGCCGCACCGCGCAGATCGCCGAGCGGCAGGTACTGCTGCCAGAAGTCGGCGTACTTGGCGCGCGCCGTCGCCGATTGCAGCAGCCGCTGCGCGTGCATGGCGCGCTCGCCGGCATCGTTCAAACTGCCCTTTTGCGCGGCCGCGACCAGCGCTTGGTCGGGCGGGACGTCGGCGATGGTGTACGAGATGAGCGAGGCTTGCTCGTAGGGCGTGAGCGTCACCTCACCGGGCTGGCTGCTACCCAGCTCCGTTACGTAGACCATATTGGGCGAGAGCAGCATGGCGCGAA
>Ga0164241_10000568_pt1 | contig 64016 bp, 51 predicted proteins | sample OricomyardsoilBY_FD_108780 | JGI IMG/M metagenome (GOLD analysis project Ga0164241, IMG submission 108780) | Backyard soil microbial communities from Emeryville, California, USA - Original compost - Back yard soil (BY) | ecosystem: Environmental > Terrestrial > Soil > Unclassified | place: USA...
CAAGAACAAGAACAAGAACAAGGCGGAGTCCAAGACGGGCACCAAGGCCGAGCCCAAAACCAAGGCCAAAACGGAGCCCAAGAGCCCGAGCAAGACCGCGACGAAGCGGGGCGCCGCCAGGCTGCCGGCTTCAGTGAGCCCCGAGCTGGCGACCCTGGTCGATAGCGCACCCGTCGGCGACGATTGGGTGCACGAGATCAAGCTCGACGGCTATCGCATCTTGGCGCGCATCGATCGCGGCAAGGTGACGCTGCTGACGCGTAACGGCAAGGACTGGACCGACCGCATGCCGACGCTGCGCAGCGCGCTCGAGACGCTCGAGGTCGAGACCGCGATCTTGGACGGCGAGCTCGTCGCGCTCGACGCGAAGGGCGTCAGCCACTTTCAAACCTTACAAAACTCGCTCCACGAGAGCGGCGACGAGAGCCTCGTTTACTACGCCTTCGACCTCTTGCACCTCGATGGTGAAGATGTCTCGACGAAGCCTTTGTTGGAACGCAAATCGCTGTTGCGTGAGCTGCTTGCCCAGTCAGAGCCGACGCTCGACGGCAAGGTCCGACTGAGCGCGCACGTCGTCGGCAAGGGCGCCGAGTTCTTCGAGAATGCGTGTAAGCTCGGCCTGGAAGGCACGATCGCCAAGCGCGCCTCTTCTCCCTATCGTGCAGGGCGAGGGCGTGACTGGGTCAAGATCAAGTGCGGAAAAGACCAGGAATTCGCCATCGTCGGCTACACCGAGCCGGGTGGCAGCCGCAGCCATTTCGGCGCCTTGTTGGTAGCCACCAAGAAGGACGAAAAGCTCACCTACGCCGGCAAGGTGGGCACGGGCTTCAGCGAAGCGTCGCTGACCGAGCTACACGCTAAGTTGCGCCCGCTGAAGGTCAGCGAGCCGGCGTTCGCGCAGGCACCGCGCGGCGCGGAAGCGCGAGGTGTCACCTGGGTCAAACCAAGCTTGGTCGCGCAAATCGGTTTCACCGAAACGACCAGCGACGGCCTGCTACGCCATCCGACTTTCAAGGGTCTGCGCGACGACAAGCCGGCGCGCGAAGTAAAGCTCGAGACGCCCGTTCCCGTGCCCAAGCCTGCTGCTGCGCGTTCGACCAAGGGCTATGCCATCACCCACCCCGACAAGGTGCTGTACCCCGACGAGGGCATCACCAAGCAAGAGGTGCTCGACTACTACGCGCTCGTGGCCGAGCGCATGTTGCCGCACGTCGCCAACCGACCGCTCACCCTGGTCCGGTGCCCGAATGGCTACGGCAAAGCCTGCTTCTTTCAGAAGCACCCGGGAGCGGGCACGCCGTCGGGGCTGCGCTCGATTGCGATTCGCGAAAAAGAGGGCAAATCGCCGTATAGCGTGCTCGACGACGAGCAGGGGCTGTTCGCGCTGGTGCAATTGGGTGCGCTCGAAATTCACACTTGGGGCTCGCGCGCCGATGATTTCGAGCATCCGGACATCTTGGTGTTCGATTTGGATCCGGATGAAGCCGTCGGCTACCAAACCGTCATCGACGGCGCCCTCGCCGTCCGCAAAGTGTTCGAGCAAGCGCAGCTCGAGACTTTCGTCAAGACGACCGGCGGCAAGGGCCTGCACGTGTGCGTGCCCATTTTGCCCGACTTGAGCTGGGACGAAGCCAAAGAGTTCACTCAGCGCATCGCGACCGAGATGGCGCATCAGGCGCCGTCGCTGTACGTGGCAACTCAATCGAAGGCCAAGCGCAAGGGCAAGACGTTCATCGACTACCTGCGCAACGGTCGCGGGGCGACGTTCATCGCCCCGTATTCGACCCGCAACCGTGCCGGCGCTCCCGTCGCGGTACCGCTCGAATGGGACGAGCTATCCACGAAACTGCCGCCCAATCACTTCAACATTCGCAACGTGCAGAAGCGGCTCGCTCAACTACGCAAAGATCCGTTCGAGCGCTTGGCGCAGGTCAAGCAACGTCTGCCTACCGAAAGGGACCCATCATGAACAAGCCTCTCGTTTCGCTGGGCGCGCTGGTCGCGCTGCTGGGCGCGTGCTCGTCGCCGGCAACGCCGCCCCGTTCACCCACGAACGACGTGCAGCCGCCCGCTACCACCACCGGCAGCGGGGAAGTGATGGGCGCCGATCACGTGTCGCCCGCCCAAAAGCTCGAGGAAAGCGTCAAGGTCGACAGCCACGAGGGCATCACACCGGCGGCTCAGCCGACCGCGGAATAGCGCCCATGACGATGCAGCAAGACTACCGTGAGCTGCCCGTCGATGCGCCCAAGCGGCGCAGCTCGTGGTTCGTGTGGATGCTGAGCGGCCTGGCGCTGCTGGTCGCGGCGATCCTCGGCTACGGCCTGTTGCGAGTCGTGTCGGCGCCCATGCCCAAGCTCGACCTGCCGGACCGAGACGTCCCCTCGGAATGGCCCTCGCCCGCGTCTCGGCCTCGTTAGCCCGGCGCGGCTAGCGTCGGTCGGCCCCATGGCAGGGCTCGAGAAGGCACGCAGCTTGCAGCCTCCCTCGTATGCAAACGTTGCATCACCAGCATTTGCGAGCCAGCACCCTCGACGCACTGCATCGTAACGACTCGTCGGGGGTCAGCGAACGGACCCTCTGGATCGGCTTCTACATCGCGCTCGCGGTGCTGGGAGCGATCGGCGTTACAGTCGGACTGCTCCAGCCCTCGCACTCCGGCGAGGCTCTTCCCCCGCCGCCCGCGGCGCGCTGACGACGCCGCCACGGGCGGCGCTACCCGTTGGGGGTCAAAGCTTAGGGCCCGCGAATGGCTAAGTCGGTTGAAGATCGTGCGAGGCGCCCGGATGGCGAGGCGCGACGAAGGCGACGAAGGCGCATACTGCAGTATGTAACTGAGGAGCACCGAAGCCAGGCGAGATGCATCGGCCGCGAGATCGATCGACGTAGCCATTCGCGGGCCCTTAGCTAGACGCTGACGTCGTAGACTTGGACTCGCTCCCAGGTGGCCGCAAACTGTTCGAGAAACGCGTGGTGCAGCGGGTGATCTTGATACCCATCGTGGGCGGCCAGGTCTTCGAAATGCACGATTAGCCCCCAGTGATAGCTATCGTCGATGACGGACCGCTCGGGAGTGCGCTCGGGCTTGCCAAAGTACGCCTTCTGAACTTGCTCGATGCCCACCAGGCTGCGGAGGCCGCGCTCGAATTGGGCCACGCGGGCGGGCTCAGCGTCGGGTTTGAACCAGAAATAGACGGAGTGAATGAGCACGACCGCAGAATAAGCGAAATGGACCGGCGTAGGTCAACGCGCGCCGTTTTCTACATGACGACGCGCGGAACTTGCAAGGCATGACGCTCGGTCAGACTGACGACCTCACGCGCGCAGCTCCGACAACGGCGTTTTATTGGAGCCGAGATCGGTGGCGCCGAAGCCATTGAAATCGGTGACGCCCATGGCCTCACAGATGCTCAAAAGCGCGCGTTCGTGGCGCACGTTGCGCCCCGCAAAGTCGATGTAGCGCCCGTTCGGGTCGGTTTTTAGATACTTGCTACCGGCGAAGACGAAACGCATCGATTCTTGATTGTGGGCCGCGCCGTCGCCCATGTCGCGAGCCCAGACGACCAAGGTCGTGTCCAGCAGCGTGCCACCGCCATCCGGGTCTGGCGTCGCCGCCAGGCGCGTGACGAGGTCGACGAAGCGTTGCGACAGCCATTTTTCGAATTGGGTGAGCTTCTTGAAATTGTCGCCCGCGCCCGAGTGCAGCATCAAGCCGTGCTCGTCGCCCTGCAGCTCGAGCTCGGGCAGGTTGACCTGCAACACTTGGTCGGAGCCGAACTGGATGGCGGCCACGCGCGTGGCATTGCAAGCCAACGCGCTGACCAAAATGTCCAAGTGGACCAGATTGGCTTTGAGCACGTCGGTGGTGTCGTCGGTCGCTCCCAAGTCTTGACCGCAGCCGGCGATCTGCCCGCCTCCCCCCGACAGGCGCTTTTCGATTTGACGAACCGAGTCGAGGTGCAGGTCCAAGCGCGCGCGTGCCTCGGAGCCCACGCCTTGCCGCAGCGTTTGTATCTGCCCCGCGATGGCATCGAGCGTGCTTTTACGGCGCTTGAGCAGCAGATCGGTCGGGGCCGCGCCCGCGCTCGTGGCGTTGCCGAAGACGGCCTTGAAGGCCGAAAGCGGCGAGCTGATGGTCGGCAAGTTGTTGCCGCGATTGAACATCGTCTTGCCGCCGCTCGCGGTCGCTTCGGCTCCCAACAACAGCGAGGGTACGGACGACTGCACGCCGCCGGCGAGCAACCGATCGGCGATGAACTGGTCGACGGAGACGAGGTCAGGCCGGCCCGAAGCCGCGAAGCCGAGCCCCGTGAGCGCGTCCGGGCTGCCGTGGTTGTCCCCCGGATTGCCGCTGGGCAGCCCCTCGAGCATCACCATGTGCGGGCGGATGGCGGCGAGCGGCGACGTGCTCTCGGCGAGCTCGAAGGCGTTCTCGGCGGTGACGTTCTTCGGGGTCCAGATCGATGGCGTGGTGCCCATCGTACAGAACAGCACGACGCGCTTGGCCGGCCCCGCGAGCGCGGCGTGCGCGGGCGACTCGAAGTCCAGAAACGGGGCCAACGCCGTACCGGCGGCGAGAGTCTTGAGCCAACTGCGGCGACTGAGCGTTCTCATCTCGACTCCTTCACGGGTCCGCGACCCGCCGCGAAAAACGCGCGGTCTTCACGATCGATTTCACGACCGACTGCAGCGCAAAGCCCTCGGCCTTGGCTTGCTGGGAGATGGTGTCGTAGGTGCATTGGTCTTCGTTCCAGCCCGGGGAACCGAAGGCAAAGTACGACCAGTAGCGCACCAGGCAGGCGTTCACCTCGTCACCGGCTTGGTTCGTCAGGTAGTCGACCAAACCCGGCAGACCAACGAAAGCAGCGTCGCCCGTGTCCGAAGCGACCGCGCCGCTCGCGTCGATGGGATGCCCGTTCTCTTGCTCACGCCTACGTCCGAACGCGTCGTACTGCTCGAAGCCAAAACCGATCGGGTCCATCATTCGGTGGCAGCTGGCGCACACCGGGTTCGTGGAGTGCTGCGCAAAGTGTTCGCGCGTGGTCATGCCGCCGGACGCGGGCTTGAGCACGGTGTCGAGGTTCGGCGGTGGGGGCGGCAAGGGCTGGCAAAGGAGCCGCGTGCGCACCAGCTTGCCGCGCTGCACCGGCGACGACTCGGACGCCGTCGCAAAAGCGGTAAGAATGCTGCCCTGGGCCAGGAGGCCACCGTCGCGCTCGCTCGGATCGAACGTGACCGGCGTGAGCGTGGCGCCCAGCCCACTCGCGCTCTTCAGCCCATAGTGGTTGGCCAGCTCTTGGTTCACGAACGAGGTGCGGGTGGTCAGCAACGAGGCCAATGAGCCGTTCTGTTCGAAGACCGTACTCTCGATCAGCGAGCGCGTCTCCTCGGCCATGGCCTGACGCAGCGAATCACCGAGCTTGAAGACGGCGTCGTCTTTGGCGACCGTCTGCAGCTTCGAGAGCCCCAGCCAGTCGTTCATGAACGACGCCACGGCGCGGTGACCGGCGGGCGATTGCAGCAGTCGCTGGGCCTGCTTTCCCAGCTCGTCGGGCTGCAGCAGGGCTCCGGAATCGGCCGCCGCGAACAGCTCGGCGTCGGGCATGCTGCCGGTCAGTAGATAAGACAGCGAGCTTGCCAGCTCGTAGCTCGACAACTGGTAGCCGCTGCCGTCGGCTGCGCCCAGCTCGCGCCGGTAGAGAAAGTAGGGCGATTGAAGCATGGCCGCGATGACGGCTTCGGCGCCGTCGGCGAAGCTGGCCTCGGCCGCGAACAACGCTTCGTACACGGCGACGTCGGCATCCGACAACGGAGCGCGGTGCGCGCGCTTGCCGAATTGACGAATGAACGTTTGACGACACGCGGCGTCGGTGGAGGTGCACGACGTGAGTTGGGCCAGATGATTGGCCACGGCAAAGTGCGCGACCGACTCGGCCTGGTCCATCAACTGTTGCGCGCCCAGCCCCTGAATCACCAGCGCGTGGCTATCGACGGAGAAGCCCAAGACGGTCGGATCACTGAATACGGAGGTGAGAGGCAGGCTCGGATCGCCGAGCAAGTCCCTCAGCGTCGCGCTGTATTCAGCCGCGGTGAGTCGACGCAGCGCGCGCGGGCCCGGGCTCGAGGTGCGGCAAGCGGAAGCGGGCGGCAGCGAGGTGATGGGGGCCGCGCCGGCCACATCTTGACCGGGTGACGTCCCGGTCTCGGCATCCGTCAAAGCCCCGCCCCCGCCGTTGCCCAGCACGCGGCCGGTACAGCCGCTCGTCAGCGCGCCAAGCGAGCTCAGCGCGACAGCTAGCGCGAGCCTCGCAAGGGGCACGCAGTTCGGAAGGCGGAAGATGCTTGCTGCTTTCAATAGGATCTCCGTCGGCCCAGGCCACGGCTGGCGGTGTCCGTCTTCTTGCGTTTTTTAAGAGTCTTTCTCAACCCGTACACGACGAATTCACGTCCGTTGAGCTGACGCTAACACCACCCTGATAGGTTATTACCCGAGAGAAAGGCGCTTCGCGTTTGAGCGCGTGGGCAAGATGCCGCACTCCCAAGGGTGAAAAAATTTTACCAGCCTGTTACGAGCGACCTACTTCCCGGTGGCCAGCCAGATGCCTCGGTCGCGTCCATAGGGGATCGCGTAGAGCAGGTAGTCGGACGTCACGAGGTAGCTCGACACGCCTTGGTCGACGCTGGCCTTGAAACGAAGCTCGGCGTTTTCGTAGCTCAGGCGACCGGTGCCGGTAGTGACGTCGTAGCCGGCCAAAAATATGATGCCCGGCAGGAGGGCGCCGAGTGGCGCGGTCGTGCCGAAGCCAACGCTCGGAGCCACTTCCTCGAGCTCGGGGCTCGCGAAAGGAGCGTCGACGGGGGTACCGGCGAGCGCGTCGAGGGTGCCCGAGAAGCGCGAAAGCCGTCCGCTCTCACCCTGCCAGTCATGCAAAAGCACCGTCCATTCGCGGCTCGAATCCGTAAACTCAGCGCCACTACCCGGCACGCGATCGGCGATGATCGCCAATCGATCGCCCGATACGGCGGCCAAGGAGCCCGTGGTCCCGTCCCAATCGACGAGCAGGCGGTCGGCTCGCGAGTAGACACCGTGAGCGAGGGTGCGCGTTTCGCCGTTGGCGTTCCAATACACGTAGTCGCCGACCGCGTCGGTGACGTTCACCAAAGCGTAGCCGTGGCTGTCGCCATCCGATTCGAGCAAATCCCAATGATCGAGCGTCGCGTTTTCGCCGATCTCGCGTTCGACGCCGTCAGGACCCCTGACCACGAACGTGCCGTTGCGCAAGAACAGGAACCAGAACGGATCATCGGTCGGGCTCTTGCCGGGCCCGTCGCGCCCGGGCACGAGCTTCAAGGCGAGTGGATCGGCATCGAACCCGAGGTCGAACAGCTGGCCCGACGACTCGTGTAAGGCGCGCAGGCGCGTCTCCGCGCAGGGGGCGTAGAACGTGGCCCAGGTGTCGTCGCGCATGCTCAGGTTACAAGCATCGGCCACGACGAGCTCGTCTTCGGTCGCCTGACTGCCGCTGTGCGACGACAGCCGGTGCAGCCCGCTGGCATCGAGATACAGCACCCCTGCCGGAGTTTTTATGACCGAGCTCACTTCGTTGCCGAAGACGCCGTGGCTCTTCCAATCGCTGCCGAATACTTCGAGGCGGCCTTCGGTGCGAACGAGGGTGCGGCCCGAGAATGCACGCGTGATGATGTTGGTAACGGCGGGCGAAAGTCGAGTCTGCTCGTTGTTTGCCGGGTCTACCTTCAGTAGCTCGCCCGCCGCCCACACGATGACGCTGTCCTCGGTTTCGCCGACGGGAAGCCGCGCGTCGGCAACCTCGAAATCGAAAACTTTGCAAGAGGTGTCCGCGAAGTGCAGCGTTCCTTGCGTGGCGTCTTCGTGAAAATAAGCTATACCGGCCTCAGCGCGGTTTGGGCTTCGGCTGGCCACGTATCGGCCTACGTCTGGGATCTCACATGGCTCAGGGTTGGCAAAACGCATGACGAAAAGAGAGCCGTTGTCGTCCGCAGGGCGCGCCAACACACTCAGCTCTCGCCCTGCGGCTAGCGCGATGCTCTTGTACCCACCTTCGACCAAACGCAAAGCAGGCGTCGACAGGTGCGTGCTCTGCTCCGGAAACAGGGCGTCACCCGCATCTTGAAACCCCTGAACGATGTCGCAGCCGAGCAGCGCCGGCACCACGAGCAGCGCTCGCGCTTTCTTGCCAGCCGCGGTCACACGCTCCTCGCCCTGCTGCTCACCCTGCTATTTGCACCACGGGCGCTGCATGCGCAACCGCTCGCGGCCGAAAACCGCACCCCGCAGGTCGTGCCGCCGCGTGCGGTTTCTGCGGACGTTTCGTATCCGGACGGCGCGACCGGCGCGGGCACGGTCGTGCTCGAGCTCACCATCGACGCTTCCGGCACCGTCACCGAAGCCGAGGTCGTGTCCGGCGACGAAGCGTTCAGCGCGACTGCGCTCACCCAGGCCCGCGCCTTTCGTTTCGAGCCTGCGCGGCGCGACGGACACGCGGTTGCGGCACGCATTCGGTTGGCTTTGGAGTTCACGCCACCAGAACCGACCGCCGACACCCCGCCCGAACCGGTAGCCCAGCCCGCGGGCACGCCGCCGTCGCCGCTGCGGCCGCCGGCTGTTCCCGCGCGCCAAGCGATTGAAGTAACGGTCCAGGGCGAGCGCCAGCGACCCGGCTCGGTGTCGCTGCGGCAAGAAGACGCACGCCTCATGCCCGGCAGCTTCGGCGATCCATTGCGCGCGCTCGAGGCGCAGCCGGGCGTCGTCCCCGTCGTCTCGGGTTTGCCGACGTTCTTCATCCGCGGCGCCCCGCCTGCCAACGTCGGGTTCTTCTTCGACGGCATCGAGCTGCCGATCCTTTATCACGCGTTCTTCGGGCCATCGGTCATCCATCCGAGCTTCATCGAGCGCATCGATTTCTACCCGGGGGCGGCCCCGGCTTCGCTCGGTCGCTTCGCGGGCCCGGTCGTCGCGGTGAGCCCGCGTCCGTTTTCGACTGAGCCCCACGCCAGCGCCACCGTGCGCGCCATCGACGCCGGAGGCTACGCCGAGAGCGGCTCGACCTTACAAAGCTGTCAGCCTGGCAGCACGCGCGAGTGTCCGCCCGCAGCCGTGCGCGCCGCCATGCGCTATTCGTACGCCGGCCTCGTGCTCTCACTGATCAACGACGCCGAGCTGCGCTATTGGGACTACCAGGTGCAGGGGCGCGCGCCGATCGGGCCGCGCGACACCTTGGGGGTGCTGGGTTTCGGCGCGTACGACCTGTTTCGCGCCCCGCAAGCGTCGACCAAAAGCGGAGCCGCAATCAACTTCCACCGCTTGGACCTGCGTTGGGATCACCGGCTCGGGGCCAGCGGCCGCACCCGTCTCGCTCTCACCGGCGGTCACGATCGCTCCGCCGGTGCCAGCACCGACTCGAGCGTGATCAAGGATCAGTCGCTCCGCCTGCGCGGCGAGCTCGACCAACGCTATTCGCAGCAAGTCATGCTGCACGCGGGCCTCGATGCGCGCCTGGATCACTTCGGCCTCGAAACCAGCCCGCGGCGCCTGGACTTTCCCGATTATTCGACGCTCTTTCCCACCCGCACCGACTCGGCCGGCGGCGGCTTCGTGGTGCTCGAGCTGGAGCCGGTGCCCGGCATCCTGGTTACGCCCAGCGTGCGTGCCGACGTTTACTCGTCGGGGGGGGTGCAGGCGCTCGGCATCGACCCGCGCGTGTCGGCGAATTTTCAGGTCAGCCGCGCGCTCAGGTTCGAGCATTCGCTCGGCCTTTTGCATCAACGCCCCAACTTCGCGGCGCAGGTGCCGGGGGCGCAGGTTGCCGACCTCAGCGGTGGCTTACAGTGGGCGTTGCTGGCAAGCTCGGGCGTTCGCTACAAGCTCCCGACCGACATCACGGCCAGCGCGGCCGTGTTTCGCTCGGGGTACTTCAACGCGCTCGACCCGATCGGGTCGGGGCGTGATTTTACGGTCGATCGCACGAGCATCGATCGCCGGTCGACCATCTCGGCGGTCGGGCTGGAGCTCATGCTCACCCGCCCGTTGTCGAAGCGACTGGGCGGATTCTTGTCGTACACACTGTCGCGCTCGACCGTTTCCCTGGAAAGGACGCGCACTCCGTCCGGCTTCGACCGGACTCACGTCTTGCAAGGCGGCGTGAGCTACGAGATCTTTCCGCGCGTGCGGCTCGGCGCACGGGGCGTCTTTTACACCGGCATTCCCGAGCTCAACCTCGAAGGCTCGCCGCACTTCGAGAGCGAACGGCGCGGCAAGCCGTTTTTTCGTCTCGATCTACGCGCGGAAAAGCGCTTCCGCATTGGGCGCAATGGCTACCTCGATCTCGTCGCCGAAGTGTTGAACGCCACCTCCACCCGCGAGGTCGTGCGCCTCGACTGCGGGGAAGTGTGTCGCGAACGCACGGCAGGGCCGGTGATCTTGCCGAGCATCGGCGCCGAAGCAGGGTTCTGACGCGCGCCGACGCCACGTCTTGAAATCGCGCTCCCGACGAGCTACCTGCAACGGCGGAGCGATCTTTGAGCGCGTTCGTCTTGATCCACGGAGGCGGCGACGTCGGTTGGTCCTGGCACCTGGTCGAAGCCGAGCTGCGGGCCCGCGGGCACGACGTCGTGGCCCCCGACTTGCCGGCGGACGACGACTCGCTGGAGCTGGACGACTACGCAACCGCGGTGATCGAAGCGGTCGGTGATCGACGCGATCTGGTCGTGGTTGCTCACTCGTTCGGCGGATTCACCGCGCCGCTCGTCGCCGCGCGGCGGCCGGTCGACGCCTTGGTCTTCGTGACGGCCATGGTGCCCGCGCCCGGCGAGGCGCCCGGCGAGTGGTGGGAACGCACCGGCTATGCGGAGGCCGTCAAGGAACAAGCCGCGCGCGACGGCGGCCTGACCGGCAACGACGATCCGTACATCGCGTTCTACCACGACGTGCCGCGTGAGCTGGCCGCGTTGGCGATGAGCAAGGAGCGAGCGCACCCGTCGGCGGCGTGCATGGCGGCGCCGTGGCCGCTAAAAGCGCTGCCGGCCGTGCCGACGCATTTCGTCCTTTGCAGCGAGGACCGCTTCTTCCCGCCCGACTTCGTCCGTCGCATGGTCGCCGATCGCCTCGGTGTCGTCCCGGACGAGATCGCGGCCAGCCACAGCGTGGCGCTGAGCCGTCCGCGAGAGCTGGCCCATCTACTGGACGGATACGCGAAGGAGCTTCGCCCGAAGTCATGAACGACGCTACGAAGTCGCAACGGAGTTAGCGCTCACGGCGCGGAGACGTTGGCCTCCGCGGCCACCGCCTCGGGTAGGTCGCGTCCTTTCCAGATCGCGAAGATCGCCGGGTAAACCGTGAGCTCCAACAGAAAAGAGGTAACGAGACCGCCGACCATGGGGGCCGCGATTCGCTTCATCACGTCGGCGCCGGAACCCGTGCTCCACAACACCGGCACCAAACCAATGATCATCGCGGCGACGGTCATGAGCTTGGGTCGCAGTCGTTTTGCGGCGCCTTCGACGATGGCCTCGCGCAGGTCGTATCGGGTCTTCAGCAACCCCTGCCGTTGGTGACGGGCGTGAGCGAGCGTGAGGTAGAGGAGCATGACGACTCCGGTTTCTGCGTCGAGGCCCGCGAGCGCAATGATGCCGACCCAGACCGCCACGCTCATGTTGTAGTCGAGCAGATACAGCAGCCAGAACGCGCCCACGAGCGAGAACGGCACCGCGAGCATCACGATCGCGGTCTCGACGACCGACATGGTGTTGAAATAGAGCAGCAGGCACACGATGCCGAGCGTGAGGGGAATGACCCACTTCAAGCGCTCCTTCGCCCGCTCGAAGTACTTGAACTGGCCCACCCACTCCAGGCGCGTCCCCGGTGAGAGGCGCACCTGCTGGGCCACGACGTTCTTTGCCTCGCTCACGTAGTCAGCGATGGGTCGCTCGGTGTCGACGAACACGAACCCGACGAGCTTGCCGCCCTCGCTACGAATCATCGGCGGTCCGAGCACGCTACGAATGTCGACTACCTGCGAGAGAGGGACCTGTCCGCCCATCGGCGTACCGATCAAGACGCGACCCAGAATTTCCGGGTCATCGCGGAACTCGCGCGCGTAGCGTACGGAGATGGGATAGCGCTGGCGGCCCTCGACCGTCTCCGAGACATTCTCACCACCGATCGCCTGGGCCACGACCGTGCCGATGTCGGCCACGGTCAAGCCGTGGCGCGCGGCCTCTTCGCGCTTGACCTCGAAGTCGATGTAGAACCCACCCGTCGAGCGCTCCGCGAACGCGCTGCGCGTGCCCGCGATGGCCGAGACGGCGTGCTCCACGTCGATGGCGGCTTTCTCGATTGCGTCCAAGTCGTCGCCAAAAACCTGAATTCCCAGCGGGCTGCGCACTCCCGTCGCCAGCATCTCGGTGCGGGTCTGGATCGGCATCCACCAGACGTTGGGCATGCCGGGAAAATGCAGCTTTTCGTCCATCTCTTCGAGCAGCGCGTCCCACGTCAACCCCGATCGCCATTGGGCGCGCGGCTTGAGCACGACCGTCACTTCGGCCATGCCGAGGGGAGCCGGGTCGGTTGCGGTTTCGGCTCGCCCCTGCTTGCCGAACACGCTCACGACTTCGGGGAATTTTTTGAGCTCGCGGTCCATGGCCTGCAGCAGAACCGCCGACTCGTTTTCGGACATGCCGGGCGGAGCCGTCGGCATGTACAGGAGCACACCCTCGTTGAGCGGAGGCATGAACTCACTCTTCAGGCGAAAGACGATCGGCACCGTGAGCGCGACAGCGAGCACCGCCACCACCAGCACCTTCCAACGCTGATCGACGACGAAGCGAACGACGGGTGCGTACGCGGCCGAGAGCCAGCGATTGAGCGGGTTCTTGGCTTCGTCGTGCACCTTGCCGCGGATGAGCAACACGGCCAGGGCGGGCGTGAGCGTGACGGCCAAAATGGCCGCAAAACCAATCGAGTACGTTTTCGTGAAGGCCAACGGCTTGAACAGCCGCCCCTCCGTCGCCTCCAACGTGAACACGGGCAAAAATGAAATCGTGATCACCAGCAGCGAGAAGAAGATCGAAGGGCCGACCTCCTGCATGGCGTGAATGATGGTCTCGGTGCGCGACCCTTGCTCACCCCCGGCCTCCCATTCGGCGAGCTTCTTGTGAATGTTCTCGATGATGATGATCGAGGCGTCGACCATCGCTCCGACCGCGACCGCGATGCCGCCGAGCGACATGATGTTGGCGGTGAGGTGCTGCTGGGCCATCGGAATGAACGCCAGCAACACCCCAATCGGCAGCGTCAAAATTGGAATGAGCGCGCTCTTCACGTGCAGCAAGAAGACGAAAATGACGACGCTTACCACCACCATTTCCTCGAGCAACGTCTGCTGGAGGGTGTGCACCGCGTCCTGAATCAGCTCAGAGCGGTCGTAGGTCGTGACGACCTCGACCCCTTCGGGCAGGCTCCGCTTTATCTCGCGCAGGCGCTGTTTGACGCCGTCGATGACGTTGAGCGCGTTCTCGCCGTAGCGCATGATCACGACGCCGCCCGGCGCTTCTCCCTCGCCGTTGAGCTCGGTCAATCCCCGACGAATGTCCGGGCCAATACCGACTTTTGCGACGTCTCGAACCCGGATTGGCGTGCCGTTCACGACCTTGATCGGGCTCTGGCCGATATCCTCCGGTTTCTCGACGTAGCCCCGGCCGCGGATCACCTGCTCGTGACCGGCGATCTCGATCACCCGCCCGCCGACCTCTTGGTTCGAGGCGCGGACGGCGCGCACCACCTCGTCCATCATGATGCCGTAGCCGAGCAGCTTGTTGGGGTCGACGTTGACCTGGTACTGCTTGACGAAACCGCCGACGCTCGCGACCTCGGCGACGCCCGGCACGCTCGCTAGCGAGTAACGGACGCTCCAATCCTGCAGCGCGCGCAGCTGTTGCAGGTCATGCTTGCCGCTCTTGTCGACGAGCGCGTACTCGAATACCCAGCCCACGCCGGTCGCGTCGGGGCCAAGCGTCGGATTGACGCCTTGGGGCAGCTTGGCTCGAACCGAGCTCATGTATTCGAGCACGCGACTCCGCGCCCAATAAATGTCGGTGCCGTCCTCGAAGATGACGTTCACGAACGACATCCCGAACATCGATTGCCCGCGCACGGCTTGCACCTTGGGAGCCCCAATCAACGCGGTGGAGATGGGGTAAGTGACCTGCGCTTCGACCAAATCCGGGCTTTGGCCCATCCACTCGGTGAAGACGATGACCTGCACGTCGGAGAGGTCCGGAATCGCGTCCAGCGGTGCGCGCTTCAGCGAGACCCAGCCCCACGCCGTGAGCGCGACGACGAAGAGTAGGGTCAGCAACGGGCGCCGCGCGCTGGCGGCGATCAATCGCGCAATCAAGCCGAGTGGGGCGCCCTCCCCGTCACGTGCCGCGCTCACTCGCGCGCCCCGTTCGCGGCTGGGACCAGATCCATGCCGCACTTCGGGCAAGCTCCCGGCGCAGCGCTGCGCACCTCGGGGTGCATGGGACAGGTGTAAACGGAGGTGGCGGGGGGCCGTTGTTTGTTCCCATCCGCTGGCACTTTCTTGGGCGCGCGCGGCGCGGGTACGGGCATCGGCGCGGGCGGCGGTGCTGCGCTCGGTGGCGGTGGGGGCATCCCTTCAGGTGCGGCACCGGAGCCATCCGACGCCTTGTCCCAGTACTTGGCGGCGGTGCTGATGCGTGCCTCCGCGGCGATCAAAAATACGCCGGACGTCGCGACGCGGTCGCCTGGCGCCACGCCGGACAGCACTTCGTACATCCCACCCGCTTCCGCGCCGACGCGCACTTCTTGCGGCCGGAAGCGGCCCTCGCCCAGGTCGACGAATACCAGACGGCGCGGGCCGGTGTAGACGACCGCGGCCGCCGGCACCTGAACACGCGGAGTCAGCTCACTGGAGAGCGCGACGCTCGCGTACATCCCCGGTCGTAGCTCGAGCTCCTTGTTCGCGAGCTCCACCCGTACGCGCCCCGTGCGAGCTTCGGCGTCGAGGTACGGATAGATGTACGAGACCTTGGCCTCGTAGCTTCGACCAGGCTGGTAGTCGAGGGTGACGGAGGCATGCTGGCCGACGCGCACGTGGGCCAAATCGGCTTCGTACACGTCGGCCTCGACCCACACCTTGTCGAGCGCGGCAATGCGGAAGAGGCGCATGCCGGCCTGGACCGCAGCCCCCTCCACGACGTCTTTCTCGATCACGAAGCCGCTCGCTGGCGACGGAAACGAGACGCTCTCGGAGGGCGCGCCCTTGTTCGCGACCGCGTCGATCTGCGCGTCGCTCAGCCCGAGCAGGTGCAATCGTTGGCGCGAGGCCCGGCTCAACATGTCCAGGCGGCTAGCGCCGCCCGCGGTTGCGGCGGGGGCGGTCGCGGCCCCTTGATTTGCCAGCAAAAAGTCCTGCTCGGCGCCGTACAGGTCGGGGCTGTAGAGCAGAAACAACGGCTGCCCTTTGTTCACGTGCTGTCCGGTTTGGCCGACGAACAGTTTGGTGATGAAGCCACCAACCTTGAGGGTCACGTCCGTCATCGCTGATTCGTCATAGGTCACGTGCCCGACGGCTCGAAAGCCGCGCTGCATCGGCGCCTCGACCACCTCGCCGGTTCGAACACCGATCAGCTGCCGCCGACGCTCGTCGATCAGAACGACGCCTTGCTCTTGCTGGACCTTCGTGACCGCAATTAGATCCATCCCGCAGATGGGGCATTTGCCGGGCATCGCTTGCTTGACCGACGGATGCATCGAGCACGTGTAGTGACTGATCTCTTCGGCGTGTGATGGCGCTGCGGCGGCACGGGGCGAAGCGCCGCTGGTCGGCGGCGTCATCGAGCTTGGCGGCTTGCCGCCGAACCACGCGCTCAGGCGCTCGCGGAAGACAAACCCCGCCACCGCTAGCACGACGCCGAATATCAGGGTCCCGAATTTACCGCGAAGCCTGGCCGAGATCGACGTCATTGGTCGCCCTCCTTCCAATCCAATCCCGGTATCCGGCCGAGCGCGCGATCGAGCTCCGCGCGACGGCCGGCGTGCTCGGCGCGCGCCATTTGGTACTCGAGCTCCAAGCCGCGCAGGTTCTTCTCAGCGTCGATCACGGCCATGAATGGGTTCTGCGAGGTCACGAACCCGGCCCGGGCGGCGTCGATGCGCTCGCGCGCGATCGGCAAGAGCCTGCTTTCGAAGAGCCGCAAGACGTGGTCGGACTCCTGCAACCGTTTCAGCGTGACGAACACCTGAGTTCGAGTGGTGTCGCTCATTCGCACCACGTCGCTCTGAAGCTGCGCCTCCATCGCGTGCGCCTCGTCGGCCATCCCTGCCCGCTTACCGCTAAAGATAGGCAGATTGAAGCCCAAGCCCACCATCCAGCGGTGCTCGGGCATGTCCCACATGGAATTGTAAGAAGTCGACACGGTGAAGTCGGGATAGGCGTCACGCGCGGCACGTTCGGCACGAGCGTGGGCGCCACGAGCACGCTGACGAGCCGCGGCGATGTCTTGTCGTCGCTCGATGGCTTCGTCACCGAGGCGCCCGGCGGTACCTTGGGCGCGGGGCGGGGCGGGCAGCACATCGGGTGGCGGCGGCAACGGTTGCTCCGGCGAGCGATGCAAGAGCTCGTTCATCTGCGCGACCAAGACGTCCCGTTGCGCGGCGAGGACGACGGCATCGTGATCCATGTGGGCGAGCTCGGCCTCCGCCTGCAGCGCGTCTTGGGCGGAGCCCCGGCCGGACGAAAATTGAGCGATCGCGGCGTCGCGCATCGCTCGCATGAGCTCGACGTGCTCGGCGTTGATCTGAAGAGAGCGATACGCGACGAAGTATTGGTCGTAGAGGTTGACGGCCATCAGCGCGAGATCGCGCTGGGTGCTCTCGTAGTCACTCTTGGCGGCTCCCGCTTCCGCGGCGGCGGCCGACGCGTCGAGCGAGCGCTTCCCGAACCAGGGCAGAACCTGACTGATCATCGCCTCGTAACCGAGGGCCGCCTTCGAGCCCGTCACCGAGAGGGGCGCGAGCTGCAGCTCCACCATGGGGTCGTCGAAAGAGCCGGATTGCCGCACTCGTGACAGCGCCGCGCGCCAACCCTGGCGGGCCGACTCGATGCTCGGGTTGCGGGCCAGGACGGCCCGGACGAACGCCGCGCGTTCCAGCACGGGGCCACTCGGCGCGGGGTGTTGCGGCGAGGCATCGACCTTGGCCGCAGTGGCGCCGTGGTAGTCGGCGTCGAGCGCCGCGTAGTGGCTGCCGCCGGCGGTACCGGCACAGGCCCCGAGCACCAGCGCGACGGGGAAGGTCAGAAAACGACGAACGCGCAAGCGAGCGTCGTCCGACAAGGACAAAGCACGAATCATGGAAGAGCTCCTCGAGGGTTGGGTCTCGGCGAGCGCGCGGCGCTTCAGCCTGAGACACGATCGAACGTGCGCGCACGAGCGCGCCGCTGCACGGCAACGACCGGAGCTAGCTCAAATCAACAACGAGCAGTACGAGATGAAGAGCGGCGGACCGATCGCCGGAGGCGCGCGCGCTAGCGACGGCGGCCTTTCGACCAACCGGAAGCTCGGCTCGGGATACTCGAAAGCGGGAAGCGTCGCGCTGAACGCGGCCGGCGAGAGCTGTACGGGCGCGGCTTCGTGCGATGCGACGACGCCCTGCTTGGAAATGGCGAGGCGCTCGCAGCAATCGGGAGCCCGAACGATCGCGCCTTCATTCGGGTGCCCGTCATGGGCCCGCGCGCAGCAGCACTCGGCCACGGCGCGGTCCATCATCTTGCAGAAGTAGAGCGAGCGATCACACGCAGCGGCGGCCAGCAGCACTACGAGGGCTGCCAGCAGGAGCTGCAAGCGAACACCGAACCAACGCATCGCGACCCCCGTTTATAGCACGCAGGTCGCCGCACGATTCACAGGGGCTCGCTTGCATAAGGGCCCGGCTTTCGCCGGCCCTAGCGTCGCCACGAATTCGCCTGGTGACTCAGGCGTCGGGCAACGTCGCGCCGGTCCCGGGCTTACGCGCCGCCGCCAGCTCCGCCAGGTAAGGCTGGTAGTGGCGCTCGTAGAAACGTTCGCGGCCGTTGCGCCAGCTGCTGACGCCGCCGATCAGCCGGTAGAACCAGATGAAGACAAACGAAAGGTCGAGCTGCCACGGCAAGAAGCCGGCGCGCACGCTGGTCGGAAACAGGTGGTGATTGTTGTGCCACTCACCAGCCACGAATCCGGGCCACAGCGCGTTGATCGCCAAGCTGTTGCGGTCGAAGTCGATGCCGTCACGGCGGCGGTCTTTGCCGCCCGCGTGCAGATCGTAGTTGTGAGCACGAATGCCGATGGCCCAGACCGCGGCCCAGCCGAACAACGCCGTGGCCAGCCCATGCCCCCCCATCAGGTAGAACGCGCCGTACCAAAACGCCCAGTTGACGAGGTAGTGAACCAGCAGCCGCGCGGGGTGCGTGACCGAGCCCCAGCGTTGGTATTGCTCGTACGTATTGAGGCGCATGCCGGTGTGCTTGAGCAAACCGGACACGCGCGCATAATCCTCTGCCGACAAGCTCTGGCCGATGCGCTGGTGCAAATCACCCGCCAGAAAGCAGTACCACCAGCCCGCCTGCGCATTGTAGGGGTCGCCCGGCGCATCCGAGTACGCGTGGTGCACGTGATGCGACACGATGTACATCTCTTCGGGCACGATCTTGAGCGACAAGTTACGTACGATGAAGCGGTAGTACCGATTTCGAAACGTGAACGCGTGGTGCGTGCCGAAGCGATGCAGGTAAACCGTCCCCTGCGTGCCAATCCACACCATGGAGTATAAAAACCCGGCCAGCATCAGCGGCCAGCTGAAATACTTGGTCAGGAACACGACCCCGAACGGAAAGAGCATCAGCATGAAGGCCCAGACCGTGACCGAGAGCCAGGCCTTGCGGCTCGCGAACAAGTTCATGCGGCTCAGCCACTCTCGGCGAATTTCGCCGAGGGTCGGTACGTACAGCTGGCCGTCACGCGCCCAGCCGTAGCTCGGCTCCTGGAGCGCGCGTTTCAGAAAGGGGATCGCCATCTAGAGCTGCGGTCTCGCTTCGGAGGAGCCGCACCGATTGCGGCAGACCCAGGTCTCCTAGACGTGGCGGCCACCCTCGCACGACCGCGCGCGCCTCGCCAGCGCTCCTGCACGCAAGCCACTATTCTCTTCTAGAAAGCGCGGCTTCTCTCCGAGAAATCGATACTTCTCGAAGCGATGAATGCGGTCGGTCGTGGGCGGGTGCGAGGCCAAATACTGGAACGCGTGCCCCGGCTCGGGGCCGCGCGGCTTCTGCAGCGCCCGCAAAAATGTCAGCAAAATGGTGATGCGCACTCCGGTTTTGATCCAGGTACTGGAGCGCGAACGTATCCGCTTTGGTCTCGTGGTCGCGCGAATAGTCGCTTGGGCGTACACGCCGGGCAATGAGGCAGACAGCGTCGTGAGCTGCGTGACATCGCCCAAGCAGGCGGACACCAGCAGCAGCACCGTCGAGCTTTCGAGGGCGATGCGCAGGCGGTGCCGATGATGCACGTGTCCGATCGTTCCCTCTCAATCCGTTGCACTTCGAATGTTCGTTCCGCACCACTCGGCCCTAACCCGTGGGGTGTGTACGAAGGTGTGGTTGCGCCGCGCCAAAGCGCCGCCTGCATGCGACCCGAACCCCGCTTTGCCCGTGGCGGGCGGTGGATTTTACTATGCCAACTCGAGACAAACCGCTTTTTAGCGCGTTGACGAGCGCCCCAAATTCGCGTTTCCTGTGAGTAACGCGCAAGCGGTGCCTTCAGGGGAACGGGGTGGGGCCGTTGAGTATGCCAGCGCGTCACTGCTAACGATGTCCGACACAGCCAACAAAATCTTGGGGAGGTATCAGCTGCTGGTCGCGGTCGCGCGCGGCGGTATGGGCCAAGTATGGTTGGCACGCCTGAAGGGCGCGCGCGGCTTCAGCAAGCTGGTAGCCGTCAAAACGCTGCTACCGGAACAGAACGACCTAGCCCGCCTGGAAGGCATGCTCGCCGAAGAAGCTCGGCTCGCGTCGCTCATCCAACACGCCAACGTCGTGCACACGATGGAGCTCGGCGAGCACGATGGCCTACTGTACCTGGTCATGGAGTGGGTCGACGGCGAGCCGCTCGGCTTTCTACTCGACCGAGCCGGCCAGCGCGGAGGCATGCCGTTGCCGGTGGCGGTGGGATTGATCAGCCAGGTGTTGGCGGGCCTACACGCCGCTCACGAGCTCAGCGATGAATCGGGGCCGCTCGGAGTCGTGCACCGCGACGTGTCGCCCCACAACATTTTGGTGACTTACGAGGGCATCGCCAAACTGCTCGACTTCGGCGTCGCCAAGGCCACCCACCAGGCCTCGTCGAACACCGAGGCCGGCGAGGTCAAGGGCAAGTTCTCGTACATGGCCCCCGAACAAATTCTCGGCGCCGACGTCGACCGACGCTGCGACGTTTTCGCAGCCGGCATCGTGCTGTACCTGTTGACGACGGGGCGCCACCCGTTCAAACGCGGCAACACGGCCGCGATCATTCATGCGATCACCACCGACGAGCCGGTGGTGCCACCGTCGACGCTGATCGAAGACTTTCCCGCCCCGCTCGAGCGCGTGCTGCTCAAAGCGTTGGAAAAAGACGTCGACAAGCGTTGGTCCAGCGCCGACGAGATGCGCACCGCGCTCGAGCAGGCGATGCCCAATGCGTTCGGTGATGCGGCCCGCAACAACTTGCGGATTTTCATGGAGCGCGTGGTGGGCGACCGCAGGGTGGCGCGACGCGAAGCCGTGCGGCGCGCACAGCTCACCGCCGACGGAAGCGACGTGACCACCGGCGAACGCAAAGCGTTGCAGGCGACCGCTCAAAGCGCCTCGTCACTGCGCGCCATTTCCATCTCGCAGCCAGCGCCCGAAGACGTGCCCGAGCTGGTCGAGGTGCCCGCCAGTCAGCTCTCCCAGCCCGGGCCTGTACCGGCGACGGCTCGCAAGCGGTACATCACGGCGCCCTGGCTCGCCGCGACCGCCGGCGTCATGCTCGCGGTCGGCGCCCTCACCCCGCGCTTGTTCACCTCCGCGCCCGCCGAAAAGGCCGCCGCCAGCGGCGTCCAGGCCGGAACGCCGCTCGCGTCGGCGGCGAACGCGATCCAACCTTCGCCCGTGGAGGCACCGGCTCCGGCCGCATCGCCGAGCCCCGCACCGCCCCCGCCTGTCCCCGCCGCTCACGAGCCGAGCGCTCCGCCCGCCGTTGCCCCTTCCGCCAAAGCGGCAAGCGCCCGCTCCGCCAAACCCGCGCGCGCCAAACCGAGCCGTGATGGCGGAGGCGCGAAGGGCTCCAATGATCTGCTGGCCCCCGACTACGCCCGCTGATCGGGCCCGGTCGCGCTGGGCAGGCTGCGACTGCCGATGTCCACCAACAGGCCGATGTTCTGCATCAGCGTGACCTGTTTGAGAGCCCGGTCTTCGCCACACAACCGACAGGGCGCGCGCACGATACTATCCATGACTCCGTTCCTCCTCACGTTCCACCCGCCCCACAATCAAGGCAGTCGTTAGGGCTCCCCGCTCGCTTACAAGGCTGTACTCTCCGAGAGAGACGAATGATCAAGGCGGTCATTTTCGATTGCGACGGAGTGTTGGTCGACAGTGTGGGATTGGCGGGTGAGGTCCTGGCCGAATACCTACGTGACTTGGGCTTCGCGGTGACCCGGCAAGAAGCCACGCGCCGCTTCGGCAGCGGAAAAATGGCCGACTACGTCGCGCGCTTCGAGCGGGAGATGGGCCGGCGGCTACCCGAGAGGTTCGAGCAAGAGCTGCGCGCCCGCCGTGAGCTGGTGTTCCGCGAGCGCCTGCAGCCGGTCGAAGGCGCGCCCGAGCTCGTGCGCGACTTGCGGGTGCCGAGCTGCGTCGCCTCCAACGGTCCAATGGCGCAGATTGAGCATTCACTGCGCATCGTCGGTCTGCACGACCGCTTCACCCGCCGCATTTTCAGCGCGTACTCGGTGCGCGCTTGGAAGCCCGAGCCACAGCTCTTCTTGCACGCGGGCCAGGCGCTCGGGGTCAATCCCACTGAATGCGCGGTGATCGAAGACTCGGAGCTCGGCATTCAAGCCGGCGTCGCCGCCGGCATGCAAGTGTTCGCGTTCCTACCGGCGGGCGGAGAAACGGCTCACGCGGGGGTACACACGCTCCGCCAGCTGAGCGAGCTGCACGACTTCTTGGCCGCACCATGATCGTGCGGCGGGCTCACACGCTGATGCGAATCGTCACGTCGGCCTGAATCTTGAGCGTACCCAGCATGGCCCGATAAGGTGTGACGCCGAAGTCGGGTTGGTGGAGCCGCAGCTCCAGCTGCTGTCGACCCGCAATGAGATGCGTTTGCACCTCGAGAGACTTGCTGACTCCGTGGAGCGTGAGCTCGCCGTCGAGGTCGAAACCGCCGTCGGCGCGCGCCGTCACGACTCGTGAGCGGAACACCGCCTGCGGGTGCTGGGAGCCGTGCAGCACGTCGTCGCGGATCTGCCCGGCGATCTTCTGCGAGTCCGACGCCGAAAGCGCGCTCGGGTTTTCGGCGCCGTCTTTCATCGGGCAGTCGACCACGAGTGAGTTGGTGTCGAAGCTGGCCACGACCGAGCTTTTGGCCTCGTCCACATCGATCGAAAAGCGCGTCACCTTGAGCCGCAAATCATGGGCAACGGGCGACAGCAAGCCCTCTTTGAACGTGAACACGAAGCAATCGGCGGTGGTCGAGTCGTAGCGGGGCATGGCAGGGCTTAGCAGGGTGTTGATAAACGCGGGCGGGTCGGGATCATACAACGGCAGGTGGCGGTTGACCCGCCTAGTCCTGTCAGCAGTTCGCTACAGTGTTCAGCCACCACCTGCGAGTTGCCGTGATTTCCCGCCAGTCCCGCGTTCACGCTCAAGACCGTCATCGCTTGGCGCGTTCCGCGGCCGGTTCCTGGGCCTCGTCCTGCACCGCGTCTTCTTCGAGCACCCGCCAACGCCGCTCTTCACCTTCGAAGTCGTAAACGACGTGCCCGCGAGCGTCGACGTCGAGCGTGACGGCGGTGGCCTGCTCGCGTGCGAGCCGGGTCAACAGCTGGTCGACCTGCGCTTCTGGCAGATGCAGTGAGCTTGCCACGTCGTGAGCGCTAATCGGAGCGCGACGGTGCGCGACCATCGCCTTGACGGCTTGCAGCTGCACTTCTTGCTGACGCGCCGTGCCGCTAGTGCGCAGCCGCCGGCCTCCGAGCAACATGAACACGCCCGCCAACAGCGACGCCGCGAAAATAGGAATCGCGAACGCCCAGCCAAAAGCGTACCCCGGGAAGAAAGATTGCAGCAGGAGCCAAACCCCCGCCGCCAGCGCCAGCCCCAACACCAGCGTCGAAATCCCGGCGAGTGACAACACCAACCCACCGACGCGCGAAGGCTGACCGGCGAGCGATACCGTGGGCGCCGCCGCCAGCAGCGACCGCGGCGCTCCGCACGCCGCACAACGCGAGTCGAGCCCGCGCAACACCACGGGCGCGCGCTGACCGCACTGGGGGCATTGGGCGGCAAAAGACGAACCCGTCACGGTTCGCCCAGCCTATCGCTCTATTCAGTCAGGTGCGACCAGCTTAACGCCGACGCCGACGCAGGGCTCCGGCGCCCAGCAAGGCGAGCCCGAACAGCAGCCGAGAGCCGCCTGGCACGCTGCAGCCGCAGCCTTTGGCCGCGAGCTCGGCCGGATCGGCGCCGCTGCACTGAATGCCGCTGACCAAGAACACCAAGTCGTCGAAGTCGTTGTCGGCGTCACTGCTGGCTTGGCGGTCTTCCCCCCCGAATCGCGGGACCCACCAGATCTCGAGTCGAGCGCACCTGTCCTAGTTGCAGGCCTTGCGGCCCTGGTCGCGGCCCGCCAGTGGGCGTGCGCGGTCGTGTCGACGCTCAGCTGCGATGAGACGCTGCGGGCCGGCGATTGAGACCACATTTCGCGCTTCCGCTGGCTTTGGAAGCTCATCGCTCCGCGCGAGATGCGTCCGACACCGACTCGGGCTAAAACCGGCGCGACCGTGCCCCTGACCCATGACATCGAAAGCGCCGCGCCCGCCCTGGGCGCGGGCAAGCTGGTCGCGTTCCCGACCGAAACCGTCTACGGCTTGGGTGCCGACGCGGAGAACGTCGCGGCGGTCGCGCGCATCTTCGCGGTCAAGGGCCGCCCCGCCAACCACCCGTTGATCGTTCACATCGCCTCGGCCCAAGAGCTGCCGCGCTGGGCGTCTCACGTCCCGGAGACGGCTTGGCGACTCGCCGAAGCCTACTGGCCGGGACCACTCACCTTACTGCTTCGTCGAGGGGCGCGCGTGCCGGCCGAGACGACCGGAGGCCTGGACAGCGTCGGACTTCGCGTGCCGGCGCACCCGGTGGCGCTCGAGCTGCTACGCCGCTTCGGGGGCGGGGTGGCGGCGCCTTCTGCCAATCGCTTTGGTCGTGTCAGCCCGACTTCGGCCCAACACGTGTTGGAAGACTTGGGCGAAGACGTGGACCTGCTGCTCGACGGTGGCCGCTGCCGCGTCGGCGTCGAGTCGACGATTCTGGATCTCACGGGCGATGTGCCGGTGCTGCTTCGTCCCGGTGGCGTCGGGGCCGCGGAGCTAGAATCACTCCTTGGGGTGACGTTGAGCCGTCGCGCGCCCGCCAACGTGCGCGCGCCCGGCATGCTGGCGTCACACTACGCGCCCGACGCCCGCGTCGAGCTGGTGCCGACGCGGCGCCTGGCCGAACGAGCTCACGAGCTTGCGCTCGCCGGTCAGCGAGTGTCGGTGCTCGTCGGCAACGTCGACGATCGAACCGCGCTCGCCCAACTATCGAACGTGCGCCTGCTCGATCTCGGAGCCAGCGACGAGGACGCGGCCCAGCGGCTGTACTCGGCGCTCCGCCAAGCCGACGTCGACGGTGCCGACGTGGTGCTCGCGAGCCCGCCCGTGACCGAGCACGCTCGCGGTATCGCCGAAGCCCTCGCCGACCGGTTGATGAAGGCCGCAGGGCCGCGCACGACACATCGCTGACTCGCAGCGCCCACGACGAGGCAAGCGCCACGAGGCAAACGTCTTGCCGAAGTGTTTCGCCACGTCCAAAGCCGAGGTACCGAGTGCCCAGTACCGCGCGACGACGAGGGCGCAGAAGCGCCTCACACGGGGGGCCCGGGCCCCGGCCGACAGGACGAAAATCGGACCGGTCGCGCCAAAAACCTTGGAAGGTCGAGGCCAATTATGGCCATTTTTTCGGGGTCATATGACGCAAGCTTGCGCCGGTCCACTAGTGCGTGTACCCACAAATGTACCTACATTGGCATACCCATACCTGGTCAGGTCGGTACGCCAAGACCCTCTCGGCTGAGTCTCCAACTCGTGCAACCCCTCGCCCCCGGCATCGTCATCGCGGAACGCTACCGCCTCGAGCGCAAGCTCGGCGCCGGCGGCATGGGTTCGGTTTGGCTAGCGACCGACCTTTCGCTCAGCAGCACCTGTGCCATCAAGCTCGTCGATCCGGACAAGGCCGGCAACGAAGAGGTGCGGGTCCGGTTCCAGCGCGAGGCCCGCGCCGCCGCGCAGATCCGCTCGGCCAACGTCGTGGACGTGTTCGACCACGGCCTGTGGCTGGATATGCCGTTCATCGTGATGGAGCACCTGGAGGGTGAGGACCTCGGTGCCCGGCTCGATCGCCAAGGTCGCCTCGATCTGCGCCAGACCTACGACATCGTGTCGCAGGTCTCGCGGGCCTTGGTGCGCGCTCACGCCATGGGCATCGTCCATCGCGATCTGAAGCCCGAGAACATTTTCTTGGTGCCGGGTGACGATCACGAGGTCGCCAAGGTGCTCGACTTCGGCATCGCCAAGCTCGACCAATATTCGTTGCGCGACAAGGCCACGAAAACCGGTTCTTTCATGGGTACGCCGTACTACATGAGCCCGGAGCAAGCGCGCGGTAAGAACATCGACTGGCGCTCGGACTTGTGGGCGCTCGGCGTGATCGTGTTCCAGTGCCTGACCGGCAAGCCACCGTTCGAGAGCGAAGCGCTCGGCGACTTGATGGGCATGATCCTGTACGACACGATCCCCAGGATCACCGATCGTGATCCGAGCCTGCCGCCAGAGCTCGAGGCCTTCTGGCAGCGCGCCATCAACCGCGATCGCGAGCTGCGCTTCCAGTCCGCCAAAGAGCTGTCCGACGCGCTGGCCGAGACGGCCATGCTCGAGCGACGCGAGGTCCCGACGCTGCCACCGCGGCCGTCGATGACCAGCATGGCCGATCCCGAGCACGCCAGCTTGCCGCCCATGTCCCACACCATCGGTGGTGGTGCGCACGCCAGCTTCGGCTCCAACCCGGAGCTGAGCGACGCCTCCGAAACCGACTTCGAGACCGGCGCTCCCGTGTCACGCACGCGTCGCTCGGTTCTGCCCACCCTGCGCGAGCTCACCCCCAAGCAGCGCAAATTGGCGATTTTTTCCGGCATCGCCGCGCTATCCATCATCGGCATCGGCCTCACTCTGGCGTTCGGGGGCAGCTCTGGCAGCGGCAACCACGCCGCATCTGACCAGGGCGATGCTCCGGTCAGCGAACCCGCCGCCCCGCCCGTGCCGGTTGTGGCACCACGCCTCGCTGAAGCTCCCGCCGCGCCCGCCCCTTCCATCTCCGCCAGCGCGGTCGTGCGTGACCGCGAGCTGGACGAAGAGCTGAAGAAGAAGGATAAAAAGAAGCGCGCGGGTCCGGCGGCTCCTTCTGGGCCGGTTGGCAACCCCGACTACGGCATCTGAGGGATCTTGAACATGAAGCTGGTGGCGCTTTGCATGGGGCTGCTGTGTGCGGTGCTCTTCACGCTGCCGGCTTGGGCCGCAGCAAGCGAAGCCGACCGCGCCACCGCGCGGGCCTTGGCGCTCGAGGGCCACAACGCGCTGCAAAAGAAGGACTACGCCACGGCCGCTGATCGCTTCGGCCGCGCCGACTCGCTGGTGCATGCCCCGACGTTGGTCGTCGATTGGGCACGCTCGCTCCAGGGCCTGGGGCGCTTCGTGGAGGCGCACGAGAAGTACGAGCTCGTGCTGCGCGAAGGCATTCCGGACGGATCTCCCAAATCGTGGCTGCGCGCGCTCCAAGACGCGAAGAAAGAGCTCGACGCGCTCAAGCCACGCCTGGCGTGGGTAACCGTGATTATCAAGGACCCTCCTGACGCCAGCGTGAAAATCGACGGCGTGCTGGTGCCGCCAGCGGCGGTCGGCGTGAAACGCGCCGCCGATCCCGGCTTTCCCGAAGTGAGCGTGACCGCCCTCGGCTACGAGCCCTTCAAGCAAACCATGACGGTCGGGCCCGGCGAGGAGAAATCACTCGAGGTCTCGCTCAAGAAGCTGCCCGAGGTCGCGGCGCCAGCGTCGAAGTCCGATCCCGCCTACCGCCCGCGCCAGAAGAGCGACGCCCGACGCGCCGTGAGCTACGCGATGCTAGGGCTGGGCGGCGCCGGGTTGGTAGCCGGGGGCGTAACTGGCGGTCTGGCGCTGCGCAAGCGCTCCGATTTGAAGGACGAGTGCCGCGGGGAGCGCTGCCCGTCGTCATCGTCGAAAAAGATCAGCACCTATCATCTATACGGAAACATTTCGGCGGCGACGCTCGCGCTGGGTGTGGCGGGACTGGGCACGGGCCTGGTGCTGCTGCTCACGGAGCCAAAGACGGAAGAGACCGCTAGCGTCGGGCTTCGCGTGAGACCGCTGCTCGGCTTGGGCGCGATCGGCGCAGAGGGAACGTTCCAATGACCCGTTCGAGCGTCTGGTTGGTGACGGCCGTGTCGCTGTTGTGCGCCGCGGGCTGCCAAAAAGTGTTCGGCGACTTCAAGGTCGACGACACGGCGTTCAACCGTGGAGGCACCGCCGGCGCCGGCGCAACTGGTTGTGTACGGGGAGCTTTTCGCTGCGTCGAGGCTGTCCTTCAACAGTGCAACGAGGCGCAAACAGACTGGCTCACCGTCGAAACGTGCCAATCGTCGGCTCATTGCAGCGTCGACGGCCAGTGCATGAACGACCCCTGCACCTCGGGCGCCGTACAGTGCAACGGAGCGACGCTGGAGCGATGCAAGGCAGATCGCTCGGCGTGGGAGGTCGTGGAAACCTGCGCAACGCCTGGGCTATGCAGCGAGCGTGACATGCGCTGTAACGAGCCCGCTTGCGTGGCCGGGACCTTCCATTGCGCGGAGGCGGCGCTCATGGTTTGCCCCGACGACCGCACCGCCCTCCTGCCGCGCGCAGTTTGCGCCACGGCAGGGCTATGCGACGAATCGAACGGCGTTTGCGTCGCGCCTACCTGCTCGCCCACCGATTTTCACTGTGATGACGCTGTGCTCGGTGTGTGTAACGCCGATCGCAGTGGCTATGACCCGATCGCCACGTGCCCTAGCGCCGCGCACTGCAGCGCGGGCAACAAAAAGTGCAACGACGCGCCATGCACTGCTGACGCTTTCGATTGTAATGGTGCGGATCTAGTGAAATGCCTTCCGGATCGCACCGGTTGGAAAACCGAAGACACTTGCGAAACGCCTGATCTCTGCAGCAAAGACGAAAAAAAGTGTTTGGATCCGGTCTGCGCGGCGGGCGATGCCGACTGCGTAGGCAATGACCTGCTGGTCTGTAACTCTGGCCTCACGGGCTTCACAAAGCAGACGTGCGCCGTGCGTTGTGACGCCGCTCGCAGCCAGTGCGACATCTGCGAGCCCGGTGCGTTTCGCTGCGACGGTACGCAGCTTCGCCAGTGCGCAGCCGATGGTCAGACCGAGCCCGTCGTCGACACCTGCAATGAAGGCTGTTTTGCCAGCGGCACGACGGGCTACTGCTATGCCTGCGCAACCGGTGAATATCGGTGCACCAGCAACGTCCTCGAGATTTGCAACCCGACCCGCCTTGGTTGGGATCCGGAAACCGACTGCAATACCGATGGTTCCACGTGCGTCGTCGACGCGACGACGCACGTCTGCGTGTCCAACAATACCGGCGGGGCGCCTAACTAAGGGCCGGCGAATGGCTAAGTCGATCGATCTCGCGGCCGAGGCATCCCGCCTGGCTTCGTTGCTCCTCAGTTACATACTGCAGTAGGCGCCTTCGGCGCGCCTCGCCATCCGGGCGCCTCGACCACGATCTTCGGCCGACTTAGCCATTCGCGGGCCCTAACTCTTCATCCCACGTCTGGTAGTCGGCGCGCCGCTCCGCTCGGGGGCGGCTACTGGAACGAGACTACTCTTGAGGCGACCAGCGCAGACGCGGCTTCCTGGCGGCGCGGGCCTCGTCCAGGCGCCCCAAACGCGTGAGGTGCGGCGCCGTCTTGAGCAACTCGGGATTTTCGCGCGCTTCGGCCAAGATCGCGATCAAAGAGTCGCAGAAGGCGTCGATGGTCTGCTTGGTCTCCGTCTCGGTCGGCTCGATCATCAGGGCGCCGCGCACGACCAACGGAAAGTAGACGGTCGGCGGGTGAAAGCCGTAGTCGATCAAGCGCTTGGCGATGTCGAGGGTCTTGACCGTCGTCTCGGCCTCGATAGCGCGATCCGTGAAGACGGCTTCGTGCAGCATGGGCGTGTCGTAAGCGAGCGCCATGTGATCACGTAGGCGGGCCGCGACGTAGTTGGCGTTCAACACCGCCATGTCGCTCACTTCGCGCAAGCCGTCTGCGCCCAGCTCACGGATGTACGTGTAGGCACGCACCATCATGCCAAAGTTGCCCAAGAACGAGCGCACCATGCCGACGCTATCGGGGCGGTCGCGATCGACGATGTACGTATCGCCCTGGCGACGCACGACCGGCGTCGGCTGAAACGGCTCCAAGATGCTGCGAAACGCGACCGGGCCCGAGCCGGGGCCACCGCCGCCGTGCGGCGTGGTGAAGGTTTTGTGCAGGTTGTACTGCATCACGTCGACGCCCACGTCGCCCGGGCGAGCGCGACCGAGCACGGCGTTCATGTTGGCGCCGTCGCCGTATACCAAGCCGCCCCGCTCGTGGATTAGCTGGCAAAGCTTGGGCATCGCGCTCTCGTACAAACCCAGCGTATTGGGGTTGGTCATCATCAACCCCGCGACTTCACCGCCGGCGGCCTCGATGGCAGCGACCAGCGTCTCGGGCTCGACCACGCCCCGCGAGCCGGAGGCGAACGGTACCGCCTCGAAGCCGTTGAGCGCACAGCTGGCGGGGTTGGTGCCGTGAGCGCTGTCGGGAATGAAAACCTTGCGCGGCGAGCGCCCCTGCTTGTTGAAGTAGGCGCGCATCATCATCAGCCCCGTCAGCTCGCCCTGAGCGCCGGCCGCCGGCTGCAAGTTGACGCCGTCGAGCCCGACGATTTCGGCCAAGATCGCCGACAGCCGCACCATCAGCTCGAGCGCGCCCTGCGCCAAGTGATCAGGCGTGAGCGGGTGCAGGTTGGCGAAGCCGTCCAGGCGCGCCGCCCACTCGTTCACCTTCGGGTTGTGCTTCATGGTGCACGACCCCAAGGGATAGAACTGCGTGTCGATGCTGAAGTTCCATTGGCTCAAGCGCACGAAGTGACGAATCGCTTCGGGCTCGCTGACCTCGGGCAGGCCGGCGGGCACCCGGCGCGAAAGCGCTCCGAGCTCCGCCTGCAGATCGACGGCCGGCACGTCGAGCTTGCTGACGGATGCGCCTCGGCGACCCGGCGTGCCGCGCTCGAAGATCGGCGGCTCTTTGAATTGGAGACCCTTGGCGGCTTCAGAAACGAGCTTCGCAGTCATGAACCCGCGATGCATGGCACGAAGGCGTCACCGCGAAAAGTCCATCGGTGACGCCCGTGCTTGGACAGCCTCGGAAAAGCCTCAGGGAGGCGACGGATCGCCGTCGGTCTGGGCGCCGTCGCCGGAATCCTTCGGCTTTTCTTCGCCCGAATCATCCCAGCCGCCCACGTTGGTGCGGCCTTCGACCTCGTCGGGCTTCACCGATTCCGGCTTCGGCTCCATGCGAATCTGCTTGACGGCTTCCCACGGATTTCCAGCGTCGCTCTCGCCCAGGCCCCACTCGCCGACGATCTTGTGCGGCTCACCGGGCTTGGGAATCGTGTACTTGAAGTAGCCGTGGCCCTTCTTGGTCGCGTCAGCACCAATCGCGCCGATCTTGCGCTCGGTCCATTCGTACTTGAGGAGGTCGCCCTCACAGGTGCCGGACATCTCGCCCCAGGCGTCGCCAGCGGCGGTGCGCCAAGCGCCATTGGCCGACCTGTTGTCGGACACCAGGTGCAGGTAGCCGAACTGGGTGCTGTAGTAGACGCCGTTCCACTCGCCACCCTCGGGTAACGAGCCGGGCTTCACGTTGGCGTGTTTCACGTCACCCGAGCCCGGACCGCATGCGCTGAGCGCGCCTGCGAGCGAAACCACGAGCGACAAGGACAATGAGCTCAGAACCTGACGGCGACCCAACATGGCCGCGGACTTTATCACGAGCCTATGCCCAAATTGGAAGGGCTAGAGCAGGTCCCGTCCGAGCGCTTGGCCGATTTCGGCGGCGGCCTCGGCGCTTGGTGGAAAAGGCACGGTGGTTTGGGCGCGGCGCGGGCGCGAGCCGTCCGGCTCGGCCAAGAACGCTCGTAGAAAGAGCTGATCGCCCTGGCGCAGGCCGAAGGCCGCGACCGGCGTCGTGCAGTTGCCGTTGATGGCCAGCATCACGCCGCGCTCGGCCGTCACGAGAATTTTCGTGTCCGGGTGAGAGAGCGGCGCCAGTAGCTCGGTCACGTCGCCGTCATCGGCGCGTTGCTCGATGCCGAGCGCCCCCTGACCGACCGCAGGCAGCATCACTTCGGGCGCGATGTCTTCGGTCGCGCGGGCTCCCCACCCCAGCCGATTGAGGCCGGCGCGTGCCAGCACCACCGCGTCCAGCTCCCCGCTTTCGGCCTTGCGCAGGCGCGTGTCGACGTTGCCGCGAATGGACACGACCTCGAGATCAGGGCGATTGGCCAGCAGCTGCACGCGGCGGCGCAGCGAGCCCGTGCCGACACGGCTACCGGGCGGCAGCTGCGCCAGCGGCAAACCGCTCTTCGACACCAAGACGTCGCGCGGATCTTCACGCTCGGGAATGCAGTCGATGCGGAGCGACGGCAAAAGCGCCGGCGGCACGTCCTTGAGCGAATGAATCGCGAGATCAGCGCGGCCGTCGAGCAACGCTTCTTCGATCTCTTTGACGAACAAGCCTTTGCCGCCAATTTCCGACAACGCGCGGTCTTGGACCACGTCACCGGTGGTCGTGACCAGTAGCTCTTCGAAGCTCACGCTCGGGTGCAGCGCGGCCAGGCGCGCGATGAAGGCGCGCGACTGGGCCAAGGCCAGCGCGCTCTTACGGGTGGCCACGACGACGCGCGCTTTGCTCACGAGGCCTCGAAATGCGCGCGGCGCTTGCTGGGGTTGGTGGCGTCGCTCGCGCCGGCAATTTCGCCGTCGCTCGGGCGGTTGTCGGGACTGCTCGAAAGCAGCTCGTCTTCGACTGACATCTCGGCATCATCAGCCACCGGCGCGTTCGACGAAAGGTCGAAAAGCTCCGCCAAAGCCGAGGCCAGCTGGTCGAGCGACAGCGCGTCGGCCGCGCGCACGACAGCGGCCTGGCGCAGCCGCAGCGTAGGCCCGTGCAGCACGCGGTTCACCGACGCCTCGACCATTTTGCCCAAGGCCCCGCGGTCTTCCTCGCTCAGGTGCTTGAGCCGGCCCTTGAGACTGCGCGACAGCTCGAGCTCGAGCGCGGCGCGTAGCCGGGCGCGCACGGCCACGATGGTGGGCGTTGCCTGCTCGGCGTCGGCCCAGCGCTCGTAGCCGATGGCCTCGTGGACGACGATGGCCTCGGCGCGCTCCGCCTCGCGCGAGCGCGCCGACAACGATTCCTTCACCTGCGCCGTCAGGTCGTCGACGTTGTACAGATAAACGCCGTCCAGCTTCTCGACGCGCGGGTCGATGTCGCGCGGTACGGCCAGGTCGATCAAAAACTGGCTCTGCCCGCGGCGCTTTTTGCGGGCGGCCGCCACCGTTTCGTAGTCGATGACGTAGCCTTTGGCGCTAGTACTGGTGATGACGACGTCGGCCTCGACCATCGTCTCGCCCAACCTGTCCCAACCGCGTCCTTCACCGTCGACGGCGCGCGCGACTTCGTTGGCGCGCTCCAGGTTACGACCGACGACCACGACCTTGGCCCCCGCCCCGCGTAGCTGCTTGGCAGCGGCTTCGGCCATTTCACCGGAGCCGACCAGCATCACGAACCGGCCGGAAAATTCGCCGAAAATTTGCCGCGCCAGGTCGACCCCGACGCTGGGCACGCTGACCTGGCCCGAGCCGATGCTCGTCTCGGTGCGCACGCGCTTGGCCACGCGCAATGCCCGCGGCACGGTTCGATTCAAGATCGGCCCGAGCGCGCGCTCTTCACGGGCGACCTCGAAGGCATGCTTGAGCTGGCCCAAAATCTGCGGCTCGCCCAGCACCAGCGAGTCGAGCGACGCCGCGACGCGAAACAGGTGCTTCACGGCCGCTCCTCCGGCATAACGGTACAGGTGCTCACGGATTTGCGGCGCGCGCTGGCACAGCGCCGCCGCGCAAACCTCCACGACGCGGGTCAGATCCGCGTCGACGGATTTGCCCGCCGCCACCAGCTCCACCCGGTTGCAGGTAGAGACGATCAGCGCCTCGCCGACGAGCGCGTCGTCGCACAGCTCGCGCAACAGCACCGGGACGGCCTCGGCCGGCAACGCGATCGCCTCGCGCACACCGATCGGCGCCGTGTGATGGGAAAGCCCCACGACGACGATCACGCAGCGCCTCCGCGCACGGCGTAGACCAGCAGCACCAGCAGCACGCACACCACGCCCGCCAGCGTGCCATACGCGGCGCGCCGCCCGCTTAAGCCGATGATTTGCCGCAACAACAGCACCGTCGCGAGCAAGCCCCAGGTCGCGTAACCCAAAACCGTTCGCAGCACGGCTGCGCTGCCGCCCTCGGTCACCCGCTGCGTGAACACCGCGCCCGTCACCACGCCGAACGTGAGCAGCGGGAAGCCGAACAAAAGTAGGCGGTGCGCGGCCCGATCCAGCGCTTCGAGCGGGGGCAAGCGCGACGACGCCGGTGACAGGCCGAGCTTCTTTTGGCGCAGGCGCCGCTCGAGCAGCACGTACAGGCCGGACGAGCCGCCCGCCACCAAGAACACGCCGAGCCCGATCAAGTTGGCGGCGATGTGCAAGGCCAACAAGCCGCGGGGCACGTCGGCGTCGGAGCGCGGCACGGCCACGAATTGCGCGCCAATCAGGAACGTGAGGGCCAACGGAGCCACCAGCGCGCCCACCGCATGCAAGCGAAAGCGCCGGCGTAAAAGCAAATAGGCCACCACCGCGCCGAGCGCGCTCAGGCTCAAGCCGAAATGCAGCGACTCGACCGGACACACGTTGCTGAGCAGGCTCGCCGCCACCACGTGCAGGCCGTGAATCAGCGCGCCCACCACCAGCAGGCGCGGGCCGAAGGTACCCGGAACCTTGTCCGGCTCACGCCGCAAGAGCTCGAGAAAGAACACGGTAGACGCGGCGGAGTACGCGACGACTCCGAGATAAAACGCGATCGGTGCAAGCTCGGGCATCACAGGTTCCGGGCCAGGAATGACGCCAACAGCTCTTCGTCACTACCCGACAGCGGCGCGGGCGGTCGCGAAACCCGCAGCTCCTCGCGCTCGGCGCGGTGCGCTTCCAGCGTTCCCACCGGCGAGCCGAGCCAACCCGACACGACGCGGTAGGCGTTCTCACCCAGCACCATCGAGTCGCCGAGCAGCTCCGCGCCCAACTCGGTCAAGAACAGCATCGTCTTCACCTTGCCAACCAGCTCGTCCGGATCGGAATGGCCAGCTTCCTCGGACAGCACGCGGACGGCCTCGACCAGGCGGTAGCGCCGACGCTCGTTGGGGATCGTGAGCTCGGAACCGGCGATCTCGACATGCCCTTCGGAGAGCCAACGGTCGAGCGCCTCCTGCGGGAAGCAGACGCGGTTTTTTCCCATAGCGCCGCTACTTTAACCCCTTTAGCCACAATGCGCGAACCACACGCAACTACGACAAAACAGCAAGCCCGAGAGCCGAACTGCGGCTGCTGCGTGGCGCGCGAGCGCAGCGCGCGAGCTGAAACGCCCTCACTGACCTTGGCGCGCGCAGCTCACGATCGGCCGAGGAGGACCGTAGTGAACGAAGCTCGGCGAGGCCGAGCGCCGATCTCCCGTCCGGTGGCCGCAGTCGCGTGGCAATGCGGGCAAGGCGCGGAGGCGAGCTAGACCAACGGCGGGACGGAGTCGCGTTGGGGCGTGGTCAGCTTGACCAAGAGCGCGCGAACGGACTCGACGATGCCGATCAGGATGTACACGCTCAGCAGCCAGATCAGCACGAACTGAGGCTTGAAGCGCGACCAGACGAAAGCGCTGGACGTGATGGTGAACAGCACGAACAGCACCGTGCCGCTGTTCAGCTTCAGCTCCTTGAACGAGCGGAAATGCACGTTGGAGACCATCAAGAACGACAAGCCGACCGTGACCGCGAACAGCAGGACCGTGTACGGCTCCGTGCCCAGCACGCCACCCGCGCCGTGATTGGCGATGATTAGAGACACCAAAATGCCAGTCGCAGGCGGCGTTGGCAGGCCGACGATGTATTTGCCAGGCTTGGTCGGTCCCCCGCTCGGGCTCGAGCTGAGCACGTTGAAGCGAGCGAGCCGCACCGCCGCGCAGGCCACGAACATGAACGCGCAGAAAATGCCGGGCAGCGGCGCGCGGTACAGCACCCATTTATAGACGAGCAGCGACGGCGCGACGCCGAACGAGACGATGTCGGCGAGCGAGTCCAGCTGCAGCCCGAACGCGCTTTGGGTGCGTGTCATGCGCGCCACCCGGCCGTCCATCAGGTCGAAGAACATCGCGAAAATGAGCAGCAACGCCGCCCGGTACACGTCGTCGGCCGTCGGCATGTCCTTGGACACGAGCCGGATGGCGTTGAAGCCGCAGAACACGCCGCAAAGGGTGATCAGGTTCGGCAGAACGAAGAGCGTCTTCCGAAGGTCGAGACGCGGCCTCGGACGGAGGTGCTTTTGGCGATGGCGACGGAGCCCCAAGGTCTGGGAAGGCTACGCAGAACATGGCCGTCCGTCCAGTTTCCGAGCAGCGAGCGTCCAGAGTTTTGTGAGCGAGCGTGCGCAGCTGTAAGCATCAGAATTCAATCAGCATTCTGTCACGATTGGGCTGCCGTTTTGTTCCCGCGCACAGCTTGCCGTCGTCCGAAGTTTGGCCGAAGGTCGAACCGGAATCTACGATCCCCCGGCGATGAACCTCGTACCAAAAGCTTGGGTGCTCGGCTTGGCTTTGGCCGGCCTTCCGGGTTGCAGCAGCGGTCTGGAAGGCGTCGACAAGCGCCTGCACGCCATGCAGGACGAGATCACCAAGATCCAAAGCCAGAATGATCACCTGGTCGAGCGCATCGACGCCATGGAGGTGCGCCAGGCCAAGACGGACGGCGCCGCCAAGTCGACGAACGCGAACGCGAGCACCAGGGCGCCGTCCAACACCTCCGAGCGCCCGAGCTTGAAGGTGGTCAAGGTGGTGCCCGAGGATTCTTCGGGCATGCCATCGCCTCAGGTCGGCACGCCACCACCAGGCGAGGCCGCCGATGATCCGTCGCCGCGCCCGGTGATCAAGTTGCGGGGTGGAACAGGTAAGAGCGCCGAGAAGGGCGAAGGCAAAGGCGAAGGTTGATGCTCCGCCGTCTTTCTTTAGGTGCTTCGATCCTCGTCTGCTTGGCCCTGACCGGCCGCGCCTTCGCGCAAGCTGGTCCCAGCCCCGCGGCCGCCCCCGCTCCCGCCGGTAACCCGGGCGAAGGCGGCGGTGCCGCGCCGGGCTCGGGCAGCTCGGCGTCGACTGGCAGCACGAACACCGTGATCATCCAGACCGCCCCCACCGGCGGCACTGCCTACGGTCCGTCCCTGAGCGAGCTGAACAAGGGCTTGCCTTCGAGCTCGCAGTCTCGCAGCGGCAACGAATCGGACGGCTTCGACTTGGGCGGCAGCCGCGGCAACGGCGGCGTCGTGTACGGCGGCAAAGGAGCGTCGGGCATCGTCGGTCCGCATCGCAGGATCGACGTTCCCGCCATTCATGTCGTGCGCAAGGGCGATACCCTTTGGGATCTGTGCGGCTCGTACTACGCCAACCCGTGGGGTTGGCCGAAGGTGTGGAGCTACAATCCGCAGATCGTCAATCCGCATTGGATCTATCCGGGCGACCAGATACGCCTACGTGACGCCAACGACCCGATGGCTCAGCGACGTGAGCAGATGGCCGGCGTCGCGGCCGGCTCCGGCGGCAGGCTCGGCGGCAAAGTGCCGCCGAGTACCGTCATTTTGCGCGACCAAGGGTTCTTGGGCGATCCCAAGCGCGACGTGTGGGGCGAGGTCGTGGGCGCGGCTGAAGACCAGATGCTGCTGTCGAACGGCAACCACGTCTACGTCATGGTGCGACCTGGAGTGGAGCTCAAGCCCGGCCAAACCGTGACCGTCTTCACCCCCGTCCGCAAACCCGACGACGTGCCCGGCGCGCGTAAGCCGCCCGGCGAGATTGTCAGCGTGAAGGGCACGATCAAGGTCGATCAGTTCAATCCCAAGACGCGCGTGGCGCGCGGTGAGGTCATCGAATCGCTGGACGTCATCGAGCGCGGCTTCCACGTCGGTCCCGTCGGACGCCAGTTCGACGTGGTGCCGCCGAAGAAGGCGACGCAAAACGTGCAGGCCCACGTGCTGAGCAGCTTGTATCCCCACAAACTGCTGGGGCAGTACCAGCTGGTGTTCTTGGACCACGGTAGCGAGGACAGCCTCGAGCCGGGCACGCGCCTGTTCGTGCTGCGTCAGGGCGACACGTGGCGCGAGTCGCTGAAGGTCGGCAACACCATGCTCAAGTACCGCATGAAGATGGAGTCGGCCAAGCCGGCGGACTCCGAGACCACGCCGACTACCAGCGACGACAAACAGTTTCCGAGCGAGGTCCTCGCCGAGCTGCGCGTCCTCCGCGCCGAAAAATACAGCTCGCTGGCCATCGTCATCGAGGCGCGGCGCGAGCTGGAACCAGGCGATATCGCCGTCTCTCTCCAGGGTAAGTGAGCCGAACCGCAGCCGCCACTGGACGGCCGCAACCGCCGTGATACGGGTGGGCGGTCTTGGCCCTCCTCGAAGTCTCTGGTGTGACGTTTGGTTATACGGGCGACCCGCTGTTCAGCGACGTGGCGCTGAAGCTGGAGCCCGGTGAGCGCGCAGGTCTGGTAGCGCCCAACGGGGCCGGCAAGAGCACCTTGCTGCGCGTGCTGGCGGGCGAGCTGGAGGCGGACCGCGGCTTCGTCGTGCCGAAGAAAGGCGCGACCCTGGGTTACTTCCGGCAGAGCCACGAGGTGAAGGCGCACGGCACCGTAATGGACGTGCTGCTGTCGGGCTTCGGCGAATTGGTAGCGCTACGGCACGCCCTCGCCGACGCGCAGGTGGCGGCCGCGTCCGGCTCCGAAGCCGCCCTGTCGCGACTGAGCGACCTGGACGACCAGTACCACCGCGCCGGCGCCGACGCGATCGAGCGTCGCGTGGAGGTGATCGCCGAAAAGCTAGGCTTCAAGCTGCCCGACTTGGATCGCGACGTCACCACGTTGTCGGGCGGCGAGCGTGGACGACTCTCGCTCGGCGTCGTGCTCGCCGGTGAGCCCGACATCTTGATGCTGGACGAGCCGACCAATCACCTCGACCTCGAGACGATCCGTTGGCTGGAGCAGCATTTGTGCGCCTGGCGCGGCGCGGTGCTGGTCGTCTCCCACGATCGCGCGTTCTTGGACGCGGTTTGCGGCATCACGATGGAGCTCGGCCGCACGACGTTCCGCGTCTATCCCCTGCCCTACTCTCGCTACCACGAAGAGCGCGCCGAAGACCTCGAGCGCGAGCGACGCCAGGCCGAGGAGCAAGCCGCCTTCATCGACAAGACCGAGGACTTCATCCGCCGCAACATGGCGGGGCAGAAGACCAAGCAGGCGCAGTCGCGGCAAAAGATGCTCGACAAGCTGGAGCGCGTCGGCCGGCCCGAGGACGTGTGGGCGCGCGCGGAGCGGGTGCGTTTTCGCTTCGCGGAAGCGCCGCGCAGCGGTGACATCGTGCTCGAAGCCAAGGGTCTGGCCGCCGAACGCGGCGGAAAGCAGCTCTTCCAAGGCGTCGATCTCTTGGTGCGCCGTGGCGATCGCATCGGCATCGTCGGGCCCAACGGTACCGGCAAGACGACGCTGATGAAGCTGCTGGCCGAGCGCGGCGCGCCCGAAGACAAGGGCAACGTGCGGCGCGGTACCAACCTCCGTGAAGGCTATTTCGATCAGCAGCTGGGCTCGCTGGACAAGACGCGCACCGGCGTCGAAGAAATCCGCAGCGTGCGCGGCGACCTGAACGTCGACGGCGCCCGCCAGTATTTGGCGCGCTTCCGCTTCTATGGTGACGACCCGCTGCGCAAGGTCGGCAGCCTCTCGGGCGGGGAAAGCACTCGCCTGGCGCTGGCCAAGCTGCTGCTGGAGCCGCGGAACCTGCTGTTCCTCGATGAGCCGACCAACCACCTCGACATCCCCGCCGCCGAGATTCTGGAAGAGGCGCTGGTCGGCTTCGAGGGCACCGTAATTTTGGTCTCCCACGATCGGCGCTTCCTCGAGACGGTCACGACCCGCACCCTCAGCTTCACGCCCGACGGCGTCGACACCTTCGAAGGTGGCTTCAAAGACTACGGCGACGCGCTGGAGCGCAAACGCAAAGCCGATGCCGAAGGCAAGGAGCGGGCGGCGCGCGCGTCGGCGCCGCCCAAAGCCGCGCGGGCCCCGACCGCGCCCGCAGCCGCCCCGAAGCCCCCGTCCGGCCCCGCCGCGCGCGATACGCGCAAAAACAACGCGCGCGAGCTGGAAAAAAAGCGCAAGCGCGTGGGCGAGCTAGAAAAACAGATCGCCGACCTGGAAGCGACGCTGGCAAGCTTCCGGGAAGAGCTAAAAACCACCGACGGCGACAAGTGGCAACGCTTGCACGATCTCGCGCTCAAGGATCGCGAGTACAGTGAGCTCTTGGAGCGCGCGATGAAAGAGTGGGTGACGTTGTCGGACGAGCTAGCCAAGCTTTCGAGCACCGAAACCGGAGCTCGCCAATGAGCCGCCACCCCACGCCATTTCTGACCGCGCTGCTGGTCATCACGCTGAGCGCCACTGCCTGCAAGAAACCGACGACCGACAAAACGGGTGACACGAGCACGACCCCGAAGGCGAGCGAGCTGCCGACGCTCGAGGTGAAGGCCGACTCGCCCAACCTGCTTTTGACGTGGATCGACGACAAGGGCGACTTTCACGTCGTGCAAAAACCTGCCGACGTGCCCACCGAAGGGCGCGCGACCGTTCGCGTCGTCGTCACGACTCGCGAAGAGGGCACGGGCGCGCTCGTGTACGTCACCAACTTGGACGAAACGAACGCGACCGGCGCGTACCGACTGAAGACGATGCCGCGCGCCGAGTGGGAGGAGCTCGGAGCGAGCAAGCGCAAAGCCCGCTTGGAGGCGCTCGCCCCGAGCGCCGTGCCCAGCGGCGCGGCGCCGGGCACGGCCCCCGTCGACGGCAAAGCGCCGGGCAACGGCGCCGCCAAAGCGCCTGCGACCGGCGTCGTCGTCATCATTTACGGCGCCGATTGGTGCAAGCCCTGCCACGACGCCGAGCGCTACTTGAAGCAGCGCGGCGCGACCGTGATCAAGAAGAACATCGACAACGAGGTCGCGGCCGACGAAATGCACAAAAAGCTCGCGCGCTCTGGGCGCAGCGGCGCCTCCATCCCCGTGATCGACATCATGGGCCAAATCCAAGTCGGCTTCAGCCCGGCCGCCCTCGACGAAGCCTTGGCCACCGCCCGCAACGCCAAAGGCCTTTAGGCACGCGCGCCTCTCGAACGGCGTCGTCCGTCCCCAGAGCCTTTACGGTTCCGGACGGATCAGTCGAAGACGACGGTTTTGTTGCCGTAGACGAGGACGCGGTCGTCGAGGTGGGAGCGGACGGCGCGGGCCAGCACGACCTTTTCGAGGTCACGGCCCTTGCGCACCAAGTCTTCGACGGCGTCGCGGTGGGACGCGCGCACCACGTCTTGCTCGATGATCGGCCCTTCATCGAGCACGGCGGTGGCGTAGTGCGCCGTCGCCCCGATCAGCTTTACGCCGCGCACGTACGCCTGATGGTACGGCTTGCCGCCGACGAATGCCGGCAAAAACGAGTGGTGAATGTTGATGATGCGCTGCGGAAAAGCCTCGCAAAAGCTGGCGCTCATGACTTGCATGTAACGAGCCAACACCACCAAGTCGACGCCCAGCTCGTCGAGCAACGCGCGCTCTTGCTGCTCTTGCCGCTGCTTGGTTTCGGCCGTCTTCGCGAAGACGTGAAAAGGCACGCCGAATTGAGCCGCGATCGGGCCGAGATCGGCGTGGTTGCCAATCACGGCCACGATGTCGCCGCTCAGCTCGCCGGCGCGCTGCCGCAGCAACAAGTCGTACAAGCAGTGGTCGTACTTGGAGACGAACAGCGCGATGCGTTTTCTGCGTGCCTGGTAGAGCAGCCGGTACTGCATCTGAAAGCGCTCGGAGAGCTCGGCCACCGACCGCTCCAGCGCGACCTTGTCGGTCATCAGCTCTGCCAAGTCGACGCGCAGGCGTTGGAAGAACAGCCCCGCCACCGTGTCGGTGTGCTGGTCGGAGTCCAAGATGTTCGCGCCGTGCCCGTACAGCACCTGCGCCAAAGCCGCGACGATGCCGCGACGATCGGGGCACGAGACCAACAGCGTTGCCAGCGTCGACGTCTCGGTCGTCATGGCGCGTTTATACTCCTAGTGCCGCCCGCCGCCGAGCTCTACGGGAGCGCCAACGGCCAGGCCCCCTTCCCCCAGCTCGACATGATGCGCATCGATCCGCGCGGTGAGCTGTTCACGAACGTGAGCCACACTAGCCGGCGAGGGTTTACCCCGCGCGAGCCGCGAAGGCGCCGGCGGAAAGGCCCAAGAAGATAGCGAACGCAGCCGCCCGCAGCGCCCCCTGTCCACGGGCCCGCGCTTCGCGCAATACGAGCCCCAGCTTCACGCCGCGTACGCACAGGTCGAAGGCGTACGCTTCGTCGCTCGAGAGGCACAAAGCCGCCCGCAAAGGGGCACACGCGGCAGACGGGCTCAGGCTGGTTCGGTCCAGGCCGTTGAGCAGCGCGATCAGCTCGTCTTGGGGGTAGGCGGCGCGCAGGGCCTCGATCAGCAAGCCCACGGGTCTTTGCGACATCGGTTGCGGCGGCTCGCCGGAGCGCGCTCCGTCGACGAAAAACAGCTCCCCGGCGCGAGCCCGGCACACGGCGGTCAGGCGGCGTACGCGCTGCTCGGTGAGGCTCTGGCTCAGCCGCTCGTTCGAAATCAGATTGGCGCGCACCAAGCTTTCGCCCAAGGAACAGCCCGAGCGGTAGCCGCTCTCCAGCACTCGCTCCATGTCACGCTCGCTCACCAGCCCACCGCTCACCAGCTGCGCGCCCAACAGCTCGCTCGGCTCGGTCGACGACATGGCCGCCGGCACTCCGTCTTCGAAGTAGATGCGGCGCTGCTCGGCCCCGTGCCGGTAGACCAGCAGCCCGGTGCGACCCGACGCCGCCAGCCGCAGCAAGTGCGCCGCCAGGCTGCCTCGCTCGACGGGGTGCCGCTCGGTGGCCAAAAGCGCGATCGGATCGAAGAAGCGGTACAGCGGCCGCGCCGCGAGCCGCGTCAGCTCGAACGCTCGCGACAGCTTCAGAAACGGGGCGTCCTCGCGCGCCAGCTCGGAATCCAGACCGGCGCGAGCGGTGGCCAGCATTGCCAGCACGCTGGCCAACGACAGCGGCCCGATGACCTCGCCACCGGGACGACGCAAGCGATAGCGCAACGTCGGGGTACCGCTCGCCAGCGGGCGATTCTGCGTCGGACCTTCATCGGGTAGATTCGGCGCGGGTAGCGAGATCACGATCGGCTTCAGCGCGTCGGCGTCGACGATCGTCGCTTGCTCGTCGCGCGGCGACGAAGGCTCGGGCAAACTTTGGTACGGCGAGTCGTCACGGCTGGGCGTAACGCGCACGTTGCTGTCGATGCGCACGATGCCCAAGTCTGCCAGCCACAGGCTGAGCGCGTGGGGGGACGTGCGCACGCCGTGAGCCGACGCCAACTTATCCAGCTCTTCAGCGACCAGCGCCGCCGTGGCCGGGCGATTGCGCGGCGACTTGGCGAGCAGGCGCTGCAGCAGCTGGATCACCGCCGGCGGCACGCGCGCGGCGAGCCCCGACAAGCTGTCCCAGCTGCGCGCGCGCAGGTTCTCGAGGATCTCGAGCTCGCCGTGACCGGGAATCAACGGCGCGCCCAGCAGCATTTCCGCCAGCACGACGCCGAGCGAGAACAAGTCACTGCGCGCCTCGACAGCCTGACCCTGCGCCTGCTCGGGCGACACGTAGCCGACCTTGCCGCGCAGCTCGCCCGGCGCGGTGCGCACGTCGGACCAGGCCGAGTGGACGATGCCAAAATCGGTCAGCTTTACCTCACCGGCGCGGCCGAGCAGAATGTTGTTCGGCGCCACGTCGCGATGCACGACGCCGAGCGGCGCGTCGTCGTCGTCGCGGTATTGGTGCGCGTAGGCCAAGCCCGCCGCCACTTCACGGGCGATGTGCAGCGCCGGGCCCAGCTCGATGAAGCGTTTGCGCGCCACGATCGCGCGCAGCACCTCGGACAGCGGCACGCCGTCCACGTACTCCATCACCAAGTACAGCTCGCCCGCTGCCTCACCAAAGTCCAACACGCTGACCAAGTTCGGGTGCGTGAGCGCCGCGTGAATACGCGCTTCGGCGCAGAACATGCGCACCAGCCGCTGATCCATCGCCAGCTGGGGCAAGATTCGCTTCAGCGCGACGCGCTTGGCAAAGCCGCGCGGCCCCGGACGGCGCGCCTCGTAAACTTCGGCCATGCCTCCCGAGGCAATGCGACGAACGAGCTCGTATTCACCGAGCCTGACGAGCGAGGGAGACGTGCGGGATTGCACTAGTTTTGAACGTAACAGAAAGGTGAACCTCGTCGATGTAGTTATCGCTGTCAGTCAGTCGTCGGCTTGGCCCCCCCCTCGATCCCTCACCCCTCCGCCGACTCACCCCTCACCCCTCACTCCTACCCTCTTCGGAGCGCCCAGCGCACGCTGTAAGCGCCGCGCGTACCTCGGGTGCGCGTACCCCATCGCGAGCTACAGTCGGGGTTGCTCGATCTTTTGCTCATGGCCGAACCAGTCGATTCACCGCTGCTCGCGTCGCAGCCGGTGTTCGAGGAAGAATTTTGGGCGGCGTGCGCCGAAAGCTACTTGGACGGCGCGGCGCCGCCCGCGACCGTGGACGAGCTGCAAGACGCTGACGTTCACGATACCTTGCGGCGCGCGCGATCGTTCAACAGCGCGCGCCAGGCCTCGATGCGGTTCAGCGCATGCTCCGGCCATTCGAAGCGTGAAAGTCGTGCGAGCAGGTGCGGCGTGTGGTCGCCGGCGCGGATGCGCGGGCCGAACACGTCGGCGGCAGCTTCGATGTATTCGAAGGCGCGATCCGGTCGGGACCGTGAATGCTCGTACCAGGCGCACGTCAGCAGGTAGTGTTGCTTGGCTTCCGCCTCTTCGACCACGATGCGCGAGCACTCTTCGATCAAGGCGCGGGCGCGCTCGGGCTGATGGCGGACCAACGCCAACTGACAGAACAGCAGCTTGGACTCCATCACGCCCCACGGGTCGCCCATCTTCACGAACTGCTTGTGCGCCCGGTCGGTGTGCAGCTCGGCCATGTCCAGGTCGTCGGTGTCGATGCCGATCATCGCCAACAAGCGATCGCACGCCGCCTGCCCGCGCGGCGTGCGCAGCACGTCGAACGTCTGCAAGGCTTCGAAGGCGCCGCCTTCCGAGCTGTGAAAGTTCATCAACCGGTGCTCGACGTGCGCAATCGAAACGTCGGCCTGCGCGGTCCCGAGACGATAGCCGGCGCGCTCGAACTCGTTGCGCGCTTCCTGAGCCAAGCGCCGTGAGCGATCGGTGGTGCCTTCGGAATGCTCGATCCAGCTCAAGAGCAGCAAGCATTGCCCACGCCCGACCGGTTGATCCAGGGCCGCAAAGTTGCGCTCACCGCTCTGAATCGTGAGCCGCGCGCTCTCGTAGTCGCCGAGCTGAAACTCGATTTCGCCCGCCACCGCCTCGCACAACGCTTGGCCCAGCACGTGGCTGCGCTCCTCGAACGTCGACAAGGCCTTCTTGACCAGCTCGAGGCCCTCGGCCGAGCTGCCCTGCTCACTCATCAAGTGGCCCTGCAGGCGCAAGCAATGAGCCACGTTCTCTTCGTCGTTCGCGTCTTCGAAGCGGGTTCGAGCCAGCTCTGCCAGCGTGCTGGCTTCGGCGAGCCTGCCCACGTGCCGCATCGCCTCCGCTTGCCAGCGGTTCTTGAGCGCCAGCATGCGCCCGGTCAGCTTGCCCTTCAGCAAGTCGAGATCGGACAACGTGGCGAGCGGCTCGCGCGCGCCGTTCCAGCCGCGCTGCAGGAAATCGAACAAAAGCAACGCCGCGGGATCGTGATCGCCGGCGTGGATCAAGTTCACGACCCGCTGGCGCACGATGCGCCGCGTGTTGGCCTGCGGGTGGGTGAGCAAGGCCGCGGCCGCGGCGCGATAGAAGCGCTCTTTATCGGGGCGCTCCGACAGCTGCGCCGACAAGTGCTCTTGCAAGAGCTCGTGCGGCCACGAGTAACGGCCCGACGAGCGCGGGATCAGCACCTCGGCGTTTTGCAGGGCCACGATCGCGGGCTCGGGCGCCATGCCGAGCGACGCGACCAGCTCGCGCAGCACGTTGCGGCGAATTTCGCCGCCCAGCGTGGCGGCCGCGATCGCGGCGGCCCGGTACTGCTCCGGTACCGAGTTGACGCGGCTGTCCCACAGCTCGGCCGTCGTCTGCGGGCGCGTGGCCAAGACTTCCGGCGGCACGCGGTACGTGCCGTTCAAGAACTCCATGTTGCCGCCCAGCGCCCACGCGTGCAGCTGCTGCAGCGCGAACAGCGGGTTGCCGCGACTACGGCGCGCGGCTTCTTCGACGGCGGCGTCGTCGAGCGGCAAAGACGCGCGCAGCATCTCTTTCGTGGTCTCGGGCGGCAGCGGCTGCACCTCGATCACGGTGCCGTCCATCACGTCGCGCAGCTGGCGCAAGCGTTCGGCGGCGGGGGTACCGAGCGCGACGTCTTCGTGACGCGCCGTCGCCACCATCACGATTTTGACGTCGGTCTCTTCCTGATGGATACGGATGAAACCTTCGAAGGTGGCCGGACCGCCGTTGTGCAAGTCGTCGAGCCAGAACAACAACGGCCGCCCCGCCGAGATTTTGCGCAAGGTGTAGCGGATCACCATGCGCCGCGTCTCGAGCGTATCCAGCGTGAAACGGATACCGGACGGACCAATCGGCTGATCGCTCGACGAGCCACCGACCGGCTTCATCCATTCGGCGGCGCCTGCGACCCACGCGCGACCGTTCTTGTCGTCACGCTTGACGCGCCAGCGCTCGAGCAGCGAGCGCTCGATCGTGTCACGGTCGGTTCGCTCGAAGTTGTAGTAGTGGGCGGCCGCACCCAACATGCCGTCGACGGAGCTGCGCAGCTTTCGGTAACGCGCGCGCAACGGCACCATGCTGCCTTGCTCGTGCATCGTCTCGCACAGCCACTCCGCGAGGCGGCTCTTGCCGCAGCCGGCAGGCCCGACCAAAATCACCAAGCGATGCGGCGGGCCGACCCCGTTCACCATCTCTTGGCAAATCGCTTCCAGCTTCTTGCGCTCTTCGTCGCGACCCACGAGCGGGCTCGGACGAATGCTGAGCAGGCCCGGCGCGTGCTCGGGCGCCGGCGCCAAGTCGGGGTTCGGGCCGCGCGTGCCGGTGCGGCGAGTGGGGGCGGCGGCTTGAATGTCGCTGGCCCGCGCCATCGACGGAAACTCCCAAACCTTGGGTAAAATTTCCGGCTTCAGCTTTTGCCACTCGCGCCGCGCCGCGGCCGCGAACTCGAAGCGATCCCACGGCTTTTTGGCCAGCAATTGCGTCACGAACGCGGCCGCTTCTTCCGGGGCTTCGATGGCCAGCTTGAGCTTGGGCACGCGGTCGAAGGCGTGCACGCGCAACAGCTCTTTGGACTCGCCCGTGAACGGCGCGTGCCCCGCCAGCAGCCGGTACATGATGCAGCCGAGCGAGTACATGTCGGTCGCGCCGCACACGTGGTGCATTTCGTGCTGAATCTGCTCGGGCGCCATGTAGCCGGGCGTGCCGGCGCCGGCGTGCGGAGCAAACTCCATCGCCTTGCTGCCATCGAGCCGCTCGTCGTGCGCGTCCTGACGTAGCCAGGCCAAACCGAAATCCAAAATGTGTACGCGAGGCGTCTCGCCGTCGATGCGCTCCACCAGCACGTTGGACGGCTTCAAGTCACCGTGGACGATGCCGCGCGCGTGCGCATGGGCGAGGCCGGAGAGGATTTGATCGACCGTCACCCAAATCAGCGGAAACTTGATGCGGGCATGCGCCAGCTCGTGCAGCGACGCACCCGACACGAGCTCCATGGCCAGGTAGGGCGAGCCGTCGCGCAACTGCCCGAAATCCTGGGCCTTGACGATGTTGGGGTGGTCCAGAGCCGCGAGCGCGCGCGCCTCTTTGTAAAACCACATCACGTAGTCGTGGGCGAGGTTGCCCGGCGGCGGAATCACGCGCTTGACCGCGAGCTGCTCGCCGTTGGCTTGGTCGCGGCAGCGATAGACGATGCCCATGCCGCCCTCGCCGAGCACGCTCAACACTTCGTAGCGGTTGGCGATGACGTGCCCGGGTAGAACCGGCGTGCTCGTCGCAGCGCGAGTCGAATCTTCCGAAAACACGGCAGCCGCCGACGGAATGCTCGGGGGTGCACTGTCGGCCTCGTGCTGCTCGCGCGGGGCGTCCGCCAGGATTTCTTCGTCGGCCACTGCTTGGGGATCCGTCTTCAGTGCGGGCTTGTCGCGTTCAGACTCGGTCGCGTTCGCTTGCTGCAGCGTTCCGCCCGTCTCGGCGGTTACGTTTCGCGGAACGTCAGCCCGCGTGCGACGGTCCGAAGCCCCAGAAGCTTCCTCTGGCTTCTCTGGGTTTTTCGCTTGGCTGGGTCTCGCCATCGCACCGGCGTGAGTTTAGCCACCCCTCACCCCACGTCGAGAGCAGGCTTTGCTCCGAGCGGTCAGAGAAAGTCCGGATCTAGCGGGCCGGCCCGGGTCCGAGACGTCTGTTGCCAGCGGATCTGTAATTATCGTGCAGTTACGCGCAGTTATCTTGATGTGGCGCAGTTCAATAACGGGCGGTAGTCTCCGCGACCCCATGCCGTCCCCCAAGCTCATCGACCCCTCCCTCGCCGAACGTGACCCAGAGATCGCTCGCCTCATCAAAGAGGAAGAGGTCCGCGAGACCGTCAAGCTGCGCCTCATCCCGAGCGAGAACTATGCGTCGCGCGCCGTCTTGGAAGCGACCGGCTCGATTCTGACGAACAAGTACTCGGAAGGTTACGCCGGCAAGCGCTACTACGAGGGGCAGCAGGTCATCGATCAAGTCGAAGAGCTCGCGGTGTCGCGCTTGAAGGCGCTGTTCGGCGCCGAGCACGTCAACGTGCAGCCGTACAGCGGCAGTCCGGCCAATCTCGCGGTTTACCTCGCGTTCTGCCAGCCGGGCGACGCCATCATGGGCCTCGGCCTGCCGAGCGGTGGTCACCTCACCCACGGCTCGCACGTGAGCATCACCGGTCGCTACTTCAAGGCCGTCGGCTACAACGTGACCCAGACCGATCAGCGCATCGACTTCGACGAGGTCCGCGCGCTGGCCAAAGAGCACCGTCCCAAGATCTTGTGGGCCGGCACCACCGCCTACCCGCGTACCCTCGATTTCGCGAAATTCCGCGAGATTGCCGACGAGGTGGGGGCCAAGCTGTGCGCCGACATCGCCCACATCGCGGGCCTGGTCGCCGGAGGCGCGCACCCGTCGCCCATCGGCATCGCCGACGTCGTCACCAGCACGACCCACAAAACGCTGCGCGGCCCGCGCGGCGGCATCGTGATGTGCAAGACCGAGCACGCCAAGGACATCGACCGCGCCGTGTTCCCGGGTCTGCAGGGGGGCCCGCACAATCACACGACGGCCGGCATCGCCGTCGCCGCCAAAGAAGCGAGCACCCCCGAGTTCAAGCAGTACGCGCAGAACGTGGTCTCGAACGCAAAGGTGCTGGCTGAGTCGCTCCTCGGTAAGGGCTTCACGCTCGTCACCGGCGGCACCGACAATCACCTGATCTTGCTCGATCTGCGCAGCAAGAACATCACCGGCAAGGTCGCGGCCAAAGCGCTCGATCGCGCCGGCATCGTCGGCAACTACAACTCGATCCCGTTCGACCCGCGTAAACCCTTCGATCCGTCCGGCTTCCGCATCGGCACGCCGTCGATCACCTCGCGCGGCATGGGCAAAGAAGAGATGGTGCGCCTCGCCGGCTGGATGGACCAAGTCGTCACCAACGCCACCGACGACAAGCTCATCGAAAAAGTCGCGGCCGAAGTCGCGGAAATGTGCAAATCGTTCCCGGCTCCCGGCATCCCCGTCTGAGGGGCTGCCACGCTGCAGCCCACCTCGCAGAAACTTCCGTAGCGGACCCGGGCCTCCCTGTGCGATCGAGATTTTTTCACAGGAAGATCAGAAGGGCAGAAGGGCGAGACGCAATTTTTGTTTTGGAGGACCAGAACAAAAATTCGTGTCCTATGCGGGAGGGCATTCTTGGCTTGCGGGCGGCAGCGCGCCCCCACCGAACCTCCTGTCCTTCTGCCGTTCCTGTGAAAAAATCTGGGGCTTGATGCATCCGTTACGGAGACTCTTTCAGCACGCCCAGCAGTATCGGCGTGAGGTGGTGCTGGCCAGCATCTTTTCGGTGTTGAACAAATTGTTCGACGTTTTGCCGGAGGTGCTGATCGGGGTCGCGGTGGACGTGGTGGTCAGCCGGAAGGCGTCGTTTTTGGCGCGTTTTGGCGTGAGTGAGCCCCACCAGCAGCTGATCACGCTCGCCGTCATCACCGTGTTCGTGTGGGTCTTCGAGTCGACGTTCGAATACTTGTACGCCGTGCGCTGGCGCAACCTGGCGCAGAACCTGCAGCACGATCTGCGCATGCAGAGCTACGCCCACGTGCAGAAGCTCGAGCTGTCGTGGTTCGAGCGTACCCGCACCGGCACGTTGATGAGCATCTTGAACGATGACATCAACCAGATGGAGCGCTTCCTGAACGGCGGTGCCAACGACCTCATCCAGGTCTTGACCGGCACCGTGTTGGTCGGCGCGGTCTTCTTCACGCTCACGACCAAGATCGCGTTGTTGGCGCTGATCCCGATCCCGCTCATCATCTATGGCGCGTTCTGGTTCCAAGCGCGCCTGGCGTCGCGCTACGCGCAGGTGCGCGAGGCGGCCGGCACCTTGAACGCGCGCCTGAACAACAACCTGCTCGGCATCGCCACCATCAAGGCTTACGCCGCCGAAGACTACGAAACCGCGCGTATCCACGAGAGCTCGCACCAGTACCGCCTGGCCAACGCGTTCGCGATTCGCTTCTCGGCCGCCATCACGCCCGTGATTCGCATGGCCATTTTGGCGGGTTTTACCGTAACTTTGTTGTACGGCGGCTTCTTGGCGTTGAGGGGTGAAATCGGCGTCGGCAGCTATTCGGTGCTGGTGTACCTCACGCAGCGGCTGCTTTGGCCGATGACGCGTCTGGCCGACATGTCCGACCTCTACCAGCGCTCGATGGCGTCGGTGGAGCGCGTGATCAACCTGGTCGAGACGCCGGTGTTGATCAGCTACGCGGGCGCGCGGCTCGCCGCCAAAGACGTCAAGGGTGAGCTGACGTTCGACGACGTCGACTTCGCGTACGGTGATGCGCCCACCCTGCAAGGCATCTCGTTGCGCATCACGCCCGGCCAGACCATTGCTTTCGTGGGCGGCACCGGCGGCGGCAAGAGCACCTTGGTCAAGCTGTTGCTGCGCTTTTACGAGCCCACGCGCGGCAAGGTGTTGCTCGACGGGCGACCGATCAGTGAGCTCGAGCTGCAAGACTTGCGGCGCTGCATCGGCTACGTGGCGCAAGACAGCTTCTTGGCCGACGCCACCGCCGCGCAAAACATCAGCTACGGGTTGGCCAACGTGTCCCGCGAAGACGTGGTGGCCGCCGCCGTAGCCGCCGAAGCACACGAGTTCATCTCCGAGTTACCGAACGGCTACGATACCGAGGTCGGCGAGCGCGGGCAGAAGCTCAGCGGCGGGCAACGTCAACGCATCGCTCTGGCCCGCGCAATCGTCAGAAATCCTCGGATTTTGGTGCTCGACGAAGCCACCAGCGCCGTCGACAACGAGACCGAAGCCGCCATTCAGCGCTCGCTCGAGCGACTGGTCGTCGGCCGCACCAGCCTGATCATCGCCCACCGCCTGTCCACCGTCCGCCGCGCCGATTGCATCCACGTGCTGGACGCCGGCCGCATCGTCGAGTCCGGCACCCACGACCAGCTGCTCGCCCGCAACGGTCAATACGCGGCGCTGTGGCGGCTACAAACCGGCGAGTCGCTATAAATGACTCGGATCTTTTCGTAAGAAATCTGGGGACTGGCAGTGCCTGCGCGTCGGCGCTACGGGCACGTGCTGAACTGCACGTCGTCGATCCAAATCTCGTAGGTTTTGCCGGTGCCCGGCAGCGCCCACTCGACGGCCATCAACTTGTCCGCCTTCAGCTTGTCGTCAGGCGGATGGTAACCGGAACCGGTCTGCACGAGATCCGCGAACTTGACGCTGAAGGGTTGCCAAGCCGCGGTAAAAGAGAGCGATTTTCCGAAGTGGTCGTAGCAGGCGGTGCCGTTGACGCCGGTGGTCCCCGGATCTTTGCACACGCCGCCACTCTGATGGGTATCGATGTCGGGCACGCGGAAACGCACGGTCGTGGCTGCGGCCGCCTTGCCCCAAAACTCGACGCCGCAGTACGCCGACGCGTCGTAAGGGTTCACCTTCGTCAACAGCTCGATGAAATTGAAGCCCATCACCGAGCCCCAATCATCGTACCCAACCGCCTTGACGTGCGCCGCGTACTCGCTGCGCTCTCCCGCGCCCAACGCGGACATGGCGAACTTGCTCGGAGGTGGCGTGAGCGTGGCGCCAACCGTGAGGTCACCCCCGACGTACCAATACCCATTGCGCGGACCGGTGAGCAAAATTTCCGAGTCACCATCTTCCATGTCGTCGATCGACTCGTTAGGGGTGCTACCGGGGTCGCCGCCGGTGCCGGCCATCGCGTTCCCCGCCGCACCGACGCTGCCCGTCCCCGCGCCCGCGCCCGCACCCGCGCTACCGCCGGCGCTCGAGGTCTCGCCTGACTTGCCACCAACTTCGGTCCCGGCGTTGCCCATCGGCTTGCCGCCGGTCGAAGTCGTCGCGCCGGCCCCGCCGACCCCGCCGCTCGAAGCGCCCGCACCCGGGTCGGAAGCAAAGCCGCCGACGGGCGCACTCACGTTCTCGAGCAGCGAGTCCTCGTAAACACTGCACGCGGCGAGCGCGATGAGCGGCCACGAGGCCAGCGCGCAGACCGCAAGCGCTTGCCACGAGGTCCGGTTGGTGGGGGGGGTGGGCATCCTCAAGTGAATGATTTCCGATAGTTACGAAGCCACCAAGGGCAACTCGGCACGTGGGCTCAGCATCGTGTCCGGAAGCCACCCACCACTTTGAAATGCAACGCCGGCAACCGACCGCCCGGCAAACAGACGCATGATCGCAAGCGTAACGCGGAAACGCGCGACGTTCCACGTAGGGCATAGAGAGCCAATGTAGGGAGGCCTGCTTCTGATGCGCGCGCGCCCGCCGCGCTGAGGTACAACCGGCGCATGAGCGACGAGACCTCCGCGCGTCTTTTGGAACGCGCCGAACGCCTTCTGCCCGGCGGCGTGAACTCGCCGGTGCGCGCCTTCCGTGCGGTCGGAGGCGCACCCATCTTCATCGACGGCGCCAGAGGCTCCACGCTGTTCGGCGCCGATGGGCGCGAATACATCGACTACGTCGGCAGCTGGGGTCCGGCGATTTTGGGTCACGCCTTTCCCGACGTCGTGCGCGCCGTCCAGGCTCGCGCCGAGCATGGTTTGGGCTTTGGCGCGCCGACGGCGCTCGAGGTCGACTTCGCCGAGGCCATCATCGCACGCTACCCCAGCGTGCAGATGCTGCGCTGCGTGTCGAGCGGCACCGAAGCGACGATGAGCGCGCTGCGCGCGGCGCGCGGCTTCACCGGTCGCGACGTGATCGTCAAGTTCGACGGCTGCTACCACGGTCACTCCGACGGCTTGCTCGTCAAGGCCGGCAGCGGTTTGGCGACGTTCGGCACGGCCGACTCCGCGGGAGTGCCCGCGGGGGTGGTGGCGACCACGGCGAGCTTACCGTTCAACGACGAAAACGCCTTGCGCGAGCTATTCGAGCGCGAACGCGGCCGTGTCGCGGCCGTGATCGTCGAGCCCGTCGTCGGCAACATGGGCCTCGTGCCGCCCCAGCCAGGCTTTTTGGAGCGGATATTGGAGCTGTGCCAAGAGCACGGCGCGGTCTCCATCTTCGACGAGGTCATGACCGGCTCGCGCCTGTCCGCGGGCGGAGCTCAAGGCTTGTTCGGCATGACCCCCGACATGACTTGCCTGGGCAAGGTCGTGGGCGGAGGCATGCCGCTCGCCGTGTACGGTGGCAAGCGCGAGATCATGCAGTGTATCGCCCCGCTCGGCCCCGTGTACCAGGCCGGCACGCTGAGCGGCAGTCCGCTGGCGATCGCGGCCGGCATGGCCACGCTGGCGGCGTTGACGCCCGACGTGTACGAGCGGCTCGAAGCCTCGACCAGCAGGTTGCAGGTGGGGCTCGAGCGGGCACTGCGCGATGCGCGCGTCGACGGTGTCGTGCAGCGCGTCGGTTCCATGCTCACGCTGTTCTTCCATCGCGGCCCGGTGCGCTCGTGGACCGACGCGGCCGAGTGCGATCGCGAGCGCTTTGGACATTTTCATCGCGGCCTGACCGCGCGCGGCGTGTACTTTCCGCCGTCGCAGTTCGAAGCCGCGTTCGTGTCGGCCGCGCACAGCAACGACGACATCGATCGCACCGTGGAGGCGGCGCGCGGCGCGCTGCAAGAGTGAGCATGACGAACGTCCTCGTCAGCGGTCCGCCGAGCGCCATGTTCCAGCATTGCCCGCGTTGCGCGGCGGCGCGTCACGGTGAAGCGGACGCCGTACGCTTCGTCTGCGAGACGTGCGGCTTCGTCTACTATTACAACGTTGCCGTCTCTTCTGCGGTGTTGATCCTCGACCGCGACGGCCACGCTCTGTTCATCCGCCGCGCTCGCGAGCCGGGACGGAACAAGCTGGCCATGCCCGGCGGCTTCATCGATCGCGGCGAGACGGCCGAGGCCGCCGCCATCCGCGAAGTGCGCGAGGAAGCGGGCGTGAAGCTCGACCGCGTCCAGTTCTTTGCTAGTTTCCCGAACTTGTATACGTACTGCGGGGTCGAGTACCCGATCGTCGACCTGTTCTTCGTCGCCTACGTCCACGGGCGCACGGCGAGCCCGCTCGACGACGTGACCGAGGTCATCTGGGCCCCACCCGATTCACTGCGGGACGAAGACTTGGCGTTTCCGTCACACGCACGCGCGCTGCGCTTCTTCGCGACTCAGCCCAGCCCCCGCGGCTGACGGCTCAACGCACCCTTGCGCTCGAGCAAGCAACGACAAAAGGGCTGGGAAGGTGGCAAAGTTTTGGGCGGCGCCAAGCGTGAGCCCGGCTCTGAGTGGTGCTAGGCTGCCTCGCGATGCGCATCGACTGTCCGATCTGCAAGCGGGTGCTGACCGACGCGCCCGACAACCACGGCCCGCGCCCCTTCTGCTCGACTCGCTGCAAAATGATCGATCTCGGCAACTGGCTGAGTGAGGCGTATCGCATACCGGTGTCGCGCGACGAAGCCGCACCCGACGTCGACGACCACTCGCTCTCGTGAACCATGGAAAGTACTGACTCCGTTCTACGCGCCATCACCGACGACGGCGCCTTCCGCGTGATCGTCGTTCGCACGACCGACACCGTGCAGCAGGTGCTCACCGCCCAAAGCGCGCAAGGTGAAACCGGGCGACACCTGGGTGACCTGGTCACGGGCGCCATCTTGTTCCGCGAGACGATGGCGCCCAACCTGCGCGTTCAGGGCATTCTCAAGGGCTCGGGCGGCTCCGGCAGCTTGGTCGCCGACTCTCACCCGTCGGGCAAGACGCGCGGCCTCGTACAGCTGGCCGAGGGCTCGAGCGAAGTGGCGGTCGGGCCCGGCGCCATCATGCAGATGATGCGCACTTTGCCGGATGGCAAAATCAATCAAGGCTTCGTCGAGGTGCCCGACGCGGGCGGCATCTCTCGCGCGCTGATGGCGTACATGCAGACCTCCGAGCAGGTGGTTTCGATGCTGGCCATGGGCACCCTGCTCGACGAGACGCGGGTGTCGGCCGCCGGCGGCTACCTGGTGCAGCTCTTGCCCGAGGTCGGCCGCGGCCCTTTGATGGTGATGACCGAGCGACTGAAAGACTTCGAGTCGATCGACGCCCAGCTGCGCGACCCCGGCTTCACGCCCGCCGCGTTGCTGGAAGAGCTGCTGTACGCGATGCCCTACACCAAGCTCGAAGAGAGCCAGGTCGGCTTCGAATGTTGGTGTAACGAGCTGCGCGTCGTCTCTGCCATTTCCACTCTTCCCAAGCACGACATCGAGCATCTTTTGTCGGGCGGCGAAGTTCTGGAAATTGCCTGCGAGTACTGCAAACGCGAGTTCCGCATCCCCCCCGCCCGCCTGCAAGGCCTCCTCGACCAATCGTAGACGAGCAGGGATCAACGGGAAGTCGCGGATGGCGGCGTCCGCCGCCCTGATGGGATGAAACAGGGAGGTGACCGCGACGGGAGGCCCGTCCCAGACAAAAAAGTGACTTCGGAACCGAAGTCACTTTTTGTTTTCGGAAGGCGCCGCGGCCGCGGTGGCTGAGCTCGGCTTGGCCTTGGGACGCAACGGCAGCTTCTGCAAGCGATCTGCGGCTGGGCAGCCCCAAGATGTGTGGAATGGTCAGGAGCCGCGCCTGGGCAACCCCATCGTCCCAGTGCTATGCCAGTTTCCATGCGCATTGCGCTCGGTGCGGATGATTCGACGCGCGTCGTCGACGCTATCGCGGAGTTTTTGCGCGCGGCCGGGCACGAGGTGACGCGCTTCGGTAAGGCGGCGGGGGAGGACGAAGCGTGGGCGGCCACGGGCCGGCGGGTGGGCGAAGCGGTCGCGACCGGCGAGCAACAGCTGGGCGTCGTTTGTTGTTGGACCGGTACGGGGGTGAGCATCGCCGCGAGCAAAGTTCCGGGCGTGCGCGCCGCCCTGTGTGTCGATGCCGAAACGGCGCGAGGCGCCCGCAAATGGAACGACGCCAACGTGCTCGCGCTATCCCTGAGGTTGACGTCCGAAGACGTGGCCAAGGAAATTTTGGCGGCTTGGCTCGCGCAGCCCTACGCGGGGACCGAGGCCGAAAGCCTGGCTGTCCTGTCCGCTCTCGACGACCGCACGCAGGGGTCGTAAGCTGCGAGGCTTCAGGGCCGACTGGTTACGGCCGTACGTGCCTCGACTTGGCTGAAGATGAGCGACACGGCCATTTTATCGGAGGGGATCCCGAGCCACATCCGGCCTGGGCTCGTCATCGGCGGCAAGTACCGGCTGGAGGAAGAGATTGGCCGTGGCTCGATGGGCACCGTGTACCGCGCGGTGCACGTGACGCTCGGCCAGCGCGTGGCCATCAAGCTCATTTCCGGTGAGCACCTGCAGTCCACCGAAGCTCGCAAGCGCTTCAGCGTCGAAGCCAAGGCCGCCGCCAAGCTGCGCTCCCGGCACGTCGTACAGGTGTACGACGACGGCGAGACACCGGAGGGCAACCCGTACATCGTGCTCGAGTACCTCGAAGGCGAGACGCTCGAGCAGCGGCTGGAGCGCGAGCACGATCTGCCCCTGGCCGACGCCGTGCGCGTCGTGGCCCACGTCAGCCGCGCTCTGGCCCGTGCCCACGCGCAGGGCATCGTGCATCGCGATCTCAAGCCCGCCAACATCTTCTTGGTCAAGAGCGAGGACGACGAGGTCGGCTGGATCGCCAAGGTGCTCGACTTCGGCATCGCCAAGCTCGACAACCAGGGCGAGAAGGGTACGACGCAAGCCGGCACGGTGCTGGGCACGCCGCTGTTCATGAGCCCCGAGCAAGTGCGCGGCGCCAGCAGCGTCGACCATCGCGCCGATCTGTATTCGCTCGGCATGTGCTTGTTTCACGTGCTGACCGGCGATTACGCCCACTACTCGCCCAACTACAGCGACATTTTGATCGCCATTTGCACGCTGCCACTGCCGTCTTTGCGCGAAAAATCACCGTGGGTGCCGGCCGCGGTCGAGCAATGGTTTCAGCGCGCGTGCGCCCGAGAACCGCTGGAGCGCTTCCAAAGCGCGGACGAGATGAGCGAAGCCTTGCAAGCCGCGGCCGGCGGCATGCCGCTGTCGACGCACCAATCTTTTCCGGAAGGGCGCATCGCGCCCGAGACCTTGGTGGGCTACGCGGCGCCCGCGCTGGCGACGATGCAGCTCGACACCGGTCCCGCCAGCTTGGCGCGCACACAACAATTGGTGGGACCGCCGGGGGCCCCCCTCTACCTGCCAGGCGCCGCGTACCCGCAGGGCGCCGGCCAACCGCCGATCGCCATCGCCATCACCACCGAGAGTCGAGACGACACGGCCGGCCCATGGCAGCCGCCCAAGCGCGGCCTACCACCGCTCGTCCTGGGAGTCGGGTTAGGCCTTTTGGTGGTGGGGCTGCTCGCGCTCGGGCTTACGCTCTGGAGCGGCTCCGAAAAGCCGCGCCCCGACGCCAGCAACACGAGCGCGCGAGCGGCGCCGGCCCCGACGACGCCCGTGACCGCGCGGCCAACGCTAGAAGCCGCGCCGCCGGTGCCCTCTCCCGAGCTCGCCGACACCGCCCCCGCCGTTGTTTCCAGTGTCGCTGCTGAAACGCCGACGCCCGGCCACAGCTCTCCCGCCAAAGACGCAGCTCCAACGCCGCCAAGCCGCCAGCCGAGCCGTAAAACGGGCTCAGTCGTCACCCCAGGGCCGGCGACCAAGACGCCCGCCACACCTGCGCCCGCCAAGTCACCCGGTTCCGATCTCGGTTTCTGAGCGCGCGCGCCAGAAGCTGGAGTAAAAAGGCAGTCGGGTGCTTATGACTATTTGCGGAACTGCTCGACGTGTCAGCTTGCGACGCCGCTTGGTCGCGCTGGGCTTGGTGTCTACGCTGACGACCTCACTCGTCGCTCCCGCCGCCTTCGCCCAAGACCAACCCCAGGCCGAAAGCATCGCCGCCGCGCGCTCGCTCGGCATGCAAGGCATCAAGATGGCGGACGCGGGCGATTGCCAGGGCGCGATCGAAAAGCTGTCGCGAGCGGAGTCGCTGTATCACGCGCCGTCGATCCTCGGACGCTTGGGCGAGTGTCAGGTCAAGGTCGGGCAGGTCGTCCTGGGCACCGAGAACCTGAACCGCGTGGTGCGCGAACAGCTCGCGGCCAACGCCCCCAAAGCCTTCCGCGACGCGCAGGAGCGCGCCAAAGGCGTCCTCAGCGCCGCATTGCCGAAGATCGCGCACCTCACGGTGCGGGTGGAGCCGCCGGACGCCAAGCCGCAGGTGTCGGTGGGCGGAGCCGCCATCCCGCCCGCGTTGATCGGCGTCGAACGTCCGACGGATCCGGGCACGCACGAGGTCGTCATCAGCGCGCCCGGCTACCTGGACCAGAAGTCGAGCGTCACGTTGGCCGAGGGCGGGTCGCAAGAGCTCGCGGTCAAGCTCGAGAAAGATCCGGCCGTAGCCGCCGCGACGCCTCCGCCTCCGGTCGCGGCGACGCCCATCGTCACGGCCGGTCCCACCGCGCCACCCGCCGATACCGCACCGAAGAAGAGCAACACGCTGGCGTACGTTGCGCTAGGTGTCGGTGGCGCCGGCTTGGTCGTTGGCGGCGTCACCGGCTTCTTGGCGCTCGGCAAGAAGGGTGACCTCAAAGGATGCGAGGGCACGAAATGTCCCTCGAGCCAGCAGGACACGCTCGACAGCGCCAAGAGCATGGCGACGGTTTCCACCGTCGGCTTCACCGTCGGCTTCGTGGGCGTCGGCCTGGGTGTCGTGTTGCTCCTGACCGGCAACAGCAACGGCAGCGCGCGGCTGAGCCCGAGCAAGGTCGCCAAGCGCGAGCCGCTCGGTCACGTCCACGTCGAGCCTTGGGTTGGCACGCAAAGCGCCGGCGTGACCGGGACGTTCTGAGGAACAACCATGAGCAAAGTCCACCTGACGCTCGGGGCGCTGCTTGCTCTCGGCGGCTGCTCGCAGATCATTGGGATCAGCGAGTACGACATCGACCCGAATCTGGGCGCCAGCGGCGCGGCCAGCAACCAGGGCGGTGAAGGTGGAAAGAGCAGCGCCGGCGCCAACGGCACGACCGCCGGAGAAGGCGCCACCGGTGGAGAGCAGGTGCCACTGGGCGGCGAGCAGAACGTGCCGCAAGGGGGCGACCAGAATATGCCTCAAGCAGGCCAGCCCATGGGAGGAGGCTCGACTGATGTGGGCGGTGCGCCACCCTCGGGGACACTGATTCCCTGCGACTCTGCCGTTTGTTGCGCTCAAATGGGAGGAACCGCGGTCGGGATCGAAGTTCTGGCCGATGGCGGGTTCGAGGGCGGCCCGGTCGAGGACGGGAACACGGCCTGGACCGAACAGTCGACTAATGAGTTCGAGATCATTTCCCTAACGGATCCAGATCCGAACGATACGGAGGGATTGAACTTCGTCTCACACAACGGCGAATACTACGCCTACCTGAGCGGCCTCGATGGAGAGCTAAGCTCAATCTACTCGCCGGATTTCGTGGTGCCCGCCGACGCCGGATGGATGACCGTATCCGGCTATCGACTGTTTCAAATCGATACGCAAGACGCTATGAATGACGATTTCGCCGCCATTGCGCTTTGGGATATCGAGCCGGATGTCGTCGACCCGGTAGAGTTGCCCTTCTTATGGGGTGCGCCTGCCACACACGCGGACGGGTGGGGGGACGCCCGGAGCTGGAAGAAGTTCGAGCGCAGCTGGGACGCCACGCCGCATCGCGGCGAGACGCGCTACCTCAGTCTGAGCGGCAGCTCTGATTCCTACTCGACTGACCCTGACACGGACTCTTCGAGCTTCTTGTTCGACGACCTGTCGCTCAAACTCTATCGCTGCTACCAGTAGTGCCGAGGCCTTTGACTCGTCCCGGATCGTCGCAAACTGTCGATTTTGGCTTCGGTGCTTGCGTTAGTCGGTGCGTGCTCCATGACAGGCCACGAATTCTCTGCCGCGAGAAGAGCGAGCTCCGGAGCGCCCTTGCGCGAACCCGGCGACCTACTTCGTCTCTTCGAGATCTTCGGCTAAGTAGCTGAGGATCACTTCGTCGAGCGACTGTTCGCTGATGGCGCCATCGCCGAAGATGGAGCGCGCGTTGCTTTGGGGCGCTGCGGCCAGGCGAGTCTGCGGTCGGCCTAGGGCCGAGGCACCCAAATCTGCGCCTGGCGAGGCGCCAGCATTGGGAGCCGCCCCAGTCACCGCCCCCGCGGGACGCACGGGAAGTGGCGGCCGCGATTTGCGCGGCGCCGGGTTACTCTTGCGCGCGGGCCGAGCGGGCGGCGTCGGCGGTGTGCGCGCGGACTTGGGCGGATTGTTGTCCAGCGACCCCACGTCGAGGTCGAAGGCTTCCCCCCCGGGCGGCGCGACCGACGGAGTAGGGCGGCGCAGGTTGGGGTTCGAGATCGGCCGGCGCGAGCGCGGAGACTCGTCGGAATCGCGCAGCGATTTCATGCTGTCAATCACGGCTTGCGCGTCGGCCGTGGGCGCCGGGTCGGCGAGCCGCGCCGCGGGCAGAGCCGGCGGTGGCAGGTTGGGCGCGGGCAGCTTGGGTAGCGCGCTCGCAGCGGGGTCGACGACGACGCGCGCCGTCTCCAAATCGTTCTTGGAGGTCGGATCGCTCACGCTCTCGGGCGTCTTGGCCGGCTCGAGCGGGCCGCATACGTTCTCGAGCAGCGGGTCCATGTCACCAGCACGGAGCGCCGCGAACATGCCCTTGTGCTGCTCTTTCATCATGCCGCGCACGACGCTGGCCATGTCCGGCTTCTCGAGATGCTCGCTGTAGTCAGTGCGAGTCGTCTTGACGATGCGCCCGCCATCGGCGAACAAGTGCGTCACGATCCGCGGAAACTTCACACCCGAGTCTTCCGTTTGAATGTGGAAGATCCGGCCGCGGTGGCGGACGTTGTTGTTGAAGCCGAGTAGCGGCGGGGGTGCTGCTTTGGACACGCTGCGCCCGTGCAAATTCCGAAGGGTTACGAACCCCGAACGTTACCACGCCCGCCCTGCCCCCGCCCTCTTCGAACTGGTCCGCGCCCGACACCCGAAAAAAAGCCCTAAGCCACCGTCATATATATGTAGGCAAAGCGCCGCGGACCCCAGATTTTTTCACAGGAAGCTCAGAAGGACAGAAGGATTTGGGTTCGCGACGCAGGCGGCCGGGCCAAAACTGCGCAGGTTCCGGTCGTCGCCGCTCGGCTCGAACCCCAAAATCTCGGCTTTGTCTCGCCCTTCTGACCTTCTGATCTTCCTGTGAAAAAATCTCGAGCCGTTACGGAGCCGTACGTTACCGGCTGCCTTCGTCCATGCGGCGCATGCCTTCGAGGAGGAGCGCTTCGGGGGAGTCCATGATGACTTGTTGGGGCGCGGTGAAGTTCGGATCCAGCGCGAAGTCACCGTCGACCAGCTTGAGCATGGCGAAGAACGCTTCTTCACCGCGGAGGGTAGCCCAGAGCGCGTTGTAAATCTGTCCACCGACGAAATGGATTTCGCCCGAGCTGGTGCCCGAACGAATCTTGAGCGAGCCGCTCTTTCGGCCGTGCCACAGCACCTGCACCATGTCGGGCAAGCCCATTTCGATGAGCGAGCCGGAGACGCCCCGCGCCGTGCCCGCGCGCGTCGCTTCGCGCTCGATGATTTGCTTCAGCTTAGCGACCAGCAAATCGGCCGAGACCGGCTTGGCCAAGAAGTCGGCGGCGCCCAAGTCGAACGCCTTTTGGGCGTCGTTGCGGCCGGAGCGGCCCGTGACCACGACCCACGGTAGCTTTTGTCCCCAAGCGTGTTTGCGCACCTCGGCCAACAGCGCCAAGCCATCCCCATTCGGCAGATCGAGCTCGGAGATGACGAGCTCGGCCTCGCCTTTCTCGAGGTACCTGAGCGCCTGCTCGATGGTGTGCGCCTGCGATACCTCGAAGCCCTGCTCCAGCAGGCGCAGCTCCAAAACCGTCGTTTCCTCGGGATCCGGATCGATGATCAGCGCGCGGTGGCGGTTGGCGAGCAGGCGCGCCTTCACGTCTTCACCCGTGACGGTGTGCTTGAACAGGTCGACCAAGTTGGGATCGAACACGCTGCCGCGGTAGCGCGCCAGCACCTCACACGCTTGCACGGGGCGTAGCGCCTTGCGGAACGGATTGCGTGGATTTTGCGTCAGGTCCGCGTAGGTGTCGGCGATGGCCAAGATGCGCGCGCCGAGCGGAATCTCCTTCGCGGAGGAGGCGTCGGGGAAGCCCTTGCCGTCGTAACGCTCGTACATGCTCTCCATGGTCTGAATGACCTCGAGCGGCAGCTGCACCGCCTCGAGCAAACGTATCGGGCTCTTGTACTGCTTCTCGGCCTGAGTGCGGTGCCCCTCGTACTCCGCGACGTTGAGCGTCGTCAGGTGGTAGGCGCCCATCTTGCCCAAGTCGTGCAGGTACGCGGCGCAGATGTACGCCGACTTGGTGCTCTCGGGCAGACCGATGCGCTCGGCGATCTTCTTGGTCAGGCGCGCGACCGTCGCCGAGTGGCCGCGCAGATCGGGGCGCGCGTTTTCGATCAGGGTGATGAGGACGTTGAGCGCTTCTTGAAACGACTCGTCGTTGACGCCGCCGCCGCTGCCCTGAGAGCCGGTTTTGCGAGCCTTGAAGTCTTTGTCGCTGAGGACGCGCTCACCCTGGGTGGCGTCCTTGGCCATCGACAGCACCATGCTCTCGTCGCTGACCAGGTTGCGCTCGAACACGTTGAGCATGTTCGAGAACTGCGTATGGGCGTCACGATCCAGAATCGCGAACGCGTGAATGTCGCCGTTGTACGCCTTGCTGATGGCGGCTTTGACGGCGCGCGGGCGGCCGACGAAGGCGCGCACTTCTTTCACGCCCGACGCAAGCTGCACGTCGTGCAACGCCGGGGCGTTGTCCGGATCGGGGGTGACGACGCTGAGCGTGGACGTTTGCGCGTCGTACAAGACCGGAAACACGGTGTCGCGCTCGGCCAGCTTCTTCGGCACCTTGTCGAGCGTGATGCGATCGATGTCGGCTTTGGCCAGCTTTTCCGTCGAGACGAAGCGCGTCTTGTGCAGCGCCGCCAAGTACTTGAGCAGGGCGGCTTCATCGAGCGCCTTCAGCTCGAGGATGACCTCTTCGACGCGCTCACCCGACCTCGCCACCAGATTGAGAGCGGCCTCTTGGGCCTCGGCGGTGATGAGCCCATCCGCAAACAGCCGTTCCAACAGTCGGGTATTGCCGGTGCTCATATCGTGACCAACCGCATCATGGACAGCCCGTCATTATAGCCGTGCGCAGCCGCCCCAAGTCACCGGGGACGGACCCAGATTTTTTCACAGGAAG
>Ga0164241_10000569_pt1 | contig 63977 bp, 64 predicted proteins | sample OricomyardsoilBY_FD_108780 | JGI IMG/M metagenome (GOLD analysis project Ga0164241, IMG submission 108780) | Backyard soil microbial communities from Emeryville, California, USA - Original compost - Back yard soil (BY) | ecosystem: Environmental > Terrestrial > Soil > Unclassified | place: USA...
GGTCAGCGCAGCAGTGGATCAGATCAAGGGGTCGGAACACGCCGAAGACCTGATCAACGCGTTGGTGTTGCTTGATATGGCAGAGGAAGAGCTCGGAACGCGCGAATGCCTCAACCGGATTGAAGAAGGCAAGTACCGCTGACCGCTCAGGGCCGGCCGTTCGCGCCGGCCCTTTTTCACCATTCGCGCCTGATATGCGCGATCGCCGGCCTACGCTGGCCGCGGCTCAGTTGGGGCAGGCTATGTTGGAGGCTGAACTAATAGCAGGTAGCCGGCCCGAACACCTTCATCCAGATGCAGCGTATTCCTCGCGCTCCATGTCCTCGCAGAGAACACCAAGGCTCGCACCAGTTCCTCTACCTCGACATCAAGCTGGCCATGGGCCGTTCCATCAGCCATGCCTCTAGCGCTATGCACTCGAATTCCATTGCATGGTGATGGAGGCCGTCGCAACACAAATGATCCTGTGGGCTGGCGCCCTTGATCTCCGAGTTCGCCTGTTCCGTTGTGGAGAAATGCGTGTCGAAGGGCGACTACTGCACTTGCGTCGATGGCTGTGTGCATCAGCGGGTTTTCGCGAAGCCAAGCAATGTACCTATCGGTGTTCCGCTTTTCCGGCCTGCCCGCAAGTCCAGCGCAAATGTCTGGAAGTGCTAGTGCGAGCGCTAGCGCCGGGTAGTACAGCTCTTGCGCAAGGCATTGCTCAACCTGGTTTAAATACGATTCCAATACGGTTGCCATGCCCCCTCCTGCTGACGTCTCAACGCCTAGTGCTTCAGCCGCAATGTGGTCGTCGGGGCTGCCTCGCAAGGGCGGCCCGGTCTCATTCATCGCAGTGAGCCGGGCCTCAATGCCGACGTGCAGAGGTCAGTAAACGCTTCAACGAACAATCGTGTGCATCGGTCGTTCGCCTCCTGTACTCCACGCTCGGCGGCCGCCACGATTGCAGAATCCACGAGCTGCCTCTGGTGAGGAGTGAGATCGGCTGGCAGTGCCGGCTGAAATTGAAATGTATGCCGACCCATCAACACATCCTCAAGCAGCTTTGAAGCTCGCGTTGCCTTCAGGCGCATAAGGTCCTCGTCGTCATTCATGACCTTGCCTACCCCAATTAGGCCCTGCTCGATTGACCGATGAATGTTCTCAATGCTGCGCTTGTCGCCGAATGAAACGTGAATGACGTTGGACATCATGCCTCCCATGATCCGGTGCTGGCGCCACAGCTTTTTCAAATACTACCGCGACTAGCTATTGTGCCCGCGAGAGACCCATCTTCACGCGGGCTGCGGATATCAACTGGTCCTTGTCTTCGCGCACACACAGCGCTATCGACAGCCGGCCTTCGGCTCCCTTGAGGCAGGCAACCACGCCGGCGATTGATTCCAGGTAGTCGGTGATCGCCACGAACTGCTCGGCGGCCTGCCGCGCGCTTTGCAGGTCGTCGGCTATTTGCTCCACGTACGGCCTCAGCGGCGACTGCAGAAACTCCAGAGTCCACAGCAGATCTTCCTCACCGCCGGCAAAGTTCGCGTGCAGGGCATGGGCTCGCTGCTGATCCAGTAGCGGGCCCTGCTCGTCCACCAGCAGCAGATGGTCTTTGGTCGCCTCATCCATGAAGACACTCCCGCGCCGTAGGGAGCGCAAGTCTGGCACGGTTCACCACCGCGACACCCAACTCTTACGGCGTGGCCAGCTGGAACTGGCGGCTCGGCGTGGCGCCGGTTGTGCGGGCTTGGCTTCCGCCGCGGCCGACGCCTTGCCTGGGCGCAGGGCATGCACGTTCAGCATGTGCGCGGCAGCGGCGGCCAGCGCTTCACAATCGAGGTAGTGGTTTGCCCTCGCGTTGCGCACCCACAGCACGGCGCCGCTCGGTTTCACCACCCGCGACTCGGCGAGCAGCTGCGCGCAGTAGTCGTCCGTCGCATCACTCGGCAGGTGCCAGGCGCCGGGCTGGTCCAGTGGCCACGCAATGCGACCGTGCACGAACGACTTGAAGTAGCCGGCGTCCACATGCGCAAGGCTCGCGCCTCGCCGCGCCGTCTTGCCGGTGGCGTTCACCTGCAGCTTGCTGACATACACGGGCTTGGCCTGCGTGTCGTGGCCCTTGCTGGCAATCACCCGGCCGGGGAACCGGCGGGCGAACTGGTGGACGGGATCGGGACGGAAGCCCGAATCCACCAGCATGAGCCGGATACGCAACTGCCCCCAGGTCGCTTCACAGAGCGCGGCGAGGTCGTCCCATACCTGCGGCTGGTCAGTCTCGCCCCAGATCTCGCCATGGCGCAGTAGCCACGACGTTGCCCGCTGGCCCCACGCCCGGATCACGTACACCACGCGATCCTTCTGCACGTCCACGCCGCAGGTGACGAGCCTCGCGCCCTCGGGCAGTTCATCGGACTGATACGCGCCGCGCAGAGACTGCACTTGAGTCTGCGCGGGGGCCTCGCCGCTGATCTGGAACAGCTCGCCGAATACCGTGTTTTTCACGGCCTGCACGCGGCCCTGTTCATGGCTGTGCGCGGCTTCCACCCACTGCTTCGCGGCATCGCCCCAGCTGCGCCACGGGCTGCACAAGCCGGATACGTGGAAACTCGCGCAGTCGCTGTCGGCATCGCCCAGCACTTCGAACCGACCGGCGGCGTTCATGCGGGCGCGGTGACTGTCCGCAATGAGACTGCCGCAGTGCGGACAGGCAAGTCGGGCAGTGCGCTTTGCTTGGGCTGGCGTGGATTTCTCAGCCCACTTCAACAGGTCGAACGATGGCGCGAAGTACGTCTCGCACTCAGGGCACGGCCAGGCCCACCTTGCTTGCGAGCCGGATTCGTACAGGCCCCAGATTGGCGATGCGCCTTGAATCGTTGGCGTGCTGGTGACCACCACCTTGCCGTCTGGATAGGTCGCGGTGCGCGCCTCGGCGAGCGCAACCGGATCGCCTTCGCCAGGAAGGTCATCCATGCGATCCCGTTCGTCCAGCAGCACCAGCGCGGCGGGATGGCTGGAAAGCTCGATTGCGCTGCCGGCCCACGCGAACCCCAGGCGCTGGCCGCCTATGAACTTTTCCCCCACCTTGTCGGCGGACTTCCGCTTGTCTAGTTTCGCGTCGAGGCTCGGCGTGGTGCGGATCATCTTCGCCACGCGGCCGGTGCTGATCGCTTCGACCTGACGTTGCGACGCTGCGACAAAGATCACCGGTGCCGGGTCGATGTCTAGGCGATGGCCTATGAGGTTCAGCAGCAGTTCGGTCTTGCCCATCTGCGAGCCGCAGACCACGACGACGCGGCGGAACTTCGGGTCCACTGCGGCGCGCATGATCGGCACTAGGTATGGCACGCGCGACGTGCGCCACGGGCCGGGCTCGGCGGTGCCGGGCGGCAATATGCGGTTCACGTCTGCCCACTCATCCGGCGGCATCGGCGGCGGCGCCCTGAGCGCTTTCGACCCGGCCAGCAGCACCGGCGATAGCTTCCAGTTCAGCGGCGGCGGTGTTGCGGATTCTTCGACATTCACGAAATAGCACCTCACGCACTTGAGCGGGTTCGACAAGGCCCGCGATCTCCGCAGACACGCGACCGGCAAGGCCGTCAAGCTGTCCGCCGATGGAGGTCATGGCGGACAGGAAGGCGCGTTGCACGTCGTCGCGGTCGACCGTTTCACCTTCCCTGCGGCGCATCCTGTTTTCCAGGTCACGGCGCTGTGCCTCTACGAGTTTACGCCGCGCTTCACTCAGCGATCCGGCGGCCTCACCTTCGAGGTGGGCCAAGTATTTGGGGATACACGTCGCGAGGTCGAACCCGTCGCGGGGCCCACTACCTGCACGCGGCAAGACGCCATCGCGAGATAGGCGGCGAATGTGGCGGGAACTGATCCTCAACAGTTTGGCGATGGTCTCAGTAGAGACAACAAGCGGATTACCTGCCACTGGCAAGCCTGCGCGCCAGTTCGCGCTCGGCCTCACTGCGCCAGCGCCGGCGGGCGACGGCCTCCAGTTTCCTCAGCACGATCTCGCGCATGAAAGTGTTGGGCAAGCTCGGGCCGTGCAACGGTTTCAGCGGGCCCCGCTGTTTGCCCACACGCGAAACCACAGTGCCCTTTGGCGTCGTGAATCCGCCGCGGTAGGTTTTGCGTACACCCCATGCCGTGGCCGCAATGCCCGCCTTGTTGCGCGTAGCGCGAAACGTTCGCAAGTTCGGCGCATACGGCAGCGCTCCGACTTCCGCCCACAGTTTGTGCGGCGTGGCACCTGATACGAACATGCGCTTGCGGATTTCGCTTTGCTTCAGGCTTGTCAGCTGAGAGATCGTCCGTACGGCTTCAGCCTTCACGCCGTCGGCCGCCCGATTCAGTGCGCGCGCCATCACCTTAGGCACTACGTCCCGGCGCAGCTTGTTCAACTGGCGCTGGAAGGCAAGGGAATCGAAATTGACGTTGACCTTGATCACGTTGGTTGGCCTCAGTGAATCGGTGCGCTATGGCCGGCCGTCTCGCTCGTACAGGCGTTGCAGCGCCGCCACCTGCGCTTCGAACGTGATCCCCTGCTTCTCGCAAAGCTGCTTCAGCTTCTCCAGCGCCTTGTTGACCCACTGCCGGGCAGTCTCAGGCGACACCTTCCGCGCAACCGTCCACGCATCCGCAGGGCTCCGGCGCCGCGCCATCGCGCGGAAGTGCTCGCAGTACAGGAAGCTGCGCCCCACGAATAGCGCGCGCTGCTCGTCGTAGCAGGCCTGACAGATCGCGTGCGGCCTGGCGGTCATGCGCGGCCCCGGCGGGACATGTCATCGCGCACGGCGAGCTTCGCGGCTTCCACTACCTGCTTGTTGTTGGCCTCCAGAATTGCCGGCAATGCCTTGATGACATCCTGCGTCGCGCCGCGTGCATCGACGTGGTTTGTGACCGTGATGTGAGTGGCGCCGCCGCCGCGATAGCCAGCAGCGAATGCACCCGGCCCGCCGCCCCAGATCGGCTCCGGGCCGTGCTCGCCAGCGGTGTACCACTTGCCCTGCTCAAGCGGCCCGCCCATGGCCTTGCCGCCGCCATACTGCATGCCGCCGAAGATGGCGCCGACTCCAATGCGCACCAGGTCGCCGAGTCCACCGCTTCCCTTTTCGCCGAAGATACTCAGCGCGGCCTGCTCGGCTGCGATGTGGCGCATCGTGTCCACGAAGTCGGCGAGCATCCCCTTGAAGCCCGCCTTGGAGGGTTTGAACAGAAACTCCTCCAGAGAGTCCTTCGCACTGCGCGCTGCGCGGTCCGCGTACTCGGGGATCAAGTCCATCTCGGTCTCGAAGGCTTTGCCGACGCGCTTGGCAGTGACCTCGACATCCTCCAGTCCCACGTTGAGCGCATCGAGCGCTTCCGCCATGCGCGCGGCGTAAGTCTCCGACGTGATCTTGCCTGCCTCCAAGAGATCCACCAGCGCGGCCTCGGCAGTCTCAAACGTCCGCACCTGCTGCTCGCCAGCAGTGCGGGTGAGCTCCTGCAGGCTCTCGTAGTGGTCTGCCTCGGCCGCATGCTGCTTGCGGGTGGCGATCTCCAGGCGATCCGCGAGCTTGATCCGCTCCTCCTGCGCGGCGATCGCGGCCTTCTCAGCTGCCTCCTGGTCGGCCACTGATTCGTAGCCAGGCGCCCATATCGCCGCATTCCCGCGACCACGGCCCGGCTCGTTGCGCGTCTTGAGCCTTTCGATCTTGGCGTAGAGGTCCGCGATATCCCGGTCGATGATTGTCTGCATCGCCGCGGAGTTCATCTCCGGATTGGCCTGCTTGCGGCGGATCGCGTTCTCGATCTCCGCGATGATCTCGTCCTTGGCCATGTCTCCGGTCAGCCCGCCGTGTGGCAGGCCCTTGCCGGAGAGGATGTCGAAGATCGAGGTCAGCGCGGGAGCTACGCTTGCGGTCAGCGTCGTGGCAAAGCCCTCCCACGATGCTTTCATGGCCTTGATCGCACGGTCGGCGTCGGCGAGCTTCTTGATCTGCTCATCGCTGAACGACACGCCGAGCCGTTGCGCCTCTTCGCGCGCCGCGCGGATTCCTGCCGCGCCCTTCTCGAACGCGGGCAGCAGGTCAGCGCCGGCCTTTCCGAAAATGTCCACGGCCGCGCGGGTACGGTCCAGTGGGTCCTGCAGCTTGCTGATGCGGTCGGCGATCAGCTCGAACTGCTCGTCGGCCTTGAGGCCCTTGATGTCTTGGATCTTCAGGCCGAGCGCGGACAACGCTTCGGTCGGACCCTTGGCGCCGGTCGCCGCCTCGCTGAGGTTGACCTGCATCTTCTTGATGGACGTCGACAGCGCGTCCAGTTCGATGTCCGACATCTTCGCGAAGTGCGCAAGTTCGGACATGGCGCGGCCGGTGATGCCGGCTTTGGTGGCGGCCTTGTCGAGGTTGTCACCCAACTCAATGGATCGCGCGGCGACCCCTGCTACTGCCGCGACGCTGATACCGGCGAAGGCGTACTTAAATGCCGCCTGCATGCGCTTGGCCGTGCCTTCGGCATTGCCCAGCGCCTGCCGGAAGGCAAGCGCGGTGGCGTCTTCGCCTTCAATTCTGAATTTAGCGGTTGGTTTCATAGGGTCACTGCAGATTGTGAATTTCGACCGTCAGTTGCAGGTCCGCCCAGGTCGCCGTGCCCGTGCCGGACAGTTTGGTTACGCGCGCGCCGACTGAAACTCCCGTGCTACCTGCTGGTACGTCGAAGACCCAGCGGATGTTCTTAACTCCGCCCGTGGCGTCGTCGATCACGACGGCTTCGCTTTCATCCGAATCGGCGAACACGGTGAAGCCGGCAGTGACACCGAAACCAGCAATCACGCCGATGCTCGCCTGCGCGGAAACGATGACCTTTGCGTCATAGGAGGCGCCGATAGCCGGCAGCGGAATATCGATGGACATCGAGCGCTCGGCGCTCGCGGACGTGGTGTCCAAGAATCCCCATTCGGTGTAGCTCTCGACGCTCGTTGCGGGGCAGGCGCTCATGCGTCCACCTGTGCCGCGCACGCGACGCCGCCGCCGTAGTTACTGTCTCCCGGCCCGATGTAGCGGATGACGGCGAGACTCCGGCAGTGATCGAAGGGGAACGCGCTGTTGTTCGTCGTCAGAAACCAGTCACCTCCCATGCCGCGCAGCCTCTTCACCATCACCGGCGATACCTTGTCGCCGTAGATCACCCGCAGCATCGGATCTCTCCTGCAGTACTCGCCCATGGCCTCACACCGCTCGGGTGGCAACGCGGCCAGGATGAAGTCGCCGTCCTCGGGCACGACGCGAGGGTCGCACCAGATTTCCGCGCCGTGATCGATGATTGGCGCCTGACACACGCCGATGCAGTGCGTGACGATCAGCCCAGCCGGTGAATCTGCTGGCGCGCGCAGGCGGAACGTGCCGGCGTCGAGTTGTGCGGCCAGCTCGGCGTATTCGACTCTTGCGTCGAGGCCGCCGCTGAAATTCGGCGGCTTCGGCAGTGGCCTCGGCTGTGGTGAAACCAAGGTTTGGGGATAGTCGCGGCACCATTTCGCGATGCCTTCGGCGTGTTGCCGTAGCGTTTCAGGTGTTGGCTCGGCCTCGCCGGCGAAGCTGTAGAAGCGCCGGCCATCCTCGTGGCGCAGGTGACCATAAACGTCGTGATACATCCTAGCCATTCAGCGTCTCCTTGCCGATGCGTCATCCATCGCACGGTTGAGTGTGTCGAGCATCGTGAACACCCTGGCAGCGTTGCTGGCGCGCCCCGCGAAGGTGATGCGCCCCAGATTTCCCATGTGGGTGATCTCGACGTGGTGATCGCAGGCGATGTGCTTGCGCTCGCAGTCTTTGCAGGCGTAGGACTTCATGGCTTCTGCTTCACGGAGATGGCTTCGACGTATCCGCCGAAACGCGTCATAAGCAACTTGCCGTCGCGATAGTACGAGGCATGGCCGTTTCGCATGACTATGGCGTGGCCCTCGTGGTGCGGACGCTCAAGCCCTGCATTTCTGCAACTTGTGCATGGTTCGAACTCTTTGGTTTCCATTTGGTTACTCCTTGCGCCCGTGCAGCTGCAGTGCCACGAAACCCGTGGCGGCCGGACCCCATGCCCGGCGCTGCTGCAGCGGTCGAGGGCTACCGCCGGTGTACACAGCCGACGCCACTCTCGCGGGCTTCACTGCGGCAGGCTCGCGGGCTTCACTGCGGCAGGCTCGCGCGCGGAGTGAGAACGCGCGCCTGCTGACGGGGTTACGCGCGCCACTCCCGCCTTGGCGCATAGGGGCCGGCTGGTCGCGGAAGCTCGCGCGCCCAGATGCCTCAATGAATTTGTTCATGCTCTCTCGCGTTGATTTTTGGGTACATGGTGATGGTGCCGTTGCAATCGAGCCGTACGACGGTCACCTCGTCGCCGATAGAGCACTGTCGCGAGTTAAGACGCTTCTGCGCCGCGATCATCCGCGCGAAATCCACGGGCTCGGCCAGTGGGTTTGCCCAGTCGTCGTATTCGACCGATGGAACGGCAACGCGCGCTGGAACCTGGAGTTGCTCCGAGGCGAAGTCCGGGCTGCCGAAGTGTGCCGCCTGTATTCCGTCTCCTGTCGCCTGGGCGAGGAACACGCGCGTTGGCATGGGCAGTTGCGTAATCGGGTGGCGGTGCTCGGCGTACGCCTCCCGCAGCGCCTCGGGACCGCTCAATGCTTGGCGCCCGTCCCGCGAGAAGTTCCTCTGCAGGAACCTCCAGAAGTCGTCCGTCACGACGCCCGACCCGCAGCTGGCCATGATCAGTCCGAGGTGCGGGAACGCGAGCACCTTGCTGCAGAATCCGAAGCCGCGCTCGTCTGTCGTCATCAGCGTGTCCGCTGCGAAGACGGCGAAGTCAGCGCTCAGGCGTATGCAGATAGCCGTCATGTCGCCGCGTCTTGCCCCTGCTCAGTATCCAGGCGCTCCAGCTCGAACTGGAGTTCGACCATGCGCTTGCGGATAGGGCGCGTTGCTTCCTGCAGATTCGACACGGCGGCACCGAGGTGCGCCTGCAACTGATTCACCGCGGCGGCGGCCTCGTGGAAGGCGGTCATCGCCTTGGCTGCCTTCTCGGTGGCCATCACAATCCCGGGCTGCGCCTCTATGCTGATCTTTTTCTGCTGGGCGTGGATCTTGGCGATGTCGGTCTGCAGCTCCGCGATCGCGCGGACATACTCTTCGCGCAGCTGGGCGCGGCTTGCTTGTCGCTGGGCCACAGCGACCGGAAGCGTGCTGACGAACGATAAGGGCATTTCGATGTTCTCCGAGTGATGGAAGCAGGATTGCAAAATCGTCTATTCGTGATCGATTTGTGGATCTACGACACGAGCAACGCGCCGATACGCCTGGAAGATCAACTCAGCCGCGGCGTCCTTGTGGACCTTGAGTCGGATGTGCGTCGGCAAGCCGGAACCGTCGTCGCGGCGAAGTACATCGCCCAGAGCTGCAGCGATCTTCTGCAGGAGATCGCCAGGTGGAGCCGCAGCACCGAGTGACCGCAGGCGCCAGGCACGGACGGCCTCCACGTCCACCCGCGAGCCGTGCCCGCGCCCCACTGAGCCGAGCGCTGTGCACGGCGCGCCGTTGCGAATCCAGCGGCGCAAGGTCGGGGCCGACACGCCGAGGGCGACGGCTGCCCGGTTGAGCGGCAGGTCGGTGGAGACCGGCAGGGTCACGCGATTAGCGGGTCATCGGACATCGGGAGGAACGCTCGCACCGTCGCGTCCCCGGCGGCCACGCGCACCGAATACACCGGGCTCAGGAGGGACCCGCGCAATCTTCGGCCTCGGCGGGTTGCTGTACGCCCACTCACCGGCGGCACGGTCTTCACAGCTTGCCTTGCGCGATGGACGCAACGTGGCACGCATCCGCCGGGCCCAGCGTCGCATAGCCATCGAGCCTGTCTTACGCGGCACTACGCTGCTCTAGGCGCTGCAGCTCAGTGAGCGCGTCCGCTAGCGCTGCGTGCACGCTGCCCAGCTGCTGGCCAAGTGCAGGCTGTAGGTGGACGGCAGCGCGCAGCGCAGTCATGCAGCAAGCGAGGCTGCGCTTGGCGTCGGCCAGTGGTGCGGCTTCAGGTGGTTCGCGGGGGTCGGTCATGATTTCACTACCTCGTGTGTCCGGTCCGGTGGGGTGTCCGGTTGTCCGGTGCTTAAGCACACCGGACAAACCGGACACCTTTGCCCGGACGAAACCGGACGAAACCGGACAGACCGGACACAACCGGACGTTGCCAAAGAAGAAGTCACAAGGCCCCCCGGTTGACCATGAATCCGCCCACCGAAGGGGTCAGGATTCCGGCGTTCACGAGGAAGTTATTCAGCTCGGCAACCCTCTGTCGTGCGATGCCGGCGGTCCGGTGAATCGATCGCAGTTCATCGCTGTGAATAGCGGGCTGGTCATGGGTCCGCGCCCATTCACGGACTGCCGCCATCACGGCGCGCTGGTTGTTCCCGGCGGCCTTGGCCCCGGCCTGCAGCACGGGCGCGTCGGTGGCGTACAGCGCCAGGCTCGTGACCGGGTCGCCGTATTCATCCTCTCGCCCCAGTTCGATTACCCGGGCCTCGTATCCCAGCGGCGGCAGGCTCGGCGTGTCCTTGAATCGCTCGCGGCTCACGCTTACCTGCATGGCGCCAGGGGCTCGCGTGACGATGTACTCGGCGTCGGTGTTGGCCGCCAGCGCGGACGCGCCGCGCGGCCTCCCGCCCTCGTTGTGGCCGGTGTGCGCCACGATGAGGACCGTACTGCCGAACCGCTCGCGCAGGCCCCGGCTCAGCGACGATAGGTAGCCCGCGACTTCGGAGTTGCTGTTCTCATCGAGGCCGCCGGCAAACTTCGACCAGGTGTCCACGACGATCAGCGCCGGGTCTTCCGGCAGGGCGTCGATCTCAGTGGCGAGTGCATCCAGCTCGGAGGGAACCGACAGCTGCAGCGGGCGTTCAAGCACTGTCACGGGAAGGTCTTCGGGATTTAGTCGCGGCGCGTGCGCCTTGATCCATGCCTCAGCGCGCATGCCAAGGCCGGCACCTTCGCCGGACAGCAGCACTACCGGCTGATCCTCCAGCGCGGTGCGCATCGCCAACTCATTCGCAATGAAGCTTTTGAAGGTACCGCGCGATCCGGCCAGGATGGCGAGCACGTCGCACTCGAGGATGTTGCGCAAGCCGGGCAGCCAGCGCGGTGCGCGCCTCTCAGCGATGATCGCCGCCAGCGACCGCAGCTCAATGACAGGTCCGACGGGCACCTGAACCAGCGAGGCCGCGGCGTTCATGCGGCCACCCGTGCTCGCGTCGGCTTGTAGAACACTGGCCGGCACGACACCACGCGCACACCGTCATGTTCGGCGGCCAGGGCGGCAACGAGCCGCGCCCCGGCATGCACCAGGTGGCGCGCGAATGCGTCGATGCGATCAGGTGGCCAGTTCCACGCGACCAGCGTCGGATGCAGGCCAGCAACGCATCGCCAGTCGTATTCGGTGAACTCTGCATCGGGCGGCAGGCACAGCACGCGGGGCGGCTTGCGGGCGCGGGCGCGGTTCCAGCTGTGATCGCCGGCCATGATCCACACGTCAGGCAGTTGGCCGGCCTTGCGTGCAGTCTGCAGCTCTTTGCCGAAGGGTGGCAGCTTCATCGGCGCACCTCATCGGCCACACGCTGAACCTCCAGCTGGCGCAGACGGCGCGGGTCTACCAGTACTTCGTGCTCGCTGCGGTCATCGATGGCGAGAAACACGGCATCACGGTGCACAACGGCTTCGGCAACAACGGGTTTCCATACAGGTATGCAGCGATGCCCGGCGGCGAAACGCAGCGCCACCTCGCGTGAGGTCGTCCACGAAATGCCGCGCACCCTATCCTTCGAGCACCCGCGGTAGATCTTGAGCGGCCACTGCAACGGCTTGTCTATGGTCGGGCGGGCCGGGGCGCTGCGGAATTCATCCAGGAGCCAGGAGCGATAGCACCATGTGGCGTCGCAACTGGAATACACATCGCCCACCAGTTGCCAGAACAGCTCCGGATTGCGGTCGCGCTCGCGCACCAGCGCATGCAGCAGGTGCTGCATGCGGTTGGCGCTGTCGATGCCGATGCCGAATAACTGGTAGTTGTGGGCGATCACCGGCGCACCTGCTTCGTGCGCTGCACCTTCTCGCCCAGGCACTTCAGGCAATGCACCTGACCGATCACGTCTGGCACGTATTGCGCCGTGCAGGTGAAGCACCGGGGCGAACCTAGTGGTGCTGCACCCACGAGGTGGCGCGGCTTGTCGTCAGGCAGTATCTTCATCGTGTCTCCGCGCCTCGGTCGCCTGCCCTGCAAGAACGGCGGCCGGGGCGTTTTCATTTGTCAGGTCGCGCACCAGCGTCTCGACCAGAAGGTCGATGAATGGCTCGATGTGCGCGGGATAGGTCATCAGGCGCGAGCGCGGCCCGCCGTGGACGGCTCAGGTGAGCCCTCGCGGCAGCTATCTTTTCCTCGGTATATAGGCGACGCCCTGCCGAGTCGCGCTGCGGGCTGAGAAGCCAATCCAAGCCCCTCAACGTCCCTTCGGCACACGGGACTTTTCTGGCCGCACCGGAAATCCCCTGCAATGTCTCGTTCATGGCCTCCACCTTCGCCGCCACCGGCGAGTTGCTGAGGCCCGTTCTATCGTGTTAGCTTGTTGCTGTCATCGAAACGCGGTCTAGTAATACTTACTGTGCAAAAACGAAGCAAGAAACCATTACGCGCCACTCCGAGAGGGGTAGCGGCAGAGTCCGGGCTTACGACTGCGGACCTGACCCGACGTGCCTTTGACGTGCGTCTCATCAAGGCATTCTTGGACTTCGAAACGGCGGCGGCAGACGCAACGGATGAGAACCTACCGCAAGTTGCCGAAGCCAATCTTGGCTGGGTACGCGACTACCTAACGCAGTTGGCAAACCTCGCCCGTATCCCGGACACCAGCACCGTAGTCCCAAGCCGCTTATCCCTCTCGGTGAAGGATTGCGCCGTTGCGGAACGAATGTTCCAGACGTTCTTCCGCCTCTGGTTTGGACAGCGGACATTTACCGATCCCAAGAGCGGCCGGCGGCTGACTGCTCTTGTTCCGCATGACCCCGCCGAGCCTTTGCGGTTCGCAAAGGGCCGCGAGTGGCTGGATTCGGAGTTAGGAAAGCTCTGGATCGTTGAGCACTACCGGGTTGGCGAAGGCGGCATTTCCCGCATCACAGTGCCCTATTTGCCAACAGTATCGGCTTGTGCCGCCTATGTGATCGCCACACTCATGGAAAACAGATGGGGCATCGCTGAGCGGGTTAGAGCCTGCCCATTCCGTCCCGATCCCGAGCAGGGATTCCATGTGTTTCTGGACTTCCGCCTGCGTGAAGACGGGAACCTATTGGATGGCCGTGACATGCGGTACTGCTGCGCGAAACATCAAAATGCCGACGCGCAGCGGCGCAGTAGGAAGAAACCATGATGAACGCCGCCATTTATGCGAGATACAGCACCGACAAGCAGAGCGAGGCCAGCATCGCCGACCAGTTCCGCCAGTGCGAACGGCTGGCCGACCGCAACGGGTTCACGGTGACGGCGCGCTTTCAGGATGCGGCAATGTCAGGTGGAACGATCCACCGACCCGGCTACCAGCAGTTGCTCGAAGCGGCACGCCGTGGTGATTTCTCGGTGATCGTCGCCGAGGATTCCAGCCGCCTCTGGCGCAACCTCGCCGAACAGGCGCCGCGCATCGCGGAACTGCGCGACCTCGGCGTGCATGTCGTCACGCACGACCTGGACACGCGGCAGGAATCCGCCGCGATTCTCGGCGCGGTCATGGGCGCCATGGGTGAAACGTACCGGGCAGAGATCGGCCGGCGCACGCGGCGAGGCCTCGAAGGTCGCGCACGCGCGCAGAAGTCCACCGGCGGCAAGGCATATGGCTACCGCGGGGCGGAAGGCGGCCGCGAGATCGACATCGATCAGGCCGCCGTGATCGTGCGCATCTTCTCCATGTACGTCGACGGATTCAGCCCGCGGGCCATCGCCGACCAGCTCAACGCAGACGGCGTGCCCTCCCCCGGGGCCGGGTGGAAGCGTGAGTCCCGCAGGCGTGCCGGCTGGCTCAGCAGCGCCATCGCGGGCGATCTCGCGCGCGGCATCGGCATCCTCAACAACGAGCTGTACCGCGGCGCGGTGATCTGGAACAAGTCGCGATGGATTCGCAGCGCCGCCGACAGCAAGGCCAGACGGTGCGTGCCGAACCCGCGCAGCGAATGGGTGGTGCACCAGGACGAAAGCCTGCGCATCGTGCCGGAGCCGCTGTGGCTGGCCGTGAAGCGCCGGCAGCACGAGCAGGCTGCTCGCATCGGTGATCGCGTGAAAGCTGGGCTGCAGCGCGCGGCAGCCCGCCGCACGGGGCGCGGCCCGAAGTACCTGCTCAGCGGGCTGATGAAGTGCGGCGCCTGCGGGAGCGCCTACGTGGTGGCGTCCGCCACCTCCTACGCTTGCGCGTCCCTCGTCAACGGCGGCGCCAATGCCTGCAGCAACAATGCCCGCTTCCGGCGCGATGCCGCCGAGCGGGTGATCCTGGAAGGCATCCGGCGCGACCTCGCCGCCCCCGCGGTGGTCGATGAAGTCCTGCGCCGCGTTCGCGCCCGGCTGCGCGAGCTGTCCAAGCCGAAGGCAGTGCCGCAGGCCCGCATCCGCGAGCTGGAGCAGCAGATAGAAAACCTCGTGGAAGCCGTGGCCGCCGGCGGCCTGCGCGGTTCGGTGTCGCTGGCTGACCGCCTGCGCACTGCCGAGGCGGAACTATCGTCGTTGAAGGCACAGGCAGAGGCCGCGCCTGCGGCCACCGTGGAACGCCTGCTACCTGAATTGGCGGCCCGCTACGCCCGCCAGCTCGATCAGCTGCCGCAGGTGCTGACCGGCGACGTGACGCGCGCCAGGACGGCGCTGGCGGCGCACGTAGGCCCTCTGACGGTCACAGCGACCGCAGCGGAAATTCAGTTCTGGAGCGAGCAGGGACACGCGGAAGCCGCCCTGCTACGCGCCGCCGGGGCGGCATCAAGTTTTAGTGGTAGCGGGGGCAGGATTTGAACCTGCGACCTTCGGGTTATGAGCCCGACGAGCTGCCAGACTGCTCCACCCCGCACCGGTAGGGGCGCGCATCTTAGCCGAACGCTTTCCGCAGAGTGAAGCTATTTTCCGGCATGCAGCTCACCTCGGCTGCCTGCGTGCCTTCAGCTCCCGGAAATGACCTGCCGGCACAGCGCCAGCAATGCCTCCGGCACGATACCCAGCACCAGCACCGCCAGCGCGTTGAACGCGAGTACCAGCCGCAGCCCGGTGGGGCGATGCAACGCCGGCTGTTCGGCCGGTGGCTCGAAATACATCAGCCACACCACACGCAGGTAGTAGAAGGCGCCGATCACCGAGGCGACCACTGCGATGATGGCGTAGGCGGTCAGCCCGCTGCCCAGCATGGCCTGGATCACCTGCAGCTTGGCCCAGAAGCCGATGAAGGGCGGCACGCCGGCGGTGGAGAACATCACCGCGGCCATCACCGCGGCCAGCAGTGGGTCCCGCTGGTGCAGGCCCTTGTAGTGCTCCAGCTGGTCCCCCTCGCAACCCTCGCGACTGGTGACCAGGATCACTGCGAACGCGGCCACCGTCATCAACACATAGGCCAGCGTGTAGTACAGCGCCGCGCTGTAACCCAGGCCGCTGGCCGACGCGAAGCCCAGCAGCACGAAGCCGACGTTGGCAATGGCCGAGTAGGCCAGCATGCGCAGCAGGTTGGTCTGGGCCACCGCGATCAGGTTGCCGGCGACCACCGAGATGATGGCGAGCAGGCCCAGCATCTGGCCCCATTGCGCGGCCTGCAACGCCAGGCCCTCGGACAGGAAGCGGAATGCCATCGCGAACGAGGCGATCTTGGAGACCGTGGCAACCAGCGTGGCCGATGCCGCGGGTGCGCCCTGGTAGACGTCCGGCACCCACATGTGGAACGGCACCGCGCCGAACTTGAAGGCGATGGCGACCACGACGAAGGACAGCGCCAGCAGGAAGCCCAGCCCCGGCGCATCGCCGAGCTTCAGCGCGAGCGTGCCCAGGTCCAGCGTGCCGGTGATCCCGTACAGCACCGACATGCCATACAGCAACGCGCCCGAGCCGATCGCGCCCAGCACGAAGTACTTCATCGCCGCCTCGGCGCCGGCCACCGATTCACGGTCGAAGGCCACGATGGCATACAGCGACAGCGCCAGCAGCTCCACGCCCACGTACAGGGTCAGAAGGTTCGGTGCCGAGGCCAGCACCAGCACGCCCAGCAGCGCGGTCAGCGTGAGGATGTAGAACTCGCCCTTGGCGATGCCCCGGCGCTGCAGGTACGGGCCGCTGTAGAACAGCGCCAGCGCCGTGATCAGGAACGCGGCCATCTTCAGCAGCGTGCTGAGCGGATCCGCAACATAGAGGCCCTGGAAAATCAGCGTGCGCGCGTCCGCGCCGGTGAAGGCGGTGATCGCGACGCCAACCAGCAGCACCAGCAGGGTGAAGGTGGCCGTGCGCCCGGGTTTGCCCTCGGCAAAGAACAGGTCGAACAGCAGCACCACGCAGATGGCGCCGGTGAGGTAGATCTCGGGCCAGGCGAGCGCGAGTTCGGATGCGGAGAAAGGCGTCATAGCTTGGTCGCCAGGATCTGCTGCGTCAGGTGTTCGATGGTGCCGTGCATGGTTTGCAGCAGCGGCGCCGGCCACAGGCCCAACAGCAGCACCGCCGCGGCCAGCATGGCCAGCACCAGGAACTCACGGCGGTCGAGGTCTTTCAGCTCGGCAACGTGGTGGTTGCCCACGGCCCCGAAGATCACGCGCTTGACCAGCCACAGCGTATAGGCCGCGCCCAGGATCAGCGTGGTCGCCGCCAGCGCCGCGTACCAGAAGTTCGCCTTGAAGGCCGCGAGGATCACCAGGAACTCGCCGACGAAGCCGGAGGTGCCAGGCAGGCCGCAGTTGGCCATGGCGAACAGCACGGCGAAGGCACCGAACACCGGCATCCTGTTGATCACCCCGCCGTAGGCGCTGATTTCCCGCGAGTGCACGCGGTCGTACAGCACGCCCACGCACAGGAACATCGCGCCCGACACCACGCCGTGGGAAATCATCTGCACCATGGCGCCATCCAGCCCCATGCCCACGCCGGCGGTTTCGCCGGTGGCATCGAAGATGTCGTAGGCCAGCACCACGCCCAGGGTGACGAAACCCATGTGCGCGATGGAGGAATACGCGATCAGCTTCTTCATGTCCTTCTGCACCAGCGCCACGAAGCCGATGTACACCACCGCGATCAGCGACAGCAGGATGATCAGCCAGTCCAGCTCGCGGCCGGCGTCCGGCGCGATGGGCAGCGCGAAACGCAGCAGGCCGTAACCGCCCATCTTCAGCATGATGGCCGCCAGCACCACCGAACCGCCGGTGGGCGCCTCCACGTGCGCATCCGGCAACCAGGTATGCACCGGCCACATCGGCACCTTCACCGCGAAGGCGGCGAGGAAGGCCAGGAAGATCCAGTACTGCTCGGTCATCGACAGCTTCAGGTTGTGCAGCGCGCCGATGTCGTAGTCCTGACCCTTGAGGTACATGTAGATCAGCGCCACCAGCATGAACACCGAGCCGAGGAAGGTGTACAGGAAGAACTTGATGGTGGCGTAGATGCGCCGCGGACCGCCCCAGATGCCGATGATCAGGAACATCGGGATCAGCATGGCTTCCCAGAAGAAGTAGAACAGCAGCGCGTCCATCGCGGAGAACACGCCCACCATCAGGCCTTCCATGATCAGGAAGGCCGCAAGGTATTGCGCCACGCGCTTGCTCACGGAATTCCACGCCATGATCACCACCGGGATGGTGATGAAGGTGGTCAGCACGATCAGCGGTACGGCTATGCCGTCCACGCCCAGGTGGTAGTCGGCGTTGAACACCGGGATCCACGGCAGGCGCTGCTGGAACTGGAAGGCTGCTGTGCTGCCGTCGAAGCCGGCGTACAGCGGAATGCTGAAGGCGAAGGCCGCAAGCGCGGTCAGCAGTGACAGCCAGCGCGCGGCCGCCACGCGCTTCTCGCCCAGCAGCAGCGCCAGCACCCCACCACCGATGGGCAGCCAGACCAGGATCGAAAGTAGTACGTCGTTCATGGTCTAGTGCGCCGCCACCAGGATCCAGCCCAGCAGCAGCGCCAGGCCGATCACCATCCAGAAGGCATAGGAATACAGGAAGCCGGTCTGCACCCGGCGCACGATGCCGGCCAGCGCGTTCACCGTGTAGGCGGAGCCGTTCACCAGGCCACCGTCGATGATGGTGCGGTCACCGCCCTTCCAGAACAGCGAGCCCAGCGCGCGCGACAGGCGCGCGATGACGTTCTCGTTGAACCAGTCGAAGTAGTACTTGTGGTCGAGGATGCGGATCAGCGGCTTGAGGCGCGCCGCGATCACGCCAGGCCAGTCCGGGCGTTTCATGTACAGGAGCCACGCTGCGAACACGCCGGCCAGCGCAAACCACAACGGCAGTGTCGCGATGGAGTGCAGACCCATCTCGCCCGGATGCGCGGCATGTTCGGCGACGTGCTCCATCGCCGGATGGGCTTCGGTGTCGACGAAGATCGCGCCGTGGAAGAACTCGCCGCCGAGCATCGGGGCGATGGTCAGGCCGCCGATGATGATGGAGGGGATGGCCAGCAGCACCAGCGGCAGCCAGACCACCCAGGGGCTTTCATGCGGCACATGGACATGCGCGGCGCCATGGGCGTGCTCGTCATGGCCCTTCACCTTGCCGTGGTCGTGCGCATCGTGACCATGCTGGTCATGCCCATGCTCGTCCTGATGCGCGTCATGTTCCGTCGGGAAGGGCTTGCTGCGGAAGCGTTCCGGCCCGTGGAACACCATGAAGTACATGCGGAAGCTGTAGAACGCGGTCACGAACACGCCAGCCAGCACGGCGAACTGCGCATAGCCCGCGCCCCAGATGTGGCTGTGCTCCACCGCCAGGATGATGCTGTCCTTGGAATAGAAGCCGGAGAAGAACGGCGTGCCGATCAGCGCCAGCGAGCCGATCAGCGAGGTGATCCAGGTGATGGGCATGTACTTGCGCAGGCCGCCCATGTTGCGGATGTCCTGGTCGTGGTGCATGCCGATGATCACCGAGCCGGCGGCCAGGAACAGCAGCGCCTTGAAGAAGGCATGCGTCATCAGGTGGAACACGCCTGCTGAATATGCCGATACGCCCAGCGCCACCGTCATGTAACCCAGCTGCGACAGCGTGGAATACGCCACCACGCGCTTGATGTCGTTCTGCACGATGCCCAGGAATCCCATGAACAGCGCCGTGGTGGCGCCGATCACCAGGATGAAGCTCAGCGCCGCATCCGAACCCTCGAAAAGCGGCGACATGCGCGCCACCATGAAGATGCCCGCCGTCACCATGGTGGCGGCGTGGATCAGTGCCGAGATCGGCGTCGGGCCTTCCATGGAATCCGGCAGCCACACATGCAACGGCACCTGCGCGGACTTGCCCATGGCGCCGATGAACAGGCAGATGCAGATCACCGTCAGGGCATTCCAGCCCTCCCCGCCCAGGATGGCCAGGTTCGAGCCTGCGATTTTCTCCACCGCCCCGAACGCATCCGAGTACTGCAGCGAGCCGGTGAAATAAACGATGCCCGCGATGCCCAGCAGGAAACCGAAGTCACCCACGCGGTTCACGATGAAGGCCTTCATGTTGGCGAAGATCGCCGTGGGCCGCGTGTACCAGAAGCCGATCAGGAGGTACGAGACCAGGCCCACCGCCTCCCAGCCGAAGAACAGCTGCAGGAAGTTGTTGGACATCACCAGCATCAGCATGGCGAAGGTGAACAGCGAGATGTAGCTGAAGAAGCGCTGGTAGCCCGGGTCATCCGCCATGTAGCCGATGGTGTACACGTGCACGCAGAAGGACACGAAGGTCACCACCACCATCATCATCACGGTCAGCGGGTCGACCAGGAAGCCGATCTGCATCCTGATGCCATCGCTGACCAGCCAGGTGTAGACGGCGTCGTTGAACACCGGCGCGTGGTCGAATATCAGCTGCTTGAACACCACCAGCGACAGCAGGCAGGACGCGCCCACGCCCACGATGGTCACGGCAGCGGCACCGGCGCGGCCGACCCAGCGGCCGGCAAGGCCCGCGATCAGCGCCGCCAGCAAGGGCAGCAACGGAATCCACAGCAGCAGGGTCGGATTGAGGCTCACCGCGTCATCCCTTGAGCTGGCTGATGTCAGCCACGTTGATGCTCTGGCGCAGCCGGAACAGCACCACCAGGATGGCAAGGCCGATGGCCGCCTCGGCGGCCGCCACCGTCAGCACGAAGAACACGAACACCTGGCCATCGATGTTGCCCAGGTAACGCGAGAAGGCGACGAAGTTCATGTTGGCCGACAGCAGCATCAGCTCCATGCACATCAGCAGCAGGATGATGTTCTTGCGGTTGATGAAGATGCCCGCCACCGCGATGGCGAACAGCAGGCCGGACAGCACCAGCAGCATCTGCAGCGTGATCATTCCGGCTTCTCCGCGGCGACCTTGACGATGCGCACCCGATCCTCGCGGCGCACCGCCACCTGGGCGGCGATGTCCTGCACCTTCAGGCCCTTGCGCCGGCGCATCGTGAGAACGATGGCCGCGATGATCGCCACCAGCAGCAGCACGGCGGCGAGCTCGAAGGGGTACAGGTACTTCGTGTAGATGGCGACGCCGAGGTCCGTGGCGTTGCTGGCATCCGCCGCGGCGGCCTTCATGCCGGCCTTCATGTCCACGGCCGGCGACAGGCCCTTCGCCACCACGACGCCCACGATCTCCACCACCAGCAGCGCCGCGACGACACCGCCGAACCAGGCGTTGCGCACGAACCCGCGCCGCAGCGCCTCGATGTCGATGTCCAGCATCATCACCACGAACAGGAACAGCACCATCACCGCGCCGACATAGACCAGCACCAGCACGATGGCGAGGAACTCCGCTTCCAGCAGCAGCCAGATGGCGGCCGCCGAGAAGAAGGCCAGCACCAGGCACAGCGCGCTGTGCACCGGGTTCTTCACGGTGATCACGCCCACGGCCGCCAGCAGCAGCACGAAGCCGAACACGTAGAACAGGATCTGGACCAACTCCCTGACTCCCTCTTTAACGGTACTTCGCGTCCGCGGCCTTGTCGGCGTTGATCATGGCCTCGTAGCGCTCGCCCACGGCCAGCAGCTTGTCCTTGGTCATGATGTTCTCGCCCTTGTGCTCCATGTGGTACTCATGGATGCGCGTCTCGACGATGGCGTCCACCGGGCAGGCCTCCTCGCAGAAGCCGCAGTAGATGCACTTGAAGAGGTCGATGTCGTAGCGCGTGGTGCGGCGCGTGCCGTCGGCGCTGACATCCGAATCGATGGTGATGGCCGCCGCCGGGCACACCGCCTCGCACAGCTTGCAGGCGATGCAGCGTTCCTCGCCATTCGGGTAGCGGCGCAGCGCATGCAGGCCGCGGAAGCGCGCCGACTGCGGCGCTTTCTCTTCCGGGTAGTTGATCGTGACCTTGCGCCGGAACAGGGTGCGCGCAGTGACGCTCATGCCCACCAGCAGCTCCCAGAGCGCGAAAGTCTTGACGAAGCTTTTTACCGACATCAGGCGCTCCACGGTCCGATCTTGTAATAGGCGAAGAGCATCTCGGCGAAGATCCACACGATGGTCACGGGGATCAGCGCCTTCCAGCCCAGCCGCATGATCTGGTCGTAGCGGTAGCGCGGGAACGTGGCGCGCAACCACAGGAACAGGAACAGGAAGACGAAGGTCTTGATGGCCAGCCACTGCAGGCCGTCGTTCAGGAACAGGCCGATCACCGGGACCTGGAACAGCGCGGCGTCCGGCGCGAGATAGCCATGCAGCGGACTCTGCCAGCCGCCGAAGAAGAACACCGCGGTCAGCGTCGCGATCAGGATCATGTTCGCGTATTCGGCAAGGAAGAACAGCGCGAAGCCGATGCCCGAATACTCCACGTGGAAGCCGGCGACGATTTCCGACTCGCCCTCGGCCACGTCGAAGGGCGCGCGGTTGGTCTCGGCCACGCCGGAGATGAAGTACACGACGAACAGCGGGAACAGCCAGAACCAGTTCCATGACAGGAAGCCGCCCGACTGCTGCTGGATGATGGCGCCGAGGTTCAGGCTGCCGGCCGCCATCAGCACGCCCACCAGCGCGAAGCCCATGGCGATTTCGTAGGCCACGATCTGCGCCGCCGAGCGCATCGCGCCCAGGAAGGCGTACTTGGAGTTGGACGCCCAGCCGGCGAGGATCACGCCGTACACGCCCACCGAAGTCAGTGACAGCACGTACAGCAGGCCGGCATCGACATTGGCGATGGCAAGACCCGGACCAAGCGGAATCACCGCCCAGATCGCGAATGCCGGAATCAGCGTGATGGCCGGCGCGATGCGGAACAGCACGCCGTTGGACGCCGACGGCACGACCACTTCCTTGATGAGCAGCTTGATCACGTCGGCGAAGGGCTGGCCGAAACCAGGCAGGAAACCGAAGATGCGCACCCGGTTCGGGCCACGCCGCACCTGCATCCAGCCGATGACCTTGCGCTCCCACAGGGTCAGATAGGCCACCGACAGGATCAGCACGATGGTGACTGCGAGGATGAGCAGCGTGGACAGCACTGCGCCCCGCACCATCTCCGGCAGGCTTTCCCACCAGGCCATCACGTCGCGCCCGCCCCATAGGTCTGCCGCAGCGAGCGCGCCTCGCGCGTGCGCTGCAGGGCCGTGGCACGGCGCAGGATGGCATCACCCTGGTACATGGGCAGGTCGGTCACGGTGACCGTGGCCGGCGGGTTGCTCGCCACTGCCGTCGCAGCCTGCGGCAGCGGTGCCGCATTGCTCTCGACGAGCTTGCGCAAGGCGTCGCGCACGTCTTCGGAGGACAGCGCCTCGAACCCTTCGAACCCCAGCAGATTGCCCAGCACGCGCAGCACCTTCCAGCCCGGACGCGCCTCGCCCACGGGCACGGCGGCACCGGCGAAGCTCTGCCACTGCCCTTCCAGGTTGACGTAGGTACCGGAGGTTTCGGCGAAGCTGCCGATGGGCAGCAGTACATGTGCGACGGACTTCAGTTCATCGGTCACATAAGGCGTGGCGGCCACCACGAACTTCGCCGCGCGCAGGGTTTCCAACGCCCTGGGTAGCAGGGTGTCCGCGCCGGGCTCGAAATCCCACAGCAGGTAGGCGTCCAGTGGCGCCGACAGCATCGTGCCGGCATTGAGTCCGCCACGCGCACGCGTCACGCCGCCAGCGGCCCGATGCGGCAGCACGCCGGCCAGATGCGCACCCGCGGCATTGCCACCTTCGGCCAGCACGCCGACCTGTGCACCGGTGGCCGCGGCCAGAGCCCGCACCGCCGCGCGCAACGCGGAGTACTGCGGATGCCGCAGCGCCAGCGCGCCCAGCCAGATGGCCTTGCGTGAAGCACCGCGCAGGCCTTCGACAATGGCCTTGTGACGCTCGGTCACCGTCGCGGTCAGGGTGCCGATGGCACTTGCGCCTGCGGCCGACAGCAATGCATTCAGCTCGGCCAGTTGTCCGCCAGGCGCCGCCACGATCTGGTCGGCCACCGGGAACAGGTACTCGAACTTCGCCGGATTGACGAACCACACCTTCGCCCCGGCCGTAGCGGCCTTGCGCACGCGATGCGCCAGCAGCGGCAGTTCACGGCGCAGGTTGGCGCCGACCACCAGCAGGCCCTGCAGCGCGTCCACATCGGCGATGGCGCCGCCCAGCGAGGGCAGTGCCGGATCCGCTGCGTCCGCGGAGAAATCCAGCTGCCGCAGGCGATGGTCGATGTTGGCGGTGCCAAGGCCCGCCGCGACCTGCGCCAGCAGCGTGTATTCCTCGACGGTGTTCGACGCACCCGCCAGGATCCCGAGGCGATCCGCGGCCACGCCCTTCAGGCCATTGGCCGCGGCTTCCAGCGCGCTCTGCCAGTCCGTCTCGCGCCAGGCACCGTCGGTGCCGCGCACCATGGGCTTCTTCAGGCGGTCATTGCTGTAGATGCCTTCATAGGAAAAGCGGTCGCGGTCCGCGATCCAGCACTCGTTGATGGCTTCGTTCTGGCGCGGCACCACGCGCATCAGCCGGCCACGCAGCACATGGCCGTAGGTGTTGGTGCCCAGGCCGTCATGCGGCGACACCAGCGGCACCTGCTCCATCTCCCAGGCGCGCGCGCGGAAGCGGAACGGCTTGCTGTTCAATGCGCCCACCGGGCACAGGTCGATGATGTTGCCGGAGAGCTCGTGGTCGACGCTCTTCTCGACGTAGGTGCCGATCTCGTTGTGCTCGCCGCGGCTGGTGGTGCCGAGCTCCGGAAAGCCGGCGATGTCCTGCCCGAAGCGCACGCAGCGCGTGCAGTGGATGCAGCGCGTCATGTCGGTGGACACCAGTGGCCCGAGGTTCTTGTCCTTCACCACGCGCTTGCGTTCGTTGAAGCGCGAGATGTCGCGGCCATAGCCCACGGCCAGGTCCTGCAGCTCGCACTCGCCGCCCTGGTCGCAGATCGGGCAGTCCAGCGGGTGGTTGATCAGCAGGAATTCCATCACCGACTTCTGCGCGGCAATGGCCTTGGGGGATTTGGTGTGCACGATCATGCCGTCCATCACCGGCGTGGCGCAGGCGGGCATGGGCTTGGGCGCCTTCTCCACCTCCACCAGGCACATGCGGCAGTTGGCGGCCACCGGCAGCTTCTCGTGGTAGCAGAAGCGCGGCACGTAGACTTCGTTCGCATCGGTGACGCGGATCAGCATCTCGCCTTTCTTCGCCTTCACCGGCACGCCGTCCACGGTGATCGTCACCGTGTCGGACGCTGGCGGTGGCGGAACGGGAGCCGGAGTGCTCATGCCGCCGCCTGCTGCGCATTCACGATGCTGCGCCCGCCGTGGTCGATCATGTATTCGAACTCGTGGCGGAAGTGCTTCACGAAGCTCTGCACCGGCCACGCCGCGGCATCACCCAGGCCGCAGATGGTGTGGCCTTCGATCTTGTTGGCCACCTGCACCAGCAGGTCGATGTCCTCGCGCCGCCCCTGCCCCGCAAGGATGCGCTTGAGCATGCGGTCCAGCCAGCCGGTGCCTTCGCGGCAGGGCGTGCACTGGCCGCAGCTTTCGGACATGTAGAACCGCGACAGGCGCTCCAGCACGCGGACCATGCAGGTGGTCTCGTCCATCACGATGACCGCGGCGGACCCCACGCTGCTGCCGGCGGCCTTCAGCGCGTCGTAGTCCATGTTGGTCTTCATGATGATCTCGCCCGGCACCACCGGACAGGACGAACCGCCCGGGATCACGGCCTTGATCTTGCGGCCGCCGCGCATGCCGCCGGAGATTTCCAGCAGATCCGCGAACGGAATGCCCAGCGGCACTTCGTAGTTGCCGGGCTTCGCGACGTGACCGGACACCGAGAAGATCGCCGTGCCGCCGGCATTGGGCACGCCCAGGCCCGCGAACCAGGCCGCGCCCTTGCGCAGGATGGTGGGCACCGAGGCATAGCTCTGCGTGTTGTTGATGGTGGTGGGCTTGCCATACAGGCCGAAGTTGGCCGGGAACGGCGGCTTGAAGCGCGGCTTGCCCTGCTTGCCTTCCAGCGATTCGAGCAGCGCGGTTTCCTCGCCGCAGATGTACGCGCCCGCACCGACCGCGCCGTAGAGATCGACATCAATGCCTGATCCCCTGATGTTCCTGCCCAGCAGGCCCGCGGCGTACGCTTCCTTCAGCGCAGCCTCGAAGCGCGGCACGGGCTCGCCGAGGAACTCGCCACGAATGTAGTTGTAGCCCGCGGTCGCACCCATCACATAACAGCCGATGGCCATGCCCTCGATCAGCGAGTGCGGGTTGTAGCGCAGGATGTCGCGGTCATGGCAGGTGCCGGGCTCGGATTCGTCCGAATTGCACACCGCGTATTTCTGCCCCGGGGCATTGCGCGGCATGAAGCTCCACTTCACGCCCACCGGGAAGCCTGCGCCGCCACGGCCACGCAGGCCAGACGCCTTCACGATGTCGATGATCTCGGTCTGCGGCGTCTTCTCGGCGAGGATCTTCTCCCACGCCTCGTAGCCACCGACCTTGCGGTAGGTCTCGAGCTTCCACGGTTCCGGGTACTTCAGCGGCTCGAAGCACACCAGGTTCATCTTGTCGTCCCACTTGCCCATCTAGAACGACGCCCCCTACTTCAGCTTGTCCAGCACTTCATCGACCTTCGCGGGCGTGAGGTGCTCGTGGTAGACGTGATCGACCATCATCATCGGCGCATTGTTGCAGGCAGCCAGGCACTCCTCCTCGCACTTGAGGAAGATGCGGCCGTCGGGCGTGCTCTGGCCCAGCTTGATGCCGAGCTTCTTCTCGGTATACGCGACGATGTCGTCGGCGCCGTTCAGCATGCAGGAGATGTTGGTGCAGATGCTGACATGGTGGCGGCCGCAGGGGTGCGTCTCGAACATCGAGTAGAAGCTGCCGACCTCGTACACCCAGATCGGCGGCAGCTTCAGGTACTCGGCCACCGCATCCATCAGGTCCGGCGTCAGGAAGCCGTTGTTCTGCTCCTGCGCGAAGCGCAGCGCCGACAGCACCGCCGAGCGCTGCTTGCCTTCCGGGAAGCGCGCCACCCATTCGTCGATCTCGTGGCGCGTGTGCTCGTTGAGCAGCGCGGCCTTGCCGGTGACTGCGGCGCTCATCGGTCGACTTCTCCGAAAACGATGTCCTGGGTACCGATCACGGCCACCACGTCCGCCAGCATGTGGCCCTCGACCATCTCCGCCAGCGCCGACAGGTGCGCGAAACCCGGCGCGCGGCAATGCAGCCGGTATGGCTTGTTGGCGCCATCCGACACCAGGTAGATGCCGAACTCCCCCTTGGGTGCCTCGACCGCCGCGTAGGTCTCGCCGGCCGGCACGCTGAAGCCTTCGGTGAAGTACTTGAAGTGATGGATCAGCGATTCCATGTCGCCCTTCATCTCCTCGCGCCGCGGCGCGCGGATCTTGCGATCGTCGACCATGACCGGATTGCTGTCGGAGCCCGGGTTGGCACGCAGCCAGGCGATGCATTGCTGGATGATGCGGTTGGACTGGCGCATCTCTTCCACGCGCACCAGGTAGCGGTCGTAACAGTCGCCGTTCACGCCCACCGGGATGTCGAAATCCATGTCGGCGTAGACCTCGTAGGGCTGCTTCTTGCGCAGGTCCCAGGCGATGCCGGAACCGCGCAGCATCGGTCCGGTGAAACCCAGCTGCATGGCGCGCTCCGGCGACACCACGCCGATGTTCACCGTGCGCTGCTTCCAGATGCGGTTGTCGGTCAGCAACGTCTCGTACTCGTCCACGCAGGCCGGAAAGCGCTTCGTGAAGTCTTCGATGAAGTCCAGCAGCGAACCCGAGCGCGCCTGGTTCAGCCGGTCAGCGTCTTTCTGCGAACGCCAGCGCGAGGCCTGATAACGCGGCATCGTATCCGGCAGGTCGCGGTAGACGCCACCGGGACGGTAGTAGGTGGCATGCATGCGCGTGCCCGACACCGCCTCGTAGCAGTCCATCAGGTCTTCGCGCTCGCGGAAGCAGAACAGGAACACGCTCATCGCGCCGATGTCCAGGCCATGCGCGCCCAGCCACATCAGGTGGTTCAGGATGCGCGTGATCTCGTCGAACATCACGCGGATGTACTGCGCGCGCAGCGGCGCGGGAATGCCCAGCAGCTTTTCCATGGCGAGCACATAGGCGTGCTCGTTGCACATCATGGAAACGTAGTCCAGGCGATCCATGTAACCGATGGACTGGTTGAATGGCTTGTGCTCGGCCAGCTTCTCGGTACCCCGGTGCAGCAGGCCCACGTGCGGATCAGCCTTCAGGATGGTCTCGCCGTCCATCTCCAGCACCAGGCGCAGCACGCCGTGCGCCGCGGGATGCTGCGGACCGAAGTTCAGCGTGAAATTGCGGATCTCGGCCATCAGCCGCCATCCTTCAGCAGGCCCGGATCGTACCGGGCATCGTCACGGATCACGCGCGGCACCAGCGTGCGCGGCACGATCTCCACCGGCTCGTAGACCACGCGCTGCTTCTGCTCGTCGTAGCGCACCTCGACATTGCCCACCAGCGGGAAATCCTTGCGGAACGGATGCCCGATGAAGCCGTAGTCGGTGAGGATGCGGCGCAGGTCCGGATGACCGTTGAACACGATGCCGAACAGGTCGAAGGCCTCGCGCTCGAACCAGTTGGCCGAGGCCCAGATGCCGGTCACTGTATCCAGCACCGGGTCTTCGTTGTCGACACAGAACGCGCGCAGGTTCAGGCGTTCGTTGTGGGTGATCGACAGCAGCTGGTACACGGCCGCGAAACGCGGCCCGTCGTGTGCACCGCCGTTGCCCTGGCGATTGGCGGCGCGACCGAAGCCCTTGCTCGTCGCGGAGACGGTGCGCCACTCGTCGCGGCCGTAGTCCATGTAGTCGACGCCAGCGACGTCGATCAGCATCTCGAAGCGCAGCCCGGCCTCGTCCCGCAACTGCGTGGCCGCGGCAACCAGATCGGTCGCGGCCACGTCGTACAGCAGTTCATCGAGGCGCGATTGCCGGCGAACGAGCCTGCCCGCCAGGCCCGCATCGATGCGGGCCGCCATTTCTTCGCGGCGCGCGCTCATGGCTTGAACACCGAACTGCGCTGGATCTTCTTTTGTAGCTGCAGGATGCCGTACAGCAGGGCTTCGGCAGTGGGCGGACAGCCGGGCACATAGACATCGACCGGCACGATGCGGTCGCAGCCACGCACCACGGCATAGCTGTAGTGGTAGTAGCCGCCACCATTGGCGCAGGAACCCATCGAGATCACCCAGCGCGGCTCGGGCATCTGGTCGTAGACCTTGCGCAACGCGGGGGCCATCTTGTTGACCAGCGTGCCGGCCACGATCATCACGTCTGACTGGCGCGGGCTCGGGCGGAACACGACGCCGAATCGGTCCAGGTCGTAGCGCGAAGCACCGGCGTGCATCATCTCGACCGCACAGCAGGCGAGACCGAAAGTCATCGGCCACATGGATCCGGTGCGCGCCCAGGCGACCAGGTCATCCACCGAAGTCTTCAGGAACCCGCGCTGCGCGAAGGCTTCCGGGTTCTCGGGCGGCAGTTCGACTTCCTCTAATCCCACTCCAGCGCCCCCTTCTTCCACTCGTAGACGAAGCCGACCACCAGGATCAGCAGGAAGAACCCCATCGCAGCGAGGCCGAGCGTGCCGATCTTCGACAGCGCCACGGCCCATGGGAACAGGAAGGCGATTTCAAGGTCGAATACGATGAACAGGATCGCGACCAGGTAGTACCGCACGTCGAAGCGCGCCCGGCTGTCCTCGAAGGCTTCGAAACCGCATTCATATGCGGACAGCTTCTCCGCATCGCGGGGCTGTTTGCTGGTGAGCCAGCCGAACAGGTTGCCGAGGCCCAGCAACACGATGGCAAGGCCCGTGGCGACCACGAGGAAAATCAATACCGGCAAGTAGTTGGCGAGCATGTCTGTCTACAACAAAACGGGGCCGTCACTCCCCATGATCGGGTATGCACGCGCCCCGTGTTCCCATCAATTCAGTGTAGCAGGGCCCTCGAGCGTTTTGGGTCCTGCGGTTGGTGCCGACGAGGAGATTCGAACTCCTACACCTTGCGGCGCTAGCCCCTCAAGCTAGTGTGTCTACCAATTCCACCACGTCGGCGTCGTCTTGATTCGCTACTTCGCGGGCGCGGGCGGCACCGGCACTTCGTCTGGCGCAGCGGGCACCACCGGCACCTGCGGCACATCTGCCGGCGGCACTGCCGGAATTTCCTGCTCGCCTTCCCCTGCCAGCTGTTCCAGCACACTTTGCGCCGGCGCCGCGCTGCGCGTGCCCATGTAGGCGAGCGTAAGGCTGGTAATCATGAATACCGTGGCGAGAATCGCCGTGGCGCGCGACAGCGCAGTAGTCGCGCCACGTGCACCGAACACTGTTCCGGATGCGCCGGCTCCAAATCCGGCGCCAGCATCAGCGCCCTTGCCGCGCTGGACCAGCACCAGCGCCACGATGCAGGTGGCGCTCAGGATGTGAATAATCATCAATAACGTGTGCAACATTTCTCTTCTCAGACCTCGGCCGCAGCCGACCATATCGCCAGGAATTCCTCCGCCTTCAGCGAAGCGCCCCCGATCAGTCCACCATCGACATCGGGCATGCCGAACAGCTCGGCGGCATTGGCGGCCTTGCAGCTTCCACCGTAGAGGATGGCCAGGCCGGCGGCGATACTAGCATCGCGCGCCGCGACCCGCCCGCGGATGAAGGCATGTACGTCCTGCGCCTGATCCGGCGTCGCCGTACGGCCTGTGCCGATGGCCCAGACCGGCTCGTAGGCGACCACGCCGCGCGCCAGCCCGGCAACGCCCGCCACTGCCAGCACGGCCTCGAGCTGGCGCGAGACCACCGCGTGGGTGGCGCCGGCATCGCGCTCGGCAAGCTGCTCACCCACGCACAGTACGGGAGTCAGATTCGCGGCCAGCGCCGCCATGAACTTGCGGGCCACCGACGCGTCGTCTTCGCCATACAGGGCGCGGCGTTCGGAATGGCCAACCAGCACATGCGTGCAACCCACGTCCGCGAGCATCGCCGCGGAAACTTCCCCGGTGAATGCACCCTGTGCCTCGGCGCAGACATCCTGCGCACCCAGCCGGATCGGCGACCCGGCCAGTTGCCGTGCCGCCTCTGCCAGATACACGAAGGGCGGAAACACCAGGCATGCAACGGATTCGTCAATGGCCGCCGGCTGCAGCAACGCCTCGATCAATGCATGGTTCTGGCTGCGCGAGCCATGCATCTTCCAGTTGCCGGCGACGATGCGGCGGCGCTTGTTGGCGGGGGTATCCATGAGGGGCGCGGGATGATAGCGGCGCGGGGGACTCGCGGCAAACCGCCGTCTCAGGGGCTGGCGCTGCGGACGGCTTCCGCGATCTGTTCCGCGCAGACCCGCGCCAGCTGCTCCTCGCGGCCCTCCACCATCACCCGGATCAGGGGTTCGGTGCCCGACGGCCGCAGGACGATCCGGCCCGCGCCGGCCAGCCGCGTTTGCGCCTCGGCCACCGCGCTGGCCACCCCCGGCACCGCGGCCGGATCAAAGCGCCGCGTCACCCGTACATTCAGCAGCACCTGGGGCATGCGCGCCATGCCCGCCGCGAGCTCAGTCAAAGACTTGCCACTGCGGCGCATGACATCCAGCACTTGCAGCGCACTCACCAGTCCGTCGCCCGTGGTGGCGCGATCCAGGCACAGGATGTGGCCGGAAGTCTCGCCGCCCAGCACGCCGCCTTCCTCCTTCAGCATGGCCAGTACATAGCGATCGCCGACCGCGGCGCGTCGAAAACCAATACCCAGTTCGCGCAGCGCGAGTTCGAGGCCGAGATTGCTCATCAGCGTGCCGACCACCGGACCCTTGAGTTCGCCGCGCTGCGCGCGATCGCGGGCGATGATGAACAGCAACTGGTCGCCATCCAGCAGATGGCCCTGCGTGTCGACCATCAGCAGCCGATCGCCGTCGCCATCCAGCGCAATGCCCGCTGCCGCACCGACGCCCGCCGTAGCCAGCTGCAACAGCCCCGGCGCGGTGGAACCGCAGCCGTCATTGATGTTGCGGCCATTGGGCGAACTGCCGATCGGAATGACCTCGGCACCCAGCGCCGCCAGCAACCGCGGACCAACCTTGAAACCCGCCCCGTTGGCACTGTCGATCACCAGCTTCATGCCGGCCAGATCCAGACCTCCCGGCACGGTGGACGCGCAGAACTCCTGATACTGGTCCAGCGCCGTGTCGGCACGGCGCGCGCGACCCAGCCGGCTCGATGGTTGCGTCTGCACGCCGCGCTCCATCTCCAGTTCTATCCGCTCCTCCAGATCGTCGGAAAGCTTCTCGCCACTGCTGTCGAAGAACTTGATGCCATTGTCTTCGTAGGGGTTGTGCGAAGCGGATATGACGACGCCGAAGGAGCCCGGCATGCGGCTCGTGAGATAGGCGATGCCCGGCGTGGGCAGCGGGCCGGTCAGCAGCACATCCACGCCCGCCGCGACGAAACCGGCTTCCAGCGCAGCCTCGAACAGGTAACCGGACAGGCGCGTGTCCTTGCCGATCACCACACGCCCGCCGTCAGGTGCCAGCACGCGCGCCGCGGCACTGGCCAGGCGCAGCGCAAAATCCACCGTCATGGGTGGCTCGCCGACCCGCCCGCGAATGCCATCGGTGCCGAAATATTTCCTGGTCATGATCCCTGTGCCTGCTGTACGGAGCGGATCGCCGCCGCGACGGCGACGGCGTCAACCGTCTGTTTCACGTCGTGAGCGCGGATGATACGCGCGCCATGCAGGGTTCCGATGCTGTGCAGGGCGAGACTGCCGGCCAGGCGCTCGTCGACCGGCCGGCCGATGAGCCTGGCCAGCATCGATTTGCGCGACAGGCCAATCAGCACCGGAAACGCACCGGCGGAGATACGGCCCAGGCCCGCAAGCAATTGCAGGTTGTGCTCCAGGGTCTTGCCGAAACCGAAGCCCGGATCGAGCACGATGCGGTCGGCGCCGATACCCGCGCCCAGGCATGCCTGGGCCCGCTGCCGCAGGAATACATCCACTTCCGCGACCACGTCGCTGTAGCGGGGATCCGCCTGCATCGTGCGCGGCGAACCCTGCATGTGCATGAGGCAGATGGCGGCGCGCGTCGCCGCCACGGCCTGCAGCGCGCCCGGCGAACGCAGCGCATTCACGTCATTGACCATGCCCGCACCCGCGGCCACCGCGGCCGTCATGACTTCGGGCTTCATCGAATCCACCGATATCACCGCATCCACGCGCGCCACCAGTGCCTCGATGACCGGCAGCACGCGATCCAGTTCCTGCTGCAGGGGCACCGCCTCGGCACCGGGGCGGGTGGATTCACCTCCCACATCGATGACGCGCGCACCCTCCTCCACCATCGCAGCACCATGCGCAAGCGCGGCTTGCGGCGACTGGTATCGGCCACCATCGGAGAATGAATTGTCGGTGACGTTGAGTACGCCCATCACCGCTGGATGCGAGAGATCGAGAATGCGGGTGCCGCAGAGCAGTTTCATGCGGCAAGCCGGACGGGGGCCGGCGCGCGCTCGGCGCAGACACGGCGCACGGGTTGCCCGACCGGCTCAGCCGGAGTTGCGTGCAGCGGAACCGAATGCCGGCTGCGGCGGCATCGGTGTGCCGCCCGGAGAACCGCCGAGACCGCTGCTGTCCCAGCCTTCCGGCGGGGTCGGCGGCTTGCCATCCATGATCTCGCGGATCTGGCCATCGTCGATGGTTTCGTACTTCATCAGTGCATCGGCCATCGAATGCAGCCTTTCCAGGTGTTCCTGCAAAATGCCCCGGGCACGGTTGTAGTTCGTTTCGATCACGCGCCGCACTTCCTCGTCGATGGCATGTGCGGTCTCGTCGGATACCTGCTTGGTCTGGGTGACCTGGCGGCCGAGGAACACCTCGCCGGATTCCTCTGTGTAAGTCAGCGGGCCCATGCGGTCCGACAGTCCCCACTTCGTGACCATGTTGCGCGCGACGTCCGTGGCGCGTTCGATGTCGTTGGAAGCGCCGGTGGTGACGGCGTCGCGACCGAAGATCAGCTCTTCGGCGATGCGGCCGCCGAACAGCGTGGCGATCGCGCTTTCGAGACGCCGCTTGCTCATCGAGTAGCGGTCCTGTTCCGGCAGGAACTGCGTGACGCCCAGCGCCCGGCCGCGCGGGATGATGGTCACCTTGTAGACCGGATCGTGCTCCGGCACCTTCAGGCCAACGATGGCATGGCCAGCCTCGTGGTACGCCGTCATGCGCTTCTCCTCGGTGCTCATCACCATGGAGCGGCGCTCGGCGCCCATCAGGATCTTGTCCTTGGCCTTCTCGAACATGTCCATCGCCACCAGGCGCTGGTTGGCACGCGCCGCGAACAGCGCCGCCTCATTCACCAGGTTCGCCAGATCCGCGCCGGAGAACCCTGGTGTGCCGCGCGCGATCAGCGCCGGCTTAACGTCATCGGCCACCGGCACCTTGCGCATGTGCACGCGCAGGATCTGTTCGCGGCCGCGCACGTCCGGCAGCGGCACCACCACCTGGCGGTCGAAGCGGCCAGGGCGCAGCAGCGCGGGATCCAGCACGTCCGGCCGGTTGGTGGCGGCGATGACGATGATGCCTTCGTTGCCCTCGAAACCATCCATCTCGACCAGCAACTGGTTCAGCGTCTGCTCGCGCTCATCGTGGCCACCGCCGAGGCCGGCACCGCGATGGCGGCCCACTGCGTCGATTTCGTCGATGAAGATGATGCAGGGGGCATGCTTCTTTGCCTGCTCGAACATGTCGCGCACGCGCGAGGCTCCGACACCGACGAACATCTCCACGAAGTCCGAACCGGAAATGGTGAAGAACGGAACCTTGGCCTCTCCGGCGATGGCGCGCGCCAGCAATGTCTTGCCGGTGCCGGGTGAACCCACCATCAGCACGCCCTTGGGAATCTTGCCGCCCAGCTTCTGGAACTTGCCGGGGTCCTTGAGGAAATCAACGATCTCGCCCACTTCGGTCTTGGCCTCGTCGATACCCGCGACATCGGCAAAGGTGACGTTGACCTGATCCTCACCCAGCAGCCGCGCCTTGCTCTTGCCAAAGGACATGGCGCCGCGACCACCGGCCGCGCCCTGCATCTGGCGCAGCATGTAGACGAACACCAGGATCAGCAGCAGCGGGCCCGCCAGCTGCAGCAATAGCTGCGTGAGGAAATGGGGCTGGTCCGGCGGCTCACCCCTGAATGGGACCTTGGCCTTGCGCAAGGCGGTGATCAGCTCGGTATTTTCGGTTTCCGGGTTGTAGACCCGGAATTGGGTCTTGTCCGTGCTTTCCCCCGCAATGGTCTCGCCCTTGAGCACCACCCTTTCGATACGGCCGTCCTGCAGTTCATTGAGGAAGGCGGAGTAATCCATTGCCTTCACCTGCGAGGCGGGCGGCACAAAGCGGCTGAACACGAAGACGGCGGCTCCGAGCACCACCAGCCAGATCAGCACTTTGCCTGTCATGTCATTCACTTACGCGCCCTCAACCACCCGGAAATATGCGCCAACCACGCTACACCATCCCACGCCGGCTCGCCAGCAAGCACCCCCGCGAATAGGCGTTTGATTAGGGCGTAACACCAAGGTTCAAGACCACGGCTGCGGCGCTCCCGTCCGATCCGGCCGGCTGGAATCCGGACGCGTGCAATTCAAGGCGCGGGTATAGCCAGGTTGGCCTCGAGGAGCCGGGCATCGACGTTGATGCCGTCGACCCCCTGGACTTCGTACAAGGCCTCGAACGGCCCCTTGCCCTGCACCCGCTGCGCCAGTTCATGCAGGCGCCGCTGGTCGGCGGCGACCTCCGCAGCCTGCATCAACCCCACATCGCGAGTACCGGCAATGATCAGATGCGTGTGGCCACCGGGGCCGCGCAGTGCAGCGACATAGGCGTAATCGCTGTAACGGGTGTCGGCGGTGTGCGGCCCACCCGCCTCGCTGGTCCGGATCTCGCCCGTCACCGAATCGATGAGCTCGTCGTACGAGCCGCCGATGGAATAGCGAGACACGGTGAACACCATGTCCTGCAACATGCCGAGCGCGGACAGATAGCCCAGGTACACCACATGCGTGGTCTTGAGCGTGGCTGGGTCCAGCTCCGACGCCAGTGTGAGCATCACCGGCTTGCCGGAAGCCATCACCACCGGCAATACCTCGCGCAGCGCCTGCGCACTGGAGGTAGGCAGGTAGCCCAGATTCAGGTCCGCATAGCGCGCGGCGAGATCCGGCTCGCCGATGAACCCGTGCTCCAGTTCATGACGGGAATTGACGTTGAAATCGCGCACCAGGCGGGTAACGCGTCCGCTGGCGTCGCGCTCGCCGAAGATGTAGTAGTCGCCCAGCACCACCTGGATGGGCAGGTCGTCGTCCAGCAATGGAGCCCACAACTGCGATCTGCCCACATCCGCGAACTCCCGCGCAGCGCGTGGGACGTGCAGCGCGATACCCAGCGACAACGCCATCCCCAGCAGCGCAGCCACCACCACGGTTGCGGCGACGCGCTCGCGGCCCGTCGCCGGCAGCAAGCGGCGCCAGCCCCGGGACGACGTGGCCACCTGCGGGCTCTGCATCGCCAGGCGGTACTCGCCCCGCGGAATGTTCAGGCGCGCCGGCTGACCCGCATCGCGGTAAAACTCTTCGAGCCGCCGACGCAATTTGTGTGCGGTCACACGCACGGTGGCGTCTTGGGCGACATCGACGTCGGTGCGCCGCTCGAAACAGTCGACCGCGACCTCCAGTTCCTTCGGCACACGCCCTGCGGCGCGACACCCCACCAGGAACTCGAACAGGCGCGCCAGCTGCGTGGCGCGTCCGAGCACGCCACTGGCGCGTACGCGTTCCACTTCAGCGAGGAATTCAGCGGTTGCGACCGCATCGGAAGGACTGCTCACGGGCGGCAAGTGTAGGCAAAGTGCAGCTTGCTTGCGGAACGAACATGCGGCGCACGGACTTGATTTAGAATCCGCGCCGCATGCAGCTATCCGAAAAACAGCGCCGCCATCTGAAGGGCCTGGCGCACCCCCTCAAACCGGTGATCCTGATGGGCAACTCCGGCCTCACCGACGCCGTGGTCGCCGAGACGGACCGGGCCCTGGCGGACCATGAGCTGATCAAGGTGCGGTTGCCAGGCCAGGGCCGGGACGAGCGCGATGCGGCGCTGGCCTCTCTGGCCCAGCGCACCGCCAGTGCAATGGTCACGCGCATCGGGCATGTGGCGGTGCTGTACCGTCCGCATCCGCAACTGCCGCGCATCGTCCTGCCAGACTGAACCTGCGACGGCCGCAGTCGCAGTGAAACAGGCGGCCGCGGCACCGCCCAGGCGCCCTGGCCACTGCCAATTGCGCGGTTAACGGCGCGGTAACGGTTCCCAACCGTAGTTCTCGTGACAAGGGTTGCGCCGACCGGTCTCATCGCAGCACTTCTTGTTCACTGAACAGATCACGGTGGAGCGCATGCGCAAACAGGGATGGACGATGGCGGCGGCGGCAATGATGGCGGGCATCGGCGCCCAAGCGGCCGAACCGGACAGGCTGCCTGCCTCCCAGGACGAGCAGCTGGGTGAGGTGGTGGTATTCGGGCGCGGCGAGGAACTGATCGGCACCGCCGATGCAGCCAGCGAGGGTGCCGTTGCCGGCGCGGACCTGTCCGTGCGCCCGTTGCTGCGGGTCGCCGAGCTGCTGGAGGCCGTGCCCGGCATGATCGCTGCCCAGCACTCCGGCAGCGGCAAGGCCAACCAGTACTTCCTGCGGGGCTTCAACCTCGACCACGGCACCGACTTCACCACTTACGTCGATGGCATGCCCTGGAACATCCGCAGTCACGGCCATGGCCAGGGGTACCTGGACGTCAACGGGTTGATCCCCGAAGTGGTCGATCGCATCGACTACCGCAAGGGACCGTACCGTGCCGACGGCGGCGATTTCGCCCTCGCGGGGGCCGCCTACATGACCACCATCGATCGACTGGCGGCTCCCTTCGTCGCGGTCGAGGGTGGCCAGTACGGCTGGGGCAGGCTCGCTGGCGGCGGCACCACCCGGGTCGGCGCAGGCGAACTGACCAGCCTGGCCCAGCTCAAGACCTACGACGGTCCCTGGCAGCGTCCCGAGAAGCTGAAGCATGGTTCGGTGTGGACGAAATATGCGCAGGACCTCGACACCGGGCGCCTGGAAGTGTCCCTGTCGGGGTACCACGCCACCTGGCATCCCACCGAGCAGAGCCCGGAGATCGCCATCGGCACGCCGGTCTGCCCGGACCGCTTCTGTTCGCTGGACCAGACCGCCACCGGCAAGACCGATCGCTGGATCCTCACCGGCCACTACGAGACGCAGGACTGGAATGCCACGGCCTACGCGCAGCGATACGACTGGCACATGCTGTCCGACCCGACCTACGACTACCAGATCGATCAGTTCGACCACCGCTGGACCCTGGGCGGCAAGGCGCAGCGCGATTTCCTGCGCGGCCAGCGCGTCGAGCTGATGGCGGGAACGGAGCTGCGCTACGACATCGCCAGCCGCGTCGGCGTGGACCACACCGATGGCGGCGCCTTCATCGAGAACCTGGGCGACAACTCCATCAAGGAAGCCTCGGTCGCTGCTTACTCCGAAGCCTCCTGGCATGCCACCGACGACCTGCGCCTGACCGGCGGACTGCGCGCGGACTACTACCACTTCGACGTCGGCAGGAACGGCGGCGCCGGCCCGCTCACGGTCGCAGGCAAGGACAGCGACACGCGGCTCTCGCCCAAAGTCGCACTGGCCTGGTCGCTCAGCGACACGGTTGAGCTGTACGGCAACTGGGGACGCGGCTTCCATTCCAACGATGCGCGCGGCGTAGTGAATTCCGATCCGCAGTTCCAGGTGCCGGGCCTGGTGCGGGGCACGGGCAAGGAAGGTGGCGTGCGCTTCGAGTTCGGCGCGCTGAAACTGACCACCACTTACTGGTGGCTCACCGTCGACAGCGAGCTGATCTTCGTCGGCGATTCGAACGCGGTGGAACCCAAGTCAGGCGGCAAGCGCCGTGGCCTGGAACTGGTGGCGTTCTGGAAGCCGGTCGACTGGCTGGGCATCGATGCGGTCTACACGCACAGCCGGGCGCGCTACAAAGAGATACAGGAGGATCCCGACTACGACGCCAACCCCGTTCCCCTGCCGGGCCCGGGCGAAGAGGACCCGCGCACCCTGCTGGGTTACTTCGTCGAGGGTGGCGTGGAAAGCGCCGGTGAACTGGGAATCTCCGCGGTGCATGGCGCCTGGGAAGTCAGCAGCCGGCTGCGCTACCTCGGCCCATATCCCCTGGTGCCCAGCAATACCAGGCGCGCCGAGGCGGAGACCATGGTCAATCTGCGCATCGCCTACAAATTCCTCGGCCACGCCACGCTCTATGGCGAGCTGCTGAACCTGTTCAATCACAAGGGCAACGACATCCGTTATTACTACCCGACCTTTGTGCCGGGCAGCGGCAATCCCGACCAGCAGACCACCTACCTGTCGCGTTCCGAGGAGCCGCGCACGCTGCGCGTGGGGTTCAAGTACACCTTCTGAAGACCCGTTGCTGATCGTCGGACGCCCGCCGGTCCGACCACCGATTCCGCTTGCCATCCTTGCCTCGCCACAGTACCTTTTCAAACAAAGGTAGCTTCCCGAAGGCAGGAATGTCAGATCCCGGCGAAAAATTCGCGCCCATCCGCAAGGGGTTGCTGGAATTCGCGCTGCTGCGGGTCATCGCCGGGGAGAAGCTCTACGTTGCCGAGATGCTCCACCGGCTGGCGGATACCGAGTTCTCCACCCAGGAAGGCACCTTGTACCCCCTGCTCTCGCGGATGCGGCGCGAGCAGCTGGTGGACTACGAATGGCAGGAGTCCGAAGCCGGCCCGCCGCGCAAGTACTACCGCCTCACCGAGCCCGGCCGCCGCGCGCTGGATGAACTGCAGGGCTACTGGAACCACCTGAACGACACGCTCACCCGCCTGGGGCAATGACATGCGCAAGGTAACCACGATCAACCTGAACAACAACGCCTGCCAGATCGATGAGGACGGCTATGAAGCCCTGCGCCGCTACCTGGAAGACGCCGAACGCGCGCTGGCCGGCAACCCGGACCGGACGGAGATCATGGCGGACCTGGAGCAGGCCATCGCCGACAAATGCCGCCTGGCGCTGGGCCAGTACAAGACGGTGGTCACTGCAGCGCAGATCGAACGCATCCTGAAGGAAATGGGGCCGGTGGTGGCCAGCGTCGCGGAACCCGCAGCCGGCACCGCCAGCGCAGCTCCCTCCAGTACCCAGCGGCCACGGCGCCTCTTCCGGATCCAGGAAGGCAAGTTCTGGACCGGCGTGTGCAACGGGCTCGCCGCATGGGCGGGCGTGGACGTGGTGTGGGTGCGCCTGGCCTTTGTGTTGCTGACGATCTTCAGCAGCGGCTTCTGCCTGCTCGTCTACCTGGTGCTGATCTTCGTGATGCCGGTTGCCGAAACGCCGGAGGAACTGGCAGCGGCCCATGGGCACCCTTTCAGCGCGCAGGAACTGGTGGACCGCGTGAAGCAGAAGCATGAGGAATACAGCGCCAGCCGTGCTGAACGTCGGGCGCGCCGTGGTGGCAAGCGCCACGGCCACTGGTTCGCCGCCGAACCCTCCGTACCGGCAGGCATGGCGCCGCGGCCACCGGGCCCCGCCTCGCGCGTGGCCGGCAACCTGATGCTGCCGGTGTTCACCGTGCTGTCGGCGACCTGGTTCGTGGCAATGGCAGTCGCGGCGTTCATGGTGTGGCATTCCTTCGACTACACCGGTTCCTTCTGGCCACGTGAGCACTGGCACCCGGGCAGCGTGCCGCTGTGGGTTCCACTGGTAGTGGTGTTTGTGGTGTATGCGCTGCTGGCGCTGCCGATTGGAGCGGGACGGCGCGCTGCCCTGTATTACGCGAATGGCGGACGTCACCACGGCTGGGCAGAGGCCTGGTCCGCATTGCTGTGGGTAGCGCTGGTCGTACTGCTGCTGGCAGCGGCCTGGGCGCTCATACCGCAGTTGCAGCAGATGCTGCGCAACGCGCTGGACTGGCTCGAACACGCCTCCCGGGTCACCGCCTGGATCTGACCGGGTCTGAACAAGTTCAAGAGGGAAAAGGACATGCGCAAGGTCATTACGGGCAACCTCAACGGCAATGCCTACCAGTTCGAGGAACAGGCCTTCGAAGCCGTGCGGATTTATCTGCGCAACGCCGCGGCGAAGTTCGCCGGGAACCCGGATCGCGCCGAGCTCCTTGCCGACCTCGAGCAAGCCATCGCGGACAAGTGCGACAGCTTCCTCGGCCGGCACAAGACGGTGATCTCGCTCGAGCAAGCACGGCAGGTACTGCGCGAGATGGGACCAGTGGATGGCATCGCGCCGGACTGGGACCAATCAGATTTTTGCGCGGGCCAGGCTGCAGCGGCCGCCATGCCGCGCCGGCGCCGCCTGTACCGGTTGCCCGGCGAAGGCATGCTGGGTGGCGTGTGCGCCGGGCTCGCCGACTACATCAACGTGGACGTGGTGTGGGTGCGCCTGGCCTATGTGCTTCTGACGATCTGCACGGGCCTTTGGTTCTTCATCTGGCTGGTGCAGCTGTGCATCACACCCGCGGCAGGTGAGCGCCCCGGGGAGGCCGGCCAGAACCCGCGGGATGCCTTCGGCCGCTAGATGTAGCGGACGGCAATGATCTCGTAATTGCGCTTGCCGCCAGGCGTCGCGACTTCCACCGAATCGCCCTCGCCCTTGCCGACCAGGGCGCGCGCGATCGGCGAGCCAACTGAAATGCGGCCAGCCTTGATGTCCGCCTCGTCCTCGCCGACGATCTGGTAAGCCACTTTTGTGCCGCTGGCCTCGTCCTCGAGATCGACGGTTGAACCGAAGATCACCTTGCCGGTGTTCGCCATCTGCGTGACGTCGATGATCTCGGCATTGCCGAGCTTGCCTTCCAGTTCCTGGATGCGGCCTTCGATGAAGCCCTGCTGCTCGCGGGCCGCGTGATATTCGGCGTTCTCGGACAGGTCGCCGTGCGCGCGCGCCTCGGCGATCGCCTTGATGACGTTGGGGCGGTCCTCGCTCTTCAATTTGCGCAGTTCATTGCGCAGCGCCTCGGCGCCGCGCAGCGTGATCGGCACGCGTTTCACGAACGGATCTCCCTGTGCAGGTCCTGGAGCCGGTTGACGTCCACGTCTTCCAGATGGTCCAGAGCTTCGCAGGTGGCAAGACCAGCGGCAAGAGTCGTGAAGTAAGTGACGCGGCGGCTCACCGCCTCGCGGCGGATGGCCATCGAATCGCGCGTGGCCTGGCGCCCTTCGGTGGTGTTCACGATCAGCGCGATCTCGTCGTTCTTGATCATGTCGACGATGTGCGGCCGGCCCTCGCGCACCTTGTTCACGCGCCGGCATGGCAGACCGGCGGCCTCGATGGCCTTCGCGGTGCCATCGGTGGCCACCATTTCGAAGCCGCGCTCGATCAGCTTGCGCGCCATCTCGACGGCACCAGGCTTGTCGCGCTCGCGCACGCTGACCAGCGCCCTGCCTCGCCGCGGCAGCACCACGCCGGAGCCGGCCTGCGATTTCGCATAGGCCTCGCCAAAGGTGCGGCCGGTGCCCATCACCTCGCCGGTGGATTTCATCTCCGGCCCAAGGATGGGATCTGATTCGGGGAACTTGGCGAAGGGGAACACCGCCTCCTTCACCGAGAAGAAATCCGGCACGATTTCCTTGCTGGCGCCGAGTTCTGCCAGCGTGCGCCCGGCCATCACCAGCGCACCGATCTTGGCGATGGGCCGACCGGTGGCCTTCGACACGAACGGCGCCGTGCGCGAGGCCCGCGGGTTCACTTCGAGCACGTACACCACGCCGTTCTGGATGGCGTACTGCACGTTCATCAGGCCAATCACGTTCAGGCCCAGCGCCAGCTTCCTGGTCTGGTCGCGCAGCTGCTGCTGCAGCTCGAAGGACAGGCTGTTGGGCGGCAACGAGCAGCTGGAATCACCAGAGTGCACGCCGGCCTGCTCCACATGCTCCATGATGCCGCCGATCAGCACTTCCTTGCCGTCGCAGACGGCATCGACGTCGACTTCGATGGCCTGGTCGAGGAAGCGGTCCAGCAATACCGGCGAGTCGTTGGATACGCGCACCGCGTCGGTCATGTAGGTCTTGAGGTCTTCCTCGGCATAGACCACTTCCATGGCGCGACCGCCCAGCACATAGGACGGACGCACCACCAGCGGATAACCCACTTCCTTGCCTAGCCGCAGCGCCTGTTCCTCGGTACGCGCGGTGCCGTTGGCAGGCTGGCGCAGCTGCAACCGGTTCACCAGCTGTGAGAAGCGCTCGCGGTCTTCGGCCACGTCGATGGATTCCGGCGTGGTGCCGATGATCGGCGCACCGGCGGCTTCCAGCGCGCGGCACAGCTTCAGCGGCGTCTGGCCGCCGTACTGCACGATCACGCCCACCGGCTTTTCCTTGGCGATGATCTCCAGCACGTCCTCCAGCGTCAGCGGCTCGAAGTACAGGCGGTCCGAAGTGTCGTAGTCGGTGGAAACGGTCTCCGGGTTGCAGTTGACCATGATGGTCTCGTACCCGGCCTCGCGCAGCGCCAGCGAGGCGTGCACGCAGCAGTAGTCGAACTCGATGCCCTGGCCGATGCGGTTCGGCCCGCCGCCGAGGATCATGATCTTCCTGCGGTCGGAGGGATCGGCCTCGCACTCCTCCTCGTAAGTGGAATACAGATAGGCCGTGGAGGTGGCGAATTCGGCGGCGCAGGTGTCCACGCGCTTGTAGACGGGCAGCACGCCCAGCCGGCGACGCTGTTCGCGCACGGTCTTCTCCGCCTGGCCGGTGAGCCGCGCCAGGCGCATGTCGGAGAAGCCCTTGCGCTTCAGCGCACGCAGCCGCGCGGCATCCAGCGCCGGAGCACCTCCTGCCACGATGCCCTGCTCCTCGCGCACCAGGTCCTGGATCTGCGCCAGGAACCACGGGTCGATGTAGGAGAGCTCCTGGATGCGCTGGAACGACCAGCCGGCGCGGAAGGCATCGGCCACGCACAGCAACCGGTTCGCGCCGGGATTGCGCAATTCGTACGCCAGCGCATCGACGGCGTCTTCTCCCGCCAGCGGCAGCTGCGTGACCGAGGTCAGGCCATCGAGGCCGGTCTCGAGACCGCGCAGCGCCTTCTGCAGCGACTCCTGGAAATTGCGCCCGATGGCCATCACCTCGCCCACCGACTTCATCTGCGTGGTCAGGCGGCTGTTGGCGGCGGGGAATTTCTCGAAGGTGAAACGCGGCACCTTGGTGACCACATAGTCGATGGTCGGCTCGAAGGAGGCCGGCGTCCGGCCGCCAGTGATGTCGTTCTTCAGCTCATCGAGGGTGTAGCCCACGGCGAGCTTGGCCGCGATCTTGGCAATCGGAAAGCCGGTCGCCTTCGACGCCAGCGCCGAGGAACGCGACACGCGCGGATTCATCTCGATGATCAGCAGCCGCCCGTCCTCGGGGCTGAGCGCAAACTGCACGTTCGAACCGCCGGTCTCCACGCCGATCTTGCGCAGCACCGCGATGGAGGCATCGCGCATGCGCTGGTATTCCTTGTCGGTCAGCGTCTGCGCCGGCGCCACGGTGATCGAATCGCCGGTGTGCACGCCCATCGGGTCGAGGTTCTCGATGGCACAGACGATGATGCAGTTGTCCTTGCGGTCCCGCACCACCTCCATCTCGAACTCTTTCCAGCCGACCACCGATTCCTCGAGCAGCACCTCGCTGGTGGGCGAGGCATGCAGGCCGCGCTGCACGATGGTCTCGAATTCCTCTCGGTTCCACGCGATGCCGCCACCGGTTCCACCCAGCGTGAATGACGGACGGATCACGATCGGGAAGCCCAGCTCGACCTGCGCGGTGGCCGCCTCTTCCATGGTGTGCGCGATCAGCGAGCGCGGCGATTCCAGGCCGATCTCGCTCATGGCGTTGCGGAATTTCTCGCGGTCCTCGGCGGTGTCGATGGCTTCGCGCGAAGCGGCGATCATCTCCACGCCGAATTGCTCGAGTACACCCTCGCGCACCAGATCCAGTGCCGTATTGAGTGCAGTCTGGCCGCCCATGGTCGGCAGCAGCGCGTCAGGCCGCTCCTTCTCGATGATGCGGGCCACGGTGCGCCAGTTGACCGGCTCGATGTAGATGGCATCGGCCATCTCCGGGTCGGTCATGATGGTCGCCGGGTTGGAGTTCACCAGGATGACCCGGTAACCCTCCTCGCGCAGCGCCTTGCAGGCCTGGGCGCCGGAATAGTCGAACTCGCAAGCCTGCCCGATGACGATCGGGCCGGCACCGATGATCAGGATGCTCTGGATGTCTGTACGGCGTGGCATGGTTCTTCAGGCGCTGCCCGCGCGGGCGCGCAACTGGTTCTGCAGGCGGCGGATCATCGCCTGCGTGAAACGATCGAACAGCGGCAGCAGGTCGTGCGGGCCGGGGCTGGCCTCGGGATGTCCCTGGAAGCTGAAGGCCGCCCGGTCCGCCAGCTCGAAACCCTGCAGCGAACCATCGAACAGCGACTTGTGGGTCAGCCGGGCATTCGCTGGCAGCGACTCTGCATCCACCTCGAAGCCGTGGTTCTGGCTGGTGATGATGACGCGGCCCGTGGCGAGGTCCTGCACCGGATGGTTTGCGCCGTGGTGGCCGAACTTCATCTTGCGCGTACGACCACCCACTGCGAGACCCAGCAACTGGTGCCCGAGACAGATGCCGAAAATCGGGATATCCGTCTGCAGGATTTCCCGGATCGCCTGGATCGCGTAGGTGCATGGTTCCGGATCGCCGGGACCGTTCGACAGGAACACCCCATCGGGCTGCAATGCCAGCACTTCGGCGGCCGGCGTCTGGGCCGGCACCACCGTCATGCGGCAACCCGCGTCGGCGAGCAGCCGCAGGATGTTGCGCTTCACGCCGAAGTCGTAGGCCACCACATGCAGCCGCTGCGCCGGGCGCAGCGTGGGCCGGCCTGGCGTGCGCCAGATCGTGCCGTCATTCCACTGGTAGCTTTCCTTGGTGGTCACGACCTTGGCCAGGTCCATGCCGGCAAGGCCGGGAAAACGGCGCGCGGCATGCACGGCCACGTTCGGATCCAGGTTCTCGCCCGTCATGATGCAACCGGCCTGCGCGCCCTTCTCGCGCAGCAGGCGCGTCAGCTTGCGCGTATCCAGTCCGGCGATCGCCACCACGCGACCGCGTTGCAGGTACTCGGGCAGGGTGAGATTCGAGCGCCAGTTGCTCTCCAGCAGTGGCAGGTCGCGGATCACGAGGCCTGCTGGCGCGATCAGCGACGACTCCTGGTCTTCAGGGGTAGTGCCGGTGTTGCCGATATGGGGATAGGTCAGCGTGACGATCTGTCGGGCATAGGATGGATCGGAGAGGATCTCCTGATACCCCGTCATCGCCGTATTGAAGACAACTTCGCCGGTGGTGTTTCCTTTCGCTCCGATGGAAATGCCGTGGAAAACGGTTCCATCTGTCAGAGCCAGTACCGCGCTCACACTCACTCACCGACCTCCGCATGTTCCTGGCGGCTTGTCATTGGCCTCGATTACCGGTTTTGAGGGGCAGATGCACAAAGCGGGAGGAGTTCTTTTGGAACGTCCTCCCGCCTTGCGCGGACTAAAACCCGCAACTGGATGTAACGGATTTCGCCGCGAATACTACTTTTTCCGGGCTCTGCCTGTCCATGCGGACTTGTCCCGGAAGAGACAACCCGGCGCGGCCAGAAGGGTAGCGAGCACGCCTCAAGTTATTGTTTCTCAAATAGAAAATCGGACATCTTGTAGCGTCCCCTGGGGCGCGTCGACAGCCATAACGCAGCGGCCACTGCGCCCCTGGCGAAGACTGCCCGGTCAGTTGCTACATGCGAAAGGCGCAATTGTTCCCCTTCTCCGAGGAAGCGCACATCGTGTTCGCCTGCCACATCGCCGCCGCGAATCACCGCGAAGCCGATGCCGCCGGGCAGCCGGGCACCTGGCTGCCCGCCGGTCAGACTCACAGGACGCTGCAGGTGTTCACCCCGCCCCGCCGCCGCGGCCTCGCCGAGTACCAACGCGGTGCCGGAAGGTGCATCGACCTTGTGACGGTGATGCGCCTCCAGGATCTCGATGTCGTAGCTGGCCGGCAGACTGCGCGCGGCGCGCTGCACGAGTTCGAGCAGCACATTGAGTGCAAGACTGGTGTTCGCCGAAACAAGCAGCGGGATTTTTTCCGCGGCAGCATCGAGCTGTTGTCGCGTGCGGTCATCGAGGCCGGTCGTGCCCACCAGCAGGGCCACGCCGGCCGCAGCACAGGCCTCGGCTGTCGCCGCCACGGCGGCGGCGGAGGAGAAGTCGATCACTACATCCAGATGCCCAAGCACCGCGGCGAGATCCGCACTGACTTTCACACCGGTGGTGCCCAGGCCAGCCAGCTCACCGGCATCCCTGCCCTGCGCCTGCGAGCCAGGACGATCCACCGCCGCTGACAGCTGAGCGCCTGCAACACCACCCAGCGCCTGGACCAGCTGTGCGCCCATCCGACCGGCCACACCGACGATGCCGACCCTGACCGTCACGCACCTACTCCCGATTCATTCCGCGTTGGTGAAGAAACGTTTCACGCCCTCGAAGAAACCTTCCTCGCGTGGCGCATGGCGCTGGCGGTCGGTCTTGAGCGACTCCTCGAATCTTCGCAACAAATCCTTCTGCTCGCCGGACAGATTGACGGGGGTTTCGACCATGGCCTTGCAGAACAGGTCGCCGCGACTGCCGCCGCGCACCGGCTTCACGCCCTTGTCGCGCAGGCGGAATATGCGGCCGGACTGTGTCTCCGGCGGAATCTTCAGCGACACCTGGCCATCCAGCGTGGGCACCAGCACTGTGCCGCCCAGCGCCGCGGTGACAAAGCTCACCGGAACTTCGCAGGAGAGATGCTCGCCTTCGCGTTCGAAGATCTCGTGCGGCCGCACGTTGACTTCAACGTACAGATCACCGGGTGGACCGCCATTGCGACCAGCCTCACCTTCGCCTGACAGGCGGATGCGATCGCCGTTGTCGACGCCCCCGGGAATCTTCACCGACAGCTTCTTGGTACGCCGCACGCGCCCCTGGCCGTGGCAGCTCTCGCAGGGATTCCGGACTATCTTGCCGGTGCCACGGCAACGCGGACAGGTCTGCTGCAGCTGGAAGAAGCCCTGCGACACGCGCACGGTGCCTGCGCCATGGCAGGTGTCGCAGTCCACCGGCTTGGAGCCCTTGGCCGCGCCGCTGCCGTGGCAGGTCTCGCATTCGGCGAGCCGCGGCACATCGATCTCGACGCTGGCCCCGAACACCGCCTGGTGCAGGCCCAGTTCCAGCTCATAGCGCAGGTCCGCGCCGCGGAATACCTGCGCGCGGCCACCACGACGGCTGCCGCCGAAGATGTCGCCGAACACGTCGCCAAAGATGTCGCCGAACGCCTCGCCGGGATTGCCATGACCGGCGCCCGCGCCACGCTGGGCTTCCAGGCCTTCATGCCCGTGCTGGTCGTACAGGGCGCGCTTCTGCGTGTCCGAGAGCACCTCGTAGGCTTCCTTCGCCTCCTTGAACTGCTCCTCGGTGTTCCTGTCACCGGGATTGCGGTCGGGATGCAGCTTCATGGCAAGGCGCCGGTAGGCCTTCTTGATGTCGGCCTCCGACGCATCGCGCGCCACTTCCAGCACTTTGTAGTAGTCGCGCTTGGCCATGCCCAGTTGCTGCTCCCCGAACCGTGCAAGGCCCTCAGGCCTTGCGGTCCTTGTCCTTCACTTCCTCGAACTCGGCGTCGACGACATTGTCATTGTCGTTCTGACCGCCGCCAGCGGGCTGCGCACCAGCGTCGGCCGCCGCATTGGCGCCACCGCCCTGCGCCGCCTGCTGAGCCGCGGCCATCACGCTCTGCGAGGCGCTGACCAGCGCGTCGGCCTTGCGATCGACGGCTTCCTTGTCGTCGCCCTTGATGGCCGTGCGCAGGTCGGACAGGGCCGACTCCACCGCGGCCCGATCGCCGCCCGACACCTTCTCGCCCAGCTCGCCCAGCGCCTGTTCGGTGGCATGGGCCAGGCCGTCAGCGCGGTTGCGGCTTTCCACCAGCTCGCGGAATTTTTTGTCCTCGGCAGCATGCGATTCGGCGTCGGAGACCATGCGCTTGATCTCCTCCTCCGACAGGCCGCTGGAGGCCTTGATGATGATCTTCTGCTCCTTGCCGGTGGACTTGTCCTTGGCCGACACATGCAGGATGCCGTTCGCATCGATGTCGAATGACACCTCGATCTGCGGCATGCCGCGCCGCGCCGGCGCGATGTCGCTGAGATCGAAGCGGCCCAGCGACTTGTTGTCGGTGGCGCGCTCGCGCTCGCCCTGCAGCACATGGATGGTCACCGCGGTCTGGTTGTCGTCGGCGGTGGAGAACACCTGCGAGGCCTTGGTCGGGATCGTGGTGTTCTTCTCGATCAGCTTGGTCATCACCTGACCCAGCGTCTCGATGCCCAGCGACAGCGGCGTGACGTCCAGCAGCAGCACGTCCTTGACCTCGCCAGCCAGTACGCCGCCCTGGATCGCGGCACCCACGGCCACTGCCTCGTCGGGATTGACGTCGCGGCGCGGCTCCTTGCCGAAGAAGTCCTTCACGTACTTCTGCACCATCGGCATGCGCGTCTGGCCGCCGACCAGTATGACCTCGCCAACTTCCGCGGCCGACAGGCCCGCATCCTTCAGCGCCACGCGGCAGGGCTCGATGGTGCGCTTGACCAGTTCCTCGACCAGCGACTCAAGCTTCGCGCGCGTGATCTTCACCGTCAGATGCTTGGGACCCGACGCGTCGGCCGTGATGTACGGCAGGTTCACCTCGGTCTGCTGGCTGGAAGACAGTTCGATCTTCGCCTTCTCGGCCGCCTCTTTCAGGCGCTGCATGGCCAGGGGGTCCCGGCGCACATCCACGCCGGATTCCTTCAGGAATTCATCGGCGAGGAAATGGATGATGCGCTGGTCGAAGTCCTCGCCGCCGAGGAAGGTGTCGCCGTTGGTGGAAAGCACCTCGAACTGGCGCTCGCCATCGATCTCGGCGATCTCGATGATGGAGATGTCGAAGGTGCCGCCACCCAGGTCGTAAACGGCGATCTTGCGGTCGCCACCACCGGCCTTGTCCAGGCCGTAGGCCAGCGCGGCCGCCGTGGGCTCGTTGATGATGCGCTTCACCTCCAGGCCCGCGATGCGGCCGGCGTCCTTGGTGGCCTGGCGCTGCGAATCATTGAAATAGGCCGGAACCGTGATCACGGCTTCGGTGACCGGCTCGCCCAGGTAGTCCTCGGCGGTCTTCTTCATCTTGGCCAGCACCAGTGCCGAGATCTCCGGCGGGGCCTTGTTCTTGCCCTGCACCTCCACCCAGGCGTCGCCGTTGTCGGCGGCGGCGATCTTGTACGGCACCATGTTGACGTCCTTCTGCACGACGTCGTCCTTGAACTTGCGGCCAATCAGGCGCTTCACCGCGAACAGCGTGTTCTGCGGGTTGGTCACTGCCTGGCGCTTGGCCGACTGGCCAACCACCACGCCGTTGTCCCTGGTGAACGCGACGATCGAAGGTGTGGTGCGGTCACCCTCGCTGTTCTCGATGACACGCGGCTTGCCCGCCTCCATGACGGCGACGCAGGAGTTGGTTGTCCCCAGGTCGATACCGATGATCTTGCCCATGTGTTTACCCCGAAAGAATGCCGAATTGATGGATGAATGCGCCGTATGTGGGAGCGATGGCCCGCTGCTTCAAGTACTTCGCCAGCTGCATCAGGGCTCGCGGGCCACGATCACGCGCGCGGGCCGCAGCAGGCGCCCGTTGAGCTCGTAGCCCCGCTGCACCACCTGCAGCACCGAACCGGGTTCGGCGGTGCTGGAAGGTTGGGTCGCCATCGCCTCGTGGCGTTCCGGATCGAAGGGCACGCCCGCAGGGTCGATCACGTTCAGGGCGAACTTCTCGAACGCCCGGGAAAGCAGCTTCAGGGTAGCTTCCTGTCCGGCGATCAGCGCCGCGGCATCGGCCTTGCCGCCACTGGCCGCAGCCTGCTCAAGGCTGTCACGCACCGGCAGCAGCTCCTGCGCGAACTTCTCCAGCGCGAAGCGATGCGCCTGTTCCAGGTCGCGCGCCGCGCGCTTGCGCATGTTCTCCAGTTCGGCAGCGGCGCGCAGCATCTGGTCGCGCAGCTGGGCAGCGGCTTCAGCCTTGGCCGCGACGAGCTCGCCGCGCAGCCGGTCCATTTCGACACCGGGCTCGGGTGCTTCCGCTGGCATCTCGCCCGAGGTCCCACCACCACCTGCCGGGGCTGCCCCATCAGGCAGATCACCGTCCGTCTGCGACATCTTTTCTCCGTAAAATCAGGCTCATGGAGGAGCTCTTCAACCTCCATGGCACAACAAAGACAGGAAACCGGCCGGTAGGTGGGGACTAGCGGCGTGAATTCAAGGCCGTCCCCAGAAGTTTGGCGGTGAGATCCACCACCGGGATCACCCGCTCATAGGCCATGCGGGTGGGTCCGATCACGCCGATCACGCCAACCGCGCCGTTGTTGGACCGGTAAGGCGCAGTAACCACGCTGCAATCGTCCAGGATCTGGTAACCGGACTCGCGGCCGATGAAGATCTGCACGCCTGCCCCGTTCAGGCTCATGTCGAGCAACTGCAGGATGGCGCGCTTCTCGTCGAAGGCCTCGAACAACCGCCGCAGCTTCTCGACACTGGACAGTTCCCCGTATGCCATCAGCTTGGTCTCGCCGGCGATGACCAGCTCCATGTCGTTGCGCGCTGCGCCGGCGCTGAACAGCTGCCGCGCGACGGAGATGGTATCGACCATGCCCTGGTTGAGCTTTTCGCGCATCTCGGAGAGCTGGTCGATCAGCTCCTGGCGCACCTGTTCCAGGGTGCGGCCGCGGAACTGCTCGTTCAGCGCCGCCGCGGCGCGTCGCAGTTCCTCGGGCGGGATGTCCCTCTCCAGATGCACGACGCGGTTCTGCACCTCGCGATCGTCGAACACCATGATGGCGAGCAGACGCTGTTCCGACAGCGGCAGGAACTCGATGTGCGTCAGCGATGCCGCCTGCCCCGCCTGCAGCGACACCACGCCGGCCATCTGCGTGACATTGGACAGCAGCTGCGAGGCCATCGAAACCAGCGCGCGCGAATCCTCGGCCGCCGACAGCTGCGTGCGCAGCTGGTCGGCCGCGGTCTCGGTGAGCGGCTGGATTTCCAGCAGCGTGTCGATGAAGAAGCGGTACCCCTTTGGAGTGGGCACGCGCCCGGCCGATGTGTGCGGCGAACTCACGAAGCCGTAGGTTTCAAGGTCCGCCATGACATTGCGTATGGTCGCGGAGCTCAGCGACATGCCCGAATCGCGCGACAGGCTGCGCGACCCAACCGGCTGGCCATCGCGGATGTAGCTCTCCACCAGCACCTTCAGCAGCTGCTGGGCGCGTTCGTTCAGGCGTATTTCTTCGCGGCTTTCCGGGTTCATGGACTTGAAGCGGACGCTAGCCGCGCCGGGCGTAGCCGGTCAAGCCTTGTTGCCGCTGCGGATTTGCTCACAAAAGCACATCGAAATCAGACCCTGGCCAGACCTCATGCCCAAGTAGACTACTTCCATGGGAGGCCCGATCCGAACCTGCGCCCTGCTGGGCCGTTTTGCGGAGCAGACCGTCCGCGAAACCGCCACGGCCCTGCTGCCGCATCTGGCTGCGCGGGGCCTGTCCACGTTCATCCAGAGCGAAACCGAAGCGCCGGATTTCGGCGATCTGGCGACGCCGCTGGATGACGCACAGCTGGTGGCGCGCGCCGACCTTGCCATCGTGATCGGCGGCGATGGCTCGATGCTGTACGCCGCGCGGCTGTTCGCGGGCAGCGGCGTGCCCATGCTGGGCATCAACCGCGGCCGGCTCGGCTTCCTGACCGATGTGCTGCCCCAGGACATGGTCGAGAGCCTGGATGCGGCCATCAACGGCCGCTGCGAGATGGACCATCGGCCACTGCTGGAGGCGCGCCTGGTCGCCGCTGATGGCACCGAGCGCAGCCGGCTCGCGGTGAACGACGTGGTGCTGTCCAAGTGGGAAACCGGCCGCATCCTCGAATTCGAGACCCGCGTCGACGGCCGCTACGTCAACACCCATGGCGGCGACGGGCTGATCGTCTCCACCGCCACCGGTTCCACCGCCTACTCGCTGGCCTGCGGCGGACCCATCGTCGATCCCAGCCTGGACCTGCTGCTGGTGGTGCCGATCTGCCCACACACGCTGGCGGACCGCCCAATCCTGATCTCCGGCCGCAGCACCGTCACGGTGGTGCTGCATGACCGCTTCGATACGCGCGCGCTCGCCGCCTGCGATGGCGTGGTGCTGGGGGAATTGCGTCCCACCGACCGGCTGGAGGTCCAGCCATCCCGGCAGCGCATAACGCTGCTGCATCCTCCCGGTTACGACTATTTCCGCCTGCTGCGCTCCAAGTTGCACTGGGGTCGCGGCGGCAATGGCGAGGCACAGGGGTAACAACAGATGCTGACGCACCTGCAGATCAAGGACCTGGCCATCATCGATGCGATCGAGCTGGATTTCGCCGGCGGGCTGACCGTGCTCACTGGTGAAACCGGTGCCGGCAAATCCATCGTGGTGGACGCGCTTACGCTGCTGTGCGGCGCACGCGCCGATGCGGACCAGATCCGCGCCGGCGCCGACCGCGCCGACATCGCCGCGACCTTCGACATCCGCCAGGCGCCCGCGGCGTTGCGCACGCTGCTCGAAGAACAGTCGATCGCGGCCGAGGACGAATTGCTGGTGCGGCGGGTCATCAATGCGGATGGCCGCTCGCGCGCCTACCTCAACGGCCAGGCGGTGGCGTTGCAGCAGCTGCGCGAGATCGTCGGCAGCCTGCTGGACGTGCACGGCCAGCATGAGTTCCAGTCGCTGGTACGGCCTGCGATGCAACGGGAACTGCTGGACCACTACGGCAAGCTGGAACCACTCACGGCAGATGTCGGGCGCGCGCACGGCGCATGGCTCACGCTGCTGAACAACGTGCTGGCGATCGAATCCAGACTGCGTGATCGCGACGCGCGCCTCGAACTGCTGCGCTTCCAGGACAGCGAGCTGACCGCACTGGACCTGAAGCCCGGCGAAGCCGCGGAGCTGGCGGCGGAATCGATGCGCCTGGCCAACCGCGGGCGGCTGATGGAAGGCACGCAGGTCGCGGCGCAGCTGCTGTACGAGGGCGAGGAAAACACGGCGCAGGCCCATATCGCGCGCGCCCAGTCGGCGCTGCGCCCCCTGCTTGCCGTCGACGCGGAACTTGCGCCCATCATGCCGCTGCTGGATGAAGCGGCGATCCGCATCACCGAAGCTGCCCGCGAACTGTCGCGCTACGCCGGCGCGCTCGACCTGGACAACACCCGCCAGGCCGCGGTGGAGAAGCGCCTGGCGGCAGCCGAAGAGCTGGCACGCAAGCATCGCGTGGCGGTGGATCAACTGCCGGCGCATCGCGTCACGCTGCGCGCGGAACTGGACCTGCTGGAAACCGCCGAACAGGATGTGGCGACACTGCGCCGGCAACAGGCGGAAGCCCTGGATGTCTACCGCAAGCTGGCCGTGCAGCTGTCAGCGGCGCGGTCCGACACCGCCGCGACCTTCGGCAAGGAGATCAGTGCCCGCATGCAGCTGCTGGGCATGACCGGGGGACGCTTCCAGGCCGAGGTCGCACCGCTGGAATCCACCGAACCACAGGCGCATGGTCTAGATCAGGTCGAGTTCCGCGTTACCGCCAATCCCGGACAACCGCCCCGGGCGCTGGCCAAGGTGGCATCAGGCGGCGAACTGGCACGGCTGTCGCTGGCCGTACAGGTCGCGTGCATGTCGGAAGGACGCCATTGCATGGTGTTCGACGAGGTCGACGCCGGCATCGGTGGCGCCGTGGCCGAGATCGTCGGCAAGCAGCTGCGCGAGCTGGGTGCGCGCAGCCAGGTGCTGTGCGTCACCCATCTGCCGCAGGTGGCCGCCCAGGGCCATCATCACTTGCGTGTGGTGAAGCTCTCTGATGGCCGCAGCACGCGCACCACTCTCGCGGAGCTCGCCGGCCAGGAGCGCGTGCAGGAGATCGCGCGCATGCTCGGCGGCACGCAGATCAGCGACAAGGCCCTGGCGCACGCCCGCGAGATGCTGGCCGCGCCGGAAAAAAAGAGTGGTGACACCGCGCGCATGCAGCGCAACTGACGGCCGGCAACGCCGGAACCGTTTCAGGCCTGGTGGGGTTTGCGCGCGCCGGGAGCGCTGCGCGACGGGCAATTGGTCCTGCGGCAACGCCCGTACAGGATCATCGAATGGTCGTGGATCTCATAGCCCAGCTGGCCGGCGACTGCCTTCTGCCGCTCCTCGATGCCGCTGTCCATGAATTCCTCCACCTTGCCGCAGTCCAGGCACACGATGTGGTCGTGGTGGTCACCGCGGTTCAGCTCGAAAACCGCCATGCCATCCTCGAAGTGATGGCGTGTCACCAGGCCCGCCGCCTCGAACTGCGTCAGCACCCGGTACACGGTGGCGAGGCCGATGTCCTCGTTGGAATTCAGCAGCGCCCGGTAGATGTCCTCGGCCGACTTGTGGCGCACACCGCCGCCTTCGAGGATCTCCAGGATCTTCAGGCGCGGCAGCGTGACTTTCAGCCCGACATTGCGCAGGTCCTTGCCTTCCAACTGAGTGGGCTCCCGGATGGTCAGGTATGATGCGGCAGTCTACCTTGAGTGCCCTGGCCATGCGACCCATCAAACTTACCTGGCGACTCACCTTGATCGCGCTGCTTGGCCTGACCGGCGGCTGCCTGTACCGCATGGAAATCCAGCAGGGCAATGTGCTGAACAAGGATCTGGTTGCGCAGCTGGAACCCGGCATGACCCGCTCGCAGGTACTGTTCCTGCTCGGAACGCCGCAGCTGCCGAATGGCTTCAATGCCGACCGCTGGGATTACTACTACTACTGGAAGCCCTACAACAGCAATCGGGCGTTCAGCGAACGCCTGACCGTCTGGTTCAAGGACGACAAGGTGGACCGCTTCGACGGCGATGCCGCGCCGAAGCCGAAGACCGCACCGGCGACAACGCCGCCGGGCTAGCTGCCCTGGCGCGCCCGCGCCACGAACGCATCCACCAGCGATCCGGCAACGCGTTCGATCATCGGCCCCATCGCCATTCCCAGCAGCCCTGCCTTCACCTCGAAACTCAGGTCGAGATCCACGCGGCAGCCCGTGACATCTCCCGCGACCACGGGCGTCAGCCGCCATTTGCCCGACAGGCTGCGCAGCGGCCCCTCGTCCAGTTCCATGTCGATGGCATGCGGCGCCTGCAGCCGGTTGCGGGTGACGAACGTGGTGCGCAGGGCGCCACTGCCCACCGTGAGCCGCGCACGCAGCGAATCCTCGCTGCGCTCCAGCACCTCGGCTGCCGTACATCCCGGCACGAATTCCGGGTAACGCTGCACGTCGTTGATGAGTTCGAACATGCGCTCGGGGCTCGCGGCAACGAGCACCGAGCGGCGGATCTGACGCATGCCGCATAATAACGCATGACCAAATCCGCCCAGAAGGAAGGCAAAGAGCTGATCGCCGAGAACCGCAAGGCGCGCCACGAGTTCTTCATCGAGGAACGGCTCGAAGCCGGCATCGCGTTGACCGGATGGGAGGTCAAGGCACTGCGCGCCGGACGTGCGCAGCTGGCGGAAAGCTATGTCGTGGTCAGCCATGGCGAGGTGTTCCTAGTTGGCGCGCACATCACGCCGCTGCTGTCGGCATCGACGCACGTCATCGCCACACCGACCCGCCAGCGCAAGCTGCTGCTCAACCGCGCGGAAATCGACCGCCTGGTGGGCGCAGTGGAGCGCGCCGGCTACACGCTGGTGCCGCTGGAGCTGTACTGGAAGTCGGGCCGCGCGAAGCTGAGGATCGGTCTGGCCAAGGGCAAGAAGCAGCATGACAAGCGCGCCACCGAAAAAGACCGCGACTGGCAACGCGACAAGGCGCGGGTGCTGCGCGCCCGTTAGCGCCACGCCACACGCTGGTGCATCCCGCGGTGTTTGCCCGTGCATGGTGCAACGCAAGAACTGTGACATGGACCAGCCTTATGTCAGGGCCGCCGCTTCACAATCCGCCCGACTCACAGCGGAAGCGACATGGCCGTTACTGCGGCACCCAAAACCCGGGTGCAATCAATTGACAGGGAGGGCGCGAATGAAACCGCGCGCATGCTGCGTACCCTCATCGCCAACATCGATGGGATGGTCTACCGCGCGCTGGTTGATTCGCACTGGACACTGGAGTTCGTCAGCGACGGCTGCCTTGCGCTGACGGGCTACTCTCCGGAAGAGCTGCTTTACAACAACCGGATCTCCCTCGAGGCCATTACCCATCCGGACGACCGGCAACGCGTGCGCCAAGCTGCGCAAGCCGCGCTGGCACAGGGCCTGCGCTTCGAAGCCGAGTACCGCATCGTGCATCGCAGTGGCGCCGAGCGCTGGGTATGGGAACGCGGCGTGGGCCTGCATGCGCCGGATGGCCGGGTGCTCGCCATGGAAGGCATCATCCAGGACATCAGCTCGCGCGAATCCACCTACCGCGCGCTGCGCAATGCCGAGCGCCGCTACCGCAGCCTGTTCGACAACGCCATCGAAGGCATCTTCCGCACTTCACCCGATGGCCGTTACCTGGACGCCAACCCGGCGCTGGCACGCATCTACGGCTTCGATTCGCCGCTGGACCTGATGAACAGCCTGTCCGACATCGGCGTGCAGCTGTACGTCGACCCGGGCCGGCGCCAGGGCTTCATCGACGCCATCCAGCAGCAGGGTTCGGTCAGCGGCTTCGAATCGCAGGTGCGGCGCCGCGATGGCCGGCTGATCTGGATCTCCGAGAACGCGCGCGCCGTGCACGACGAGCTCGGCCGCCTGGTGTGCTACGAAGGCACGGTCGAGGACGTCACCGCGCTGCGCGAATACAAGGAGCGCATCGAGCGACAGGCACGCTATGACGACCTGACCGGGCTCGCCAACCGCTCGCTGCTGCGCGAGCGGCTGCATGAGGTAGTCCGCGAGGCCGAAGCGGCGCAGATGCGTTTCGCCGTGGTATTCGTGGACCTGGACCGCTTCAAGCAGATCAATGACAGCCTCGGGCACCAGGCCGGCGACGACCTGCTGCGCACCATGGCCGAACGGCTGCGCGAGGCCGCCCCGCGGGGCAGCACCATCGCGCGCGTGGGCGGCGACGAATTCGTGCTGCTGGTGGGAGGCATCGACGAACCCTCCACCGGGGCGCTGACCAGCGACATCATGCGTGCCACCAGCGAGAGCTGGAACTACCAGGGCAAGCGCATACCGGTGAATGCCAGCATCGGCGTGGCCTTCTATCCCGACCATGGCCGCGACCCCGAGTCGCTGCTGAAGAATGCGGACGCGGCCATGTACCTGGCCAAGCACCAGCACCAGGGATCGCTGCAGGTGTACAGCACCGAACTGCGCCGCCAGCTCAGCGAGCGCGTCGAGATCGAGCAGCGGCTGCGCGAGGCCATCGATCGCAACCAGCTGCTGCTGCACTTCCAGCCGCGCTTCGCCATGTCCAGCGGCCGCATCACCGGCGTGGAAGCGCTGGTGCGCTGGCAGGCGCCCGGCGGCGCAGGACTGTATCCGGCCAGCTTCATCACCATTGCCGAGGAAACCGGCCTGATCGTGGACATCGGCCGTTACGTGCTGCGCGCCGCCTGCGCGCAGACGCGCGCCTGGATCGACGCCGGGCACACCGGCCTCGTGGTATCGATCAACACCTCGCCGCGCGAACTGCAACAGGAACGTTTCGCGGAACAGGTGGAGGAAACCCTGCGCGAGTTCCGCCTGCCCGCCGGCTCGATCGAGCTTGAGATCACCGAGAGCATGGTGGTGCAGGACGCCGCGCGGCTGGTCGGGCTGCTGCACCGGCTGCGCGGGATCGGCGTGCGCATCGCCATCGACGACTTCGGCACTGGCTACTCGAACCTGCGCTACCTGCAGAGCTTCCCGGCGCAGTACCTGAAGATCGACCGCTCCTTCATCACCGACATCCTGCGCAGCGCCGAGGATGCCGCCATCGTGCGTTCCATCATCACGCTGGGCCACAGCCTCGGCATGCTGGTGGTGGGCGAAGGGGTGGAAACCCAGGGCCAGATGGACCTGCTGCGCACCTTGGGCTGCGACGAGGTACAGGGCTTCCTGCTCGGCCGGCCGGTGCCCGCCGAGGCCATGAGCGCGCAGCTGGACGCACTGGGCTAACATCGCGGCCCGTGACTACGGGCCAACCCTCTCCCATTGCGATGTCGCGGTTCCGCGAGTTGTGGATACACGCCGGCACCGCCTGCAACCTCAGCTGCCCGTTCTGCCATGAGGGCAGCAAGCCGGGAGACACGCGCCTGCAGGCGCCAACAGCCGCCGAGATCACGCCACTGCTCACCGAAGCTGCCGCACGCGGTGTGCAGCGCTTCGCCTTCACCGGTGGCGAGCCGCTGATCCTCAAGGGTATCCGGGAAATCCTGCTGCATGCGCTGAGCCTGCGGCCTGCCCTGGTGCTGACCAATGGCACCGCTCCGTTCATCCGTCGCAGCCACCAACTGGCCGAACTGGCAGCTGCACCGCATGCACTGAGTTTTCGCGTCAGCATCGACTATCCGGACGAGGCGCGGCACGACGCCGGCCGTGGCCTGAAGAATTTCCGCAAGGCGCTGGAAGGGCTGCGGCTGCTGCATGCAGCCGGATTCGCCGTAGGCATTGCCAGGCAGGCCGAGCCAGCCGAAGACCCGGCCAAGATCGATGGCGCTTTCCGCCAGCTGTTGCGCCGTCAGCGCCTGCCGCCGGAGTTGCCCATTGTCGCGCTGCCTGAACTGGGCTTGCCTGCACCGCAAGCCGATGTTGCCGCCGCCGTCGTACCGCGCGCGGCCAGCGGCATCGTGCCAGCCTGCGCGGTCAGCCGCATGCTGGTGCGGCGGAACGGCACGCTGCGCCTGCATGCCTGCCCGCTGACGGACGACGCGCCACGCTTCGATGTCGGCGCATCACTGGAGGCTGCGCTGGCAGCGCAGGTGATGCCGGATCACCCGCGCTGCATGCGCTGCTTCGACCCCGGCGTGGACTACGGCGCGCCCTGCGATGCTGCTCAGAGCGTCAGCCTGGCGCCGACGTAGAAACGCCGGCCGAAGGTATCGTTGGAAGAGAAGCTGCTGCCCAACGCGTTGTTGCTGGCATCTGGATTCGCATCGTCACGTGTGGCACCCACCACTTCGGGATCGGCATCGAGCAGATTGTCGATGCCAAACCGCAGATCCACCCGCTTGCTGAGCCCCCAGCGTCCAAACAGGTCCACCTGGTCGTGGGCGCGGATTCCCTGGACGTTTGAAGCCACACCTGGCGGCGGGCTCAGGCTGGGCAGGTGCTGCCAGCGCAGGCCTACCGATGCCCGGTTCACGTTGTAGCTCAGCGTGGTGAAGAAGCGGTTCACGAAGTTCACGCCGCTGTCCTTGTTCTCCACGAACCCGCCGCCGGGAAAGGGCGAGATCTTGTAGCTGTTCAGGTGACTGTACTGGATGTTGGCGCTGATGGAGCCCGGCAAGGCCCGCAGGCCCAGCCCCGCAAGCTCGCTGCCCCAATCCAGCTGCACGTCGATGCCCGAGGTCTTGATGCCGCCAAGGTTCACGTATGAGGCCATGAAGCGACGGTCCGCGCCGTATACGAAGGAAGTACCGGCGATGTACTCGCGCCGGATCAGCGCGCAGTACGGGTTGTTGCCGGCGATCTCCTCGCCGCTGCGCGCGGCGTCCGCGACAAACGAGTTGTACTGCGCGTCCATGCACTGCTGGTAGACAGTCAGGTGGGTCGGAACGGCGATGGCTCCATCGATTTCGATATGGTACCAATCCACCGAGAACGTCAGCCGGCGCAGGGCGTCCAGTTCGAACGGCGAGCGGATGACGGCGCCCGCCGTGACCGTGTCGGCCCGCTCGGAATCCAGGTTGGGGTTGCCGCCCTGCACGGCCAGGTCAAACGGAAACGGGAAGGTCGCGCCGAAAACGTTGAAGTTGTAGTCGTTGGCGCTGGGCTGGCCGGGTACATACAGCGACTCGGGCGCGCCATCGCGCACCATCAGGTATTGACACAGCTTCTGCAGATTGAGGCGGTTCGGATTCGCGTCCGTATTGCCCCACACCGGCGTCGCGGATGGACCGCCATTGCGGCAGGCATCGTAGGCGTTGAAGTCGAGCGAGCTGGCTCCCACCGGAGAGAACAACTCGGTGATGTTGGGCGCGCGGTTGGCGCGCTGGAAGCCGCCACGGAACCGCACCCAGTCGGTGACCTGCCAGTCGGCCAGCACCTTCCAGGTGTTTTCCCTGCCGCTGGTGTTGTAGTCGGAAAAGCGGATGCCCGGATCGATTTCCAGTTTCTTCACTCCGGGCAGGTTTGCCAGCACCGGGATGGCGAATTCCACATAGGCTTCCTTCACGCTGGTAGTGCCGTTCACGCCCAGCGGCAGCGCGATGTTGTTGACCACATTGGCGTAGTCCTGGTTCGCGTTGTAGGCGGCATCGGGCGTAAAGCGGAAGTTCTCCTCGCGCCGGTCCACGCCGGCGGCGAACTGCAATGGACCGGCCCACAGATCCGCGATGCTTCCCTGCACGTTCGCTTCCAGCACGCGCTGCCGGATCTCGGCGATGTTGTTCATCCGCAAGGTGGCGTAATCGGCACAGTCCTGCGACACACTGGTGGCCGTGTTCACGCTGCCGTCGTCGTTGAAGATCGGCAGGCCGGACGTGCACTCGCCGGCCACCGCGATGATCTCCGGATTACGCCACCCGCGCCCGTAGTGGTCGGCCTCGAACAGCTGCTGCACATTGCGGAACGACAGGAAACTCTCCGGCAGGTGCGCGTTGACCGAAGATTTTCCCTGCGAGCCGTAGAATTCCCAGCTCCAGTCCTTGAAAGGCAGCTTGCCGCGCAGGCCACCGACGATCTGGTAGATGTTGCTGGTGGTGTCCGTGGTGTAGGCCGGCAGCCAGTCCACGCCGCCTTCATATGTCCAGGGCGCCGTGCGCGGATCGTAGGCCGGGTCGGGGATCATCTGCCCGGGGTTGCCCGGATCGGGAATCATCGATACGCGCGAGTTCAGTAGCGTAGCGAGGCCGGCCGACACCGCATGGTGGGAAGTACCAGGGGGGCCACCGCCGAAGTCGGCGGACGCCGGATCGTCGAAGTCGGCGTTGTAGGGCACCTGCATAGCCCAGATGTTGAACAAGCCGACGTTTGCGCCATGCGCGCGGGTGAAGGTTTCGGCGAAGCGCGAATCCACGAACATGGACACGCTGTCGGTAAGGTTGTAGTTGACGGAGGCAAAGGTGGACCAGCGCTTCAGCGGCAGCGACAGGTAGCTGTCGTCCTTGTTGAAATAATTCAGTTCTCCGGTGGGGCTCAGCTTGAAGCCGGAATTCCCGCCCAGCGGTCCGGTGTAAGGGTGGGCCGGATTCAGCGGGTCGCTGGGATCGAACACATTGCCGTTCTGGTCGATGGCGTAGTTGGTGCCACCCGTCAGCGCAAACTGCGTTGCCGTGCAGGGATTGCCGCAGTTGAAGGCGCTGAGCCCCGAAGACCCCGGCACGATGCCCCCGGAACTGGTGCCAGGATCGTTCCAGCCGGCCCGCACCCATGAACGGTCCCGGCTCAGGATGTCGCCGCGGTTGGCGTAGTTCGCGCCGAACATGATGTTGCCGCGACCTTCCGCGAAGTTGGTCCCGAGCAGCGCGCTGAACTGGTACTCCTCGCCATCACCGTGCTGCGTGATGCCGTATTGCGCATCCAGTTGCGCACCCTGGAAGTTCTTCTTCAGGATCAGGTTCACGACGCCGGAGATGGCGTCAGCGCCGTACACCGCTGCAGCTCCGCCGGTGATGACTTCCACGCTGCCGATGGCCGCGGCGGGAATGGTGTTCAGGTCGACCACCAGGTTGCCATTGACCGGCTGCACGCGCCGGCCGTCCACCAGCACCAGGCTGCGGTTGGTCCCGAGGTTGCGCAGGTTGAGCGTGGCACATCCCGGACAGGCGGTGGGCGACGGGAAGGGAGTGGCGGCGGAGCTGTTGGCCTGCGCGTTGCCTGCCACCGTGAACTGCGGCAACTGGTTCAGCGCCGACTCGATGCCGACGCTGGAACGTTCCTCGAAGGATTCCGCCTGCACAGTCACGATCGGGCTCTGCGATTCGTAGTCACGGCGCACGATGCGCGACCCCGTCACCACGATCTCTGCCAGCTGTTCGTCCTGGGCGGCCCCGCCATCCTGGGCCGCGGCGGTGCCGGCATCCTGCCCCGGAACCGGCCCGCTCATGGCCAGCGCCACCCCGATGGCAAGCGTTGTCCGCCAATGCTTTGCTGCGTGGATACGTGAATCCATAATCCCCCCTGCCCGTGTCCAGCTGTCTGCTGGTTGTGGCCACACGCTAGAAGAGACGCGACGCATGTGCTGTGTAGCAAAATCGCCACCCACCATCGGACAAGTCCTACGATGATCGACTTCAGGACCCATGTGACCGAAACACCGGACTTCCCCAAGGCCGGCATCCTGTTCCGCGATTTCAGCCCGCTGCTGCGCAGCCACCTCGGCGAGACACTGGAGGCACTCGGCAATCTGCTTACGCCCGCTGAATGGCGCGACCTCGATGTGATCGCCGGCGTCGACGCGCGCGGCTTCATGCTGGGTGCGGCCATGGCCGCGCATCGCGGGCTGGGTTTCGTCGCCTTGCGCAAGGCGGGCAAACTGCCGCCGCCGGTGCAGCGGTTCAGCTACCAGCTCGAATACGGCGAGGCCACCCTCGAAATGCACCCCGGCCAGGGACGCCTGCTGCTCGTGGATGACATCCTCGCCACCGGTGGCACGCTGGGCGCCGCCGCCCGCCTGTGCCACCGCGCCGGCTACGACCTGAAGGCCATCCTGGTGCTGGCGGACCTGGGCCTGCGCGAGGGCCCCATCGAAGGGCTGCCGGTGCGTTCCCTGTTGCAGTACTGAAGCCGCGCAGCGCGTATACTGCGGCCTCCTTTGAAGGGGGTGACCGGTTTCGACGTGGGTTACGAAACTTCAGGGGCGTACCGAGGTGCATGGGTCCTCGTAAAACTCTTGTGCAAACTTTAGTTGCCAACGACGACAACTACGCTCTGGCGGCTTAATCCCGCCTAACCTCCGACCCGCTGGTGCCTGTGCCACGGAACCGGGGGACGCGCTCACAGGATCGCTA